>Ga0316189_10007306_pt1 | contig 10463 bp, 11 predicted proteins | sample LowCovwburrow_MG_FD_204930 | JGI IMG/M metagenome (GOLD analysis project Ga0316189, IMG submission 204930) | Coastal sediment microbial communities from Maine, United States - Lowes Cove worm burrow | ecosystem: Environmental > Aquatic > Marine > Coastal > Sediment | place: USA: Maine... | reverse complement strand
CGACTGCCCATGGCGGTGACGCATTTATCCAGTACGGCTACAAGGCTGTGCTGCTTCTGTCCGGACTGTGCCTGATCGAGTTCCAGGTTGCGTCGCGTGGCAGCATCCATGATGACGCTGTCCTGCCGCAGTTCGCTGCGCAGTCCGCGTAAATGGGGGAGGGCGGCGCGTTGCGTGTCCTTTACGTATTGCAGCAAGGCGCCGGCCGCGCCGACTGCTACGGGCATATCCTGACAGCCAAAGCCACTCAGATCGCGGGTACCAAACTGTTCGTTGAGCTGGCGGGAGGCGGCCTCCGTATCGAAGTGCCAGGGTGGCAGGCGCCGCAGCGCTTTACTGTGAGTCAGCATGGCCGGCAGAGTAAAATCTTCGCTGATGAGGAGCTCTGCGGGTTGCAGGCGTTCGAGTTCGCCCAGCAGGGCTTCTTCGCCACTGAATTCCTGTACTACGAAGCGTCCGGCAGACAGGTCCAGTGAGGCAATACCGTAGTAGCCTTCCGCGTCGCGGCCAAGGCCGACAAGCAGGTTGTCGCGGCGCTCCTCGAGCAGTGATTCATCGGTGAGGGTGCCTGGAGTGAGAACACGGACAACCTGGCGCTCCACAGGACCCTTGCTGGTAGCCGGGTCACCGATCTGCTCGCAGATGGCGACCGATTCTCCCAGGCGTACCAGGCGCCCCAGATACTGCTCCGCAGCATGCACCGGTATACCTGCCATAGGAATGGGTTCGCCAGCCGACTGACCTCGGCTGGTGAGGGTGATATCCATGAGTTCAGCGGCCTTGCGCGCATCTTCGTAAAACAGCTCATAGAAATCGCCCATGCGATAAAACACCAGGACGTCAGGATGTTCTGCCTTGATGCGCAGGTACTGCTGCATCATCGGCGTATGCTTGCTGGCGTTTGGTACTGCTGACATGTGCGGCAGTCTAGCGGAAATGCGGTGCCGGTACAGCTTGCGCACAGGCCCCGGCTTTGTTAATCATGAGGTCTGCCAAGTGGAGGAGACGAGCATGAGTCTGGATCAGCGTAGTTACGATGAAAAACGTGATTTTGTGCGGGTAACGGTTGACTGTGAGGTCGGTCTGCAGCCCGCCAGCGGTGGTCACCGGTTTATGGCAAATGGTAAAAATCTCAGTGCTGGCGGCGTATTGTTCCATACTGACGAGCAACTGCAGCCGGGTGACCAGCTGGAAATGCATATTGAGGCGCACCAGGCGTTATTTTCGGTGCTCGACGCGACCATCGAGGTGGTCAGGGTGCAGGCTATTGAGGATGGCCGTACCTGGGCGGTCGGCGGCTGCATAACCCGGATGCACGGGTCGTAGCGTCGGGATGGATCGGTCGGTCGAGTCTTTGGTTGAATCGCTGGCGGCACTGCTCGTTACGCGCGGGGAGATGTTAACAACCGCAGAATCCTGTACCGGAGGCTGGGTCGCCAAGGTGTGTACAGACCTGGCCGGTAGCTCGGCGTGGTTCGAGCGTGGTTTTGTAAGCTACAGCAACCAGGCCAAGCAGGACATGTTAGGTGTATCGGCGGCAACGTTGGACACCTGCGGAGCGGTCAGCGAGCAGGTTGTTGCGGAAATGGTGAGCGGCGCGCTGGCCAGCAGTCGCGCCCAGTGGGCGCTGGCCATCAGTGGCATAGCCGGGCCGGGTGGTGGCTCAGCCGACAAGCCGGTTGGTACCGTCTGGCTTGCCTGGGGTGGTCCGGCTAACTGGAGGTTGGCACAGCGATTTTGTTTTGAGGGTGACCGGGATGCCGTGCGTCGGCAAGCAGTAATGAAGGCGCTGGAGGTTATCTCGTCCCGATGCCGTGACTTTTCGTGATGTCCGATCGGCATCGCTTGTTCCTGGCGCTCTGGCCCGATCAGGAAACGCGAGCGCAGCTCGCTGCGGCTGCAGAGCGGTGGACACAGCGCCCGGTGCCCGGTGCCAATCTGCATATGACATTGGCGTTTCTGGGTAGCTGCGACCTTGATCAGTGGCGCTGTATTGACGAGTCGGTTTCTACAATAATTTCACAACCATTTGAAATAAATATTGATTATCTTGGGACGTGGCCGCGATCAAAAACCCAGTGGCTAGGAACCAGTTGCGCACCGGAGGCACTTGGTGAGCTGGTAGAAGCGCTCGGCTCGGCGCTGCTGGGTTGTGATTTTCAACCTGGGCGTCAACGTTTCGTGCCGCATGTCACGCTGTCCCGCAAGGAGCAGCATCTACGAACCCAGGCAGGGCTCGATGTCATTCACTGGCCCGTCGATGAGTTTGTGTTAGCTGAGTCACTGCCCGCGACTGGCGGCGTGCGCTACGTGGTGCACAAGCGCTGGCCCCTGTCAGGGCGGGGTTAAGGAAATTTCCCCGGCACTGTTTATTTTTACAGTAGTGTGGTGCATACTCAGTTGCAGGTGGCGGACATGCTACCCGGCGGCCACCGCCGCCAAACCCTGGGGCAGGGAGTGCCCTGTAATTGACAGTTAGCCGGAGGAGTCCTGATGGATGATAACAAGCGTAAGGCGCTGAGTGCAGCGCTGGGTCAGATTGAAAAGCAGTTCGGTAAAGGGTCCGTGATGCGCATGGGTGATGTCGGCGCTGTACGCGATATTGACGTGGTTTCAACCGGCTCACTGGCACTGGATGTGGCGCTGGGCATTGGTGGTCTGCCGCGCGGCCGGGTTATCGAAGTATACGGTCCTGAATCTTCCGGTAAAACCACTTTGACACTGCAGGCTATTGCCGAGGCACAGAAAGCCGGTGGCACCGCCGCTTTTGTTGATGCCGAACACGCGCTCGACCCGGTCTATGCCGAAAAACTGGGCGTGCAGATTGACGACTTGCTGGTATCGCAGCCCGATACCGGCGAGCAGGCCCTGGAAATTACCGACATGCTGGTGCGTTCCGGTGCGGTAGATATTGTTGTCATCGATTCGGTGGCGGCGTTGACACCGAAAGCCGAAATTGAGGGCGACATGGGTGACTCGCACATGGGTCTGCATGCCCGTCTTATGTCTCAGGCGTTGCGTAAGCTCACAGCTAACATCAAGCGTTCCAATACACTGGTTATCTTTATTAACCAGATTCGTATGAAAATCGGTGTCATGTTCGGTAACCCCGAGACCACGACGGGTGGCAATGCACTCAAATTCTATGCCTCTGTACGTCTGGATATCCGACGCATCGGCGCGATCAAGAAGGGCGACGAGATTGTGGGTAACGATACCCGCGTTAAGGTGGTCAAGAACAAGATGGCACCGCCTTTCCGGCAGGCTGAATTTGAGATTCTCTATGGCCAGGGTATATCCCGCGAGGGCGAACTGATCGATCTGGGTGTCAAGCAGAGTATCGTTGACAAGGCTGGCGCCTGGTACAGCTACAATGGCGACCGGATCGGCCAGGGTAAAGATAATGTGCGTAATTTCCTGAAGGAACACCCCGAGATCGCAGCCGATATCGATCAGCGACTGCGTGAGATGCTGCTTGACACAGCACCGGCAGCTGCGGAGGAACTCCCGGATAACGTGGAATCCATTGAGTCTGCCGGCTGAATCAGCTGACGAGGCCTACCAGCAGGCGTATGCCACGGGGCTGCGCCTGCTGGCCCGCAGAGAGCACAGTATTCAGGAGCTGTGTCATAAATTGAGGGGGCGTGAGTGCCCTGCTGCCATTGTTGATCAAGTCACGTCCGATCTTGTGGAAGAAGGTCTGCTCAGTGACCGGCGTTTCGCCGAAGCATATACATATAGCCGAATTGAGCGGGGTTTTGGGCCGCTGCGTATTCAGGTCGGGTTGAGGGAGCGCGGTATCGGCGATGGTCTGGCGGCAGCTGCCCTGGCAGAACTGGCGCCCGACTGGGAGGCCTTGGCACGGCGACAGCGTCATAAGCGGTTCAGTTCTGATGCCCCCCTTGATTTCAATGCACGGGTAAAGCAACTGCGTTTTCTACAGCAACGTGGTTTTACCACCGAACAAGCCCGGGCGGCATTCTCCAGCGGGACGGATGAGAACGCCTGACTTGTACATTTTCCGGTTAATCATGTACCTTTCCGCGCCATGAGCAGCAATACCAGTACCACTGCAATTCGCCAGGCATTCCTGGATTATTTTCAGGAGAAAGGCCACGCGGTTGTGGCATCCAGTCCGCTGGTGCCAGCCAACGATCCGACGTTGCTGTTTACCAATGCCGGCATGGTGCAGTTCAAGGAAACTTTTCTTGGTAAAGAAAAGCGCAGTTATGTGCGCGCCACGAGTTCGCAGCGGTGTGTGCGTGCCGGCGGCAAGCACAATGATTTGGAAAATGTTGGCTATACCGCACGTCACCATACCTTCTTTGAAATGCTGGGCAACTTCAGCTTCGGTGATTATTTCAAGCACGAGGCCATTGCCTACGCCTGGGAATTTCTGACTGAGGTTCTGCAGTTGCCGCCGGAGCGGTTGTGGGTAACCGTTTTCGAGGAAGATGATGAAGCAGCCGATATCTGGTTGAAGGAAATTGGTGCCGATCCAGCGCGCTTCTCTCGCATTGGTGCCAAGGACAACTTCTGGTCCATGGGTAATACAGGGCCCTGTGGACCCTGTACAGAAATTTTCTACGATCACGGTGAGGGCGTACCCGGTGGTCCTCCTGGTACTCCGGAGGAGGACGGTGACCGCTATATAGAAATATGGAACCTGGTGTTCATGCAGTATGACCGTGATGATAGCGGTGAGCTAACACCACTGCCCAAGCCGTCAGTTGATACCGGCATGGGGCTGGAACGGCTCGCCGCGATTCTGCAAGGCGTCCATAGCAACTATGAAATCGATCTGTTCCAGAACCTGATTACGGCTGCAGCTGCGATAACAGGCACCAAGGACCTGGAAAACAAATCACTGCGTGTTATTGCGGATCATATCCGTGCCTGTGCCTTCCTGGTTGTCGATGGTGTGGTTCCTTCCAATGAAGGTCGTGGATACGTGTTGCGACGCATCATCCGTCGCGCCATTCGGCACGGCCACAAGCTGGGTCAGCGTGAAGCATTCTTTTATAAACTGGTTGCGCCGTTGACACAGGAAATGGGCGCTGCCTATCCGGAACTGGTCAAGGCGCAGGCCCAGGTCGAACAGGTGCTGGAACAGGAAGAGCTTCGCTTTGCAGAGACGCTCGACAATGGCATGAAGATTCTCGATGAATCGATCGCAGCATTGAAGGGTAAGGAGATACCCGGCGATACGATCTTCAAACTCTACGATACATACGGGTTCCCTGTTGACCTGACGGCAGATATCGCTCGTGAACGGCAGTTGAGCCTGGATATGCCAGGATTTGAAGCTGCAATGGATTCACAACGCGAACGTGCCCGCGCGGCTAGCACGTTTACTATGGCGGACAGCGGTGACCTGCAGATCGACGGCGTGACACAATTTACCGGCTACGAACGCGAAGAAGACCGGTCACAGGTGACCGCGCTGTTCTTGAACGGTGAGCAGGTTGACACGCTTAATGTCGGTGACCAGGGTGTTGTTGTGCTGGACAAGACACCTTTTTATGCCGAGTCTGGTGGCCAGGTGGGTGACCGTGGGGTGTTGCGTAAGGACGGGGGTGTGTTCCGGGTATTCGACACTCGCAAACAGGGCGAGGGTGCATTCGTTCATCTCGGTGAATTGACCCAGGGCAGTATTTCGATTGGCGATCGTCTTGAGGCGCTTGTCGATCATGAACGGCGTATGGCGACACGTCTGAATCACTCCGCAACTCACCTGATGCACGCGGCGCTACGCGAGGTATTGGGTGAGCATGTTCAGCAGAAGGGGTCGCTGGTTGACCCGGAACGCCTGCGATTTGACTTCTCGCACTTCCAGCCGGTGACCCGGCAGGAGTTGCAGCGTATTGAAGCGCGGGTTAATGAACAGATTCGTCTCAACACTGATGTGGAAACCCGCGTTATGCCTGTCGATCAGGCGATGGAGGCGGGTGCCATGGCATTGTTCGGAGAGAAATACGGCGACGAGGTTCGCGTTCTGTCCATTGGCGATTTTTCCGTCGAGCTGTGTGGTGGCACTCATGTCAGCCGCGCTGGTGATATCGGCCTGTTTAAAATTATTTCGGAAGCGGGCATCGCTTCCGGCGTCAGACGTATTGAGGCAGTCACTGGTACGGGAGCACTTGATTACATTGGCGAGACCGAAAAGAGCCTGGCCGAGGTCGCTGATCTGGTCAAGGGTAGTCGTGACGACGCGGCTGCCAAAATTGGCCAACTGCTGGATCGCAATCGCAAGCTGGAAAAAGAGCTGGATGCACTGAAAGCCAGGCTGGCCAGTTCGCAGGGCAGCGATCTTGCAGGGGAGGCAGTGGAAATAGAGGGTATCAAGGTGTTGGCCGCCCATATTGAAGGCGCTGATGGCAAGGGCTTGCGAGAAACTGTTGACCAACTAAAGAACAAGCTGGGCGCGGCTGCGGTAATTCTCGCTGCCGTAGATGGAAAGAAAGTCTCCCTGGTGGCCGGTGTGACCAAGGCCGAAACCGCGCGTGTCAAAGCGGGTGAGCTGGTGAATCATGTAGCCAGCCAGATCGGTGGCAAAGGTGGTGGCCGGCCGGACATGGCGCAGGCAGGCGGCAGTCAGCCGGAGAACCTGCAGGCTGCCCTGGCCTCGGTCGGAGACTGGGTTAAACAGCAGCTTGCCGCGGCCAAATCAGCCTGATCCCGCCCGAAAGAGTTTTCTCCTGTCCGGATTTAGTGTTTAATTCGCGCTTTTCGCGCACCATATTCGTCTTTGATTTGAGCAAATGGCACTGATAGTCCAGAAATACGGTGGTACATCCGTCGGTACACCCGAGCGGATTCATGCTGTCGCCGAAAAAATCATGGCCTGCCGCGAACAGGGGCATCAGCTGGTGGTGGTCGTCTCAGCCATGAGCGGCGAGACCAATCGTTTGCTTTCCCTGGCCGAAGATATGGCCAAACGGCCAGTTCCACGTGAGCTGGATGTGCTTCTGGCGACGGGGGAGCAGACCACAATTGCGTTGCTGTCCATGGCGCTGCAAGCTCGCGGCTGCCCGGCGCGCTCTTATACCGGTGGCCAGGTACACATTCTGACTGACGATGTGCACAACAAGGCGCGCATTGAGGATATTGATGGTGCCCGGGTTAATGCTGATCTGGAGGCCGGTCGTGTGGTCGTGGTGGCCGGGTTCCAGGGTGTCGATAAGAACGGCAATATCACTACCCTTGGGCGCGGTGGCTCGGATACGACCGCGGTAGCCCTGGCAGCGGCGTTGAAAGCTGATGAATGCCAGATATTTACCGATGTTGACGGTGTCTATACCACCGACCCCAGGGTGGAACCCGAGGCGCGTCGTCTGGAGCGGATTACCTTTGAGGAAATGCTGGAAATGGCCAGTTTGGGCTCAAAAGTGCTGCAAATACGTGCTGTCGAGTTCGCTGGCAAGTACAATGTGCCGTTACGCGTGCTGTCGAGCTTCGAGGAAGGCGAGGGCACGCTGATAACGTATGAGGACGATGGTGTGGAACAGGCATTGATATCAGGTATCGCGTTCAACCGCGACGAGGCCAAATTGACAGCACTGCGCGTGCCCGATCAGCCTGGCGTTGCTCATCTGATACTCGGGCCGATTGCCGAAGCCAATATTGACGTGGATATGATTATCCAGAATGTGGCGGCAGACGGGAAATCCACCGACTTCACGTTTACTGTGCACCGTAATGACTACGAGCGCGGCCTCGAAATCCTGCAAAAAGTCGCGGGTGAAATGGGCGCCAGTGAGGTTTCCGGCGACCCGAAAATTGTTAAAATCTCACTGGTGGGCGTAGGGATGCGCTCGCATGCCGGGATTGCATCAACCATGTTCGAGACACTTGCCAAGGAGGGCATTAACATCAAGATGATCTCTACATCCGAAATCAAGGTGTCGGTAGTGGTCGACGAGAAGTACCTTGAACTCGGTGTTCGAGCACTCCACGAAGTCTTCCAGCTGGATCAGGCCAAATCTGCCTGATCTGTCCGGGCCGGCCAATAGCTGCCTGTAAAATACCAATAAAAACAAAAAACTGTTTGGTGGTTATAGTTTTATAGTGGGTGGCCGACATATGCACTGTTGGTTGCCTGTTGACGTAAGCCGGCCACAATATGCGTGTAGTTGGTAAGAAAAGTAGTAGGTCCAAGGAGACAATAGGAATGTTGATACTTACACGAAGGGTCGGTGAAACCCTGATGATAGGTGACGAAGTCACCGTGACCGTATTGGGCGTCAAGGGGAATCAGGTTCGTATCGGTGTGAATGCGCCCAAGGAAGTGGCCGTGCATCGCGAAGAGATCTACGAACGCATCAAGCGCGAGCAGGATGCTGATGCGCCTGAACCCGCCGATTCCTGATTTTATCTTTACCTCATGATCAAGCGCCGGTATCCTAGCCGCCTTCTGCAAACCACCTCGATGAGGTTGTTTATGCAGTTAGGAGAGCTGGCCGAGTGGCTGAAGGCGCGCCCCTGCTAAGGGCGTATGGGTTAACGCCCATCGAGGGTTCGAATCCCTCGCTCTCCGCCACACACATCAAGCCCCGTACCGGGGCTTTTTTAATGTCCTTAATCGCCTCATAAACTTGAACTTTAGACAGCGCTAATGGATAATCCCGCGCTTCACGTCGCGCCCGTAGCTCAGCTGGATAGAGTACCTGGCTACGAACCAGGCGGTCGGGAGTTCGAATCTCTCCGGGCGCGCCATATTTCGTAGAATCACATCAAGCGGTTAGCGGTTTTACGGCTAGCCGTTTTCATTTTGTCCTCCCTGGACTGTTTAGTAAGCAGAGAACGCAATATTAAAGGCGCGAGTATGGATGTCATGACCGATACGACTACCATAGCGGCGAATACATTGTCTGGGATGACATCATCACCAAGCTGGTGACACTGATAAATGATGACCATGGCGATCTCGGCGAGTGGAATCATGCTGAGGCCCAACAAGACAGCATCGGGTCTCTTCACTATGCGTAATGCCGGGGCAGCAACGCCAAGAAACTTCCCCAATGTAGCGGGAACAAACAGTATGGCTGCCAAGCCAAGTGATGGAGCAACAGTGGCGGGATCGACCTGCATGCCGATATAAATAAAAAAGAACGGCGTCAGGAATTCATAAGAAGTAAGACTGGGCATCAGTGTGCACCGCTTGCGGATCGCGGCTGAAGGCCAGCCCCGCGAACAGGGCACCGATGCGTTCCATCAGGCTCTTGACGAATGGGCTCAGAATCAGCAGGGCGCCCAAGGTGATCAGTAACGGGTATTCGGATTCCATCGTATTGTACCTTTACGGCCAAGTGCGCTACAGATGCTGGAATACTCTGGCGAGCTCGAAAGCAACTCTCAAATCATCATCTTTTCGGTAACGGTTTTTTAAGACTGGCCGCACTCAACAGGATCACTTCTATTTCTTCGATGATCTCTTCCTGGCGCCGGGCGTTGGATTGACGGTGCAACGCGTCTGATTCTTCATCCAGATGTTTGACGGCGCCTTCCAGGTGCCGGACACGTCGGCGATTCTCGGCCATAAGCGAGGCATAGAAAATTTCGTGCAAGGCTGCGAAAAGGTAATGGTCCGATAGTTCGATCAGAAAATCTGTGGGTTCCAGATTCAATACAGGTGGAAGGGAGAAAAGTGGCGGCCTGTCCAGGTAGTCGTGAAAGGGCGGCAGCAGTTGTTGTGTGACAAGGGTGTCGTCATCAACCGCATGGTAAAGCGCGCAAAGGGTGAGAGCCCCGTATTGTGCTTGCAGTGCAGCCAGCGTGTCGACAACGCTTGTCAAAACCGCTTCCACTTCCTCGGCTACACCGGCACCATCCAGGCGTGTAGCGACATGCAGGTTGTTCAGCAGTGAGGCATGCAGTTTCTGTCCTGTCACGACCAGGATAGGAAAATCCTTGTCCTGCTTATCATGTTGGATTTGTTCCAGGCGGCGCAACAGGGTTTCGTTAAAATCGCCACAAAATCCCCGTTCCGAACCGATCACCAGATAGACTTCACGCGCAGCTTGCATATCCGGTATTACCCCGGGATAAGCGCTGACGAAGTCGGCCGCAACGATTTCGATACTATTGACTACAGCATGCTGTGTGTCGAGAAGATGATCGAGCTTGCGGGTCTCCATGTACGCCAGCGTTTTCATGGAATTCATGATGTCGCGGATTTCTTCGATACTGTGTCGATGCTCCTCAAGCTTGCGGCGGCTTGGCATGACTATGACTCTTCTGGCGCTGGCGGTAGCCAGGTGGACACGGCTTGCGTCCATTGATCTCTGGGGCTGTCGAGTGTCAGAGAAGCGTGTTGTACTCCGCTTTGCAGATCAGAAAGCAGTTGCGGGATCGATTCCAGCTCAACCGTGTCGAACAGGCCGTCATTGAAAGCCACCATCCAGGCCATTTGAAACGCTTCGGGAAGCGGTGAAAAACGTTCCTGTTTCAGGATCTCGCGCAGG
>Ga0316189_10007305_pt1 | contig 10464 bp, 14 predicted proteins | sample LowCovwburrow_MG_FD_204930 | JGI IMG/M metagenome (GOLD analysis project Ga0316189, IMG submission 204930) | Coastal sediment microbial communities from Maine, United States - Lowes Cove worm burrow | ecosystem: Environmental > Aquatic > Marine > Coastal > Sediment | place: USA: Maine... | reverse complement strand
GTGTCAGTGAAGAAGGTTCGGTTCTGTGTCCGCTGCAACCGGGTGAAGCTTCGTTCCATCACGGCTGGACGTTACACAACTCGGCCCCCAACACCAGCAATGACCGGCGCATCGGCCTGAATGTCCAATTCATTGCCCCCCATGTCAGGCAACTCAAACAGGCAACCGATTCAGCACTTCTGGTTCGTGGCACTGACAATTACTATTACTACGAAAAAGATACTCCAGCCTCCTGTGACATAGACATTGATGCGCTGGCAAAGCAGGCCGAGTTGGAGGCCCATTACAAATCGATTGCGGCAAGCAGCTGATATTTTTTTGCCATCCGCCAGTTAGTTGACATGGATCATCCTGATGACAAGCTGGAAGTACTAGACTTCCCCTATGAGGATGATCACAACATTACGGCATAAAATGCTACCGTTCTATGTGGTGGTCTTTGCTATTTTGTTACCTACCCTGATACAGGCGGCACAAGCAGTGCCGGTTTCAGCCGGGACAAGCGGCAAAGGTGACAATCCTCAATATCTGGTCATCTGCACCGGGCAAGGTATCGTCTATGCGCCACAATCACCTGATTCATCTGCACCAGAATCACAAACCTCTTATGGCCTTGATTTCTGTCCTGTCTGCATCAGCTTTTCCATTGCCCAGAATACATTTATTCCAAACCTTCCTTGTTTTTTAAGGCCAGATAGCGCAACCGGCAGTAATTTGAACTGCGTGGCCGAAACACGACTTAAAATCAGGAGTCAATTACACCACCGCCCTCGCGCCCCGCCCTTTCAATTCAATAATAAAACCTGAAACCAGACAATCATTGAATTAAAGGAATTTATCTTATGAGAAATCTCAAAACTCTGCTCATTGCAGCTCTTGGCCTGTTCATCCTGCTTGTCGGACCTGTATCACAAGCTGTTGCCGAAAGTGCCAAACCGGGCCTGTTCGTCAACCTGACCACCGATGACACATGGTCAGCAGCTAAAGCCATAGCCTTTGCCCACCAAAAAGCCCTTAAAAACGGCCACAAGCCAGTTGCCATCTGGCTTAATGTCCGGGCTATCTACCTGGCCGATAAAAAGCGCGCCTCACACGTCCACGGCCTGATGAAAGAAAAGGGCATGTCTATTCAGGACATGCTTAAAGGTTTTATCAAGGATGGTGGTCAGGTTATTATGTGCGGGCTATGTTCAAAAGCCGCCGGTTTAACCAAGCAGGACTATATTGACGGTGTCACCATGGGTAACGCTGAAGTCGTTAGCAAAATCCTGTTTGACCCGAATGTAAAAACATTATCCTGGTAACAAAACACCCTGTCTCTCGATCAACAACATATTTGACGGGGAGATATTCAGATGAAAAGTCATCGTTTCCACTGGACAATAGTTTAGAGGCATTCTAAATTAAATCATAGCGGTCGAAGCTGCTATTAGAATTTTCCACACGATCATATCAGGAGAAAGCCCATGTCTTTAAAAGGCAGTAAAACCGAGCAGCACCTAAAAGATGCCTTTGCCGGTGAATCACAAGCAAACCGTCGTTATTTGTATTTTGCGGCAAAAGCCGATGTCGAAGGCTACAACGATGTTGCCTCTGTCTTCCGCTCAACAGCTGAAGGCGAGACCGGCCACGCCCACGGCCATCTGGAATATCTTGAAGAATGTGGCGATCCGGCAACAGGCATGCCTTTTGGCTCAACTTCTGCCAATCTGGAAACAGCCATTGCCGGTGAAACCCACGAATACACCGACATGTATCCTGGCATGGCAAAAGATGCGCGCCAGGAAGGTCACGATGAAATCGCTGACTGGTTCGAAACTCTGGCCAAAGCAGAACGCTCACACGCCAACCGTTTCCAAAAAGCCCTTAACGAGCTCGACGGTTAAGCGTCACAACAAACACCACTGTCATTCCTGCTACCTGAAACAGGCGAGCAGGAATGACACCTTTCTCAAGATCAGGAGCATCCCATGAGCCCGCCCCGCGAAGGAAGCCTTGAGGCACCAACACGTCATCCTATCGACTGGAAAAATCCCGATTATTACGACGAGGAAAAAGTCCTTGCCGAAATGGAACGAGTATTCGACCTCTGCCACGGGTGCCGACGCTGCGTTTCTCTGTGCAACTCTTTCCCGACCCTGTTTGATCTGGTCGATGAATCAGAAACTTTTGAGGTCGATGGTGTTGCCAAAGACGATTATTGGAAAGTCGTTGATGAGTGCTATCTGTGCGATTTGTGCTTCATGACCAAATGCCCCTATATCCCGCCTCATGAATGGAACCTCGACTTCCCTCATTTGATGCTTCAGGCCAAGGCTGTTCAATTTAAAAAACACGGTGCAAAACTGCGTGACAAAGTTCTCACCAGCACCGATGCCATGGGTAAAACCCTGGCCAGACCAGTCCTATCCTCAATTGCCAATGCCGCCAACAAGGTAACGGTTTTCCGTCAGGTACTCGATAGCAGTGCCGGCATCCACGCCAAGGCATGGCTGCCTGAGTACACATCCAAACCGATGCGCAAACGCCTCTCAAACCAGTCAAACAAACCCCAACAGGCAACCCCGGCTGGCAAAACCACCGGCAAGGTCGCCCTGTTTGCCACCTGTTACGGCAATTACAACGAACCCATTATTGGGCAAGATCTGGTTGCCGTGTTTGAACACAATGATATCCCGGTCATTCTCGCCCACAAAGAATCCTGCTGCGGCATGCCAAAACTCGAACTTGGTGACCTTGAAGCTGTAGAAAAAGCCAAAAACGCCAACATTCCGATTTTGGCAAAACTGGTTGATGATGGCTACGACATCGTCGCCCCGGTTCCCTCATGCGCCTTGATGTTCCGTCAGGAAATCCCGCTGATGTTCCCCGATGATGCCAATGTCAAAAAGGTTCAGGCCGCCATTTTTGATCCGTTTGAATATCTCGGCCTGCGCCACAAGGACGGCAAACTCAACACCGATTTCAAAACTCCGCTCAACAAGGTTTCCTATCATGCCGCCTGCCACCAGCGGGTGCAGAGTTTTGGCCAGAAAACCCGCGAGGTTTTAGCGCTTATTCCAGATACCGAAGTTAAAATTATCGAACGCTGCTCAGGCCATGACGGCACATATGCTCTTAAATCAGAACGCCATGACGCTGCGATGAAAATCGTTCGTCCCGTCACCCGCGCCATCAAGCAAAATGAAGCCGATCATTATGGCTCGGATTGCCCAATGGCCGGTCACCACATTGAACACGCTCTTGATAATAACACCAAAACCGAACACCCCATCTCCCTCCTTCGTAAAGCCTATGGAATTTAACCATGACCAGCCCTCAATCACATACCCCCTTTTCCCATGACAGCCTGATGAGCCTTGAGCAATATGCCAAAGCCCGGCCAGAATTTCGCACTAAAGTCATGCAGCACAAAAAGAACCGCCGCGTCGCCATTGGCCCTGACGCAACACTTTATTTTGAAGACCGCCTGACCCTGCAATACCAAATTCAGGAAATGCTGCGCATCGAGAAGGTTTTTGAGGCCGATGGTATTCAGGACGAGCTTGATGCTTATAACCCGTTGCTGCCAACAGGTGCCAACTGGAAAGCAACTTTCATGCTTGAATACCCCGAGCCTGAGCATCGCGCCAAAATGCTCGGACAATTGCTAGGCATCGATAAACTGGTCTGGGTACATATTGACGGGTTCGATAAGGTCCACCCGATCACCAATGAAGACATGGACCGCGAAACCGAAGACAAAACCTCATCAGTCCATTTCATGCGCTTTGAATTAAGCAATGAGATGATCGCGGCAGCAAAATCAGGCGCCAAAATCGCTATGGGTGTCGATCATCCTGTCTACAATCATGAGGTCAGTGAAATTGATGAAGCTGTCCGGGCTTCTCTGGTCAGTGATCTGGCCTGATAAGGAACCACCATGGACTCGCTGCTCCCTCACCTGCCTGGTATTGCACTGGCATTAACGGCTCTGTTTACTGCCATTGTCAGTCCGGGGCCGGCGATCCTTGCAACAATCGGCACCTCCATGACCGCCGGTCGCAAGGCCGGTATAACAATGGCCCTTGGCACTGTTTCCACATCGTGTTTTTGGGGCTCAGTTGCAGCTCTTGGTCTTGGCTCACTCCTTTTGAAGTATGCCTCAGCCATCATTATTCTCAAAATACTGGGCGGCATATATCTTTTATGGCTGGCGTTTAAATCCTTTCGTTCTGCAACAAAAGAATCTCACCTGAAAAACAAACCCGTTATGCTTCACTCCAGTCTTGCCAAATATTATCTTCAAGGAGTTGCAATTCACATCACCAATCCGAAACCGGTTTTTGGCTGGGTCGCAGCAATAACACTTGGCATCACTCAAAACTCAACCCCCTTGGTCTATATACTGCTTGTCCTTGGGGGCACTCTTATTTCTCTTATCATCAACATTACCTATGCCGTTTCTTTTTCCACCAATACGGTTGCTCAAGTTTACGACAAATTCCACCACTGGTTTGAAGTCACATTTGGCCTGATATTTATGGCCGCCGGTCTCAAATTGCTAGCCAGCGCTAAGCAAAGCTGAAAGAACCCCAAATGCTCGCCATTGTTTCTCCCGCCAAAAAGCTAGACTTCACACATCCGGTTTTGGAAATTGAACGCTCACAGCCATTGTTTCACAATCAGGCCGACGAGCTGGCAAAACTGGCTAAAAAGCTCACCCGCGCCGATCTGCGCCAGCTTATGCAATTAAGCGACAAACTGGCTGATCTCAATTATGATCGTTTCCAGCGCTACACCTCTTCTCCTGATGATGATGCTACAAGACAGGCCGCTTTGGCCTTTGCAGGCGACACCTATACCGGTCTTGATGCAGCAACCTTAGATCAACAGGACTTAAGCTTTGCCCAGGACAACTTCCGTATTTTATCCGGTCTTTACGGGCTGTTACGCCCGCTTGATGCCATCCAGCCTTATCGCCTTGAAATGGGCCGCAAACTGACCAACCCCAAGGGCGAAGATTTATATGATTTTTGGGGGGCGAACATTTCCAACGCTCTTGATGATCAATTATCAGATCACAAATCCAAAACAATCATCAACCTTGCTTCAAATGAATACTTCAAAGTCATAGATCGCACCGCCTTGAAAGCTGATGTCCTGAATATGGTATTTAAGGAAGAACGCGATGGCATACTGAAAATCGTCAGCTTTTTTGCCAAAAAAGCCCGCGGTGCCATGGCCCGCCATATCATTAAAAACCGCTTAGAAGAGCCCGAAGGAATGAAAGAGTTCACAGCAGATGGCTATTGCTATCAACCGTCACTCTCAACGGCAACAGACTGGGTTTTCACCCGATAGCGCCTTTTGCGTTAAAACGGATTCAATAAAACGCAACAGGCTCTAGAGCACTTCAGGTTCACTTTGAACCGGAAGGGCCAGTCTAAGTAATTGACATTGTGGCGTTTCAGGTTGTGTTTGCGATTCAAACAAAACATGAAACACTCTAGCTTAACGCTGGATTTTGATTTGCGTATTACGCATGCCGTATTTTTTCACCAGATTATAAAGCTTTTTAGCATTACTTGGGTGCAGACGAATACAGCCATGCGAGGCCGGACGCCCTAGGCGTCTAATAGACTTTGTGCCGTGAATAGCATATCCACCGAGAAAAAAGATCGAATGCGGCATCGGTGAGTTATGATATTTCTTTGAATAATGCATACGTGCCAGCCATTTTGGCCGCCAGCTACCTGTTGGAGTGCGATAGCCACGACGCGCCGTTGACACTTTCCAGCTTGCATAAGGCCAGCCATTAACGCTGACAGTCATATTTTGCGATGACAGGTCAATCTTTGCCACAACTCTGGCCAAAGCATCCGTGCTGCTCACAAACAGCCCGAATATAGCCAACCCATATGCAGCACATGTCAGAATTATTCTACGTTTCATGAACACACAAACACCCGTCCCAAACTACTCAGCCCCGGAAAATCTAACATCTCAGGTAAACAGGTGCAAGCAGTCCACATAACAATAAGGTGAACACCCCTACACTACTCAAGCAGGAATTCACGACCCAACTTGACCCGCTGAACCCCGTCATAAGATGTTATATCAGCTGTTGCATAGGTTTCTGTCAGTGTTGCCGGTAAGAAACTTCCCGTTCCGATCATATTCACTGGCACCCCCGTGGCCCCCATGACATGGCATTTTTGTGTATTAAAACCCGATGAGGTCACAATTCTGGCTTCAGTAAAGCCACCCTGATCAAGCACCTGCCGCATATGAATAATCGAAGCAGCCGACACCCCGGCCCCGAACAAAATTCGACGCACCCGGTCAACCATCAAATTGCCTGCATCAAGATGCACCGCACCTTGCCCAAGAATGCGCTCCACGATGTTATATTCGCCATCGATCCCTAAAAAGTCACCAACGATGTCGATTGATTTTTCAAAATCAAGTCCCTCGGCAAACCGTCCGCCATGGGTATCAAGGCGCACCCCAAAGCTCTTGCCTTGATCCTGCAATTTGGCTGTGTTGAAGAACCAATCCGCACATTTAAGCGCATCACTGGTTTCATGTCCCTCATAGTCAACCAGAGAGATAACCGCTGGAGCATCCGGCAGTTCTTCAATAAATAACTTGGTCGCCTCAACCACATCGCCGCCCGTATATCCGATCAGGGCATGAGGCATGGTGCCCATACCGATCTTGGCCCCGTACAAAGGTGCTGTAAGGTCCTGCGATGAACCGACAAAGCCTTTGACAGTCGCATCTTCTACCTTTGCAGCATCAGAACCGACAGAGGCGCCATAAGCTGCCAGCAAATTCATTTCCGCTCCCGTAGCATGACGGGCATGCATATCCAGAAAGCTGGCATGGGGCACTGCCATACACATGGCATGGGCATTGCGGGCAGAAATGCATGGAAAGCCGACCTTTTGCAGCATAAGCGTCTCAACTTCAGACAACTTTGACATCGGCCCGGACACTTCCAGCATCTTGGCCTGAGCCGGCACTTTCTCACCTTCTTCAAAAAACCGCGTTACTTGTGCATCTGGCACCAGCGCCTTGATCAAACGGATAGCCGGTTCAAGCGCCGCAATAGACCGGCGACGCAAAAACACTGCATAAGTAACATCAGCCTCTTTTTTACCGGCAACAATTGCACTTGTATTGGTGAAATATTTATCGGTGATTGTCGACAACGCCCCGTAGGAAAGCGTCATTTCAACCAATTTATCAAGCACCTTTGATCGGCCCGATGAGTAATCCGCTTTGGTTTCATCACTCACCAAGCCGTCCTCCTATTTGTGCTACTCCCTGACTGATAAATGCCACATCTGTCAGAGCGCTCATCAGGGAAAATCCAAGCGCCTGATATTTTTTTACATCATCTACATTGCTGGTGTAAATCCCGGCAAAAATTCCAGCTCGCCTGGCTGCAGCAGCAATTTCCGGCAAAACCGCCTGCACATCGCGGTGATTGACGTCACCGGCTTTGCCATTGGTCAGCGAAATACACAGATCATTGGGTCCGACAAAAACCCCGTCCAGCCCATCAACTGCACAAATTTCATCGAGATTATCCAGCGCCTGACGTGTTTCCACCATGGCAAAAACCGCATTAAGCTCATTGGCATTGGCCAGGTACCCTTCCTTGGATAACCCCATTTGCGATTGCCCCAGATAAGCCCCCCAGCTCCTGCTGCCAATTGGTGGAAATTTGGCCGCCGCCACCAGTTTCTGTGCATCTTGCGCATTGTTGATCATCGGACAGACAATACCGGCTGCCCCGACATCAAGTGCTCGAGACACCATGTCAAAACCTTCAAGTGGCGGGCGTACAATCGCATATGCTCCGGCCGCATTAACCGCCTGAACCATTGCCACCATGTCACGATAACCGACCATGCCGTGCTGCATGTCAATTAACACTGAATCGATGCCACCATTCGAACCCGAACTGGCATAAACCCCGGCCTGAAATTCGCCCGGCATCATCAGCCATGAACATAACAACGGCCTGGTTTGACCAAGCCGTTGTTTAATTGACAGAGTGCTGACAGCAATCGCCATCAGCTTTCATTTTCCACTTGATCAATGGCCTTGGCCATAAGCTCATCCATGGTGCGGCGAAGTTGGTGATCTGATTGCTCAATAGCCTTGTCATCAAGATCAGCACGAACTTTGCGGAACACGTCTTCATCACCGGCTTCTTCAAAATCGGACCGGATCACTTCCTTGGCATATTCATTGGCCTCATCGCCAGACAATCCCATAAGGTCAGCAGCCCATAAGCCGAGCAGTTTGTTACGGCGTGCTTCGGCTTTAAATTTCAATTCTGCATCATGGGCAAACTTGCTTTCAAAACTCGCTCCGCGTTTATCAAGTTCAGACATAGGACTACAGCCTCCTTTAAATTAATCAATATTGAAACTTGTTACTCATGAGATAGCCCTGATTAGCCATAACTTCAACACTTGCAACGCCTCAAATCGTCTAATGCGGCAAAAGGCTTGTGGATTCCGCCCCTGTTTGATTGTCGTAGCCCCCTTTTTGCGCTATTGAGTGGCCGTCAACACAGCCCGTAAACCCGATTCGAAAGCTGTCCATCATGAAATCTCGTCGCAAACGCCTGTATGAAGGCAAAGCTAAAATTCTTTATGAAGGTCCCGAACCTGATACCCTGATCGTTCACTTTAAGGACGATGCAACGGCCTATAACGCTGAAAAAATGGCCGTTATAGAGGGCAAAGGCGTCCTTAATAATCGTATTTCTGAGCTGATTTTCACCCGCTTGAACGAATTGGGTCTGCCAACTCACTTCATCAAGCGCCTTAATATGCGTGAGCAATTGATCCACAAGGTTGAGATTATCCCGCTTGAAGTCATTGTCCGCAATGTCGCAGCCGGTTCAATCTGCAAAATGCTCGGCCTGACTGAGGGCGATCCACTGCCCCGCTCGATCATCGAGTTTTGCTATAAGGACGATGCTCTGGGCGATCCATTGATTGCTGAAGATCACATCACGGCTTTTGGCTGGGCTTCCCCGGCAGAGCTTGACGACATCATCACCATGACCACCCGCATAAACGACTTTTTATGCGGCCTGTTTTCAGCCATCGGCATTCGTCTGGTCGACTTTAAAATCGAGTTTGGCCGCCAATATGATGGCGACATGGTACGGGTCATTCTGGCTGATGAAATATCACCGGACAGTTGCCGCCTGTGGGATATGGAAACCAACAAGAAATTCGACAAAGACATTTTTCGCCGCGATCTCGGCGATCTGGTCGAAGGCTATTCAGAAGTCGCCAGACGCCTTGGCATATTAAAGGAAGAAAACGGCAAACCAAAACCCTCCAAACCCGTATTGGTAAAGAGCGACTGATAAACATGCCGGTACCAATGTGACCGGACGAGCGGACACTTTGTCCGTGAGGACTAGCGCCATTGCGGCGCGCAGGATGCGCGCCGCTTGAGCGCAAACAGCGAACAAAGTGAGCAAGAAAATGAAAGCAATGATCAAAGTAACCCTGAAAAATGGCGTTCTAGACCCGCAAGGCAAAGCCATCATGGGCTCGCTTGGTTCTTTAGGCTTTGAGGGCTATGGCAATGTCCGGCAGGGTAAATATTTTGAGCTGGATATTGAAGCGGCAAGCAAGGCTGAGGCACAAGCCAGGGTCAAGGATATGTGCGAAAAACTACTGGCCAACACTGTAATTGAGAATTACGACATTGAGATTGCGGACTAACCCCATGAAAACCAGCATCATCCAGTTCCCCGGCCTTAATCGTGAGTCCGACATGATCATGGCCCTTGAAAATGTCACTGGCGCCAAAACCCACACCGTATGGCATACTGAAACCAGCCTGCCCGATACCGACCTTGTCGTCATTCCCGGCGGTTTTTCCTATGGCGATTACTTACGCTGCGGCGCCATTGCCGCCCGCTCACCGATCATGAAAGCCATCATTGACCACGCCAATAAGGGCGGCAAAGTTCTTGGCGTCTGCAATGGTTTCCAGATATTGGTTGAAACCGGCATGTTGCGCGGTGCTTTGATGCGCAATGCCAATCTTAAATTTGTGTGTAAACAGGTTCGTCTAAGCGTTGAAAATGACTCAACATTTTTCACCTCAAAAATGACCAAAGGCGATGAAATCACCTGCCCTGTCGCTCACCATGACGGTAATTATTTTGTCGACCCTGAAACCCTCAAACGCCTTGAGGGCGATGGCCAGATCGTTTTCCGCTATGCCGACGGCACCAACCCAAATGGCTCGCTGAACGACATTGCCGGCATCTGCAACGCCAAGGGTAATGTCATCGGCATGATGCCCCACCCCGAAAACATGATTGAACCTCTGCACGGCAAAACCGATTGTCGTCCTCTTTTTGAGAGCATCGCAGCATGATCCCCAACGACATTAAAATCACCGACGAAATGGTCGCCGACCACGGCCTCAAAC
>Ga0316189_10007303_pt1 | contig 10466 bp, 14 predicted proteins | sample LowCovwburrow_MG_FD_204930 | JGI IMG/M metagenome (GOLD analysis project Ga0316189, IMG submission 204930) | Coastal sediment microbial communities from Maine, United States - Lowes Cove worm burrow | ecosystem: Environmental > Aquatic > Marine > Coastal > Sediment | place: USA: Maine... | reverse complement strand
TTAAAGATTATTTTGATAAGATAATTATATCAACTGACTGTGAAAAAATAATGAACAAGCTTGCTATGTACCCGGTAAATATTAACAAAACATCTATTATTAAAAGGCCTGACGAATTTGCAACTGATGAATCAAGGGTTATAGACACGGTAATATATTACTTTGATAAATATGGTAAGGATTTTGACCAAATTTGGCTATGCCTACCGACATGCCCATTGCGAAGCAAAGAGGATGTTGAAGGTGCCCAGGATTATCTTGATAATGAAAAGGGTATTGATGGTGTGGTTGGTGTTACAGATGTTGAATTTCCCGTTAGCTTATCATTTAGAATTAATGACAAAAAGAACCTTAAGACTATAAACGAAATTGACAAAAAAAACTGGCTAAGTAATAATTCAAGGTCTCAAGACCATGTAAAAACATACAGGCCAAATGGCGCTTTTTATGGAATGTGGTGTGATGACTTCAAAAATAATAAGAACTTTTTTAAAGGTGTGATTGGAGCTTATTACATGCCAAGAAAAAGATCAATTGATATTGATACTGATATAGATTTAATAATTGCTAATGCTATTTTAAAAGGTGAAAATAGCATTTGGAATAATAGTATTTAAATTTGTTTTATAAGGAGTAGTTATGAAAATAGCATTTGGAATAATAGTATTTAACTCTGATTTTGTACTAAAACAAGCAATAGAATCAGTCTATCCCTACGCTCATCAAATTTTAATAGCAGAGGGGCCTGTAAATTATTGGCAGAAGCAGGGATATACAACATCTGCTGACAGAACTAATGAGATAATTGATAATTTTCATGATCCAGACAACAAAATTCAGATTGTCCATTCTCAGTATCCGGAAAAAGGAGACCAGTGTAATGCGTATATGAAATACCTTTTGCCGGATACTGATTATATTTGGAATTTGGATGCAGATGAGATCTTTAAGCCTAAAGACATTGAAAAAGTTATGAGTTTATTACACGATCACAAATATACTTCAGTTGGATTTAAAAGTTTATCTTTTTACGGTGGATTTAAACGATATATGACAGGGTTTGAAGAGTCTGCAGAATTTACAAGAATAGGAAAGGTTTATCCTGGGGCGGTTTGGGAATCTCACCGACCTCCAAGGATTAAAAGTAATGGCCAATTCACACCAAAACATTTGGATTATAATTCATTATCAAATATGGGTGTAAGAATGTACCATTATTCCTACGTGTTTCCGAGGCAGGTTAAAGAAAAGATATCTTATTATAAGGCTGCAGTTGCTTTAGATAATTGTATAGATGATTACTTTGAAAAAATATATCTTCCATGGGTACTGGGAGACCATGAAGAAAAATGTAATATTGAAGATAAATACAATGGTGTGCATGAGTTTGTTAATCGGGGAGAATGTTACACAAAAGAATTTGTTGGTGAACACCCCAATATAATACTAAGAGATCTTAAGGAGTTAACTGATGAATTTAATAGACAGCTTGAAGGCTATAGATAAAACTACTTGCTGGTATCAATCTAAAAGCATGGCCGCAATGGTAAATGGTGCAAAAGGTTTACTTTGGCCAGTACTGGAAAAGTCAAGTCATTGGCCAGTACTAAAAAATTTGCTGGAATTAGTACTGAACTTAAACAAAAATCCTGGCAAAGAAGATAAATTGCAGCTTTTAGACGTTGGGTGTGGCGCTGGTTGTCTTGGTGATACTGACATTGTAAAAGAAAACTTTCACTATTATGGTTTAGATCTTCCATGGGTAATAAATGAAGTTGCCGGGGTGGTTAATCCTGGAAAAACCTATATACAATCTGACTTTTTAGAACAGGCAAACTATAAAAACCTTGAACTATTTGGTGAAGTTGTTGTAATGAATGCTTTTATTGATGTAATGCAATATCCTATAGTAACATTAGATGCAATTTTACCAAACTGTTATAAATATGTGATAGTCCATAGGCAATTTTTAACTGATGAGCCGACTTTTGTAGAGAAAAAGGATTCTTATGGATCACAAACTTATATTTCGCACATAAACAATCTTCAATGGAATGAACTTTTTAGACATTTTAAATTAATAAAGAAACATGTTACCGGATTAGGTCCACAGAATTACAGTTTTTTATATGAGAGGGTTGGGAGTGAATGACTTGTATAATAGGATGTGTTGATAAAAATTATATGTATATTGCTGGAGATTCTTGTGGATCTAATGGACATAGCTATACTATAAGAAAAGATGATAAAATATTTAAAAAGGGCCAAATGTTATTTGGTTATACAACATCTTTTAGAATGGGTCATTTATTACAGTGGAAATTAAAAATTCCTAAACATCCTTTAGATATGAGTACTATTGAGTATATGAACACATTGTTTATTGATGAGATAATAAAGTGTTTTACTGATAACTCATATTGTAAGATTGATAGTAATGTTAAAACTGGGGGCAACTTTTTAGTTTTATACAAAGGAAGAGTATTTGATATAGGAAATGATTATCAAGTTGGTGAAAATTTTGATGGAGTTACAACTTGCGGGTGTGGACACATAGCATCCTTAGCCGCCTTTAAAATGGCTAAAGAAACAGGTTATAATAGGTCAATAAGTTATATACTAAAAAAATCTTTAGCAATAACGCAGTCAATGATAGAGGGTGTCCAGGCCCCATTTAATATAATAAAGATGAAATATTATGAGTAAAAAATACTACTGCACACTATCAGACATTAAATATATAAACCAAGGCTTGGCATTATACGAATCTCTTGTGAAGCATTCTGAAAGCAGATTTGACTTATTTTATTTGTGTTTGGATAGAGAGATATATGAAACATTAACATGTTTAAATTTTCGATATTTACATCCCATTTTAGCAGAAGATCATAAAGCATTACGAAATATTAACAACCTAAAAATGCAAGGATATGCTTGGGAATTGGGAGCAAAATTTACAAAGGAATTGTTGAATGACGAAGGGTTGAAACTTTCCCATATCATGTATATAGATTCTGATATATGTACTTATAAAGGATTCGAAAAGGTATTTGATGAAATTGGAGATAAAAGTATTGGTATATTACCGCATTTACACTTGCCTCCAGCTTTTAATGAGGATTCTTATGGCTATCCGGGAGGGTATAATGTTGGTATTATTTATTTTAAAGACAGTGTTATAGGGAAAGAATGTTTAGATTTTTGGACACATGCTGTTATGAATCCGTATGATGAGACTGTTTTAAAAACTCCCAATGGTGTAGAATTTAATATTAAAACACACAATACTTGTGGAGATCAGAGATTTTTAGAAATGTTTCCAGAAAGATACCAAGATGAATGCCATATAATAGGACAAGAGATTAATCATGGAGCTCCCTGGTGTTATCAAATATATAATTTTTACAATTTCAGTTTTGAGAATAAGATAACAAAAATTAATATGAATACTGACCGGGCATGGATTAACAAAATTATTGATGATCCAGAAAAGGAAAAGCTTTTAACATTTTCCCATTTTGCAGGGTTTAAGCCTGATTATGAAAAAGATACTTATGATGCAACAAGGGAAAGGTTTAATGAAGAGTTTTTAAATAATCAAAGCTGTCGAGCGATTTATGATGAATATTATAGGTTTATGAAAATGGTTAAGGAAAAATATAATTTATGATACCACTATTCAAAATATACAAACCAGTAATAGATTATAATAAATTTGACCATAATTTACATGGTTCGATAGTTACTGAATTTGAAAACGCCTTTGCTGAATATGTTGGATATAAATACGCAATAGGAACAAATAGTTGCACATCTGCAATATATTTAGTTATGAAATGGTTTAATGAATTGTATGGGCCAAGGAAAATTAAAATTCCAACAATGCTGCCCCCCGTGGTTTATAATGCACTGCATCATGCTGGAAGCAATATAGAGTTTATGGATTATTATATGTGGATTGGTGATTCTTATGAATTTATTAACGAGCATTATTTAATTCGTGACTGTGCTCATCTTGCGCCATACAAGAAAAAAAGTGGATGGGATGATATAAGATTATACTCTTTTTATCCAACTAAACCATGTGCAGGAATAGATGGTGGAATGGTATTAACAAACGATACAAAGCTATATAACTGGCTAAGAATTGCAACAAAAAACGGAATGGTTGATAACAAAAAATATTGTTTTCCTGGATGGAAATATTACATGTCATCAGCACAGGCTTATGTGGCATATAATAGTTTTAAATTTATCGAATTAAAGAAAGAGAAATTAAATCAAATTCGTGAACAGTATGATTCATTGAATATTTTGTCTTGTTTGATATACCCAAGTGATCATTTATATGTTATAGAAGTTGATGACAATAAAAAGTTTATTAAATATATGGAGAAAAACGGAGTTCAATGTGGAATACATTATAAGTGTTTGCACAGAAAATTGCATAAAGAATATTCACCAGACCCATTACCAAACTCTCTAAGGATGGAAAACAGAGTTGTCTCAATACCATTTCACGAAGATCTAACCAAAAAAGACATTAAATACATAGCAGGATTAATAAATGAATACAATAAGTGATTGCAAAATGATAAAACTAAAAGATCATGACGCAAGAAACGGCATCTTAAATGCAATAGATTTCACCTCTCTTCCATTTGTTCCTAAAAGATGCTTCTACGTGTATGGAGTCACAGATAATGAAGAAAGAGGGCTCCATGCACATTATAAAACTGAACAGATATTATTTTGTTTAAAAGGTCTTTGTATTGTCAGTATTTCTGATGGGAAAAAACAAAAAACTATTACATTAAACAATCCAAACACAGGTATTTATATTCCCGCAATGATATGGGATTCTCAAATTTATGGTTATGATACTATTTTAATGGTATTGTCATCAACTAAATATAATGGAACTGATTACATTCACGACTATGAAGAATTTAAGAGGTTAAAGAATGGATAAACAAGATATTAAAAATTTAGTAGGAAATGAAGACCCTGTGTTTTTTGAAATAGGAGCTAATAACGGAAGTGATACACAAGGTTTTTTAGATTTATTTAAACATGGAAATTTTTATTGTTTTGAGCCAGATCCTAGGGCCTGGATTAAATTAAATAAAAACATTAATGATCCAAGGTGTAAAAAATATCAATTAGCCATATCTAATAAATGTGAATTGGTTGATTTTAATATGAGTGATGGACAGCCGGATGACTGGCCTGAGCAAGTTGGGGGCTGGGATTTTTCCGGATCAATCAAAAAACCTAAGTTGCATCTTGAAAGGCATCCTTGGTGTAAGTTTGAGAGAACTGTTAAAATAAATACAATTACTTTGGATAAGTTCTGTGAAAATAATAGTATTGATTATATAGACTATATGCACGCAGATACGCAAGGCGCTGAAAGAGAATTAATTGAAGGCGGAAGGTATATTTTAAGCAAAACAAAATATCTTTATACTGAATATTCAAATGAGGAATTATATGAAGGCGAAATTGGATTACAAGAAATATTAAAAATGCTTCCTAATTTTGTCATGGTTAGAGATTTTGGTGGGGATGTTTTGTTGAAGAATAGGAATTTATGAAAACTGACATAATAATACCAACAAACAGATATATTGATGAACTAACTGATATCATTAAAGATATTAAAGCCAATACTGATATGAGCAAGTATAATTTAATTGTTACATGTCTCCAGGTAAGTGCTGCCACTAATCGCAATTATGGATTAATACAAGCCAATTCTGAAAAGGTTATAATGTTAGATGATGATATTAGCGGGTTTTATCCAGGGTGGGCAGATGATATGTTAAAGCCACTTAAAGATAATGTCATGATGGTATCGGCAAGGTTAATGAATATACCTGATGAGGTTGGTGTAATGATGGATATTAAACCGGATTTAACAAAGCCTCTACAAGTGGTAAACACTTTTTATGATATCAAGGACTCTGAAACAGACAAAACTGTTCCTGTCAAAGCTGTGCCTAGTGCATGTATTGCTTTTTATAATGATAGGGAAGTTTATTTTGATGAAGGTTATATTGGGGCTGGATTCGAAGACACCGATATCTGCTTTCAAATGTGCTGTAAGTATCCTGAAAAGCAAATAGTTATCAATAATGAATGCAAATTGATCCACAAAAATGAAATGAAAAATCAATTGCAGGGGCAATTGCAAAAAAATCAATTATATTTTCAACATAAGTGGGGTTTGCAATGAGTTATAATTCAATAGAGGATTTAAAAAATGCCGGGAAACCTGTGTTGGTTGATGGTGGCTATATATATAATCAATTTGTTTCTTCTTATACGCCTACAACTGATTATGAACTGCCTAAAGCAGAAAAAAAGGAGAGCCCTTGGAAAATAAAGCCTAAAAAATGTACTCATGAACATGCTTTTAGAGGAACATGTTTAACCTGTGGCGAGGAAAATGTATGAAAATAGTAGGACTCTGCAAAACTTATTCCGGACATGAATTTGTAACAGCTGCAATTGAAGAGTTATATGGATTTTTAGATAAAATGGTTTTTGTTCATAGCGAAATATCTTGGACAGGTCAAATTGGAAATACTGTTAAGCCAGTTATCAAGGAATGGGAAAAAGAAAACGATAAAGATAGTAAAATAATCCATCTTCATTCAAACGTAAAAAGCCAAGAGGAGCAATACAAATTAGGCTATGAGTATATAGTAAATGTTTTAAAACCTGACTGGATAATGTTATTTGACACTGATGAGGTTTGGGATTATATGAATCTTAACATTGCCAGGAAGCTATTAAAGGATTGTGTGGAATATAATTCGATTGCTTCTGTGATGCATACTTATTTAAAAAGCCCATTATACAGAGTGTTTCCTCCTGAATATTGCGAGCCTACGGTATTTGTAAGGCCTATACTACCTTATCTAATGGGTATTCGAGGTAATAAAGTAATGCCAAGGTTAAGAAGTAATATGTTTTTCCATCATTTTACATATGTTCGAGATAATGAGCAAGATGTTTTTGATAAAATCCAAACTTCTTTATTGGGAGATCGTGAAGACGTCCCCCAAATTAACCTAGTGGACATAGAAAAATGGAAAAAAGAAAAGTGGGATAATATATTAACTGCAAAAGATTTGCATACTACCAAGGCTTATGAATCATCCTGGAAAGAATGCAGGAAAATATCTGTTGGTGAATTGCCTTTTAGTTGTAGGAATTTGCCGATTGTTAAAAAATGGGAGAATAAATGACTGAAACAATATGTTTAATACACAGTGGAGACAAAGCTGAACATGTTTGGGATTACTGGTATTATTACTGGAAGAAATATTATACTTGTGGATATGACACTATATTTTTAAGCGAAGAGAAATCTAAAAATTATGATGGTGTTCATTTTGCGCATACTGGAAAAGTTCCCTGGGGTGAAGGTTTGTTAAATTACCTGGGAAAAATCGAGGTTAAATATGTTATTTATATGCATGAAGATTATTTTTTAACAGAGCCTACAAAAAAAGAAAAAATGGAAGAGCTTATTAAAATAGTCAAAGATAATGACATACAATTATTAAAACATGTAGGTCACTGGGCTGGAAATCCTGACCATTGGAAAGACGGAAATCACTTTCTTGAAAAATCAGATATAGGTGATAATATTTGGATGTATTGTAATAATGAACCTTATTTAATTTCCCATCAAACATCTATTTGGAATAAGGATTTTTTACTGTCGACATTACAACCACAATATACTCCTTGGTGTCATGAAATTGAAGGCACTACCAATTTAAGAAAAAGAAACATTCCTTTGTTTGCGTATAGAGGTGGCAATCCATTTGAATATTGCGAAACTATGCAAAGCGGAAAAGTTAGAGAAGGACAAGAAAAATATTTTGAAGTTAATTTGGAGGGCGAATGATAACATTAGGGCTTAATATTATAGTTGGAGCAAACGAATCAATGGAGCTTGAAAGGTGTTTAAAAAGTGCTGTTGATAAATATTTTTTTGATCAGATTGTAATTACTGTAACAACTGGAGATAAAGAAGTTAGAGCTGTAGCTGAAAAGTATACTGAAGATGTCCACTATTTTAAATGGATTAATGATTTTGGAAGTGCTAGACAATTCTGTGCCTCTAAAACTAAAACCGATTATATAATGTGGCTTGATGCTGATGATGTTATTCCGGAAGCTATGAAAAAAAGTTATCCTGAGATAAAAGAAAACATTGAAATTGCTGCTGAAAAATCAGATATTGATGTTGTGTTAATTCCGTATAAAGTAGAATTGGCATCGAATGGACAATTTTTACAGCAGATGCTCAGAGACAGGGTTTTTAAAAGGGCATCAATGAAATGGGATAAAAGAGTTCATGAACAATTAAAACATGTTATAGAAGGTACTCGACTTAAATCAGCAACAATACAGGGGGTTGCAGTTGAGCACTATCCACAAAAACATCCAGAAGCAGGTTTAAGGAGAAATATAAAAATACTACAAGAAGAGTATGCTGTTAACCCAAAAGATTTTCATTATGCATTTTATTATGCCAGAGATTTATCATTAATAAAAGATTATGATAAGAGTATTGAAATTTTTGATTATATTATTAAAGAGAGGATAGGCAATGCAGAAAATTTATATACCGCAGCCTACAACATTGCTTTATATTATATATATGATGAAGATAGCAAAATTAGGCCTGATGGTATCAAAAAAGGAGAAACATATACACGTATAGCAATGAGTTTCGGCCCAGAATTTGCCGAACCTTGTGTATTATTAGGTGACATATATTATTTTAAAGGTGAAGAGCGTAGTGCTATCAGAATGTTTAAAACTGCATTAAGCAAAAGGATGGATGGAAGAGGGATTAAGTTAGTGCCTTATTATGAGGCTATACCAACTGAAAGGCTATCAAAAATATTTATGGGATCTGATAAGATTGGAATGAAAGAACAGGCTTTGTATTATAACAGGATAGCTCTTTATCATTTTCCAGAAGAAAAAGAATTGTTAAAAAGATATAATGTTATTTTGAATGAAATCTGTGAGGGCAGACCGGATATGAAAGGTGCAATACGATAGGAATATATACCCAGGAATGTCCATGACATTAGTTAATTTGGACGATACTTTTGATGTTCAATTGACAAATTTGGCAGCACAATATTATGAAGATGATATGTACAATGAAGACCAAAGGGGGCTTTTTTATCCAAGAGCTTTCCTCGCAAACGCAACAGGAACCCTTTGCATAACACCTGTTGGCAATGCTGTTGGTCATAGTGTGCCAGTATCAGTTGTTGCAGGGTCTGTTTACCCAATTGCAGCAAGAAGATTTATGTCTACAGGCACCACTGGTATAAGTGATGGTGAAATTGTAGCAATTAGATAAAAAATTGAACTCTTAAAGAGTCTTTTAAACAGAATCCCAAGAGGATCATGGCAGAAATGCTATGATCCTTTTTTGTTTTAAAGGAAAAATTATGAGAAAAATCAGATTAGGGCAAGAGTTTCCAACGGATACCGACCCTGTTTTAATATATGAAACTCCAGACAATGGCACACAGCCAAGCGTTACCTCTATAACAATCACAAAGGTTATAGATGCAACTGCAAATTTTAGTATTTATTTTAATCCAGGTGGGACTTTTGACAAAACAACGGCTTTGTATCATGAAGTAACTGCGGCTGCAGATAAAAGGATTATAAAAGATTCCTATGACAAAGGCCTTGGAATGGGTAATAAAGGGGATCAGCTTTGGGTTAAGTCTCATACTGCAGAAGCTTTTAATTTTATGATTTTCGGGGAGGTTGATAAATGAGTGGAATAGATCAAATCCCAGACGATGTCAAAACAACTGTTGACAGTATTGAGGAAAAGGTAGATGTTATTGATACCAATGTTGATACGGTTAACACAACAACCCAAGACACTAATTCTGATTTGGTTGTGGTTGATGGATACGCAGAAAAAATTGATGATGCTGCAACTGATGGCCTTGCTGGCGTGTCGAATAGCTTAGCCTATAGAACCCATGAAGTAGAAAGGCATTTTCATTCCAGGGAGCGCTGGCTTGGCGCAGCTGTTACACCAAGTGGAGAAACACATGTTGCTGACAACATTGGTACATCTAAAACAGCTTTTAGGTTAGATGCTGGCAATAATGACTGGGGAGCATGGGTTCAGACACTTGGCAGTTCTGATACTCCAGTAATATTTGGATCAGTCAAATTTGATCCACATAGAGTTGTTATTACTGCTGTAGAGAGGGCAAATGCTGTTTATTTCATACAATTTGCACAAGGCGAAAGTGGAGCTGCTGCACTGTCTACTGGCGCATATAGTGACACGGTTATACAATTGACAAACACAGCACCACGAGGACAACCTTTTGTTATTCAATCTAGAAGGATTATCGCAGGGACTAAAGCGTGGGCTAGGTGCTTGTGCGTTG
>Ga0316189_10007302_pt1 | contig 10468 bp, 7 predicted proteins | sample LowCovwburrow_MG_FD_204930 | JGI IMG/M metagenome (GOLD analysis project Ga0316189, IMG submission 204930) | Coastal sediment microbial communities from Maine, United States - Lowes Cove worm burrow | ecosystem: Environmental > Aquatic > Marine > Coastal > Sediment | place: USA: Maine... | reverse complement strand
AGCACCTGTGCCTTCTTGCGGCTTCCAATAAGCATAGCGGCACCCAAACCGATTACCATATTAACTACAACCGCAAGTTTGATTGCACCTGAAAACCCAATTGCCGGAATCAACCAAAAACCCGTGCCAATTGCACCAATGATGGCTCCCACGGTATTCCAGGCATAGACAAGCGCTGCGGCATTTGCTGCGGTACGCTCATTTTCGGCCAATATTCGCACTGCAAGCGGGAAAGTCGCTCCAATAAACAGGGTTGCCGGTAACATCACGCTGATAGCGAAAATTACCGATGAACCCAGTGATCGGTCTTCTGGCACCAATAGATCCAGTAGTGCATAAATCAGTGCCGATGCCACAGCAATAGCGAGCTGGGTAATGGTAAAAATTCGAACTGCTCGCTCCCGGTGTAACGCAAATCGCCCGGCAACAGCGCTACCAATTGCAATTCCGGCCAGGAAAGTCGCGAGCATGGTGGTGAACGCGTAGATACTGCCACCCAGCACGTGATTCAGCATGCGAGTCCACAGTACTTCATACAGGAAGGCGATGGCCCCAGAAAGAAGCATAAGAGGCAAGATCCACGCTACCTGCTGTTGAAAGGTGGCTTTGACCTTCGATAAGATGCTCGCTGAATTACTCTGCCACAACCTGGCCATCTGTGTGAAAAGGGTTTTGGATCCAGTTTTTGAGGCTTCGCTGTCATTGGGTCGGTGCAGAGAAGGCAGCGACGCGGACAACCTCATTGCAAGTAAAAACACCAGAAAATTGGCAGCAACCCCCACGCCAACCGTGCCCAGCAGTCCAAGGGCTCCAAGCAGGAAAAAGCCGGTGATAACCGCCCCCACTAACGCACCGAAAGCATTGACCCCGTAGAGTAACGCAATACGTGGACCAACCTGTTTGTCAGTGTGTACGGCATAACGTGTCAGCAGGGGTAGCGTTGCCCCCATAAAACCAGTCGGTATGGACAGGATGATAAAAGAGGCGGCAAGATAAAAGCCTACCTGGCCCACACTATCGGCATTGGGCGGGGCACTTTGCCCACCCAGTAGCGCTGTGAAAATTTGCCCGGTAATCCATAGCATAATGGGAACGCAAAGGGCTGATACAGCGATACCCGCCTCCAGTATTCCATACACCAATACCGGGCGACTCACCACATTCACAAACCGGTCGATGATGACCGCCCCAAGAGCCAGCCCCCCCATGTAGGCAGCAAGCACCGTGGCTACCGCCAGCTCTGAAGTACCGAACACAATGGAGAACTGACGTAACCAGGCGATCTGATAGAGCAATCCGGCGAAACCCGACAAGAAGAAACAGCCGATTACCAAGATCAACGGGTAGTTTTCACCAGCCGAGGGCCACAATTTGTGCTTATTCTTTTTTGACCTCACTTGTTTGCCCTGTTGATTTTTTCGCGGTATGAAAAGTTGGACATTTCAATCGTTGATACGATTGTACACACCTCTTTAAAGGTGCGTCATATTAAAAGAAAAGCCAGGTTGCTGGGCAACCTGGCTTTGAACGGTGAAATGGAAGGAGCCGCTTTTATCGTATAGTGTCTCGGCTGTCAGCAGAAGATGCAAAACACATTCCGAGGCACTGAAGACGATAACTGCGAGCTTGCCTAATCAAAGTTAGCGCTAAACGTAACACCAAAAGTCGGTGGTGGATTGGACAGAACAGTGAATCCCCCCCAACTTTCTTCAGACATATTGGTGAACCAATCCTCATCGGTCAAATTCTTCCCCCAAATCGAGACGCGGTATTGCATGGCCGAACCAAATTCGTAGTGTGCTGCCGCATCGAGCACGGCATAGCTATCGTCATGGGTTACCGGATTGTTGTTGATATCAAAGAAACGGGAACCCGTGTAGCGCCCGTCCAGCTGTACCGAAAAGACTGCTGGACTGCCGCCAAATTCCACGTCCCATTCTTTTGAGGCTGTCACGCTAGCGGTCCATTCCGGCGCGTTGGTCAGCTCGTTACCTTCCAGATTCCTGCCGGTAATTTCCCTTTCGATTTCTGTCGTCAGGTAACCGAGGTTAAGCGCTAACGTTGCGCCCTCGATTTGCGGCGGTACCCAGACAATCTCCGCTTCGGCGCCGCCGGTAAAGGAATCACCAATATTGATCAGGCGACCCTCGGGTATCGGCGGTCCTTCTGCCTGCTCAAAAAGGATAAATGTCTGCAACTGCTGATCCTGATAATCATTGTAAAATACCGCCAAATTTGTGCGCAGGGTATTATCAAACCACTGCCCCTTCAGCCCTACTTCATAAGCGATAACGGTTTCCGGATCGACTGGATTATTAAATAGGCCATCGCCAACTTGCCCCGCGTCACCGTTCAGGTCTGCAAGAATGATATTGGGACCGGTCGGAAAGCTCCCCGCTTTGATCCCGCGTGAGATATGGCCATAAATACTCACATCGTCGGTATGTTGATAAGACAGCCCAATCTTGCCACCCCAATCGGTCCAGGTCTCTTTATAGAGCACGTCGTCAGCAAATACCGGCGCACCCACGGCCAACAGGTCATCGACCAAAACTGGCTGTTGTGCATTGCCGCCCAGTTGATACTGAGGAAAATCCTGGGTGTTGGTCGTGAGGCCGGCCAGTGCCCACCCTTCCTTGGTGTCTCTGGAATACCTGAAACCAACGGTAGCGGTTAGCTTTTCAGTGGCGTCCCACTCCACCTCACCAAAAACCGATACACTGGTATCTGTTTGCTCGCTACGGGAAAACATCCCACCGCCCATGCCTCCCATCAGGCGTGGCAGAGAAGCGATAATATCTGTCAGGGACTCCTCTTCGAAATAGTATGCACCCGCCACCCAGCGCAACCGATCGTCTTGCGGTGAAGCAAAGCGGATTTCCTGAGAAATTTGCTCGGCGTCCTGATTTTGTGCAAAGACAAAGAAGGTGATTGGCAGGCCATCATCCCTGATGTGGTTGTACTCCACCTCTTCGTAAGCTGTAATCGAGGTCACGGTCATGGAGGGCAACTCCCAGACCAGGTTCATTGAGGCACCCTTGTTTTCTACCCTGTCCACAGGGTTTCTCAGGTCGGTATTGACCTTGTCGATATCGCTGTCACCGACAATGCCCTGGCTGGTTACGCATTGACTGCCAAGCTCACCCCGGCTAGCTAAGGGGCAGTTTCCGTAAAGGCCAGCTTCAAGATCCCAGGTGGACCCATCGGGATTTGCCGGATCGAGCATACCAATGGGTTGGCGGGTTCGGGCGGTATTGTCCATTTCACCCCAATGGACGTTGAACAATGAAGTAAACGTCTCCGTGGGCTCCAATGCCAGTTGCATTCGGGCATTCTTTTTGTCCCGTTTTTCAACCTCGTCTCCGTCGAATGCATTGTCGCGTATGCCGTCACGATCCTGCGAGTTCAACGCTATTCGCATTGCCGCTTTTTCACCAAGGGGAAAACTGATACCAGCGTCAACGTCAACCTGATCAAAGCGCCCCAAAGTAGTCGAGATATTAGCGGTCATCTCTTCGCCAACCACTGGCTTGCGGGTGATAAAATTGATCGCCCCTCCCGTGGTGTTGCGTCCGTATAGTGTATTTTGCGGTCCTCGAATAACCTCGATCCGCTCAAGGTCGAACATAAACATCCCACCCAGTTGCGGTGAATTCAGGGAAACTTCATCCTGGAACAACCCCACTGGCTGGACCGCGCTCGGCTGCACAGATTGATAGCTGATGCCCCGCATGGAGATTTGCGGTTGCGCTTCACTTGTCGTCGTCTGCAGCGACACGTTGGCGAGGCGCTCAAATACATCACGCCCCTCTTTAATACCCATACGGGCGATATCTTCACTGCTAAGCGCCGAGACAGAACCACTCACGTCTTGCAGTGACTCTTCACGCTTTTGTGCAGTTACGATTACTTCTTCGAGACCGCCCTGTGCAACCACAAAACCCGGAAGCAACATGGTCAACACCGCAAGGGTGATCATTAATTTTTCAAAAACACTCTTCAAAGCTAGCATATTATTACCCTCGTGAGATCGTGAAACCTCATTTGTTTATGCAATTTTGTTTATATCGACAACTTTAATGTTGTTCTAGTCGGCCTTACCTGCATCAAGCACACCAAAACCCTGCATAGAGCTATGCACCTCCATTCTTTTATTTAGTCGCTGTCATTTATAATATGCATACCTTCTGGTGTCAAGTATGGTATACCATTTATATCTGAATACCGGTTGGCTTGCCTGAAAGGAAGGTGATTACCGCGAGGGGTTGAGTTTTGGGGGCCCGCGGCCTGATCAGGGTTGGAAATGGCGCCGTATTACCGCTGCCAAATCTATGCCACCGTCCCCATACTGCGTGGCCCAGCCTGCGCTCTTCAGCCCATCAGGGGTGGAGCGCACGATAGGCTTTTTCATCGTCAGAAGGGTACAGGTTCGGAATACGCAAACCACCGTAAACTTCCCATTGCATGACCTGATCCTCGTCTTCGATGCGCACATCATAAATCAGTGTGGCGTTGTCATCGCGCAAGTATTCTCGCACCCTGCCGCCGTGAGGATACTCCATGTAATGACGAGGTGAGTCCCACTCGTCAAAGCCAATATTTTCATCAATGGGTGCACAGAGGGCAAAAATAGTCAGCATATTATCGGTTTCTTGCAGCCGGTGAACTTCCCCCATCGGGAAAGAAAAGCAGCTGTCATCATCCAACTCCTTATCGGATTGCCAGACCTGCCTGACCGTCATTGCCTGCTCATCAACGTCGTATTCAACCCCGCGGCTAAACACTTTACCTACCCAGGGTTTGGGATTGAACGGCATCGACTGGAACGGTGCATTGTCAAGCACCGCGACGGTGCCGGCATGGGTAATACGTGGATTGTGCCCGTGGTATGGCCAGCGAAATCCTTCGCCAACAGGCGTCAGCAGTTTACTTGCCAGCTCACCCGTCCAGCCATCGTGGGGACCCAGAATCCATTTTACCTCTCCGGAACTTTTATCGAGTTTGATAATGGCGTCCTGGTTGCGAAACGATAACATCACCGAGTCGTCCTGCGCGTTATACGACACGCCGTTTCCATGGGTCCAGTCCAGGTGGTGCGGAAAACCCCGGGTGTGCCAGTAAGGTTCGTTCAGGTTGTATCCGATACGATTGACATCCAGGTGGTCAAAACTGTCCCATTTCCACAGGATCTCGCCAGCGCGGTTGAACTCCAGTACCGAGTCACCCATCACCCACTGGGTTTTGCGCGGTGCATTCGGGTCCCACTCGCTGGTGTAATAATTGTCGATCTTACGAGCAATGGCCGAAAAGCTGAGAAAGTGTCCGTTGGGCAGTTCTACCGGTTGGTGGTGTAGAGTTTGTGTCTGTACCGCCGTACCGCCAGGCAGTGGCCCCTCCGGTCGATCAGTGGCGTACCACTGATTGATGATATTACCGAGCATATCGATTTCAACAGTTCGAGAGTCCATCAACTGGAAATAGATATGTCCATTATTCAAGCGATCAACACCCGCGATTCTCGCTTCGGCAATGTAGTACCAAACTACTTCGCCTTGTTCGTCCAAGGCCAGTAATAATCCCCAATCCTTGGTGAAAGCAACCTGTTTTGGTGTGGCCCAAATGGCGCGACCCAGATAGCGCCGACGAACACTTAGCAGAGTAACCCCCGGTTCCATCAACTCTGTTTTCGCCAATTTGACGTCTATGGTGGGAAATTCCTTGCCTGCGGGGGGCAGGGGAGGGGTGGTATAGTTAAGAATCTCAGGCAATTCCACCTTATTTCCACCGGGGCCTGTTAGAGAGATTTTGAAAGTATGTTGGCGCCCGGCTCGCATGCCAATCAAAGGCAGGCCGCCCTCGGGTTTTTCTGAAGGGTCAAAGACCACTGTCCAGCTACGCTCACCGTCGCTCACCTCAACCTGTGTTGTCACCGGAGTGTCGGTGCTGAAACGCAGGACTGCGGCTAAAGGTGCCCGGGGATTGGGATTTTGCGCAATAATGGGGGATGATTTTACAGTCAGGGCCTGCGCCGGGTAATAGCACACTAACAACAATAAGGTTAGCCCCGAACAAAAAGACTTTGCTGTGAAAGGCCGCCGGATGTCAGGCCAATCAGTCTTGGCACTGCCCTGCGCTTGGGTAATAGCCCCTACAATTGCAGGGTTATATATGAGCGTCGTATCTCCTGACGACGCAGCAACCCTGTCACTGGCCATCATCATACGCAGTCCTTTGTTAAAAAATCCCTGCACAGGGTCCGGAATTATACTGATCATAGGTATTCTCCGTGTGCAATCCCCGACAGCTTCTGGTAATTCGTCTTAGCGCAGAAAGCCATCGGATCGCAACACCGGCCAATCGATGGGCCAGTCTTTATGGTATTTCTAATGGTATACCATATCCCGGTTTTCAGATAAATGCAACTGGGTTTAACCTGACAAGGCGTCCACCTGGAAAAGAATGAGAAATTCCTTGTCGTTAATATATTCCCGCCTGTGTGTGCCCGGATAGTACTGCAAAGGCGTCTGCACCAGATTCTGGGGGCATAATACTAAACGCCGGCGCATGGTAGTCAGGCGTTCTTACCCTGATAGGAGAGCGATGATTGATATAGCAATAGGTAGTGGCTGGCCTTGATGCCCCGGTACTTACAGATGTGTGGATTCACCAAATTGTTTTAACGTGCTCGTATTGATGAATCTTTTCATCTGCTGTCACCAGCGCAACCGCCAGTTTTCGTGCGGTTGCGACAATCATTCGATCAGCCGGGTCTTTGTGAAAGTCGCCAGGTAGTACTGCTGATTTAATGCCTATTTCGTTATCGACGGGCAGAAAGCGAACCCCATCAATTTGAGATACTTCCCCCAGCCAGTTTTCTACATCCATACTTAAGATTAAGCGGCCTTTTTCGACCAACATGGCTATTTCCCAGGCGGAAATCGAGGAAATAAGGATTTCACCATTATTGCTTAAGGTACTCTTGATGGCTTTTGCAGCAGCAGGTGATAACGTATTGCAGCCACTGACCCACCAAACTAATACATGGGTATCGATTACGATCACTAGGCATTGTCCCATTCGTTATCCGCAACCGGCTCCGTCGCTGCATCGTATTTTACAACAGTACCTCTTAACAACTTTAAGGGAGCAGTTTTCTGCTGTCTTAGTTTCCTGATTTCCAGGGTAGGTTTGCCACGGTCGGTGATGATTCGCGGTTTACCACTTTGTTCAATGTCTCTCAATACTTCCAAAGCGTGTGCTTTAAACTCGGACTTTGATATCAGCTCCATAAAAGGCATCTCCTGAAATGACTAGTGCAAGTAGTCACTCTAGCAAGGTAGGTGACTATATACAATGGTCATATGCGGCCATGCCGTCAAAATGAGCTGGCTGTAATTTACCTTTATGCCCCAAGAATCCGGCTCTTGCAAACCGGGGCGGATCCTATTGGTCACCCAGGTGTACAGTATTGGCCCCGCGAGCATTGCAAGGACGTTGCGGGGCGTTGGTGGCTAAGGTTTTAGAACGCCTGGCTCGGTGGCTCTTTACCCATCGCCAAACTACCGGTAAACAGGAGCTGGCGCTTTTCCTGCAGCGGGTGGAAATGGGCTGCCATCACATCTCGCAACAGCGACTCGATGCCTCCAAAGCGCAGGTACCCCGGGCCGCCGCAAACCTCAACGGCTTTTGCCGCGGTTTCCTTACAGGCCGCCGCGGCAATGGTTTTACGCTTAACCATCTCATTGACTGTATCGGTATCGGCGGTGAAGTTAAATTCATCCACCCGTCGAATCATATCCTCTACGGCCAGCTCCGCCGTGGTCAGCGCATTTTCCATTTCACCGAGCAGATAGGGGGTGACCGGATCCTTACTGTTCTGGCATTGGGCACGGGCTTTGCCGGCGGCAGCCTGGGCAATGCCTCGATACACCGACATAATCAGTGGTACCCAAAAAGCGGGGCAGACCCTCCATGCCGCCGAGGGTTTTATAACGCAATTGGCTTCCCTGGCTTACTCCGCAGAGTCTGCAATTACAACAAACGGACCATTATGGACGGGCACTCATTAACTATCGGCGGTAAATACACTGTTGATCGCTTCCATTGCCCAGTCTACCTGCTCTTTGTTCATAACAAGCGGTGGGGCAAAACGGATAATATGGCTATGGGTTTCTTTACACAGAATGCCCTTTGCCTTTAGCGCTTCACAGTAGCGCCTGGCGCCGCCAACTGCTGGGTCTAGCTCCAGAGCCAACATTAGCCCCCGGCCACGCACCTCTTTTATGCCGGGGTTGGCTATGGACGCCAGCTGCTGGCGGAAATACTCACCTATGGTCGCTGAGTTTTCTATCAGGCCTTCTTCTACCAACACCTTTATAGCCTCCCGGGCAATAGCACAGGCCAGGGGGTTGCCGCCAAAAGTGCTGCCATGTTCGCCGGGTTTCAGCACCCCCAATACATCGGTGTTGGAAAGCACCGCTGATATGGGGTAGTAGCCACCAGATAGCGCTTTTCCCACCAGGGTTACATCAGCTTCTATGCCTTCATGCTCTTCCGCCAGCATCTTGCCGGTGCGCCCCAGTCCGGTTTGAATTTCGTCGACGATCATGGTGATATCCCGGCGAGTACAAATTTCCCGCACGGCTTTCAAATAACCTTGCGGGGGAATAATGACACCCGCTTCACCCTGGATGGGCTCCAGCAGTACGGCGACGGTGTTTTCGTTGATAGCATCTTCTATCGCCTGGGCGTTGCCAAAGGGCACGGCCACAAAGCCTGGAGTAAACGGACCGAATTCTGCTCTGGCGGTTTCGTCGGTGCTGAAACTGACCACGGTTAAGGTGCGTCCGTGGAAGTTGTTTTCACAAACGATAATTTCCGCCTGATTTTCCTCAATACCTTTTACCTGATAACCCCATTTGCGCACGGCTTTAATGGCGCTTTCCACCGCTTCCGCACCCGAGTTCATCGGCAGCATTTTGCTGGTATTGGTCAAGGAACACAGTTCTTCGTAAAAGGGCGCCAACTGATCGCTGTGGAAAGCGCGGGAGGTCAGCGTCAGTTTTTTCGCCTGCAGGATCATTGCTTCGCGAATTCGCGGGTGACAATGCCCCTGATTGACTGCTGAGTAAGCCGATAGGCAATCCAGATATTTGTTGCCATCGGTGTCCCAGACCCATACACCTTCGCCGCGGGATAACACCACATCAAGCGGCTTGTAGTTGTGTGCCCCCAGTTGTGATTCGACGTTGATGTAGTGGCTAGGGGTCTCAAATTCAGCTGTTCGCTCATTGTTTGCAGTGGACATGGTTGTTACTCCTCAAGCATTAATTATTGATCAAGACGCAAAGACATACAGAACGCGGCGCCTCCGGAAAGTAAAAAGGGATCGAGGTCCAGTTCGTGAATCCTGTAACCCGCGTCTGTCAGGCTTTGACGCAGCAGACTTGCACCTTTGGTCAGAATCACCGTGTTGCCAATGCTGACGCTGTTAAGTGCCAATGACCTTGCCTCCTCGCGACTGCAGACAAGCCGCTTGTCGATGGGCACTGACGCTTCGATAGTGGCCAGTCCTTCTGCGGTGAAGGCATCGGGGTAGTAAATGACTTCGCCTCCCGGTAACGGGTTGAAACAGACATCCAGATGATAAAAGTGCCCATCAACAAGCTCCAGTGATTTAACTGGCTGCTCAAAATATTGTTCCACATAGTGCGCCGCCTGCGGATCGGAACGGGGGCCGCATCCCGCCCAGAAGCAACCCCGGCAGGCATCCCACATACAGTCCCCAGCACCTTCTTGGTGCACGTTCTCGGGGAATCTGGCTACTTCATCAAGCAGCCCCTGTTTCTTTAAACTGTCGAATATCTGCGTAAAATATTGTTCTTCTCCCCGTCTTTGCTCGTGTCTAAAGTGAGACAGCAAAGCGCGGCGGCCAAGGACTATGGCGGAATTGGCGGGAAAAACCATATCCGGATAGCCCTGAGCTCCCGGGACTGACAGCACATAGCCACCGGCCTGAATAATGGCATCGTTTAATGCCTGCCAGGCCCCCCAGGCCTGTTTCTGCTTGTTATCGGCGTCAGCGCTCCATTCGGAGGGGTCCATCCAGGGATTGATACTGTAAGCAATCTCGTAGTGGTCTGGCCGGGTTAGCAGAAACAGGGGGCTTTGCTGCGCAAGGTGTTCGGTATGTGGCTGGTGCAACGCTTGTGTCGATGGCATGAGATGGAGTGATTCGTGTCTGGCTTCAAGAGAGGGGAATAGTAGGGTGATTTAGCGTAAATTCGCAGCAGCCAATTAGTTTCAATACGCAAATATTCTGACAAATAGACAGGATTATATGACAAATCGAAAACCTACTTGAGATCAGGCGTATCTCAAGAGGTTTGGTAACACCGAATAAAAACTAAGTGCAACGCAGGATCTTGGCGATGTAACTCGCCTCAGCTGATACCCCAGCACAGAGGCG
>Ga0316189_10007298_pt1 | contig 10472 bp, 10 predicted proteins | sample LowCovwburrow_MG_FD_204930 | JGI IMG/M metagenome (GOLD analysis project Ga0316189, IMG submission 204930) | Coastal sediment microbial communities from Maine, United States - Lowes Cove worm burrow | ecosystem: Environmental > Aquatic > Marine > Coastal > Sediment | place: USA: Maine... | reverse complement strand
GCACCAGACAGACTATTGCGCCGGGATAGCCTGTTAGTTCATATCAGGCGACCAGTGCTTCTTCCGGTTCGATTTCCTCGAGACACTGCCGGTGGGCGCGATGCAGACGCATCTTGGCCGCACTTAGGCCAATCCCCAGGGTCTGCGCAATCTCTTCCAGCGACAGATCCAGCCAGTAGCGAAGAGAAAGAATCTCGCGCGACCGCGGCGAAAGCTGCGCCATGACTCGCACTACCAATTGCCGCCGTTCGTCGTCTTGAACCGCCTCAGAGGCCCTCTGTCCGGCTTCGTGGATCTCAATCACGGCAGCCAGGTGCTCGATCTGGATGTGACGCTGCTTGCGGCGCAGGTGAGTAAAACATTGGTTGTCCGCGATCGTCGTCAGCCAAGTCTTGAGACTCGCACGCCCCTGGTAGCGGTCCGCATAACGATAGGCATTCAGAAACACCTCCTGCAGCACATCCTCGGCGTCGTCGGTGTTGCGCAGGTACCGCAGGCAACGCTGATAAAGATAGGGCCCGAAGCCCTCCACAAGGTCCGCATAGGCCCGCTGCCAACCCGGTTTTCTCGCGACCACGGCCTCGAGCAGCTGTGATTCGACCGCCTGTTTGATCGCAAAACCATCGAAAGTGCGCATGACTCGCCCCCATGCTCCCGTTGAAAGTTCGGAGCGAGTGCAATCTAGGCGAGTTGACTTGATAAAAAAAACTAATTATTTTGGTTACTATGACAATTTTTATTTGTCAATAAAATGGATATCGAACTCCTGCGTACCTTCCTCGAGGTGAACCGCGTGAGACATTTCGGGCAGGCGGCTGAGGCCCTCCATGTCACCCAGGCCGCTGTGAGCGCCCGAATCAAGCAGTTGGAGACCCTGTTGGACGTTTCCCTGTTCGACCGGAACCGAAGGGAGGTGAAACTCACGCCCGAGGGCCACAGATTACGGCGGCACGCCGAACGCATGCTCGCCGACTGGCGCAAAGCCAGACAGGAGGTCACAGCAGGGGGCGCGAGACACCAGCTTTCGGTGAGCAGCAGCCCCCGTCTGTGGGACATCCTGCTGCAGAAGTGGTTGATCGAATTGCGTCGACAGCAGCCAGAACTGGCAATCACGACATACTCGCTCGGGCCGGATGCGGTTATCCGCCAACTGCTCGATGGCGTCGTCGATCTCGCCTTTCTGCTCGACCCCCCGCAACTCGACGTGCTCCAGGTTCACGAGGTCGCTGCCCTGCGCCTGACGCTCGTGTCCAGTGCGCCCATCCTGAGTCCCGAATACGCGATTAACGAGGACTTCATCATGGTCGACTGGGGACTCGCGCATGCACTCGAGCTACAACGCGCATTTCCGGACATGCCCGAGCCGCATACGCGACTTGCCTCGGCCCGGGTGGCACTCGAATACCTGAAGACACTCGGCGGGAGCGCTTATCTGCCCGTGGGCATGGTGACCTCACTAATAAGACGGCAGCGCCTGTTCGTCGTACCCGGTGCACCGCGGTTCGAGCGTGCTGCATTCGCCATTCACGCGGTGCGCAGCGATCGCAAGGCAAGTATCGAACAGGTCCTTGGGATGTTTGCCGCCGCTGCAGCCCGCAAATCATGAGGAAGTCCTGCTACAGCCAGTGTTTACGTCGGAAGATATAGGCCATCCCGACTGCGAGAAACGCCATAATGCCAAGCAGCGTAAAATAGCCATAGGCCGACTTCAGTTCGGGCATGTTCTCGAAGTTCATGCCGTAGATCCCAACCAGCAGGGTCAGCGGCAGGAAGATCACGGTGACGACCGTCAGCACTTTCATTACCTGATTGAGGTGGTGACCGTTCAGGCTGATGTATCCCTCGATGAGATCGTTGATGACGTTCTGGTAGAGCTCCGCAAGGCTGTTGAAACGCTCGGCCTCAGTTGCGATATCCTCGAACGCATCGGCCCAATCTGCCGGTTGGTGCTGTACCGCGTGCCGACTGAGGGCCTGGGTAACCGTCATATGGTAGTTCAACACACGTCGCATCTTGCGCAGAGCGGTGTTGTACCCCACCAATTCCTGCATGATTGCCTCGTCAAAGTTCACGAACAGGGTGTCTTCAACCGTATCGAGGCGCGCCTCCAAGTCCAACAGTATTCTGCCGTAACGGGTCACCATGCGCCGCGCCAGACCGGCCGCGATCTGATAGGGCGATTCGAACTCGACAACACCACCCTGAATTTTTTCTCGTAACGCAGGCAGAAAGTTCGATCGCGAATCGTGCCGGGTAATGACGAAGTCCTGATCCGCGAATATCGCCATCTGCTGGGTCGAGAAATCCAGTGTATTGGAGTCGGCATCCAGGATCTTCAGCAGTACAAAGATGCGTTTTCCCTCCCCCCCGAACGTGGGAGGATGCCGTTCACGCAAGCCATCCTCGACATCCGCAGGATCCAGGCCGAACCTTTTTTCGAGCAAGGCTCTGACAGACTCATCCTGACTGCTCTCGATATCCAGCCACAGCAGGCTTCCAGGGGTCGCCTTCCAGATATCGAACAACTCTTCACCGCCGGTCTCTATGCCATCATCAGTCTTCAAAACCCACGTTTGCATAGCGCATCCTCATTCAATAAAAGATGTTCAACCCTGGGTCGCGCCGAGTGTGTCACGCAGAGCCGTGATGTCTCGCTCACCCAGCAGACTCTTCAGGTGCAGGTCGCGCTGCGGGAACGGAATCTCGATGCCATGCTCATGGAACAGATCCCAAACCAGCAGCAGCACATCGCTGATCACGGTGCCACGCCCCTGCTGCGGATCATTGATCCAGATGCGTAATTCAAGATTGACTGAACTGTCGCCGAAACCGGTCACGTTGATACGCGGCTCCGGATCCTTTTGCACCCGAGCGACCTGCAGCGCGCTTTCCAGACACAACTTCATCGCAAGGCGCACGTCCGAATCGTAAGAGATCCCGACCGGAATACGCAGCCGCACCAGGTTGTCTGAGAACGACCAGTTTTCCACGCGCTGGGTGATCAACTCTTCATTCGGAATCAGGTGCTCAATGGCATCACGCGTGATCACCGAGGTGTAGCGCAGGCCCAGATGGTTGACCCAACCGTAAGTCGCGTTCAGGGAAATAACGTCACCCGGCTTTATCGAGCGATCCAACAGCAGGATCAGGCCGCTGACCAGGTTCGAGAAGATCTTCTGCAGGCCGAAACCCAGACCGACACCCAACGCTCCACTGAATATTGCCAGTGCGGTCAGGTCAATGCCGACTGCCGACAAGGCAGCCAGGATCGCCAACGTAACCAGTCCGATCCGGGTGAGCTTGCTTACCAGGACGCGTGTGGTTGCACTGGTTGACTGCGCCCTGGCCATGCGACGCTCAACGATCTTGGAGATGCCATTAGCAAGCCAGAGCGCCAACCAAAGAGACACGCCGACCTTGACCACCGTCAGTGGCGATACGCGCAACTGCCCGATCGGCACTGCCCAGCTGTCCAGAACCGCCATGACCTCATCCAGCCAGCCGAAGATGTTCAACGCTGCCACGGTCCAGGCCACCACGGCGACAAAGCGGGCAACGCCGGCGTTCTCGATCAGCGTCGATGCCAGGTGTATCAACACCCAGGCGGTCAACAGACTGGCCACTGTCACCAATACCGTATGTGGCAGCCCGTAATGCGCACTCAGCTTTATCGCCAACCATTGCAGTACCAACCACATAATGGTGATACGGTTCTGGTCGAGTGCCAGCCAGACGCGACGAAAACTTGGTACGCGCGCAGTGCGCTCGGTCAACCAGTCCATAAACCGATGAAACAGCGGTGCCATAACCCATCGGGCGACCAGGAACACCACAGCAATAAGCACGAACTGCGACCAGAATATTGGCTGCCTCAACAGTGTCTGTATCTGATCTGCAAATGTCAGCAACTGTGCGATCAGGGTATCTAAATCAATCATATCTTTCATAGCGATAGTCCGTTTAAAGGCTCTGTTGTCAGGCGCTCAGTGGTCACAGGAGGAACACACTGGCAAGCCCGAGAAAACTCAGAAAACCGATGATGTCGGTCACTGTGGTCAACACCACGGCACCCGAAAGCGCCGGATCGATCCCCAGCCGGTTGAGCAACAGCGGGATCGATATGCCCGATATGGCGGCGGCGAGGAGATTCAGAATCATTGCCACGGCGATGATGAAGGCTATACCCGCGTCCTGGAACCAGAGAAAGGCGACCAATGCCACGACCAACGACCAGACAAGTCCATTGAGGCTCCCAACCCCGATTTCCTTCAAAGTCAGCCAGCGCACGTTGGACTTGGCGATCTGATCGAGCGCAAGTCCCCGGATGGTCAGTGTCAGCGTCTGACTGCCGGCGATACCTCCCATGCTGGCGACAACCGGCATCAACACCGCCAGCGCGACGAACTTCTCCAGCACCTCTTCAAACTGTCCGATCACCCAGGCTGCCAGAAACACCGTCACCAGGTTGATGCCGAGCCAGACGCCGCGCCGCTTGGCACTTGGCAGAATCGGAGCAAAAAGATCCTCTTCCTCATCGAGACCGGCCTGCTTCATCATCGAGTGCTCGGCCTCCTCACGAATCAGCTCGACCACGTCGTCAACACAAATACGCCCGAGCAGTGCGTCATCCTCCCCAATCACGGCCACGGAAATCAGGTCCCGGCGTTCGAACAGAGTGAGCACGTCGTGTTCACTGGCATCGGCAGAGATCTTGTCCACATCTTTCCGCATGACTTCCCGGACCAGGGTCTCCGGCTGCGCGGTAAGCACCGTGGCGATATCCAGCTTGCCCAGGTATCGGTTCTCGCCATCCACCACCATCAGTGCATCGGTGTGCGTCGGCAATTCGCTATGTCGCCTGAGCCAGCGAAGCACCACCGCGATGGTGACATCGTCATGCACCCCGAGCCCCTGATCACCCATCAGGCGACCTGCAGTTCCCTCAGCGAAGCTGCGGACTACCTCTAGGCGCTGGCGATGCTCCTCCTCCAGTTGGTCAACAACGGCATCGCCAACGTCGACCGGCAGTGTGTCCAGGACCTCGGCCAGGTCCTCTGCAGCCATCTCCCCAGCCGCGGCGACCAGTTGCTCCTCGGGCATGTCACCAATGATGGTGGACCGCGCCTCGTCCCGCATGAAGCTGAGGACCGCGGCGTGCGCCTCGGGATGAATCAGACTCCAGACGCTCTTGCGCTGCTCGCGCGGCAATGACTCGAGGATGTGCGCGACCTCTGCCGCATGCAGTTCAGCGAGCGCCATGCGCAACTCACGCGAGTTGCCCAGTTCCAGATCCAGAAGCACAAGCTCAACCAGGTCACTTCCGATCGATTCGACAACTGATTCCATATTCTGCTCCAGGCGCCCGGTTCATTTGCTCCCGGATGCCATATCCACTTCCTGGCCTTCAGGCCCCAGCCCATGTTTTTCGATACTGACACGCCCGACGCGCTGGTTGTGCAGCGAAAGCACAGTCATCGCATACCCCTGCCCGTCCACCCGGTCACACGTTCGAGATCGGACAACGAGACATGCCCGTCGGCCTCCCACAGGGACTCATCGGTCATTCGAATCGGCAGCTCGGCATTTGCATCATCGGTTTCATCGTGGATCTCACCCACAATCTCTTCCAGCAGGTCTTCAAGCGTAACTATGCCGGCCAGTTTGCCGTATCCGTCCACCATGAAGGCCATGTGTGCGCGTCGCTCACGCATCAGATCGAACAGCTCTGCCACCCGCTGGCTTTGCGGCACGACCAGGGGTTCACGGGCATAGCGTGCGAGATTCGCCCAAGGCTCCTGGTCGCCATCGAGCATCGCCGTATGCAGATCTTTCAACAGCACAATACCCTTGATCGCACCGTTATCTCCCCTGTCGATCAGTGGGAAACGGGAATGCCCGGTCTCACGCAGGGTCTGGAGATTTTCTGCGGGTGCCGCAGCGATATCCAGTGCACACATACCACTCGCCGGTATCATTGCCCGGCTGACCTGGCGTTGGTCGAATTCAAACAGATTGCGCAGCATATAGGCCTTAGCGTGCTCTATCTCGCCATGCTCATGCGAGGTGGCCACGAGACCTTTGAGCTTGTCGCCACTCAACACCTCGTCATGGCTGGCCTCTTCGACATTGAAGCCCCGCAGTATCATCCTGGAGGCACGATTTAACAGCCAGTTGAGGGGATAGACCGCCAAATAAGCCCAATGCAGGGGATAAGCAACCGCGAGCGAAACCGGTTCGGGCCTGCGGATCGCCAAGGTTTTCGGGACCTGCTGACCCACCACACTATGCAGCGACAAGAAGATCAGGAAACCGGTCAGGAACGCAATCGTGTGCACCGTCTGCTGGGGCAGTTGGGCCCAGCCGAGGACCGGCTCCAACATCGCCGCCACGGTTGGTTCACCAACCCATCCCAGTCCCAAAGACGCCATGGTGATACCAAGCTGGCACGCGGCCAGATAGGCCTCGAGGTTCTTTTGGATGCGGACAGTCAGCCTGGCAGATGCGCCCCCCTGGTCCGCCAACGCCTCGATGCGGAATCCACGTGCCTTGACCAGCGCAAACTCAGCAGCCACGAAAAAAGCATTGGCAGTCAGCAGTAGGACCACCACCGGCAGGTTCCACGTAAGCTCCATATATCAACCCGGCTTGCGTCAAATATCCATTAGACGGACGAGATCCGCCGCAGGTCACATCGTGCTCGGCAGTGATTTCCTGCATGAGTTTCGAGCGAAGACCACTGCCTGGGCCGGCTTTACAGCCTCAGACGATCTCGGGTTCCTCGACAAGTTCGGGAAGACTGAACGTGTCACCATCCTGCATCGCATCCATGTGCTCCTCAAGCAGGCTGGCCTGGCGCGTTCGTCCAACATGGAAGATGGCCTCGCCCTCGTACACCAGGGGAAGATTTGAGCGTCCGATGATAACCCCGTCGAATGGCGCAGGAATGGGCTCTTCGCCTTCTCCACCGGCATCACCCACGTAAGCCAGGACGTCGCCCCGTGAAACCATGTCACCGAGTTTGACGACCATGCGGGCGATGCCGCTGCTGGGCGCCCTCACCCACGACGTCGAACGCAGCACTGCGCTGGGCTTGGGCGACTTGCGCTTGAGCGTGATCATGCCAAGTTCACGCATGACGTTGGCTATGCCCCGCAAACCGATTCGGATCGAGACCTCGTCGAATCTCAGGGCCTCGCCGGCCTCGTAGACCATGATCGGCACATCGTCGGCCTCGGCGGAATGGCGCAGCGATCCTTCCGGTGGGGCCGAGTGGATTAACACCGGCGACGCGAATGCCTTGGCCATAGGACCCAATGCCTCCAAGCTCATGTCGGCGCGAATCTGTGGCAGGTTGTCGCGGTGAATCGCTGCCGTATGAAGGTCGATGCCGAAATCGGCACGCTTAACCACATCGTTTAAAAAGATATGTGCCAGCCGAGCGGCCAATGAGCCCTGCTCACGGCCGGGAAAACTGCGGTTGAGGTCACGCCTGTCGGGCAGGTAGCGCGACTGGTTGTGGAACCCGAATACATTGACGATAGGCACTACCAGCAAGGTCCCGCGCATCTTCTTCAGTTGGGGCTGGAGGAGCAGGCGACGGACGATTTCCACACCGTTGATCTCGTCACCGTGCAAGGCCGCGCTGACGAACAGCGTGGGCCCCTCTCTCTTGCCATGTATCACGTGCACCGGCATATCGACGGTTGTTTCTGTATACAGGCCGGGCAGCGGTATATTGACGACAATTCGCTCGCCCGGCCGAACGCTGACGCCGCCCAGCTCGAAGTCCTGCCTCGCCATCGTTTCAGCCTTTCCCCCGGGTTCTCGTCCTGTTCGGTTTGCCATTCTTCTCGATGAACTCGATGATCAAGCCCGCCACGTCCTTCTGCGTCGCGGCCTCGATCCCCTCCAAGCCGGGCGAGGAGTTAACCTCCATCACCACCGGGCCATGATTGGAGCGCAGGATGTCCACACCGCACACGTTCAATCCCATTATGCTGGCCGCGCGTACCGCGGTCGAACGTTCCTCCGGGGTGAGCCGTATCACTGAAGCGGAGCCACCGCGATGCAGGTTCGAGCGGAATTCGCCTTCCTTTCCCTGCCGTTTCATCGCTGCTACCACCTTGCCCCCGACGACCAGGCAACGGATGTCAGCACCACCCGCTTCCTTGATGAATTCCTGGATCAGGATGTTCGCCTTCAGTCCCATGAAGGCCTCGATGACACTCTCGGCCGCCTTTCTGGTCTCGGCGAGAACCACGCCGATTCCCTGCGTACCCTCCAGCAGCTTGATGACCGCCGGGGCACCACCGACCATGTTGAGCATATCCTGGACATCGTCGGGCGAGTGCGCAAACCCGGTTACGGGCAGGCCGATACCCTTGCGAGCCAACAGCTGCAGCGAACGCAGCTTGTCGCGGGAGCGCGTTATGGCGACCGACTCGGCGAGCGGGTAGACGCCCATCATCTCGAACTGGCGAAGCACTGCCGTTCCGTAGAAGGTCACCGAGGCGCCGATCCTCGGGATCACGGCATCGAATCCGGTCAACTCCTCGCCCTTGTAATGGATCGAAGGCCGCATCGAGGTGATATTCATATAGCAACGCAGCACGTCGAACACGTGAACCTCGTGTCCTCGCGTCTCTGCTGCCTCGATCAGGCGGCGGGTGGAATAGAGGTTCCTGTTGCGGGAAAGGACGGCGATTTTCATGGTTTCTTCCTCAATGATTTCTTCTTGCGTCTGCGGCCGGTCTGATAAGAAAGCCCCGAGTTCACGAGGAAGCCACCGGCTTTAAGCGTAGTTCGCCCGATCAACATACGGAAACGCATATTGTCGCGACCGGTCAGGGTCATCTCCACGGCCTGATCCCAATTGCCGATCCGCATCCGGGTGCAGATCACATAGCGCTGCTCGGTATGACCGCCCGAATCGGTGACTGGCCTTTGATCACAGACAGGTGCGTGACATTGGATAACCAGGCCGTCATCTTTCTGTATCGGGTGCACCTTGAAACGAATCCAGGGTTGACCATCTTGCTCGAAAGGCTCGAGTTCAAAGGCATGCAGGCAGGAGGTTCTTGCCCCGGTATCCACCTTCGCCTTGATTCGACCCAGCTCCAAATCGGGCAGGTCGACCCATTCACGCCACCCAAGTACGGTTGGCTGATCATCCACGCTCAAATCCTCGTTGAATTTCCCCAAAAACCGGAAACAGACCTGTTCGATAGCCCTTGGACACCGGCAACGCCAACTTAGTCACATCGAATCCGAACCCATTACTTTATTCATAGCGCAGAAACTGTGGCCATGAAGGTGCCGCTTTTGCCCCATCCAAGGTCTGGTGCGAATGTGACCCCGTCGGATCGTCGCCACTCTATGCAGTAAAACATCCATGATATGCCAGACCCAGTGGTAATTATGAGTATTAAGAATTCGTTTGCAGGACCTTCGCATATGCAAGCTCACAACAATGTGCGTGCGGCGCCAAGCGGCCATCGTTTTCTACGCCTCGGGCTGCAGACAAGGACGCTCTCGGTCGGTGCGATCCTTTTTGTGGTGACGGCCTGGCCGTCACTGATCATCGCTGCATCCCAGTCTGCCATTGGCGGGCCGACCATCACAGAAGTTACACAAGTGAAAAGTGTAGGCATCGATTTGGCCAAGAACAGCTTCCATGTATTCGGTGTGGATGCTGATGGGCAAAAGGCCATCGGGAAGCAATTGAGTCGTCAGAAGCTTAAAGGGTATCTGATCAATCTGACGCCATGCACGGTAGCAATGGAGGCCTGCGGCAGCGCCCATTACTGGGCAAGGCTGCTACACAGCTATGGACACCAGGTCAAACTGATTGCGCCGCAGTTCGTCAAACCCTATGTGAAGTCCAACAAAAACGATGCGGCCGATGCCGAGGCGATCTGCGAAGCCGCCCAACGTCCGAATATGCGTTTTGTTGCTGTCAAGACGATCGAGCAACAGGATATTCAGTCGATCCATCGGATGCGCAGCCTCACCGTGGGGCAACGCACGGCGCAGATCAATCAGATCCGGGGACTGCTTCTGGAGTACGGCATCGAGATCCCGGCAGGCCGGTCTAATCTGCTCAAACGCCTGCCCGAGATTTTGGAAGATGCCGAAAATTGCCTGACCAACTTGTTCCGAGGAGAATTGTGTGGCCTATACGACGCGCTGAGGCATTTCAATGAACGCATCGCCCACTACGACGAGAAAATCGAACAGATTGCCCAAGCCGATGAACGGATGCAGCGCTTGCAGACGATCCCCGGCATCGGCCCCAAGATCGCGACCGCCTTGCTGGCAGCGATTGGTGACATTCACGCCTTCAAAAACGGTCGGCAGTTGGCAGCCTGGCTGGGGGTGGTGCCAAGGCAACATTCCACCGGCGGCAAATCAACCCTGCTGGGGATCAGCAAACGGGGCGATGTTTACCTACGCCAGCTGGTCATCCATGGTGC
>Ga0316189_10007297_pt1 | contig 10472 bp, 5 predicted proteins | sample LowCovwburrow_MG_FD_204930 | JGI IMG/M metagenome (GOLD analysis project Ga0316189, IMG submission 204930) | Coastal sediment microbial communities from Maine, United States - Lowes Cove worm burrow | ecosystem: Environmental > Aquatic > Marine > Coastal > Sediment | place: USA: Maine... | reverse complement strand
AATTCAAACGGTGCTCGCTAGCTGTCTGACTCACGATGTTCCCTGCGCCATAACTACAAACTCTCGCACAGTGGAGGCGCGGCTCGAGCAGGGTTTCCGTTTTGTAACAGTGGGTCTTGATGGCGGCCTATCAACCCGCACCCAAGATGCTCTCGATCGAGGGCGCAGCGCCAGCGGCCGCTAATACGGGTCATCTGATAGTTGCCAACGCAGCCGCGCTCGCGTTTTCAATAGAATCTAGCTAGTAGGCGAAACAAGCTTGCTCGAGCAATGTATCATGTAGGAATAATGCCATAGACATATCCCTACGCAGCGACTATTTTGCAATAGGTGCAACAAGAAAGTGGGCGCAATCCCGCATGAACATTGGTCCTTCGAGCTAAGTTTAGTGACAGGAACTTGAGGCTGTACAAATGAGAGAGTTGATTTCGGAAAAGCGTCGATGGATCGGCGGTCGGGGACTTCGTTTTCTCTCGATTTACGCTCCGTTTGTCCTAATTAGCGCCATCTCGTGCAGCGTCTTTCTCTATATGGGTTTTAGGCCCGATGCCGATCAGATGATGGCGATCGTGGCTCTTCTATCAGGCACGCTTGTTCTCTCCGGTGTCATCTCTTGGAGCTATGCAACTAATCTGTATGGCAAGGAAAAGCAGATTCGCTCGAATGAGATTCTGCGTGAGGCTTTTATCGGAAAGACGCGCAGCGCTCTTTCAGTAAAAGACTTGGAGGGTCATTATCTCTATAGCAACGAAGTCTGGGGAAAAATGGTGGGGCTTCCCGAGAAAGAAATCGAAGGCAAAACAGACTTCGACCTCTTTCCCATCATGCAAGCGACTATTCAGAAAAAACAAGACGATCAGATATTGCAGGGGGGGGATAGAGTAGAGTTTGATGACATTTTGATTGCTGCAGATGGGGTGTCAAAATTCACCGTCATGAAATTTGCCATGCGCACGCGTAGTGGCAGGATCTATGGCGTTGGCACTATCGCCCATGACGTAACGAATGTACTTTCGACTGAGAGTGCACTTAAGGATAGCGAGCATCGGTTCGCAGCGCTTCTAGATATGGCACCGAACGCGATCATCATTGCCGATGTTGAGGGGGCAATTCAACTTGTGAATCGTCAGGCAGAAAATCTATTCGGCAGAGATTCTAAAACGCTACGCCAATCTAATGTTGGAGAACTGATTCCCGAAGAAAGTTGGCAGCAGCTAAGAGACGAAAGAATAGAGTTTTTGAAATCACCTCGTACGCGTGTAATCGGTGCCGAGCGAGAAATGTTCGGTCTCAAAAAAAACGGTTCCACGTTTCCCATCGAAGTTGCCATGAGCCCTGTGGAGAGTGGTGAAGACTCGATGATAATGTGCATAGTGCGTGATACCACCAAGCAGGTTCAGGCGATGAGTGCTCTGGAAGAAAGCACGACACAACTGCGATTGCTGAATCGCGAATTGGAGGAGGAGCGACAGGGCCTCGAACAACGCGTAAATCAACGTACCGAAGAATTAAATATGGCGCGCCAGCGAGCGGAAGAGGCCAACAAGGCGAAGAGCTCCTTCCTTGCGACAATGAGCCATGAGATTCGCACACCGATGAATGGTGTAATTGGTACGATCGATGTGCTGCGGCAGAGTAGTCTCAAGCCACGCCAGCTAGATCAGGTTGAGATCATAAAGGACTCAGCGTACAGTCTGTTAACGGTCATAGATGATATTCTCGATTTCTCCAAGATCGAGGCCGGAAAGATCGAGCTTGAGGCAGAACCGGTAGTCATCTCTTATCTTACCGAGTCAATCTGCAACGCTATGCTGTCGATAGCACGCAAGAAACAGGTTGGTCTGCGTTTCTATTTGGATCCACATCTTCCCAGTGCCATCGTGTCGGATGCTGTGCGACTACGGCAAATTGTAATCAATCTTGTAGGTAACGCTCTGAAGTTCTCTGGGAGCACGACTCGCACAGGTCATGTGGATGCCAGGTTTGAGAAGCAAGGCGACAATATTCAGATTTGTGTTATAGACAATGGCATTGGTATGTCAAAGTCCGCTATTGCGACCGTGTTTGAGCCATTCTCTCAAGCGGATACATCGACGACACGCCGCTTCGGCGGCACGGGCTTGGGTCTGCCGATTACCAAGCGAATTGTTGAAATGTTAGGTGGCACTCTGCAAATCGACAGTGAGGAGGGCGAAGGTAGCACCTTCATTGTTACGATACCCATGATAGAAGTAGTTAAATCTGGCGCAAAGGAGCAGGAGACTCAGCTGCAGAATACACACTGTAGGCTACTGTGCTCGAGACTCGAAGAGAATAAAGATTGGCAAACCTATTTGCGTTATGAGGGAGCCGAAGTCGAAGTAGTAGAATCCATAGAGCAGCTTCTAGCGACTCCCAGAAATGGCACGATCATAGCATTAGCTATTGAAAATGATGAAGAGATTGCAAGCTATAAGCGATTACTCGAGTCCTCAGGAGAATCTTTCCAACGGTTGGTGATTGTACGCCCGCTACAAGACCTTCGCGTCGACGTGCTTGATGACAAAATAACTCTCGTTAATCTAAATCCGAGTACTGGGACTTGCTTTCATGATGTATTGGCTGCCATCGCCGGTAGCGTTGAACATTTGGAAGACACACAGTCAGAGAGTTTCGAGACAAGAAAGCAAATCACTAGAGAAGAAGCAGAAAAGCAAGGGCGTATGATTCTCGTGGCCGAAGACAATGATATCAATCAAAAGGTAATCAAAAATCAGTTAGAGCTTCTCGGTTACGCTTTTGATGTGGCAGACAATGGACAGCAGGCACTCGAGCTATGGAGTGAGCATCACTATTCATTGTTATTAACAGACTTGCACATGCCCATTATCGATGGTTATGAACTAACAGCAGCTATACGCCGGCAGGAAACCAAAGGCGAGAGGCAACTACCGATCGTCGCATTTACTGCAAACGCGACTAAGGGCGAGAGAAACCTGTGCATCGAAGCAGGGATGAATGACTATTTGCCAAAACCAGTTCCCTTAGAATCGCTACAAGATAAGCTGGAGAAATGGGCGGGGCAGGCTCCTGAAGGAGAGACTCGTCCAGGTCTCGAAGGAAAGGAAGCTGGGAAAATAGAAACAAATATCGATAGCGAGAGTTTGCAGAAACAGAGCAATACTGCGAACGGGTCGACGGAACTCTCTACATTTGATGTTAATGTTCTGATCAAGCTAGTGGGCGATGATGAAAGCCTTATCAAGAGCTTTCTGAGCGAGTACCAACAGTCGGCGGAGAATGCTGCTGTGCAGATAGAAGATGCTTACAATAGAGAGCAATGGAAGCAACTCGGGGAGCTTGCGCACGCGTTAAAATCTTCATCTCTATCGGTGGGTGCTTTGGCATTCAGTGAGGTTTGCGCTGAACTAGAGTTAGCAGGAAAGAATGATGATGTATCTCAGATCCATAGCGCAATGGGTGGGTTCTCTCAGTCTCTGCGTGCAGTTATGGAATCAATAGGACAAAGGGACAGTTAATATGGAGCATCAATTCAAAGGCTCGCAGGCGATTACGCAAATCATAATTGTTGATGATGACCAGTTTCAGTTGAAATTGCTTTCTCATCAATTGTCCATGGTGGGCTATAGAAATGTTACAGCCTTCGATGATGGCCAGACCGCCCTAGATCATATGGCAGGTCAGATTCTAGATTCCACAATAGTTATTCTCGACTTGAACATGCCAAACATGGATGGTCTGGAGTTCTTACAGAAGCTACAGGAAGCTAAATTTACTGGCGCTTTGTTGCTGGTGAGCGGGGAAGATGAGCGAGTGCTGCAATCTGCCGAGGCTTTGGCATCTTCTTACCAATTGTGGGTATTAGGCCATCTCAATAAGCCTGTTCAACAAGAACAATTGCAAAAATATTTGAAACAGCTTGATGCTCAGAAAAAGAAATCCTTAGTAGGGGAGAAGCAATATAACTATGAGGCGATAAGATTGAAACAAGCTATCGAATCTGGAGAGCTATCCAATTTCTATCAACCCAAGGTGTTGCTTGATACTGGTGAGTTGGTTGGTGTTGAAGCGCTTGTGCGCTGGGAGCATCCTGATGACGGTCTTATTCTGCCGGACAATTTCATAGACCTAGCCGAGGAGAATGAACTAATAGATAGCATCGCACAACAGGTCTTAAGCAGTGCGTTATCAGACAGCAAGCTCTGGAAGGATAACGGAATTGATATTACGGTTGCGGTAAACATTTCAATGTACAACCTTAATACCAGAGATTTCATAAGCTATCTCGAAAAAGAATTACTCACCTCAGGTGTAAGCCCTCAAAATTTGATTCTGGAAGTTACTGAATCAAAATTGATGAAGGATTATTCCTTGGTTCTAGATATGTTGACCCGGCTTCGATTGCGCCGTGTGAATCTTTCGATCGACGACTTTGGTACCGGCCATTCTTCGATGACGCAGTTGCGTGATATACCCTTTAATGAGTTGAAAATAGATCGCGGCTTTGTCCATTCAGCATGCGAGAACGCTACCTTGCACGGTATTTTTGATGGCAGCATTCGTTTAGCTAAAAACTTGGGAATCAAGACAGTGGCTGAAGGTGTTGAGAACGAGGCTGATTGGAGTTTCCTCGATGGTTCCGGCTGCGATCTAGCTCAAGGCTTCTTTATTGGAAAGCCCATGCGTGCGGCGGAGTTATGCGAGTGGAAGACGCAGTGGGCTGAACGCTACGCGAGAATTGCCATCTAACCGAGCCTTTCTGGCAGCATGGAATTCCTATCCTAGGAACTATGCAGGCTCGTGCAGCAAGTCTTCCAGTGCTGAGTTAAGCTCGTCCAACGAATAGGGCTTCGTAAGCAGTGGTGCATCCAAATCGGTTCCTGACTTATCCGCTATCACTCCTGATGGAAAGCCGGACATGTAGAGAATTTTAATATTCGGGAGTTTTTCTTTAACCTTCTTAGAGAGCTCGGTGCCGTTCATACCGCCAGGCATGACGATGTCAGTAACGAGAAATTCTATGTCTGGGTTACTCTCGATACTCTTCATTGCCTGCTCACCATTGGTTGCGGCAATGACCTCGAAGCCCATGTCTTCTAGATAAGCAGAAGCTACTTCTAATAGATCATATTCATCGTCAACGGCAAGAACTTTCATTGCATCGAAACGACTTTTCTCCTTTACCAAGTCTAGTATTTCCGTGGGTCGTTCCTCTGCTTTCTTTTGCGTCACTGGCAAGAACATATCTAGGGTAGTGCCAACTCCCGGCTCACTATAGATTCTGATGTTGCCTTCCGACTGCTTTACGAAGCCATAGATCATAGACAACCCTAGGCCTGTGCCTTTTCCTCTTTCCTTGGTGGTGAAGAAGGGCTCGAAGGCTCGCCCCAGTGTTTCCTTTGTCATACCCTCGCCCGTATCGGTGACGGAGATTTGCACATAAGTTCCCGCGTGCATATCTTCCTGAATCGTCAGCGTGTCTTCCTTAGTCAGATGGAGAACATCGGTAGTGAGATAGAATTTTCCGCCATTGGGCATTGCGTCTCTAGAATTAATCGCGAGATTCAGGAACACATTCTCGAGACCAGACTGGTCGACCAAGACATCAGGAACATTCGTATTCAGGTCATACTTCATCTCGATATCTGGACCTAGAGTACGTGGTAGGATGTCGGCCATATCTTTGATGATGTTGTTGATGTTTGTAGCTTTCGGTTGTAGCGGCTGCCGGCGTGCTACCGCTAGCATGCGCTTGGTCAGTTCAGCGCCGCGATTCGCCGCCCTTTTCGCTGTATCCATGCGCTGGAATTCGGGTGAACCTTTATCTATTCTGCGCTGTGCCAAGTCGATATTGCCCATTATGACCCCGAGCAAGTTATTGAAGTCATGAGCCATTCCGCCGGTAAGCTTGCCAATTGCATCCATCTTCTGGCTCTGTCTTAGCTGCTCTTCCAGCTTGGAGCGATCACTCACGTCGCGTACAAGGCAGGTAAAAGTGAGCCCGGACTCAGTTTCTGTGGTGGAGATGGCAACGTCTACCGGTATCGGTATCCCCTCGCCATCGAATGCGCTCATAGACGCTAGCTGATGTATTTCGGTAGCATCAGTGTTCATTGATCGCTTCTTAATAAAATTGTCGAGTTCTATGTCCGGTAGCAGATCGGACAACTTCTTGCGTAATAGTCGTCCTCGACTCAACTTGAAAAGCTTTTCCGCTTGTTTATTCACTAGCAGAATTTTACTCATAGCATTAGTTATTATCACGGCTTCCGGTGCAGACTCGACCAATGACCGAAATTGCTCCTCACTCTCTCGCAGCGCCTTTCTTGCTTTGATCTGATCCGTTCTATCCGTGGCAATTCCACCCACGGCGTACACTTCTCCGCGGTCGTCTAACAGTGGAAAGCGCAGGACGGAGAAGTATTGATCACCCGCCGTTCCGTTCCACTTCGCCTCAAATTCCATGGGTTGCTTATATTCGACTATTTGACGGTCTTGATCCTCCGCAATTCGATCTGTTTGATCAGGGAAAAATTTTGCAAGAGTAATATCTTCGAAATCTGTCTCGCTGCTTTCAGTAAATTTTCGAAAGCTCTCATTCACTAAGCTGTAGTTGCCCTGCAGATCTTTAACGAACATGATGCTGGGGTTCTTCTCAAAAAAACCTTCGTGCAGCGAGTTAATTTTTCTCAGTTGTGTTTCTTTCTTACGTAATGCTACGACGATGCCGGCAAACCTTCGTGCAGCGAATGCCGTAAGGAGCATGATGACAAGAATCATAGTGCTGGTGAGAAGCCAGCGTTCTGGGTAAGGGCGAAGCAGATTAATAATACCGAGTTCGCCCGCAGGGATGCGTGATACGACTATCCATTCTGATTCAGCAAATAATGTGGGAAGCTGAATACTTACTGCGTCGTTCAATTGTGAGTCGAATTCGCAGTTTGCCTCGCCACATACGCGCACATAGGAAAACATGTCACCGTCCAGAGAGAAGTTGCTCTGAGAAGGGACGCGCAAATTTAACCAAACCTCCGGATAGCGATTGGCCAAATTTATATCGAGTCGATCGGGGTACATGAAAGCCCATTCATCTTCTGGGTCAGTTGCTGATAGCCAATAACCAGACTTGTTGAGTAGCCATGTATCGCGATTAGGTCTTTGTCCGTTTGCTTTAAATCTGGACAAAAAATTGGTTCCACTGTAACTAAATGCGAGTACTCCAAAGCGGTTCCCCAGCGAATCGAATAGCGGTGCAGAAAAGTGCATCTCCGGATCGGAAAGATCCCCATCGACATTGTTCAGTACAAGGTCAGAGAGAAAAAGTTCACCATCCGCTAACCGCATGCCACGTTGGAAATAAAGCTCATTGCTCACATTGCTAAGCTGTTCTACCGGAACACTCAGAGCGGTGCCGGTTTGTCGATCGTAGACGATTCGCGCTAGCTCGCTGCCCGTCGTATCAACGAGTCGAATCTCTTCATAGATAGTTCGAATGGTAGCTAGATCGGTGAAGCGATTAATGATGGGGCCGAGGAAGGCGTCGTTGCCATCCATGAAATCGAGGAGTAATTGTGCCCTAGGGAAGGTGGATACATCGGCCTCAACAATAGCTATCTCATTTAGAAGAGATTGACCTAGAGATTGTACTAGGGTGCCCTCTTCTACGGCTATCTCAGTGAGGCGTTCTTCATATTCGAAGTAGAAAAATCCACCAAAGGAGATGAGTGACAGAAGCAAGGCGGGTGCAAAGAACTGAAAGAAAATAAGGGGACTATTAGAGTTTCGTACTCTAAATTTCTTTGTTTGTTGCTGCATTTTCATCATCCCTATGTTGCCGGGAATAATATCCTTATCTATTAAGCAGGGAAAGCCAATATTTCGCTTCTTTCAGGGAACGGGGGAACAATATTAGCTCATTTTCAGAAGCTTCGAATTCACATCGGCTTTCGATGATAAGGCTAGTGCGAAATTCTATCGAATTGCTTGAGAGCATCGCAGATCTAGAAATATTACAATAAGCTAGTGCGTCTTACCACGAGCAGATAGTTTTCCACCCTGATAGAGAGAAAGAATTTCGTCCGGCTTGGCCGGTGGCAAAATCTGTATACCCCTCGCGCTATTGAAATTGCATTTCCTAGCAAATTCCAATGCCTCAGAAGAGTTAACATTAGTTGCACAGGCGCCTATGCCCTTTTTATTGACTATCGAGGTGAGTGAGCTGTAGAGAAATTCTAGTTCCATGTCGTTAAGAAAATTCGAATCTGTATTCAAGTGCGCAAAGTCAATGACAATCTGGTCAATCGGTAGATTGTCTATCAAGGGGAGAAGATTCTCCGCTCCGCCCTCTGCGGCGACAATGATCTTAAAGCCCTTGATTCTAAGACGAGATAGGACGTCACCTGCCGAGTCTTTTGCCTCCAGGATTGATTTTTCATCAATCTCAAGAACCAGCCATTCGCGTGGAACATAATATTGATCTGCCATCATGGCGAGAACGTCTGGTGTATATAGATCGGTCAAAAACGAATTATCCAGCCGCACTGTAATCTCGGGGGTGAAATCTTGATTGGACCAAACTCTCACGTTCTCCAAAGCTTGTGCGAGAACCATCTTACTTAAGCCTTTGCTGATCCCGCAATCTTTGGCCAGCGTAGTTAATGAACGGGCATCGATCACGCAATCGTCATCCATATGCCATTGTGCACGAACTCGCAGGCGTTGTGTGCTCTCAGCCTGTAGCGCCTTGATTTGAATCTCGGGCTCATACAGAACAGCTAGCCCAAACTCGAATTGGATCTGCTTGGTCAAGGAGTTCACCGGAGGCGAGGAGGTCTCGGTTTTACTTAAGTAGGGATTAAGGGCCATCTCTATTGCATCGAGGGACATTGGCTTGGTGAGCGTGGAGCCGATATCCAAGTTGTTCTCTTTGCCAAGGGATTGAACGGAAGAAAGCGTGCGCTGATCCATGCCGCTCATCAGCAAGATGCCGGATTTGCATTGTTTTTTGCCTAGTTCGCGAATGATTTCCACGCCATCTGCGCCAGGCATTCGTAGATCCAGCGCAATTACATCTGGATTAATCCGGTCTACAAGTCCAATTACCTCTGACCCCTCCGCAACGCAGGTTACGTCGAAACCGAGGTCCTCGGCGACCGCTCGAATAATTTCTCCGACCTCTATCTCATCATCGGCTACTAGTAGAGAAGGCTTCATCGCTATAGTTTAACTCCAAGAAAATCTTCTTCTATCAACAATCTAAATCCATTTAAACGATCCTAGACTAGATCTCGTGCAAGTATATTTAGCTGCGGTTATCACAATCAGGGCATAAGCAGACATCTGTTTATGTGGTTTCGAAGTACCCCGTAATAATCGGGGAAAGAGGATTCATAATCTGTGCGCTGGGTCACGTTTTACTAAGACTCGGGAATAAGAATTGCTTATTAGACAAATAGTTAGCTCAATTGAGCTAAGAATATTCTTGCTGGGATAATGATCTCACTAACTTAGGTAGAGAACATTCCCGCCGGCGATGTCGGCATCAGTTTGGTCATGGCTAACCAGAATAGTCGGCAAGCCAGCAGCGCGTAACTTGCCAAAAACTAATTCTCTGACCTCTTTTCGCAATTTGGTATCTAATTTGGAGAAAGGCTCATCTAAGAGAACTGCTCTAGGAGTAGAGAGCAATAGTCGCAATAGTGCGACACGCGAAGCCTGCCCACCGGAGAGAGTTCCCGGGTCTCTGTTGCCAAAACTGGCAAGGCCAATTTCAACCAGCCCTTGTTGGATTATTTGATTCCTATCGTCGTGTTTATCGGCTATAGCGAAGGCTAAGTTTCCAGCGACAGAAAGATGAGGAAAGAGCAACGGGTCTTGGAATAGGAGCCCAATACGACGGCGTTCTGCAGCAAGTGAACAGATGTCCTCACCATTGACTAGAACCGAACCCTTAGACTCAAACACCGGTGCTAAGAACCCCGCTATGTAGGCTAGTAAGGACGACTTGCCCGAACCGGACGGCCCCATGACAGTGAGAATCTCTCCCGGACCCACGCTGCAATCGATCTCAAGCAATTGCTTGCCGGCTAAGGAAATACTTACTTCGTTTAGTTCAAGACCAGAATTGCTCATTGTATCTCTTGCATCCCGCAACGATTTCGCCATACAATTTTTGGAATAAATAGGGCTGCGATAAACCCTAACATCGGTAATGAAAGCTGTACTATCGCCCAAACTGAAATCAGGTTTCTGCTTGCACCGGACGTCAACGCAATGGCCTCCGAGGTAATAGTGGTAATTCTCCCCGCGCCCAACAGTTGAGTAGGCAGAAACAAGCTGATGCTAATCGCCATGCCGATTGCCACTGCCGTTAAGCAAGGTGCAAGCAACAGGGGGATTCGAATTTGCCAGAATGTTTTTAACTGATTCGCACCAAGTGTGGATGCTACCTGTGACCAGCGTGGGTCTAATTG
>Ga0316189_10007295_pt1 | contig 10474 bp, 7 predicted proteins | sample LowCovwburrow_MG_FD_204930 | JGI IMG/M metagenome (GOLD analysis project Ga0316189, IMG submission 204930) | Coastal sediment microbial communities from Maine, United States - Lowes Cove worm burrow | ecosystem: Environmental > Aquatic > Marine > Coastal > Sediment | place: USA: Maine... | reverse complement strand
TGGTCAGTGCTTCAGAAGTATTACAAAACGATAGCTTTCTTCAATGCGAAGGCACTGGAAGAGACGCCACCTATTTATTTAGAGCTTAAGAATATTTACCGTCAGAGTGACCAAAAGTTCATCGACCTGCTCAATAAGATCAGAAATGATCAAATGGATCGCAATGATCTTGAGTTGCTGAATCAATATTATAAGCCAAACTTCGAACCGCAGAAGAAAGGGGAGTACATCACATTGACCACACATAATAGGCGAGCTGACGTGATCAATAGTGATGAATTGGCAAAACTTGCTGGTGACGTATTCAGTTTTCAAGCAAAAATATCAGGTGATTTTAATGAGAATACGGTGACTGCCGAAATGGATTTGAAGCTCAAAGAAGGTGCGCAGATCATGTTCATTAGAAATGATAAAGGCGAAAGTCCTCGTTATTATAATGGTAAGATTGGTATTGTCAAACGAGTAGACAGTAAGGATATAGTGGTGTCATTTTCAGATTCTGACAGCGAGATCACTGTGGAGAAAGAAGAATGGGAGAACAAGCGATATAAACTCAACCAAGAAACAGATGAGCTTGAGGAGGTCGTGAAAGGAACATTCACGCAGTATCCTATTCGACTCGCTTGGGCGATCACCATTCATAAGAGTCAAGGCCTGACTTTCGATAAGGCCATCATAGATGCTGGGCAGTCATTTTCACCAGGGCAAGTCTATGTGGCACTGAGCCGCTTGACTTCTTTGGAGGGACTGGTGCTGTATTCTCAGATCGCAGACAGCTGTATTTCCAGTGATCAAGCAGCGATAGATTTTAGCAGTACTGAGAAGTCCGAAGCTGATTTGAAAAGAGAATTGGAAGCTGCACAAATATCTTATGTCCGCAACTTTTTAGTGAAGGCATTTGACTGGAGTAAGTTGAAGTGGGGGATGGTCAACTTCTTACGAGATATGGAGGGTAAGAAAATCCCCAATAAGGAAGAAGCAATTCAATTGATCAACACGGTGAAAGCATCAGTGATCAAACAGGAAGAAACCACGCAGAAATTCGTGAATCAACTAAATGGTTTGTTGCCGAATGCACCTGGTGATCAATATCAACAAATCAATGATAGGGTAAAAGCAGCCTCTACTTACTTCCAGGGTGTCTTGAAAAAAGAAATTTTTGATCCGCTCAGTGGACATTATGAGTTGATGAAAGTGAAGTCCGGAGTGAAGAAATATATGAGAGAGGTGCATGAGCTCGCTTCATTGGCGAAGCAAAAGAATTTCTTAATGGAAGAGATGATTCATTTGACAGAAGGATTATCCAAAGGCATCAAGCTACCGAAGCTACTCGCTGAAATGGCCAAACGAAAGAGCATCCAGCAAGCTGCTGCAGAAAAGGAAATAGAAAAGACGACTAAGAAAAAGGAAAAAGGAGAGAGTCAACGACTGAGTTTGGCCATGTTTCAAGATGGGAAAAGTATTGAACAAATAGCTGAAGAGAGAAGCTTGGTCACGGGTACTATAGAAAGTCATTTGATAGGTTTCATAGGAGAAGGACTAACGCTCGATCAATTTGTGAGTGCTGAGAAAGCTGCTCAAATCACAAAAGTCATAGAAACCATCGGTGAAGACGAAGGAACAACTCCAATCAAAGCTAAACTAGGCGATGAGTTTAGCTATAATGAGATCAGGGCGGTGATGAATGATAGGAAGAAGGGAGTTGAATAGTTGGGTAGTTATTAAGTTGATAGTTGAGTAGTTTTTCAGTTGGGATTCTAAATTTATTCTCGAAATTTTATTAGACCGTCATTCCTGATGGAGTGAAACGGAATTCAGGAATCTCACCTTCCTGCTTAAGCCGAATACTCAAAACCATTGAAATGGTGATGTCATCAAGGGTAGTTTGACCCATTTTCATATTCAATCCACCAATCCAAATGTCAACCCACTTCCAGTATCCTTGAGCAATTGCAATTTCTTCATGAGCATCTCAGTTTGATCCACTTGAACTTTGATGACCAATGAGCATTCAATCTCATATGTCTGAGATTCAATTTTCAAATCCATGTCCTTGACCAATCGCATGACTTCACTGGTGGACTCATAGTCGAAGTCAATCTTCACCGTTGAGGTGATCGTTTTTTTGATAATTGTATTTTCATTGATAGCTTCTTCTGCGGCTGTTTTGTAAGCTTGGATTAGTCCACTTACTCCGAGTTTGGTTCCCCCAAAATATCTGATCACCACGATTAGGATATTGGTGAGGTCTTGTGATCTGATTTGACCTAGGATAGGGTCGCCAGCAGAATGATTAGGCTCTCCATCATCATTTGCTCTGAATTTCGCATAGTCTTCACCCAGTACATAGGCATAGCAGTGATGACGCGCATCATAATACTGTTTGCGAAGTTCTTCTTGTTTAGCCTTCACCTCATCTTCAGTCTTGACAGGCATCGCAATACTTATAAATTTACTTCCCTTCTCCTTGTAGAGACTCTCAGAAGTTTGACTGATGGTATGATAGAAGGTGCGTGACAAGGATTAGAGTTGAGCCATTATTTCTTGATAAAAAATTAGAAAAACAGCAAGTATTGCCACCGCCAACCCAATCTTGTTGATTTTGCTCAATTTCTCTCTAAAAATAACAACTGATGAAAGTGCAGATATAAGAATGATGCCTACATTGACGACTGGATAAACGATGGCTCCATCATTGCCAAACGCACCTAATGACTTCACCAAGAAGTATATGGAGAAGTAGTTGATGATGCCGAGTACCGTACCACCAATGATGCTTTTTAGTTGTAGTTGCTTCCCTTTGATCATCAATAATACCGCTCCGATACTAAATGCTGTGGCGAAAATTACGATTGGGAAAATAGCCTCTGTGCTAGCAGTCAGATATTGATGACTCACAAAGTTGATCGAGGTATCGATCACTCCACCGAATATGAAAACTAAAATTGGCATCAAGAAAGCAGACCACTTGATCTGCTCTTTATTCTCTTTTTTCTTCTTGATAGAAGATAATATTATGGCAGCTATGGCGAGTGTAATACCCAAGTAATTGAGCCCGATTATGGGTCTAGACGCTATTTGCAAGATGAATAAACTCACCAGAACAGGAATAACCAATGACATCTTGCTAGCAACAGAGGCTACTGTGATCCCAAGCCGCTGAGTGGTCATCGCCATCAAATAAAAGGTGCCAATGAAAATCGCTCCCAATGTAACAGCTATCCAGACCCAAGGAAGGTCGAATGAGAAATGAGCTGCGAATTCAGCACCTCCTAAGAAGACTATTCCGGTAATGACACAAACAAAGTAGTTGACCACGATGGCTTGGATCGTGACTACATTGTAATGTGAAAATGCCCTGAATATCAGGAATATCCCAACACTCATTAGGATACTGAGAAGTAAGTAGATCATGTGTGATAGTTGATGATCGCAAAGTAGTTCAATTTTGAAATGCTGTGCAACCTTTCAGCGGATAGTGAGTCTATATAAGACAACTAACAAAACTCATTATGAAATCATTGAAACAACTTACTGCTCTACTCATCATCTTATGTGCCTCTGGAACAGCACTTATGGCATTCCAGAAGGAAACGAGAAAGCTCGATACATTTACCAAAATATCACTTCGAACATCTGCCAATGTGTACCTCACACAAGGAACTACTCAGAAAGTAGAAGTAACAGGAGATAAGGAAGATGTGGATAGACTTGAAACCAAAGTGAAAGATGGAAAGTTAATCATAGATATTTTTGAGAAGAATAATAGGAGAAATTGGAGTGGATCGAGTGATGTGGAAATTTATATCACGGTCAAAAATATCGAAAGCCTGGCAGTGGCTGGTTCAGGAGATATGGTGAGTAAAGGGGAATTTAGAGTTGGAGATTTGGATATCTCGGTAGCTGGGTCTGGAGATTTGAAATTTGATGCAGAAGCTAAAGATGTAGATATTAGTATCGCAGGATCAGGGAGCGTGATGTTGAGAGGATCGAGCAATATCAATAAAGTGTCAATCGCTGGTTCAGGAAAATTGGAGGCAGAGGACATGGTCACTGAAAGCTATCGAATCTCAATCGCTGGATCTGGCAGATGCAAGGTCCATGCGAAAGAAGAGATCAATTCAAAAATTAGTGGTAGCGGAAGTGTCTACTACAAAGGCGATCCAAAGCGGGTTAACAATAATTCTACAGGAAGCGGGAAGGTGAGGAAGATGTAACGTTATTCAAACTCAAACTGACAACATTTAATCCCTGAGATTTTCAAAAATCTCAGGGATTTTTTTGATCAGAAAAATCATTTATTTTCGCAAGGTGAAAACTTTTCTCAGACGCCTACATACGATCTTTGTTGCGCTCATATTTATAGGAGTTTTTGTTGTGCTCTTGATTCCATTTATGATCATCATTCAAGTGCCATCTTGGAATCGATATGTGGCTCACCTCAATCGCATTTGGACCAAGCTGTTCTATTCATTGACATTTATGAGGCTGGAGATTGTGAGGAGCGAACAGATAGATCACAAAGGCACTTATGTTTTCTGCCCTAATCACACTTCTTTTCTGGACATTCCGATCATGGGAGCGACTCCCACGGATTTCATGTATGTCGGTAAGAATGCTATGGAGAAAGTGCCAATCTTCGGGTATATGTATCGCAAGCTTCACATCACAGTGGATCGATCAAGTCTTAAAAGTAGGCATAATACCTTTGTACGATCTAAAGAAGCAGTGGATAACAATCGTAGCCTAGTCATCTTTCCTGAGGGCGGTATCTTCAGTGATCATCCACCAAATATGATCGCGTTTAAGAACGGAGCGTTCAAGGTTGCCATAGAGAAACAAATCCCCATAGTGCCTGTTACTATTCTAGATAATTGGATAATTTTACCTGATGATGGGCGTTTCCTGATGAGACGAAGGAAGTCAAAATTGATCTACCATGATCCGATTGAGACAACTGGGCTAACCTTTGATGAAGTACCTGTTTTGAAACAGCAGGTGTTTGACGTGATTGATCAACAATTAAAGATGAAATATCACAAAGAAATGCAAGAATCAATTGAAAATGTAAGTGTATAATATGGTTGTAGATATGATGAGGAGGATGGATAAGAAAGTTGGAATTTTATTAAGCAATCTAATTAGCTAAAAGCATGGATCAACTCTTCTTTTGGAATTCTTGGCAAAAACCTTACAAACAAATTTATTGGGGTTTGTTGGCTCTACTATTTGGCTCCATCGTTTTTTTCTTCGTTGGCTGGATATCTGGGATTGACATCGCGTTCCCTTGGGAGACTTTCGCACAAGCCGAGACAGTCAGCGTTGTCATAGATACCATCAAAGTAGGGCCGTTTCAATTACCACTTGAAGTCCAGAATTATCTATTGACTGAGAGTTTTCAGGGTGGAGATTTAGCTTTGTATAAGTGGCCATCTTATCTCATGGTAGCTATTCTTGCGATGGTGTTTACATTGGCGATTACATGCATAACTGCGCTTCAGAGATTCTGGTATTTGGTTGGAATGGGACTGGTGATCACATTTTTGATGAGTCTTCAACTCGAGAGTCTGCAACTCTTTGGTACCATCAATAAGATTGCTCTAGTCATCTTTTTCATCGCTTATCTACCACTTAGCTATTACTATCAGTCGATCAATAGCGGCATTCTATTCTCCACAAGATTGCTCTTCTTTTCTTTGATCACAACGGTTCTCGGGCTGTTGATTTATTTTGGCTCTTCTGTCGATTACCCATTTCTTCAATTTGCAGCTCATGCCTATGTGGCTCCAGTGATCTTAAGCATTCTATTCATCCTGATGATCGGGCATCAAATCCTAACTGGGTTTATCTATTTGATCACTAAAAACAACAATGCACATAGCAAAAACAGCCTCTCTCATTTTTTGATCATCAGTGCCATTTATCTAGTCAATTTGTTTATTGTAGTTCTGAATGAAATACAGGTTCTCTATTGGGAATTGTTCAATTTTCACCCTTTTGTACTATTGCTCATTTCGACTCTGATCGGGATTCTATTGTACAGCTATCGGGAAGAGACCTATAAGCATATTTATCAATTCTATCCTATTGGTGGATTTGTATACTTGATGCTCGCAGTCATTTGTTTTTTCACTATTGGCTATCACCTTTTCTCCGCCAATGATGCCGTGATTGAAGTGCTTCAAGATTTTATTCTCTATGCACATTTTGGATATGGATTCATCTTCTTTATTTATATTCTTGCCAATTTCCTCAATCCTCTTAGTACCAATAAACAGGCATATAAAGTCCTCTATAACCCGCAGCATATGCCGTATTTCACTTATCGATTTGCTGGTACGATTGCGGTGACTGCTTTTATACTATTTTCCAATTATCAGATTCCACTTTTTTATGCCACCTCTGGATATTACAACGTCATTGGTGACATGCATTATCAACTCAATGAAGAAGAAATAGCCGAGGTGTATTACCGCAAGGCAGCGATGTACGACTATCGAGGTCATCATGCTCACTATGCTCTTGGTACCATGTCAAGAAATCAGCAGGATATCCCTCAAGCGGCATATCACTTCAACGAAGCAATACATAAAAGACCTTCACCTCAAACTTTCATCAATCTAGGCAATATTTATCTCGAAGAGGGTAAGTTCTTTGATGGGCTGTTCACTATACGAGATGGTTTGGAAGAATTTCCTGACAATGACCGTATCCAGATCAATCTGGGACTGCAATATGAGAAAGCTGCTGAAGTGGATTCAGCTTTTCTCATCTTCAACGGTGCTAGAGACAAATCCCTAACAGAAAAAAGTGCCAATGTTAATATCATTGCGCTGCTCAATAAGGGTGACTATGATTTGGATGTTGATTCGATAATCAGTGAATATAATGTTGAAAATCATGAAGCATTCAGGGCTAATGTGTTCGCATTGAAGACGGCTAATCATGAGCACTGGCCAATAGATTTTGCTCCTGACTCACTCCTCAATTTGGTCACGGGCAACACTTTGTACAATCAGTTGATCAATCAATTTTTTGGTGAAGATTCAAGCTACCTATCACAGCTGGAACCAATAGCTCTTATTTCAAGAAATAACCATTATAAAGAAAGACTTCAATTTGCTCAGGCAATAGGGTTCTATTATCATCAAGAAGTAGAGAAGGCATTTCGACAATTGGACATTTTAGCAAATTATCATTCTGAGACCAAAGGGTATTACTATTATGTCCTCGGCCTGCTATCGTTGGATCAGGAATCGCCAATGCTCGCAGTTGATTTCTTACGAAAATCTCAACAGAGTAGCTATCCAAAAGCTGATTTGGCACTTGCTGTTGCTACTACCGAAGCAGGGTTGATTCATGAGGCCATCCTATTCTGGCAAGAATTAATTCTCAATCCCGACCCAACCACACGACAAATTGCAGAATTGGCACTCAAGATACTTCAGCGCACAGAGATGCCATTATTGTCGGATTCTGATCGCTACTGGTACTGGAGATATCAAATTAATAAAGAAAATTTTATAGATAATTTTGAGGTGCTTGACCAAATGAAAGATACATATTCTAAGACTCGTGTTCATCAGGATTTGTTGGACTATCATTTGAGTATGAGCGACACCGTTGCCTTTATGAATGCCTTCAGTAAGGCGATAGACACCGGAGATCCTGATCAATGGACATGGTATGCATTTGTAAAAGCTGATTTGAAGGAGGAATTGAAAGAAATAGAAATTAAAGATCAGTCTAGTATCTCCATGTCTGATCGGGCAAAGCTACATTACTATCAAGCAAGGGCTGCGCAGGCCCAAGGCGATACTGCCACAGCAACTAGATTATTTGATAAAACTTCTGCCAATCCATTTTTCGAAACAGGAGTGATTGGAAAGGCCAATTATTTGAATTCGACAGGCAAACAGATGGAGGCTTATAATATATTGCTCAATGCCCTTGAGATCAATCCATATGCAGTGAATTTGCGCAAGCAATACATCTTGCAATGTGCTGACATGGATTTTGAGAGGTATGCTGAGTATGCACTCGAAGATTTACGACCATTAGTGTCCGGACAAGATTATTTAGCGTTTAAGGAACAATATGAGAATAGATTGTCAATAGCCAAGGAGGATGTCGAATACTTTGAAGAAGAATAAAAGCAGTTGAGACCGACTATTTTCCGCTTGCGGAATAGTCACATCGACTACCTGAGTTTTTAGTTTACTTGTAAATAGGATATATTGATTGTGTCAATTGCAAATTCAAACTAATCCACAGAATCAGACATCATAAGATATTAATTCAGAATAATAGGCCATGAGCAAAATCATAGAAACAACAGAAATCTCCAAAATATACAAAATGGGTACTCAAACTGTGAGGGCCTTACAGTCCGTAACGATGGAGATCGACAAAGGAGAATATGTAGCATTTATGGGGCCTTCTGGCTCTGGTAAGTCCACCTTAATGAATATAGTTGGGTGTCTTGATACGCCAACAGATGGTAAATATGTGCTCAACAATCATGATGTAAGTGATCTTACAGAAAACGAATTGGCCGAGATTAGAAATAAAGAAATTGGATTTGTATTCCAGACATTTAACCTCTTGCCGAGAGCTTCCGCATTGGAGAATGTAGCTCTACCACTTATTTACGCGGGATATGGGAAATATGATCGAGAGGAAATTGCACTTGAAGCATTGGCAAATGTAGGACTCGGAGACCGTTCTGATCACAAGCCCAATGAGCTATCTGGTGGGCAGCGTCAGAGAGTGGCGATTGCCAGAGCACTGGTCAATAGCCCGAGTATAATTCTTGCAGATGAACCAACTGGTAACTTGGATTCTAAGACGTCTTATGACATCATGGACTTGTTCCATCAGCTCCATAAAAAAGGCAATACCATCATCATGGTGACACACGAAGATGACATCGCCCATTATGCACATCGTATCATTAGACTGCGAGATGGATTGATCGAATCAGATGAAATCAATAAGAATGTTACCAAATCTGTGAAGTTGGAGGAGGTAGAATAACTGAATACCATCCACTAAACAATCGATTAGTTAATTTTGAAAATCTATACCAAAACAGGAGATAAAGGCACTACCGCCTTGTTCGGAGGAAAACGAGTCTCAAAGGCTGATGACCGCATCAATACCTATGGCACGGTCGATGAACTCAATTCTCACATCGGTCTTGTCAGAGATCAGCAAGTCAATGCAGGCCGCAAGGACGAATTGGTTGAAATTCAAGATCGCCTTTTTACATTGGGATCAATATTAGCAACAGAGCCTGGGAATACTAAAGTTAAAGTTCCTAAACTGCAAGAAGAAGATGTCGTATTCCTAGAGCAAAAGATGGATGAGATGAATGAACAACTCCCTGAAATGAAATTTTTTGTCTTACCAGGAGGACATCAGTCTATTTCATTCTGTCATGTAGCGAGATGCGTTTGTCGTAGAGCGGAGCGTTTGACCATCGCATTGGCGGAAAATTCTGATGTTCCAGTTATTGTGATCAAATACCTCAACCGGCTGTCAGATTACTTATTTGTGCTGAGTAGGATGATGACTCAAGAGTTGTCAGCGGAAGAGACTCCTTGGAAGCCAAGAATGTAAAGATTAAGTACGCTCGTTATTTTTGCATTGAACAAATATTTCAATACTTTTGCACTGTGCTACTTGATAGCATGCTAGTTCTTAAACATTACTTATCGAGAAAGGTGGAGGGTTAGGCCCTGTGAAACCTTAGCAACCCTTGCGAAAGCGAGAAGGTGCTAATTCCAACCTGCTCAAGCAGGGGAGATAAGTCAGAAGATATATACAAAGCCTCTTTTGACTATACTTGTTGAAAGAGGCTTTTCTCTTTTCTACCTTTCTTGATTGTATAATATAATGATATGGAAAAGAGACATTTTGAAACAATTGCAATACGTACACAGATGGAAAGAACTGCTCAAAAAGAGCATTCCACACCATTGTACCTTACTTCAAGTTTTACTTTTGATTCTGCTGAAGAAGGAGCAGGTCTTTTCAGTGGAGATCTAGATGGTAATTTGTATTCACGCTTTTCCAATCCCAATACAGACGAATTTGTAGAGAAACTGAGACTGCTCGAGCAGTGTGAAGCTGGAGTCGCAACTGCTTCAGGTATGGCAGCTGTATATGTTTCCATGGTTGCCCAGCTCAAAGTTGGAGATCACATCGTAGCGTCAAGCGCAATTTTCGGAAACTCCAGACATATCATATCCGCTATACTTCCAGAGATGGGCGTAGAGCATACCTATGTAGATGTAGATCAGAATGAACAATGGGAAGCAGCAATTCGACCCAATACGAAGATGCTATTTGTAGAAACACCTTCAAACCCTACATTGAAAACAGCTGACCTTCAGTTCTTAAGTGAGCTTTCCAAAGCAAACGGATTACTGTTTTCTGTGGACAATTGCTTCGCAACACCTTATCTCCAAAA
>Ga0316189_10007294_pt1 | contig 10474 bp, 10 predicted proteins | sample LowCovwburrow_MG_FD_204930 | JGI IMG/M metagenome (GOLD analysis project Ga0316189, IMG submission 204930) | Coastal sediment microbial communities from Maine, United States - Lowes Cove worm burrow | ecosystem: Environmental > Aquatic > Marine > Coastal > Sediment | place: USA: Maine... | reverse complement strand
GCCCGCGACTACAGCCAAAACGGTGACCTATACGATTAACAACACAGGTACCGACACCCTTAATCTGACAGGCACGCCAACGGCGACGAGTTTGGTCAATGTTACGGCCCCGGTTATCACAGCACCAGTATCTGCTACAGTCGCCCCTGGCGCATCAACTACCTTCACGGTGACCTATACGCCAACCCTTGAGGGGCCATTCTCCTTTGATTTGGATGTCATCAGCGATGATGCCGATGAAAACCCTTATGATATGACTGTTTCTGGTACTGCCGCAGCAGGAATTGTAACTTTTGTGATTACTGGGGTTGATGGGACGTATAACATTGCATCAACTGAACCTACTTTGAACACGGCGATTAATGTCAACGCTGGTTCGGGCACTTCTGGTTCGGTTTCTCTTCGACCAGGGACTTTCCCGATAACATTCACCGCCCCAGAGGGTATCGGTGTAGAAAGCGCTCAATGTAGTTCTGGCACAAGCACCCTCAGTGCGGACAGCAAAACCGGAACAATCGTGATGTCATCAGGGGCAGCGGTCACATGCACGATTACAACGCGAGATTCCTTACGGGAAACGGTAAAACAAATTGGACAATTTCTAGAAACGCGTTCTCAGCTGATCCTACAGCACCAACCAGATTTAACACGTCGCATCGATCGGCTTGAAGGTAGATATGTAAATAACGGGGAGGTGAGTGGCTTTGGGTTTACCCTAAAGAGCGACATCATTCCTTTTTCAGCTCAAATAGGTGACGATGATCTTAGCTTCAGCTATAGCATGCGCCAATCCCATGCCGCAGGAACAGCGCCTATCCTGTTAGCTGATGCGACGAGCGTTATGAGCTCCTTTGGTGTTACACCCACAAGCTACAAAGGTGAGGATGCATCAGCACACTACCCAAACACCTCAACGACGACAGTAGCAGCCGCCATGACAACGTCAACAGATGCTATTGATAATAGTCATTATCAACCAACCCCTGTTTCAACAAGCCACTTCTCTGACGAACAGAGAAGCGACGTAGAAAAGCGCCCTTTTGATTTTTGGGTACAAGGACAGATCAGCAAATTTGAGGCCGGGAAAAATGATGCTGAAGGTAACTTCAGGATTGTTCATATTGGCGCAGACTATCTAGTTAAACCTGAAGTACTATTAGGGCTCTCACTTCAAGGCGACTGGACAAATTTGGATGGTGAAAACGAAGGCAGCGAAACTGAAGGTGTTGGATTCCTACTAGCCCCCTACATGACGGCTAAAATCTCGGAAAGGTTCTACTTCGATGCACGCGCTGGCTGGGGTCAAGCTTATAATGATATTTCTCCTTTCGGAACATATAAGGACAGCTTCGATTCTGAACGTTGGCTTGCCTCTGCTGCTTTAATAGGCACTTGGCAGTTGGGAAATGGCTTAAAAATCACACCTGAAGCCCGTTTGTCCTACTTCAAAGAAAGCAGCGATGCTTATGTCGATAGCCTCAATGTGGACATTCCCTCGGTGGAAGATGAAACGGGGACATTTGAATTTGGGCCGACATTCAGCCAGGATTTTATAACGTATAGCGGCGTCTATTCACCTTTCCTAACAGTGGAAGGTATTTGGACGTTTTCACAAAGAAATACCGCTGATAGGTTTATCAACCAATCCAGTCTGGCCGATAATGGCGCGCGGGCGCGTTTGGAGACTGGCATAGATTTCTATAGTTACAACGGAAGTCGGTTTAATTTTTCGGCAAACTATGACGGTATCGGCGATAATCGTTATTCATCATGGGGCCTTGGATTCCAACTCGATTACGCGTTTTAATGCTTACATGACTCGATACTTTTCGTCATTGCTAAGTAATTCTATATTCTTGTTTTTTTATAGGTGTTTAATGGTGCCCCCGGCGCGATTCGAACGCACGGCCTTCCCCTTAGGAGGGGGACGCTCTATCCAGCTGAGCTACGGGGGCTTTGGCCGGAAGTATACCAGCGCATTAACAATAACTCATTAAGTCATAAAGCCAATCTGGTTCGAGGTTTCTTTTTCAGAATTTCATCAAGGCTGATAGGCTTAACCAAACTATAGTCCACAACACTTTCCTGTAACTTAGCTAACAGCCAATCTGGGCAAAGTACAGACCATCTACTATACTACGCTTCCGTATCCTTAATAATTTCACCCCATACCAAAATGAGATAACTCATGAATCGTCGTGCTGTATTACTTGCCAACCTAGGATCGCCTGATCAGGCTGATATTCCTTCAGTACGCCGCTATCTCGATCAATTTCTTATGGATCCTTATGTGATCCAACTACCCTGGTTAGTACGCCGCTTAATTGTCAGTTTATTCGTACTGCCTAAACGACCTAAAGAGTCTGCGCAGGCATATCAAAGCATATGGCTTAATGAAGGCTCCCCTCTGGTGGTTTTTTCTGAGCAATTAAAACAAGCCCTACAATCCGAAATTGATATGCCTGTGGCAATGGCGATGCGTTATGGCTCACCTGATATTGAAACAGAATTACTTAAACTCGCCAGCCAAGAAGGTATCGATGAAATATTGTTTATCCCGCTCTATCCACACTTTGCTGACAGCACGATAACCACATCTGTTGAACAAGCTAAGACTGTTATAAACAAACACAAGCTAGACCTTAAACTGAATGTTATCGCGCCTTTTTACCAACAAGAAGATTACATCACGGCATTGCTTGAAAGCGCGCAACCTTATTTAGATCAACCTTTTGATCACCTTATTTTTAGCTACCATGGCTTGCCAGAGTCACATATCACTAAACTTGATAAATCAGCTAGTCATTGCCTAAAAAGTGGCGACTGTTGCCAAATAGCTCATCCGGCCCATAGCACTTGTTACCGTCATCAAATCATGATGACCACACAGCGCTTTGTCGAAAAAGCAGGTTTGTCATCCGACCAATACTCAGTAGCATTCCAATCCAGACTTGGTCGCGCTAAATGGCTAGAGCCCAATACAGAGGATAGGATCCGAGAATTAGCCGCTGCTGGGGCAAAAAATATTGTTGTTATCTGCCCAGCCTTCGTAACAGACTGCCTCGAAACACTTGAAGAAATCGCGATTAGAGGTCAAGAAGTCTTCGAACAAGCGGGTGGTGGAAAATTGACACTTATCCCTTGCATGAACCAACATCCAAAATGGGTCGAAACATTGGCATCATGGTGCCAAAACTAGTACGGCGCTATACGCGTGCGATCAACAGCTGCCAATCAATTTATCGCAAAACTCGATCCTGATGAACTTGTGACCAAGATTGTCATCTTATTGTCAAAAGCTTACTCTATCCTAATTAACACATTATTCGAGACCGCAATAAAACATGGCATCACAATTCACACAACGTAGCAAAGACATGGCTTGGGATGTATTTGATAGCCTGACTGATCCCCATAATCGTCATCGTCATCTAAAACGAGCAGGCGCTGTCATCACCTCTTTGCTTCTTATTTTATTGCTCATCATGTTCTGGTGGGATACAACGCCTAATGATTTCAGCCCCGTCCAAAATGCCAATCTTATGGCTGCCGAGCGCCAGCAGCAAATTGTGACCGGCTATGTCTCAACAGCCACATTAATTACCTTAGGCAATTCGCTGCTCGATAAACCTGGAGGGTATTTGAGTAATGACGTCATACCCCCATCAATATGGATGGATAATGTACCTAACTGGGAATTTGGTGTTCTAGTCCAAATTCGTGATTTTTCACGTTCGCTTCGTAACGATATCAGCCGTTCACAATCACAATCATTAGAAGACAAAGACCTGACCGTCGCAGAGCCTCAATTTAATTTTAATTCCGAGTCTTGGATTTTCCCCTCAACAGAAGGAGAGTACCGAACAGGCATTAAAGCACTTGAGTCATACCTCACAAGACTGAGCAATACCGAAGAAAATAATGCCCAGTTCTATGCCCGGGCAGATAATCTAGCCGCTTGGCTTGCCATTGTCGAAAAACGTCTTGGCAGTTTATCGCAGCGTCTAAGTGCCAGTGTTGGACAAATCAGAATCAACACCGACTTAGCGGGTGAGCCCGCGGCACAACAATCAACACCCTCACCAGCAGAAATGGTCACCAAAACACCTTGGACACAAATAGATGATGTTTTTTATGAAACACGCGGGTCAGCATGGGCATTGTTTCACTTATTAAAAGCGGTGGAACATGATTTCTCGGATGTATTAAAAGATAAAAATGCCTTGCTCAGTCTACGTCAAATTATTCGGGAATTAGAAGCGACACAAGAAACTGTTTGGAGCCCAATGATCTCTAATGGCAGCGGTTTTGGGTTTTTAGCGAACCATTCATTAGTAATGGCGTCCTATATCTCTCGGGCAAATGCTGCTATTATCGACCTGCGCAGCTTACTTAGCCAAGGCTAACTTTTATTGTAAAGCCGCATTACTATTAACTTAACACTTTAAATAGAGAAGGAAATTAATAATGAACAAGCTAACACTTTCTGCACTTCTGGCCTCAACACTGATTATTTCGGCTTGTGATAAAGCTGAAGATGCCACTGATAGCGCCGCTGAGACTGGTGCTGCAATCGTAGATCAAGCAGCTGAAATGACTGAAAATGCAGGTGAAGCTGCAGCTGAACATACTGAAAATGCGATGGAAGCGGGTAAAGACATGATGAATGGCGCCATGGAAGCCGGCAAAGATATGGTGGATAAAGCCACTGATATAGCAAAAGATAAAGTACATGAAATGACAGGCGATGACCATGTTATAGGTGGCGATCATCAAGTTCATTCACTCACTGAAGAATATCATGAAAAAATGAAAGCAGCAGGTCACTAGACCTCAACTTTCAACGCTTATACGAATAAGCTAAATCATTCGTTTCAGCAATAGAAAATAAAAAAGCCGATGTAATGTATTACATCGGCTTTTTTTATACTAAATTTTACTTAATTGCATCTGGATAAAACAAAGACTGCCCTCGCATTTTAAAGTTTCGAATGATCGCTTGCCCCTGCTCACCCGTCACAAACTCAATATACTGTGTTGCCAATGTATAGTTCACATGCGCGTGCCGTTCTGGATTGACTGCCATAATATGATAAGGGTTAAACAATATTTCATCTCCTTCATATAACACCGCCAAATTTACTTTGTCTGCAAAGGCAATCTGTGTCCCACGATCAGTCAAGGTATAAGCGCCCATCTCATCAGTCATTTTAATCACCGCGCCCATCCCTTGACCCGCTTGTATATACCAATGACCTACAGGCGACACTCTCGCTGACTGCCACAAAGCCAATTCTTTCTTATGCGTACCCGAATCATCACCCCGTGAAACAAAACGAGCTTTCGAATTCATCAGCCTTTTCAACGCATCGACCGCTGACGAGCCATTAGATACGTCGGCAGGATCTGATCTCGGCCCAATAATGACAAAATCATTATGCATCACCGCCTGTCTATCGATGAAATCACCCTGCTCAACATATTTCAATTCAGCCGCCGGAGCATGCACAAAGACCACGTCAACATCACCACGACTACCCAATTTAAGTGCTTTCCCCGTCCCGACAGCAATCACATCAACTTTTACCCCATATTCAGCTTCAAAAGCAGGGTTCAATACTGTTAACAAGCCAGAGTTTTCCGTACTCGTTGTGGTAGACAGTTTCAAATGTTCAACAGCACTAGCTGACAAACTGATAACTAAAAAGCCAGCCGCTATTAAACGACAGAATAAAATGACCATCTTCATTTCCTACAATTAATTAAAATGCCCACTGACTACGAACTTGGAAAACACTGGGCTCTTGACCCGCATGAGGACCACCTTCAACATCCAATACATCAATATAATTAGCAGTGAACCGCAAGGTCGGGGTAGCAAACCAGTTTAACCCGAGTGTCATCGCATCGGCCTCACCCCCATTTATTAAGCCATCATTCAAATTAATATGGCTATAACGTAACGCCAGTTGCCACGCCCCTATACCGCCCTCTCCAACATTAAATTTAGGTTTTGGGGATGAAAACTTGCCCTTTTTATACTGCCTTGATTCCCCGGTTAGGAAATAGGCTGTTTCGGCATACCAACCATCAAAATTTAAATCGTCGAAGCCATTGCGATGCACTTGAGTATCAATATATTCTGCTTGGGCTGAAAACGGGCCATAAACTGTTGCCAATTCAGCCCCTATTTTTAAGGAATCTTTCGTCCTACTCATGATGCCAGTATCAACAATATCGACCCCTGATATATGCGTTTCAGCTTCTTGCTTGAAGCGCAATTCACCAGCGCCTCCAGTATCACGATACTGCATCGCCAAACCTAAATGTAGCAACTTCCTTTGTTCATTGATGGGCGAATATGTGGTTCGAATATTTGCCCCCCAGCCTTCATTATCAGGACCGCCATGTGTCGATATTGTGTCACCAAAAAGTCCTACAGCCCACGAGCCTTTTTTCTCGACATGACTTGCCATCAGGCCAATATGTCGTCCAGATGCAAAAGCCGACGTCAAAGCACGCTCACTGAAGGTTATATATTTGTCGCTAGTTAGCTCTTGTAAAATAAACGGATCTCTAAAATTACCAAGCTGGATCTGAACACCCTCAAAGCCCTGATAAGTTGTATAAGCATCTAATAAGCCCCTACCATTGATACCCGTATTGACGAAGTTATATTGGAATCGATAGCCCCAATCCGTATACATTCTGCCACTTAATGTCAGAAAAGCACGCCTTATCTCGGTACCATCTCCCATCATGGGTTTGCCTGAATAAGCAGCCGCATCGACTTGTAGCCGTCCTGATAACTTCATTTCAAAAGCACCATCTCGCGTTTTGACGCTAGGTCCCCCTTTCAATTGGGCAATAACGTCATCGGGTTGGCCCTGTCGCTCCACCGCCTCTTGTTGCTGTTTAGTCTTTTCAGTTTGTTCTAATTCAGCCATTAAACGGCCATATTGCGCATCGCTCACTGTGCCATTTTGATGCAACATATCGATCAAGGTCTGAATTTCTGAACCCGCATAAGCTGGAGAAAGCATAAATTGAGATGCCATTACAGCAAGCAAACCAAGCCTTATTAAACGCATAATATTGTCCTCTTTAACGCTTTAAGTCACCATGAAATGACATATCCAGAAACATTTATATATGCACTAATAAACATATATATCTAATTTTTTTAGCATTCTAACTGTTGCTATCTAAATAATAAATATGCTTGAATATGCATATTATGGATATAAAATATCAAATCAATTGGCTGATGAGTATTGAAGACCAACAACAAGCCATCGAGCCCGTTGTTTTTGAACTACTGATCCTGATTCAGCAAAAAGGCTCTTTAAAAAGCGCCGCAGAACAAGCTAAGATCTCCTATAGATATGCATGGGGATTACTACACAAATGGCAGGATAAACTCGGTACGCTGGTGATACTTGAACCCGGTCGCGGGGCCCATCTGTCAGAAATAGGTGAAACATTACTTAATGCAAACACGCGATTAAATGCTAAGTTTTCACCGGGGCTCGATAACTTTGCGACAGAATGTAAACGTGACTTAAATGTCCGGCTCACCCAAGGCAACACGCGCTCTCTTAATATTTTTGCCAGCCACGGCTTAGCCATTAGCACTTTGCGAGAACTGATCAACCAACAAGCCGATTTCAAACTTGACCTACATTTTCACGGCAGCCTAGAAAGCTTACGCGCCTTGAACAATAAACAATGTGATATTGCGGGGTTTCATCTGCCTATTGGCCCATTATCAACACAACTCTCACCACAATATCTCAATATGTTGGATCCAACGACACACGAACTGATTTATGTCGTCAAAAGAAATCAGGGGCTGATGTATCGAACTGACAGCGCCAAAGATGTCAAATCAATTCAGTCATTAAAAAATGGCACATTAAGATTTATCAACCGCCAAGCTGATTCAGGCACTCGCTTATTATTTGACCAATTAATTGCTTCAGGAAATATCAAAACTGAGCAAATTAATGGCTATGACCATGAAGAATTCACTCACCTTGCTGTCGCAGCCTTAGTCGCCAGCGGCGCTGCTGATATCAGTTTTGGCATCGCACCGATGGCTGAGAAATTCAATCTTGAGTTTATGCCTTTGGTGTGGGAGCACTATTGTCTAGCCGTCCCCAAAGCCATCGTAAAAGATGATCGCGTGAGCCAAATCATGACTTTATTACACAGCGAGTCATTCAAACAAAGCTTAGCCCATACCCGTGGCTACCAAACCGAAGTTTCAGGACTAACGGTGAGCTTTGATACTATTTTCGCTTAAAACTCGCGAACCCAATGTCCCGACTTACCACCCATTTTTTCAAGCAAACGGATATCCAACATGATCATGCCACGATCAACTGCTTTACACATATCATAAATCGTAAGTAGCGCCACTTGAACAGCCGTTAACGCCTCCATCTCGACCCCAGTTTGACCACTGGTTTCAACTTGAGCACGACACTGTACCGCCACTTCATCCTCTAAAATATCAAAATCCAACGTCACTTTTGTTAATGCTAAGGGATGGCACAATGGAATTAACTCCGATGTTTTCTTAGCCGCCATAATGCCGGCAATACGAGCAATTCCTAATACGTCGCCTTTTTTATGTCCACCTTGTTTGATCAAAGCTAAGGTGCTCTCAAGCATATTAATTTGGCCTTCAGCCACGGCAACACGTTTGGTGACATCTTTAGCCCCAACATCCACCATATGGGCTTCGCCTGCTTGATTAAAATGCGTTAAATCTGACATCTTCGACTCCAAAATTCCTACAACAAACAACCTTGTTTAATTACATATGACTAAACCAAAGTCGCTTATGACTAAGCAGCCATTCTACCTTAAGCGCCTTATGCGAGCAGCCGATTTGTCAGGTTTCGCTAACAAAAGTCTTTTTCAGAGGTACAATAGGACCATCTTCACATTCCATCACGAAACAAATCATGAGCATACAAGTTAAATTTTTCGCCAGCCTAAAAGAAAGACTCAACATTGACGATCATGACATCGACAGCGCTGCTACAGCTGGCGAAGTCTGGGATATTACAACTAACAATGCTGAGCGTCCAGACAACGTGCTAGTGGCTATTAACCTTGAATATGCTCAATTTGACAGCGCTGTGAAAGCGGGCGACGAGGTTGCTTTTTTCCCCCCAGTCACTGGCGGCTAAACAATGGCAACACATATTCTTAAGCAGCCTTTTGATCCCTGGCAGGCGATTGTCAATCACCAACAAAACACATCGTCTCAAAAACAGTTCGGCGCAACTGCCAGCTTTATCGGCACCATGCGTGACTTTAATGACAATGCGGAGGTCAGTGCCATGACGCTAGAACATTACCCAGCCATGACCCAACATTATCTTGAAAAACTGATTGATGAAGCCAACACAAAATGGGATTTATTAGATGTCCTCATAATACATCGTGTTGGCGAGATTAAACCCAGCGAACCCATTATGCTGATTGCCTGTTGGTCAGCACACCGTCGAGCAAGCCTAGATGCTTGCAGCTGGTTAATAGAAGAACTTAAACACCGCGCCCCTTTTTGGAAAAAAGAAACCAGAGCGGATGGTGAACATTGGGTAGAAAAAAATACTGATGGTCTTTAAACCAAGCGCCATTCACTTTTAAGGTAACCCTCAATAAATGAACAGACTTTTTTGGTTAATCACATTTTTCAGTGTCTTCATTTGGTCAGCTATCTCACCTCATGACCGCATAATCTGGTTGCTAGAAACCGCCCCCGCGATCATTGGCCTTATCTTGATCATCGCGACTTATAAAAGCTTTCCCTTAACCACATTGGTATACAGTCTCATATTGATTCATTGCGTCATTCTGATGGTCGGCGGTCATTACACTTACGCTGAGGTCCCCTTGTTTAATGACCTCAAAGAACTGATCGGATCAAGCCGCAATAACTACGATAAAGTCGGACACTTTGCCCAGGGCTTTATTCCCGCCATGATCACCCGCGAAATCGTGATCAGAAAACATGTTTTTAACAACGTAGCTTGGCAAAACTTCTTCATCGTCTGTTTTTGCTTAGCCTTCAGCGCTTTTTACGAACTCATTGAATGGGGTGTAGCCATTGTCAGTGGTGAAGGTGCGCATGCCTTTTTAGGCACACAAGGTTATATTTGGGATACCCAATCTGATATGGGCTACGCCTTATTCGGTGCTATCTTGAGTTTACTACTGTTAAATCGTCAGCACGATCAACAATTACAAAATTTAGTACAAGCTAAAGCATTGTCGCGCTAAGTCTAATCACATTCAATTAACTCAACTTTATAACCATCTGGATCTTCCACAAAAGCAATCACCACCGTGCCATGCATCATCGGGCCCGCTTCTCGCACCACCCTACCGCCACGCTGCCTGATCTTTTCACACGCTGCTGCTGCATCATCGACCGCAAGCGCAATGTGACCATAGCCAT
>Ga0316189_10007293_pt1 | contig 10474 bp, 6 predicted proteins | sample LowCovwburrow_MG_FD_204930 | JGI IMG/M metagenome (GOLD analysis project Ga0316189, IMG submission 204930) | Coastal sediment microbial communities from Maine, United States - Lowes Cove worm burrow | ecosystem: Environmental > Aquatic > Marine > Coastal > Sediment | place: USA: Maine... | reverse complement strand
GCCCTGCGACGAGGAACGCGGACGGACGGGCGCAGGCCAAGAGCCCCTCAACCCCTTGTGTATGGGGCGCGCGAGTGCGATCCTCCGCCCCTTATGGCTCAGCAAGACGAAGACTTCGCCGCGATGTTTGAGGCCGAGCAGCCCCGCCAGGCTGCCCGAATCGCCCGTCGGGTCAAGCCAGGCGAGCAAGTCGAGGGGATCATCGTCGCGATCGGCAAGGACAATATCTTCGTCGACGTCGGCGCCAAGTCCGAGGCCACGATCAACCGCGAGCAGCTCAGCGATCGCGAGGGCAAGCTCACCGTCGCCGTCGGCGATCGTCTCCGCGCTCGGGTCGCCAGCGCCGGCCGCCAGGGCATCGAGCTGGTCACCTCGCTCGGCCGCAAGGGCGGCGTCGACCTCGCCGCGATTGACCTCGCCCACCAGAGCGGTGCGCCTATCGACGGCACCTTCGCCAAGGCGGTCAAGGGCGGCCTCGAGGTCGAGATCGGCGGCGTTCGTGCCTTCTGCCCCGCCTCCCAGGTCGACATCGGCTTTATCAAGGACCTGGAGCCCCTCGTCGATCAGCGGGTCCAGTTCAAGGTCATCGAGGTCCGCGACGCCGGCCGTACGGTGATCGTCTCACGCAAGGCTGTCCTCGCCGACGAGCGGGCTGAGCGAGCCCTCGCCCTCCGGGCTGATCTCAAGGAGGGCGTGGAGCTCGAGGGGATCGTCAAGACCGTCCAGCCCTACGGAGCCTTCATCGACATCGGCGGCATGGAGGGCCTCGCCCACATCTCCGAGCTGACCAACGGCCGGGTCGAGCGGGTCGAGGACGTGCTCCAGGTCGGCGAGACCGTGCGCGTCCGGGTGCTCTCGATCGAGCCCCGCGACGGCAACCCGAACGACCTCAAGATCAGCCTCTCGCTGCGGACCGGCGAGGACGCGACCGCTCCCCGTCCACAGGGCGGCAAGCAGGATCAGATCCTCGACGGGACCGTCGGCGAGGTCACCTCCTTCGGCGTCTTCGTCGACACCGAGCAGGGCCGCGGTCTGGTCCCGCTGCGCGAGCTGGAGCTCGCCCCGGGGTCCGATCCCAAACGGGCCTACCCGGTCGGCAAGGAGGTCCAAGCCGTCCTCCTGGGCCGCGACAACGACGGCCGTCTCCGCCTCAGCATCCGCGGGGTCGCCCGCGCGGAGGAGCGCTCGAACTACCGCAACTTCAACCAGGCCAAGAAGAAGGCCAAGAGCGGATCGAGCCTCGGCAGCCTCGGCGACCTCCTCCGCGACAAGCTCTCGGCCCGCTAGGGTGACCCGAGCGTCTCTGTGGCGCGATCGGACGAGGACAGGAGGGGCAGGCCAGGCGGTCCCCTCTCCTATCCTCGCCTTGTCAACGGGCTACAGTCGGACGAGCACCCTACTCCCGAGGCGAGGGGCTCCATCCAAAGGACCGTCGGCGCTACCGGTGACCAGGTCGCTCCCTCGAGAGCAGGACGAGCGCTGCCGCGGCGAGGGCCTCCCGCGGACTCGCGGGCGCCAACGCAGCCCGCCTAGTAGCGCTCCTTTGAGAGCAGGACGAGCGCCTCGCGAAGGCTGCTTCGGGTATGCCGGTCGCCGCGGGTCGAGCCCTCGTTGTCGTCATCGCCGAGGAGAGCGGCGAGGGCATTCCGGCTCTTCTCCTCCTCCGACACTGAGAGGCTGACCGACTCCCGCGGCCGATCATCGCCGTCGCCGAGGAGCTCGAGCATCCTCGCGATCCCCTTGGCGACGGTCGACTTCTGCTGGCGATAGTAGTCCTCGCGCAGGCGGCCGAAATAGTCGGAGAAGATCGCCGGATAGTCCGGCTCCTCTTCGGGGTGGGAGAGCGCCCAGGCGCCGATCCGCGAGAGCACGTCGGCCCGAAACGAGGGCCCGGCGTTGGGATCCATCGTCTCCTCGAGGCTCTTCATGAACTTCACGTCCGGATCGGTGAGAACCCCGGTGACCGGATCGAAGAGCCGCTCACGCTTGATGAAGTGCGAGACGTGGACCACGTAGCGGCGGAAGAGATCGAGGTAGCGCTCCTCGTCGACCAGGCCCATCGCCTCGCGCACCTCCCGATCGGAGAGGTCGAGCCAGCGCTCCCAGGCGGACTCGGTGACGCTGCCCTCTCCGTCGAGGCTGTGAAAGCCAGCCTGCGGGGCGAGCCCCATCCAGCGATGCTGGACCGTGTCGCCACAGTAGCGGCGAAGCTCGCGGAAGAGCCGAGGCACGGTGATCGAGCGAATCCCCGGCTCGGAGGCGACGGCCAAGAGGAGACGCTTGAGGTCGCGGACGCTGGCGCCAAAGGACCCCTCGTAGTCGCCGAGCGGTTGGTCGCCGACGACCGCCATCGGGAAGCGCTCCTCGTACATGTGCGGGACCGCGGCGAGGAGCTCGCGCGCCTCTTCGCTGGTAAGCCCAGTCGGCACCCGTCCGTAGGAGTAGAGGTCGGCCTTCTCGAGCGGCGTCAGACCGCGGAGCACGGCCGCCAGCTTCTCTGGATAGTTCTCCGGATCCGGCGGACGGAGCCGGGTCATCACCCCCCATAGCGCGAGGATCGCCGTCACGTGGGGGGCGATGTGGATCCCGCGGAGGAGGTCGCCGACCTGCTCCTGATAGACCCGACGCTCGACCCGATAGTCGAGCAGGTAGGGGACCGGAATCAGCTCCAGGCGGCCGCGCAAGCTCTGGTACTCGCCGGGGCGGAGGGTCCGAAATTCGAGCAGGTTGAGGTCGTTGGCCGAGCCCGTGAAGACGACGTCGAGGCCGAGCATCACGTGGTCGAGCGCGACCTTGCCGGACTCCGTCGCGGTCAAGAGATACTTGTAGTGCTCATAGGGTCGTTTGAGCAGGTCGCTGTAGTTGATCACCCCGCGGTTTGCGTCGACGAGGTCCCCCTGACAGGCGAAGAGCACCTGGCCACCGATGCTCGCCGGCAGGCTAGCGAAGGCCCGATCTCCGGTCACCGCGAACGAACGGGCGTCGACCGCCTGCTTCGGCTCGACGGTGACGAGGCCGCTGCGGTAGGTCCGGCTGAGGAAGAGGCGCTCGACCTGGATGTGCTGGTAGACCTTGGCCAGCTCGCCCCCGTAGCTGGCGAGGAGACCGTCGAAGATCCTCCGGTTACGCTGCGAGAGTTCGCCGCGGACGACAACGTCGCTGAGGATGAAGCTCTCGTCGTCAGCGCAGAGTCCCTCCAGAAGATGAGCGCGCTGGGTCTTCGGGATCAGGAAGAGCGGCGGGTCCTTGACCTCATCGCCGAGCTTGGCCTCGATCGCCGCGGTCCGCAGGCGAGCGTAGGAAGAGCCCTCGCCAAAGGCCCCCGCGGGATCGGTGTAGTCGGCGAGGCCAAAGCCGATCGAGCCGCGGGCCGCGACCTTGGTCGGGAAGACCCAGGAGAAACGATAGAGGGCCCCCTCCTCGGAGCGCGAGTAGGCCTCCAACGCCCGATGAAGGGCCTCGAGCATCGTCGTCTTCGCCGACCCGTTGGGGCCGTGGAGGAGCAGCATCTTGTTGACCCGACCGATCCGGACAAAGCCCTCGATCGCGTCGTAGAGGCCGCACTGCGCGGCCTCTTGCCCGACGAGGCGATGACCCCCGTCGAACTCACAGTCGAAGAGGCGAAAGCGGCTGATCTTCCCGCTCGGGTTGCGGACCTCACGACGGCCGAAGAAGTCGAAGGCGTCGCGGAGGTACTGCGCCGCGTTGCGGGCGTGGGTCCGCGGGTTTGCGCAGAGGAGCTCAAACCACTCGTCAAAGGACAGGATCTGACGGGTGGCCTCAAACTCATCCGCGACCGACCCTGCGATCGCGGCGATCCGCTCTTTCGGAGATGACGAGTCGGGCATCGGGCCGGCGATTGTACCGTCGACCTCGTCGCCACGCCGCTGGCTAAACTCGAGCGGGGCGCCAGCGCGCGCGCACATACGGCGCGGCGATAGGCTCAAGCGCGATGTCATGTCGAGCGGCGCGCATAGTCGACCTCACGGCGCCGAAGAAGCGCGGCAGCGGACCATGAGGGCCGCGCGAGCGCCCCCCTCGTGTGAGCGAGGAGCGGGTCGACCTGCCCCGGAGACCCGGTCGCTGCTGCACCGCGACCCGGAGGCGCGCACCCGTCATCCTGGCAGGCCGCGAACCTGATCGCGGCCGCTGAAGGTCTGGAGGCTCGGGCGCTACTGTACCGCGACCCGGAAGTCGACAGCCTTGGTCACGGGTGCGCACGCGTCGTCCTGGCAGACCGCGAATTTGAGCTCGCCGGTGAAGCTCTTGTCGCCAGCGGCGCTCGGGGTGAAGGCCACCTCGTATTCGAGGCCAGAGTCCTCGAGGCGGAGCACGTCCTCCTTGGCGAGGCTCTCCTTGGCGAGCTTGACGTCGGTCGGCGAATTGACCGCAAGCGAGGTCGGGTAGTCGAGGTTCATGTGCCAGGGATCCTTGGGCAGGACCGTGACCTTGACCTTGCCCTCAGCGCCGACGCTCGCGCCGGCGGGGGGCTCGATCTTCACCGTAAAGCGCTCATCGGCGGGATCCGGGCCGTCGATGACCTTGGTCTTCTCGCCGGCGGGCGCTGCCGGTTCCGCAACATCATCAGCGCCAGCAGCGGGGGATGCGGCGACCTCGGCCGCGCTCGACGAGGCGGGCGCTGCGGTCTCCTTGTCGCCGCCACAGCCGACCGCGAAGACGAGGGCGAGAGCGGAGAGAACGGACGAGGGGGCAATGATCGAACGGTAGGTCATCTTCGGGGGCTCTTCTTCAAGGGGCCGCTCGCGAGCGCTCACGGCCGCCGCGCGGCATCATAGCCGATCGAAACGCAGGGCGACGCCGCGGGTTACACGTCCCCGGAGAACGTCGGAATTCTCGCTCACGGGCGCGAGAATCTCCGACAGGTCCCCCGGAGGTGTCGCCTCGACGATGACATCCCCCTCTGGGAGGCGATCGACCCGCCATACGCCGTCAGCGTCGCTCTCAGCCTCCGCCACCAGCTCGCCGCTGCGGCGGTCGCGGATCGAGATCTGCGCCTTGACGACAGGCTCTCCCCGCTCGTCCTGAATGCTCCCCTCGATCGCCGCCCCCTCCTCGAGATCGACGACCAGATCCCCCTCATCGTCCTCCGGGCGGGCGACGCTGGAGCGCTCCCGCACCCAGCCCTCGGCCTCGATCGTCACGTCGACGCGATCGCGGGCGAGGCGACGGACGAGCGCGTCACCGGCGGCGTCTGTCGCGGTCACCTGATCGCCGACACGGACCTTGGCCCCCGCGATCGGATCGCCGCTGCCGCTCGCGCGGACATGGACCGCGAGCAGCCAACCGGCATTGAGCCCGATCTCCACGAGTCGTCCATCAGCTCGGGGGGGCACCCGCATGCGCCGCTCGTAGGGGGCGAAGTTCGGATGATCGACCTCGATCTCGGCGCCGCCAGGGGTCAGACGATCGAGCTGGAAGAGGCCGCGATCGTCGGTGTAGGTCACCACCGTAGGTGAGATGCCATCGTCGGAGAAGAGCGCGACGCGGGCGCCGACCACCGGACGGCCATGACGATCGCGCAGACGACCGTCGACCGCCCCGGCGGCGGGCGCCAAGGTCCGCTCGAGGTCGACCGGGCGCTCCCCGACCTCGACCTCGATCGCCTGCGGGATCATCCCCGGCGCGCGGACGACCAGGCGACGACGCCCCTTGTGCAGGCCGGCGTCGAAGATCCCGAGCTCGTCGGTGAGGACCACAAGGCCGTCGTCAAACTCGATCCGCGCGCCGCTCACCGGCTGACCGTTGGTGTCGAGGAAGCGCCCGGTCAGCGCCTGGCCGCGCTGGAGCACCAGCACCACATCGTCCATCAGCTCGCCCGCCCGCAGGCGTACGACCTGAACAGCGGAGGTGGCATGTCGCTCGTGCACTGCCCGCAGACGATAGGTGCCGGGCACCAACGCCCCCATGGAGAAGCGACCGTCGCCGTCGGTGAGCAGACCGCCTTCGATCCAAGGCCCCGCGCTTGCCTCGTCGAAGAGAGGGATCGGCGGCACCGTGCCGCGGGTGACCCCGAGCGTGCCGCCGGAGACCAGCGCGTTTAGGATCCCGGCGCGGACCATCGACTCGCCAGGGCTGTAGAGCACGTCGCTGTCGATGCTCACCCGCGCCTCGGCGACCGGCTGCCCGTGCTCGTCGACCACCTGGCCGAGCACCCGCCCGGGCTTGATCAGGCGGAGCTCGATCGGCGGCATCGGCACGTCGATCTGGGCGTCGACGGCGATCGTCTCGCTCGGCAGGTAGCCGTCGGCATCAGCGTGGACCAGGTAGGGCCCCGGGACCAGCGGACCGGCCTGGGCGAGCCCGGCGTCATCGGTCTCGGCGACCTGCTGGAGGATCCCGACCGAGGATCCGCTGACCGTCACCCGAGCGCCGCGGATCGCCCCGCCGCTGGGATCGCGCACCTCGACCGGCACCCGCACCGCCTCGATCAGGGCGAGGCTCACCTGCATGTCGGGGGATACGTTCTCCAGGGGGATCGAGGCGTATTCGGGCTCGCCGGGGACGCTCGCGGGGGCCTCAGCGACCAGGCCGTAGACCCCGTCGGCGATCTGGGGGATGACGAAGGAGCCGTCCGCCGCCACCGGGACGACGATCGGCGGCCAGATCGACGAGCCCTCGATCCGGACCCTGGTCCGAGCGAGCTGCTCTGGGGTGCCGAGGACCTCGCCGCTGAGATCCCGCAGGCCCTCGAGGACGACGACGATCCCGTCCTCCGGGGCGACGACGTCGACGATCGTCGGCGCGTAGCCCCTCTTCTCGGCCTCGATCTCGACAGGCCCCGTCGGCAGGGTGTCCCAGCGAAAGGATCCGTCGCCGTCGCTCGTGACCCGCCAGGGCTCGGGCTCGCCGAGGTCCGGACGCGGACGGGCCCGCAGCTCTACGTCCGAGACCGGCTGCCCCCGCGGATCGATGACCTGTCCCGAGAGGTGCACCGCCGGCCCGAGGGCGACGGTCGGCAGGTCGACCTCGGCGCCGCTGACCGGCTCGGCCTCGATCATCCCCCGGAGGTAGCCCGGGACGAGGATCTCGACCGCGACCGTCGCCGGTGCCCGCTCGATCTCAAGCGCGTAGGAGCCGTCGCTGTCGCAGCGGAACGGAGCGCCGAGCTGCCGCCCGGCGGACCAGACGATCACGGTGCATGAGCGCGGTGACCGGAGCACGCCCAGCTCGGGATCGCCGCTCGTCGCCAGGGCACTCGCCCCGTCGGTCGCCAGGTCGATCGAATCGCCGGCGCCGGCGCTCCTCTGCGATCCGCCGGTGCCGACACCCGTCGGCGCTCCGCCAGCGCTCGTCGACCCGGAGCTGGTCGCCGACGTCGTCGCCCCGGTCGTCCCCTCATCAGCGGAGGCCGGCTGCGAGGGATCCGGCGGTGGCCGAGGCGAGTCCTCGACCCGGACCACACCGCGCAGTGAGACCCCCTCGTGGACCATCGGCGGGGCGATCGGCGGGCTCGAGTGCGCCCTCGGGGCGAGCTCCGAGGGTCCCACGCTCGCCGTCGGCGGACACCCTCGGAGCGCCAGAATACCGCCGAGCGAGACCACCGTGCCGAGGACGACGACGACGATGATCCGCGCACGGCCGTCGAGGATCGACGGGATCCGATCCCCGGCCATCGATCAGTCGGCGCTCGCCGACTCCGGCGCGACCGCGATCGCGTCGATCTCGACCGCGACGTTCTTCGGCAGGACCGCGACCTGGACGGTCGCCCGCGCCGGTGGATCGCTAGGAAAACGCTCCGCATAGAGGCGGTTGACGACCGCGAAGTCGCCCATGTCAGCGAGGAAGATCCCGCAACGGACGACGTCGCCAAAGCCCATCCCAGCGGCCTTTAGGACCGCTTGGAGGTTCTCCAGGACCTGCGAGGTCTGGGCCTCGACATCGCCCTCGCCGACGATCTCGCCGGTCTTTGGGTCGAGCGGGATCTGACCGGAACAGTAGAGGGTGCGACCGCCGCTGACCAAGACCGCCTGGCTGTAGGGACCGATCGCAGCCGGCGCTTCGGTGGTGGCGATGATCTGCCGGGTGAAGGGGGAGGTGCTCATCGTCAATCGTTCTCCTCGGCGCCCTCGGATCGAGCCGCCCGCCGCAGACTATCACCGAGCGGCGAGCGGGCCGGGCTCGAAGGTCTGAGCAGCTGCTCTCCGCGAACACCGCAGGCCCGCGATCTTCGCCCGGACTCCCGCACGCTCTCCAGCCCTCTGTGACCTAGGCCCGCGCAGGGCCCAGCCGACGAAGACCGCCGCTCTACCGGGCCGTACAGGTCTTGGCGGAGCTGAGCGGGCCTTGGAGGGCTGGAGAACGCGCGGGATCGTTGCCACGGGCTGCGAGCTCTCCCAGAGGGCGATCTCAACCGCCGAGGAGCGGACAGTCGACCTCGCTCAGCTCCGAGAGGAGGCAGGTCGCCGTGATCTGTGATCCCGCGGCCGCCGGACCCTCTCGGACGATCTCGAACTCGAGATTGTAGCCGAGCTCCTTGCAGTAGTCCGAGAGGTCGTCGTCTTCGGTCCCTGTGAAGCCCTCATCATCGTTGAGCGCGAGATAGCAGACACTGCTCTCTCCCTCGGGGATCCACTCACCGCCGCTCTCGACGCAGGGGAGCACCGGCACGCTCTCGCCGGTGAGCGGGTTCTCCTCGACCAGGGTGCACTCCTGATCGAGGATCGGCGTGGTCTCGTCCTTGTCCTTGACGCATTGCGGCATGCAGGCTGGCTTGATCTGATCGCGGATTTTGTCAGCGATGGCGCTGAGCGCCGACGAGTAGTCGTCCTGACAGATCGAGAACATGTTGCGCTCCTCGTCGACCTCGAAGGACTCGGCGAACTCCTTGAGCCGCACCGGCGGCAGCGCCTTGCCCTCGCCCAGGGTGCAGCCCGGGGCGATCCCGAAGTTGTCGAGGAAGGCGTCATCTGCGACCCCGGAGTAGCTGATCTCCGCATCGCCGGCGGCGTAGCCCTCGGGCACCCCGCCGATCACCGCGACGAGCACGTCCTGGCCCTGATCGTCCTCTCGCTTTTCGTCCTCGACGGCCTGGACGAAGTCGGTGTAGCGACCGACCGGGAAGAGCACCGCATCGTCAGCGCTCACCCCCGCAGCCCCGGACTCGTCGTAGTCCTGGGAATAGCAGGACTCGAAGCTGGGATCGCCGCTGCCGGAGCACTCGACCCCTGCGCGGAGACAGACGGCGCTCGTCGGCAGCGGATCGTCCGGGGCGTTCCAGAAGATCTTGTTGCCGATGAACACGTCCTTGTGGGCGTCGTTGAGCGAGCAGTCGAGCTCGTCGGTGAGGAAGACGACGCTGAGGATCGCCTTGTCGCGGAGGAAGCCGAAGTTCGGATCACCGTTGGTGTCGGCCTTCGTCAGCGCCTGGTACATGCTCTCGAGGTGGGACTCAAAGCCGCAGCCGGCGACGCCCTGGGGGCCGAAGCACTGGAACGCCTCGAGGGTCGTGACGTCCTCCGGGATGTTGGTCTGGCCTTCGATGTTCTCGAGCCAGGGTCGCGGCTTGGGATCCGGATCCCGCTCAGTCGCCGTCGGTCGGATCGCTAGCTCGGCGTCGGTCTTCTCGCAGACCGCGGTGCAGGCGAAGCTCGCGTCGAGCGGCGGCTCGACCCCGTTGAAGACGAAGTCGCCGTCGTCGATCCGATCGAGGCAGGAGGAGAGCACCAGCTCACCGTTGGTCGGCGTAGTGTCGTCCTTGCTGCAGCGCGGGTTGCCCATGTCCGTCGTCGTGATCCCGATCCGGTAGTTCGCCTTGACGTCGTCCGCCTCGAGGACACCGATGAACGCGCCGAAGTTGCTCGCCAGGAGGGCCTGCTCCTCGGCCATCGACCCTGAGTCATCGATGACGAAGAGGATGTCCACGTCCTTGTTGACGGCGAGCTGAATCCCGGTCTGCTCGACCTGGGTCTTGTCGTATTCCACCAGCTTGAGCGGGTGCTCCAGGCACCCGAGGAGCTGAGGCAGCGCCAGAGCTGCGCAGGTGAGGACGGCTAGACGAGAGATCAGGTGTGAGCGTGACATGGGAACCTCCGGATGGACGCCCCTGTGAAATGCAATTTCTCGACCTTGGCCAGAAATAAGTAATCTCAACACCTTACACGCGCTTCAAGCCTCTTCGCCCGTCAAGATCGTTGACGCTGGCAAGGCCGATCGCCAACCCGGTTGCCAGCTCCCGAGCCGGAAGGCGGCGCAGATGCGGCTTTTCCGGGGGGATCGTCCAGGCATCGCTATGATGGGCCGCAATGGCCGCCCCCCCCGGCTATACGCTCGCCGAGACGCTCCATACCGGGAGCCGATCCACAGTGTATCGAGCGACGCGACACCGCGACGGTCGACAGGTGATCCTCAAGGTCGCCCGCGAACAACCGCCGAGCCCGGCGACCGTCGCCGAGTTCCGTCGCGAGCACCGACTGAGCATCTCTGTCGACAGCGAGCACGTCACCCGGGTCCACAC
>Ga0316189_10007291_pt1 | contig 10475 bp, 5 predicted proteins | sample LowCovwburrow_MG_FD_204930 | JGI IMG/M metagenome (GOLD analysis project Ga0316189, IMG submission 204930) | Coastal sediment microbial communities from Maine, United States - Lowes Cove worm burrow | ecosystem: Environmental > Aquatic > Marine > Coastal > Sediment | place: USA: Maine... | reverse complement strand
ACCTGCGTGGTGGACGCGCTATCAGCCTGTTAGTTACAAATTGGAGAGCCGCAGCGGTACGCGTGCTGAATTCGCCGACATGGTCAGGCGCTGTGCTGCTGCCGGTGTGGGTATTTATGCCGACGCAATCATCAATCACATGGCAGGATTCGAAGCAGGATTCGGCGTAGCCGGGTCTGCGTACAGCGAGTACAACTACCCCGTCCCCTACGAGTATGACGACTTCCACCATTGCGGCCGTTATGACGATGACAGAATCCGTGACTACCAGGATCTGTGGGAAGTACAAAATTGCCAGCTGGGCACATTGGATGACCTGAACACCGGCAAACCATCGGTGCAGAAGAAGATCGCTGCGTATCTAAACGATCTAATAAGTCTTGGGGTGACCGGTTTCAGGATGGATGCGGTCAAGCACGTCGCACATGATGAGGTGACAGCAATCCTGCAACAGGTCGAGGGTGACCCGTTCGTCTTCCAGGAAGTCATTGATCATGGCGGTGAGCCAATCGACGCGACGAACTATGTCGAAAACGGCATGGTTACCGAGTTCAAATTCCCGCCTGTCATTGTTGAGGCATTCGAATATGGCAATCTCGATGCGCTGACAAGCTTTTCATCGCATCCGGGCTGGCTACCGGCCGACCGGGCGATCGTCTTTGTCGACAATCACGATTTGCAGCGCGGCCATGCCGGCGGTGCAGTCATCGTCAACTACAAGGATGGCGCACGCTACAATCTGGCTGTTGCCTTCATGCTCGCCTACCCCTATGGCTACCCCATGGTCATGTCCAGTTATCGCTTCGAGGATGACGGCCAGGGGCCACCTGGCTCCTCTCCGCTTGACGAAGATAATGGCTGCGGCCACGATTGGGTCTGTGAGCATCGCCGCCCTGCCATCGCCAACATGGTCAAATTTCGACAGGCCACTGGCGGCACTGAAGTCGTCAACTGGCAAATAGTTGACGACAAAATAGTTTCTTTCGGCCGAGGTGACATTGGTCATGTTGTGATCAATATTAGTGAGCTGCCCGTCAGCCTCGAGCTCGCAACCAGTCTGCCGGCCGGTGACTACGTGGACATGATTTCGGGCAGTGGCAATGCTGCTGTCGGCGAAGACGGTTTACTGATTGTCAACGTTGCGCCACAGAGCGCTGTCGCATTACTAAACCCACCGAGGTAAGGCATGAGCCCCGATCAGCAAATTAGAAAACGCATCGTAATTCTCGGTGGCGGCACGGCGGGATGGATCACAGCCAATGCGATGATCGATAGCTGGGCAAACAAAGGCATCGAAATTACATTGATCGAGTCGCCCGCCATAGGCACGGTCGGTGTCGGCGAAGGGTCCACACCGCGAATGAAGCTGTTCTTCGATTCAATCGGCGTCGAGGAAGCGGATTGGATGCCCAGGTGCAACGCAACCTACAAGAACGGCATCTCCTTTGCCAACTGGTCGACGCGGCCAGGTTTCGGCAGCTACTTTCATCCGTTCACTTCCCAGGTAGATCAACACACGCGCACGGAGTTTTTCTTCAATACGCACGCACGGCGCCAGGGCATCGACGTACATGCTCATCCCAATCGTTACTTTCTCGCGGCGAAGCTGTCCGAGAACAGGCAAGGCCCCAAGCCGAATGAGAACTTCCCGTTCGTCGTCGAGTACGGCTATCACTTTGACGCCAATCTCGTGGGGGAATTCCTCAAGGAGCGAGCCAGGGAACGGGGTGTGAAGCACATCGCGGCCAAGGTAGTTGATGTCAGAAAGGCCAGCAGCGGCAATATCGCCAGCCTGCTCACCGACACCGAAGAGACCATCGAAGGCGATTTTTTTGTCGATTGCTCCGGCTTTCGGGGTACGTTGATTCAGAAGACGCTGGAAGTACCGTTTCGGTCTTTTGCGGAAAATCTCTTCAATGACTCCGCCATCGTCCTGCCGACCGAGCAGGGGGACAATATCGGTTCACAGACCGTTTCCACAGCGATGAAGTACGGCTGGGCATGGGAAATTCCGCTGACGCATCGCATTGGCAACGGTTACGTCTACAGTTCGTCCTTCTGTTCGGCCGACGATGCAGAGGCCGAATTACGCACGCATCTCGAATTGCTCGACAGCGATACGGAAGCGAGGCACCTGAAAATGAAGGTCGGCCGGGTTGAAGAGCACTGGCATAAGAACTGCCTGGCGGTCGGACTATCGCAGGGGTTCATCGAGCCGCTGGAAGCCACGGCGTTGAACCTGGTCTGCAACACGGTGTACGACTTCATCGAGACCGTGGACGCAGAAGGATTTGCCGACCGCGGTCGCAAGGGTTTCAACGAGCGGGTCAACGCGGGATTCGAGAGTATTCGAGACTACATCGTGGCCCACTACATCTTGAACTCACGTGACGACACCGATTACTGGCTGCAGAACGGCGAAAACAAGCACGTGTCTGAAACGTTAAAACAGATTCTGCAGATTTGGAAAACCGGCAAGAACCTGGGTCAAGAGATGAAACGACTGCAGATTCACTCGTCCTACCGGGCTGTGTCCTGGTACTGCTTGCTGGCCGGCTATGGCTTCTACCCCGAACTGAGGCCGATGCCAGCCGATAATCCGGCGGCCACGAAAATGGATATGGGCAGAATCGACGATTTTATTCGCCGCTGCTCACTGAATTTCCAGACGCAGAACGAAGCTTTGCGCTTCGAGTAACTCGCCGCCCGAAATCAGACCGCTTCGGGCCGCAATGCGCGCAGCTGCTCCTGGTGCGACGGAAAATTCAGCGCACAGCCCTTGAGGTATTTTTCGACGTCTTCGAGCTTGAACTTGTTCGCCAGCTCATTGCCGGGCCGGACTTGCTCGTCCGTCGGATAGATGCCTTTGCCTGCCAGCAGGCAGTTCCACGACATGCTCGGGAAATAGGCATCGAGGTTTTGGCGCTCGAGTTCGTCGGTGATGTTCTTGCCCTGTATCCACGCGGTCAGGATTTCGCGCAATGATTGCGAGATCTTTTCGTTCGTTCCGGCGTCGCGCCAGTAGTCCGTGTCCAAGCGTGTGTTGATGCGGTAGTGACAAACGATGTAGTCGCGTACGGCGTCGAAGCGGTTGCTGATCCGCGTGTTGAACTCATCACGATACTGGTCGGTCATGTCTCCCTTGACTGCCGCCTCGACGAAGCGCAAAACCGTTTCCTGCACCATGTCGAGCGCCGTCGCTTCCAAGGGCTCGATGAAGCCCTGCGACAAACCGACAGCCAGGCAGTTTTTGACCCAATGCTCACTCACCCGGCCCACCTTGAACTTCAAACGTCGCGCTTCGATGTCGGAATCGAGCAAGTCGAGATGCTCCCGAAACTCAGTCTCAGCTTTGTCGTCGTCGACGTACTTCGAGCTGTAGACGTAACCATTGCCGAACCGTGTGGTCAGCGGAATCTTCCAGCCCCAGCCGTACTTCAATGCTGTCGAGATCGTCTGCGGCTCGGGGTTCTCGTCAGGATCCGTCGCGAATACGACCGCCGAGTCGTTAAACAAGACATCTTCGCAGCTTTCGAATGGCACGCGGAGCGCCTGCTGCAACAGCTGGCTGCGGAAGCCCGTCGAGTCGACGTAAAAATCGGCCTTGATCGTCTCCTCGCTGTCGGTCTTCAGGTAATCGATGTAGCCCTGTTCGTCGAGCACGGCTTCGGTAACCGTCGCTTGTCGGTACTTGACGCCCTTCTTCGCCGCCCATTCCTGCAGGAACTCCCCGAGGAGGCCCGAGTTGAAGTGGTAGCCATAGGCCATGCGGAAGGGAAAGTTGGGCGGCGCTACCGGAGCCTGCCGTTGCTTCGCAAGGTACCACTCCAGGAAGAACTGGCTAGGGTGGCCGTCGAGATCCACGCCCTGGCGCCGCAGGAAGCTGTTGTGGAAGAACGCGGGCACCGAGTAGTCGTCCGGCTGGCCCTGGAACGGATGAAAGTACTCCTCGAAGCCAGGCTTGGTGGACCAGTGCCGAAACGTGATGCCCGTCTTGTAAGTCGCGTCGCAGCGGCTCATCCAGTCGGTTTCCTCGACCCCGATGAGGTCAAGGAACTTCTTGAGGGGCGGCGTCGAGCCCTCGCCGACGCCGATGATGCCGATGTCAGGCGACTCGACCAGGGTGATGTCGTAATCCCGATCCTCCCAACCGGTCGCCATCATGTTGGCCGCAATCCAGCCGGCGGTGCCGCCGCCCAAAATCACGAAGCTCTTGCTGCCCTTACGCATAATCAATCCCGGTAAAACTTACAGGTTGCCAAAAAAAAGGCCGCCCGAAAAGCGTCGCTCCTCGGACGGCCTTTCTGTCTTTCTCGACGAAAAGACGTCAGGCGTATCTTTCGCCGCTAGTACTGGAAGTTTACACCCAGGTAATACTGGCGCCCGAATATCCGGTATTCGCCGAGCAGTCCGGGCACACCGTACTCGATCCGGGCAGGCTCGTCCGTCAGGTTGTTGCCGGACAGGACCACGCTGAGGCCGTTATCGAACGCGTAGGACATTTGTGCATCCACCGTCGTGTAATCCAACGATTGCGCTGGCTGCGGTTGCCCAGGTACCGGAATCTTCTGGATAAATTCGTCGCGGTAGCGCACATTCATGTGCGCGCTGAAACGCTCGTAGTCGAAGAATACGGTCGCGCTCCAGACGTTCTCAGACAGGCCGGGCAGCGGCTGGATAGTGTTCTGTCCAAGTATGCTGCCGCCAGTGATCGACGTCTCGCTCTCGGTGTGCGAGTAGCTCGCCGTCGCGCCGAGGCCCGAGAGTACACCCGGCAGGGTCTCGAAGGTCTTCGTGCCTGCCAGCTCGTAGCCGCGGATGTAACCACCCCTGTCGTTATTGACCCAGGTCTGATAGACGTTCAGGAAAGAACCATCGGGCACGTTGACGCCCACAGAGTCCGGGTCGATGCCAAACAGCTGCACGGGCCCTTCAATGAGCGATTCAATGTCTTTGTAGAACACGGCCGCCGTCACCGCACCGCCGTCCTCGAAGTAGTGCTCAAAGGACAGGTCGTACTGGTCTGCCCGGAACGGATCGAGGTACGGTGAGCCGTCATTCCAGACATTGAACTCAGTCAAACCGGTACCCGGATCCACCCCGCCGCTCCAGTTGCCGGAGGCCTGGATCATGTTGCCGACTGGCGGCCGGCTCATGACCTTCGCCGCCGCGAAGCGGAGGATGTCGTTGTCCGTGAGCTCGAAAGCCAGGTTGAGCGACGGTAGCGTGTCGGTGTAATCGGGCCCGTACTTTTGGAAGCCCAGGTAGTCGTTCGTCACCCCAAGATCGTCGGTAATCGGTGTACCGTTACCTCCGCCGACATTCTGCAGACCGGCCGTCTTGACGTCACTTCGCACGTAGCGCACGCCGACATTGCCCCGGACCGGGACGTTGCCCCACTCGAAGTCGAGGTTCGCCATCAGGTAGATGGCCTCGGTCTCCTCCGTCAGGGTGTTGTCATTGATCAGCGTCCAGTCGTCGGACCATTTGTCGAGGCCAGCGTCGTTGCCGGCGCCGAAGATCGCGGTGCCCAGGCCACTGAGATTGGTGACCGCAAAGTGATCGGGCACGCCTGGCAGCGACTGCACTCTGACGAAACCGTCGACCGACTGCGGCTCGCAAGGTATCGGGCTGGAACCGGCAACCGAATCGTTTGCTTCGCACCAGCTGCCACCGGCGGTGTTGAACAGGCCCTCACGCGAACCATACTGGAAGGTACCGCGCTCGGTCGTAAACTCGCGATCGGAGATGCGGATACCGGCCTTGATCGAGCTGACCGGGCCCCACTCGAGATCCATCGCGAAGTCGACCTTGAACGCATCGATCTGGTCCGTGTAAGCGTGCGGATACCGCTCGTAGCGGCCCAGGCGCATCGTACCCGGATCCGTAAAGTCGACGCCCGAGAATTGTCCCGTGGCGATGTTCTGGCCGTTCAGCGTGTAGGTCAGCGCCTGCCCCGGAACCTCCTGGAAGGTGCCGGGCCCGTCCTGGCCAAACTCGTAGGCGTGCAGCGTGGCAATGCGGTCTTCCCGCGTCTTGTCACCTTCGCTCCGGTACCAGTCGAAGGTCAGCGTGCTGCTGTCCGTGGGATACCACTCCAGGTTGATGCCGTAGGTGGAGCTATCCGCCACCGTCGTCTGGTCCTCGGATCGTGCCTCGAACCAGGCGTGGTCGCGATCGAAGTTGTGAAAAGCGGGGTCGATCGGGGCAATCGTCGCACTGTTAATAACGCCGTTTTCGATGACCTGCCCGCTGACGACGTTATTCACGGCAGCATCTTCCCTGAAACCGCTCGCGGTGATGCCCGTGCGCACGTCGTTGCGATCGAACTCGGAGTGGAAATAGTCGACCTTCGCCTTGAATTTGTCGTTTGGCTCCCAGTTCAGAACCGCCATGATGCCCGTGCGCTCGTCGGTGCCTGTGCCCGCCTGCCACTGGAAGGCGCGCGGGAAATACTCGTTGCCGGGGGAGCCGTCTCCACCGAAGCCGACCGAATCGGGGTCGTCGGCGCCGACGCGCGACATGATGAACGCGTTCGGCTGGTCCAGGTGTGAATAGCCGACGCCCAATCCCAGCGTATCGTCGGCAAACTTGCCCTGATACGACGCGCTGATGCGGGAACCGTTTTCGTCACCGCCGAAGTCCGAGGCCGCGTCGTTCTGGGACAAGCGTCCATTGAACACGAAGTTGTGCTGTTTCGGAGCTTCAAGGGGGTTCGCCGTCTTCAACTCGACGATGCCTGCTACGCCGCCCTCGAGCTGGGATGCCATCGGCGACTTGTAGACGGCGGCCTGGTTGATCAGCTCTGCCGGATACTGGTCGAAGGACATCCAGCGCGTGTTGGAGGAATAGCCGGCCGTTGAGGCCTGCTCACGGCCGTTCAGCGTGGTCTGGATGAAATCGCCATTCATGCCGCGGATGCTGAGCTGCGAAGACTGTCCCGAATCCCGGACGGTGGTAACGCCGGGCACACGTCCTAATGCATCTGCGATGGACTGGTCCGGGAGAGCACCCAGCGCACCGGCGTCGATGACGTCGGATATGCTGTCGCCCGCACGCTTGGCGTCAATAGAGCCCAGGATACTGGTGCGAACGCCAATCGTGACGATTTCCTCAATTGCCTCGTCGCTATTGTTCGACTGAGCAAACGCTGCACCTGGCAATGCTGCCGCTACAGCAAGCGATACCGCTGTACGCCTGATACTCATTGAAAATCTGGTTTCGTCAGATACTTGCTGCGCTCTGTTGCGCTTTTTGGTGACCATTGAGCGTTCCCCCCGGGAGGTCTGAATTCATATAACTTCTCCCGCATCTTAAGAACCGCACTATCTTGGAGCAATGCAATGCAAACGTATTCATTCCCTGAATACGTATTCATTGAGTTGCGGGGGATGCTCCTCATGATTAGTTTGCCAGATGGTTAATCGTGGATCGTGCGCCTAGAACAAGCAGCTGATGCCCAATAAGACTGAAAAACAAGTTCTGCCTGCGGGTAGGCAGGCCGGTGTCTGCTTGCACATGACATCCCTGCCGGGGCCTTATGGCATAGGCGGAATCGGCCGGCATGCACTGCACTTCATAGATGCCATGCGGGATATGCAACTTGGCGTCTGGCAATTCCTGCCAACAGGCCCGACCGCCTACGGCGACTCGCCCTACCAGCCACTATCAACGTTTGCCGGCAACGAGCTTCTGATCGACATTGCTGAATTGATTTCTTTAGGGTTCCTGACCGAAGAAGAGGTCTCCGAACTCACAACGCTGCCGAGCGATTTCGTCGACTACGGCGCACTGATTCCGATCAAGACTCGCCTGCTGAGACTGGCCGCTGGCCGCTTCGAGGAAAGAGCCAGCCCCGAGCTAAAACATGCCTGCGACGATTTCGTCGAGAACAACGACCAGCTCTGGCTACACGATTACGCAATGTTCCGGATCCTGAAAACGCAGCATGGCGAGAGGCCCTGGCCCGAGTGGGATCCGAAATACGTGCATCGCGATCCGCAAGCCTTGCGAGAGCTTGAATTAGCTGTTGATACTGAAATCGCCGACACTAAAGTTATTCAGTTCCTGTTTCATCATCAGTGGCAGCGCCTGCACCGCTATGCCAGTGAGCGCGGCGTGCGGCTTTTTGGCGACATGCCCATTTACATCGCACTCGACAGCTCGGATGCCTGGGCCAACCGGGAAATATTGCGTATCGACCGGGATGGCAATCCCGATCATGTTGCCGGCGTTCCACCAGATTATTTCAGCGCGGATGGTCAGTTGTGGGGCAACCCTTTGTATGCCTGGGATGCTCACGCCGCCGATGGCTACCGCTGGTGGATCGAACGATTGCGGGCGTCAGCCGAACTTAACGATATTGTCCGTATCGACCATTTCCGTGGCTTTGAATCGTATTGGTCGGTTCCGGCTGATTCAGAAACTGCGCGCACAGGCACCTGGGAGCCCGGACCTGGCGATGCGGTTTTCGACGCGATGGAAGAAGCACTGGGCAGCCTTCCGATTGTTGCCGAAGATCTGGGCGTCATCACACCCGCCGTCGATGAGCTCCGCGATCGCCACCAGATTCCCGGGATGGTCGTGCTGCAATTCGAAGTGGCGAACGAGGACTTCGACCTGCTCAACGTCACTGAGAACAGAGTTTGCTACACGGGCACACATGACAACGATACGACGGTGGGCTGGTTCCGCGGCAGCCCTGACGACATGCGCAGCGATCTCGAAATCAAACAAACTCAACAAGCGGTTCTGCAGATCACTGGCGGCAGCCCTGAGACCGTACATTCTGACCTGATCAAGGCGGCGTTATCGACGGATGCCCGGCTGGCGATAGCGCCACTCCAGGACTTTCTGGGCCTCGGATCCGAGGCACGGATGAACATACCAGGCACGTCGAGCAATAACTGGCGTTGGCGAGTGCGTGAAGAACAGTTGAGCAACGATGTCCGAGCGCAGGTTGCCGCATGGATTAGTGAATCCGGTCGCGTACTACAAAACTGAAACCTAAGCAGTTTTTCCGAAATTGATGCCCGCTCGAGCTGTGAGTCTGGCAGACTTGAAGTGTCAAAGTCTGACCTCGGGATTACGTAACATGGCCGCACAGAACTACTCCGACGATCCGCGCTTTATCAGCCGACTGACGCGGGAAACACTCGCATTGATACTTGCCGGCGGGCGAGGCTCGCGCCTTTACGAGCTAACAAACTGGCGAGCGAAGCCTGGACTGTATTTCGGTGGCAAATACCGAATTATCGACTTCCCGCTATCCAACTGCATCAACTCCGGAATTCGACGCATGGGCGTACTGACACAGTACAAAGCCCACTCGCTGATCCAGCATCTCGTGCATGGCTGGTCGTGGTTCCAGGCCGGAAGTCGCGAATTCGTCGAGATCCTGCCAGCGTCGCAGCGAGTCGGTGGTGAGTGGTATCGCGGCACTGCGGACGCCATCTACCAAAACCTCGATATTATTCGCACGCACGAACCGAAGTTTGTGCTGATTCTTTCCGGTGACCATATCTACAAGATGGACTATGGCCCGTTTCTGGCAGCGCACGCTGATAAACAGGCGGACATGACGATTTGCTGTATCGAGATGCCGATCGAAGAAGCAGCCGGGCAATTTGGCGTCATGACCGTCGACAAAACCGGTCGCATCATCGGCTTCGATGAAAAACCCGAGAAACCGAACGCCATACCGGGCAAACCGGGTCTGTGCCTCGCATCGATGGGTAACTACTTGTTCAATACGGACTTCCTGTACGAGCAGGTCATCAAGGACGCCGACACACCCGGAACACAACACGACTTTGGCCGTAATGTTATTCCGTCGATCATCAAGGATTATCAGGTCTTTGCGTTTGCTTTCCGCGATCAGGAAACCGACGCGCAGGCCTACTGGCGCGATGTCGGCACGCTCGATGCTTTCTGGGAAGCGAATATGGAGCTGGTATCAGTTTTACCGCAGCTCAATTTATACGACAAGAAGTGGCCTGTTTTTACACACCAGGTTCAGTCGCCCCCGGCCAAGTTCGTATTTGATGAAGAAGGCCGACGTGGCGAAGCTATACAGTCCATGGTTTCCGGTGGCTGCCTGATCTCCGGTGCGAAAGTATCAAACTCGCTGATGTTCTCGCGCTCGGCAGTGAAGTCATACAGCAGCATCGACCATAGTGTTGTTCTGCCAGACGTAACTGTCGGGCGCCACTGCCGCATCACTCGCGCCATTATCGATCGCGGCGCGGAAATCCCGGACGGCATGGTAATCGGCGAAGATCACGATGTAGATCGCGAACGCGGCTTCCGCGTGACCGATAGTGGGCTAACACTGGTAACGCCCGACATGCTGGGCCAACACCTGCATTTCACACGTTAAACAGGTTTGCCGATATCAGAACGCAACATGTCATCTTTATTGCCGCCGAAAACGGCGCGCTGCCAGGCGGTAAAGTCGGGGGAGTGGGCGATGTCGT
>Ga0316189_10007290_pt1 | contig 10477 bp, 10 predicted proteins | sample LowCovwburrow_MG_FD_204930 | JGI IMG/M metagenome (GOLD analysis project Ga0316189, IMG submission 204930) | Coastal sediment microbial communities from Maine, United States - Lowes Cove worm burrow | ecosystem: Environmental > Aquatic > Marine > Coastal > Sediment | place: USA: Maine... | reverse complement strand
CTCGCTATTTTAAAAGGGTATGTTGAAACATTACAGATCAAAAAAGACTCGCTTTCTGAAACTGAAAAAGAGGACTATCTGCAAATAACCCATGACAATATTGATAAACTTTCGAATTTGATCAATCAATTATTTGAATACTCAAAATTGGAGGCAGAACAGGTTACCCCGGTCAAGGAACCCTTTTCAATTACCGAACTGTCACATGATCTGATCGCGAAATTCAAAGTGTTGGCAGCTCAAAAACAAATTGATCTACAATTAAATAATCCGGAAGCCAATTGCATGGTCTATGCCGATGTAAGTTTGGTTGAGAGAGCTCTGCAGAATCTGATAGAAAATGCACTGAAATATACGGAGCCCAATGGAAAGGTCGATTTATCCCTTATTAGGAAAAATAACCAAATTGAAATAAATATCACTGATACCGGATCAGGAATCCCCTTAAGTGAGCAACCTTTTATTTTTGATCGTTATAAGCAGGTGGATAAAAGTGCCAAGAAACATCAAGGGTATGGACTAGGTCTGGCAATTGTAAAGAAAATAATGGACTTGCACGACACTACCATTACCGTTTTGAGCAAGCCAAAAGAAGGTAGTTCCTTTATTTTCGAATTACCGGCATACCAAGTATAATGGGAACATTTTGCTATGAAATAGAAGACCCTTTCACTTGCTGAAAGGGTTTTTTATTGTGTCAATTGAACCATACCGCATATCGTTGTCTCCGTAGTTCCAATGCCAATAGTTCTTCCATTTTAAGCGCCTCTTCCCTGTTGGATATAGGTGCAATATGATTATATAGGCTAGGTCGTAGGTACATCCCGTATTTCTGAACTATATTGGATGACAGTTTAATTCCCTTTATATTTCTATAACCCGTTTTGTGTTGTTGAAAACGTTCTTTTGGAGTTTTACTTGTCATTCCCACATAAAGGCATTGCAATACGCCATTGAATTGAGGATTGGCATTTCTAAACCTTGCATGTTCCGTGTACACCCTTTTGGATAATTCAACAACATAAATATGGTATTGGACCTTGGGCATTACTCTATTGATTTATAGGCCGCTGATAAAACTCCCATAGAGATCCTTGAACTGGTATCCTTCTGAAAATCTATGTTTGCTTAGCTTTTTATTGGTGACCAAACCCCATAACAATAGTTCCTTTAAAAAATAGGTATCGGTTTTATCTGCGTCTGGCTGATACTCTTTTATCAATTGACTCAAAGGCGGTACATTATCCAAAGCTCTCTTGTATTCAGCATCTGTATAATCATCCAATAATTCAAACCCTTCACCTTCAAAAAACCAAGCGATCAGTTCATCATATGGACCGACCGCATCCTTTCGTTCCAATTTATCGATTTTTGGAAAATAGGATGGAAACACCGTTCCTATGGCTGCCTCTATCAATGAGTTCGCCACAGCATCAGCTCCTTCCTGTTCACCTTCATAGACCAATTCTATTTTTCCTGTAATCGCGGGAACCAGCCCTAAGAAATCGCTTAAACGTACTGTTGTTTCATCCGCCCCTGCCATTAGGGCCCTACGCTCAGCTGTACTCAACAAGTTTTCATAGGAAGTAATGCTCGTTCTGGCACTTACCCCACTTTTGGCGTCAACATATTCGCTCTCTCTGGCCTCGAAACTAATTTGTTCGAGTAGGTCTTTCGCTATCTCCGGTACGACCACCGATTTAAGTTGTAATGCATCTAAATTAGATTCTTGTTCAGTGATTTTTTTAGCTGTGGCAATGTCCTCTGGATAATGTGTCAATATCTGCGAACCGATCCTATCCTTTAACGGGGTGACGATACTACCCCTATTGGTGTAATCTTCCGGATTGGCCGTAAATACGAACTGTAGGTCTAAGGGTAATCTTAATTTGAATCCTCGTATCTGAATGTCCCCTTCTTCCAAAATATTGAACAAGGATACTTGGATTCGCGACTGAAGGTCTGGTAGTTCATTGATAACAAAGATGCAGCGATTGGCCCTTGGTATCATTCCGAAATGTACAACGCGATCATCCGCATAGGACAGCTTTAGATTAGCAGCCTTTATAGGATCGACATCCCCAATTATATCGGCTACGGTTACGTCTGGGGTAGCCAATTTTTCGTAAAACCTCTCCTCTTTGGGCAACCAGAAAATGGGAGTATCGTCCCCTTTTTCATCAAGCAACTCCTTCGCATATCTGGAAATGGGACGGAATGGGTCATCATTTATCTCTGAACCCTCCACAATAGGAATATGGTCATCCAATAAATGCACCATCAGTCTGGCCAATCTAGTCTTAGCCTGCCCTCTAAGCCCCAGTAAATTAATATTATGGCGGGAGAGTATTGCTCGTTCCAACTCAGGTATCACTGAGTTTTCATAGCCCCAAACTCCTTCAAAGGTGGCCTCTCCATTTTTTATTCGTAAACGAAGGTTTTCCCTAAGTTCATCCTTAATACTTCTGCTTGTATAACCTATCTTTTTTAACGCTCCAAACGTCCTTATCTTCTCTATAGCTATTTTCATATATCCATTAATAGTATGTTCGTACGGAAAAATGGTTTTCTAACCTCTTAATTTTTTTCTTCTATTCGCTTCATAATCCTCAAATATCATCTCACCTAGCCCGGTCAAACCTGTAAAAAATGCCTTCCCCTTATTCGCTAATGTAAATTGTCTAATAAACTGCCTTAAATAAGGGTCTTGTGCGATCATAAAGGTGGTTATCGGGATATGTAATTTCCTTGCCTGACTTGCCATATTATAGCATTTTTCAACAATATAATCATCCAAACCAACACTGTTCTTGTAATAGGTACCATCTGGTAATCTAAGACAACTGGGCTTTCCGTCGGTTATCATAAATATCTGTTTATTGGTGTTTCGCTTTCTTCGAAGCATATCCATTGCGAGTTGCAATCCGGCCACAGTATTGGTATGGTATGGCCCTACCTTTAAGTATGGTAAATCTTTTATCGGTATTGGCCAGGCATCATTACCGAATACCAGAATATCCAGGGTATCCTTTGGGTAGCGGGTAGTTATAAGTTCCGCTAGGGCCATTGCCACTTTTTTAGCAGGGGTTATTCGATCTTCACCATAAAGAATCATACTATGGCTAATATCGATCATCAATACCGTACTCATTTGTGCCTTAAAATGGGTGTCCTCAACCACTAGATCTTCCTCTGTCAATGAAAAATCACCAATACCGTTATTGACCTGGGCATTTTTTAAGCTTTCCGTCATCGAAATATTCTCCAAGGAATCCCCGTATCGGTATTCCCTAAAGTCACCAGTGTGTTCATCGCCCTGACCTGCCTTATTTGTTCTATGATTACCGGCCCCGCTTCGTTTGAGCTTACCGAAAATCTGGTCAAGTGCCCTCTTTCGGATAATTCGTTCCATCTTTGCGGTAATCGAAATTGTACCCTTAGGACTGCCATCATCCTCATCGCCTTCACCATCGCCCTTCCTTTCCTCGAACTCCTCTTGTATGTATCCCTTAGCTTTAAGTTCGTTAATAAAATCTTCAATAGAATAATCATCGGTTGTCAATTCATATTCCCTATCCAATTCTCGCAACCAATCAATGGCTTCATCAAAATCACCGGATGTATGGGTAATCAGTTCTTGGAATATCTCGAAAAGTTTATCGAAAGGTGTCTGGTCAGGTGCCTCATATGGGGTAAACCTAATTCCCTTTCTTAAATTCATAGCCATACTTTAAAAATAATACATTTCATTTTTAAAATATGGCCTTTAGGGAAAACTTAACGTAAAGCTAGGAAATGCGATGATATCCAAACTTTGGTGTATTTTATTTATTGAACGGTATAGCTCGTTCTTACCACCTGTGAAAGTCGGAAATAACCATGTGCGTAATTTTCCACATTCGTCGTATTCAGGCAATTACCCTTCAAAGCGACCGGTGTTGCGCTAAAAAGTCCGGCTCCTTCGTTTTGCTCGATCAAGATCCTGATATAGTTATGATAACTTTCTGAGATCGCGTAGAAATCTATGAATACCACATCACCTGGCACCAAGGCCTCAATTTCATCAGTATCATCATCTTCCTCTTTTTCGTACCACCAATCAATTTCATTCCCATTGATGAACTCGTCATCGCCATCCTCCAAGAAAGGTAAAAGGTCACCTTCTTCCTGAAATTTAAAGAGATAATAATTCTCTTCTTCTGCTGGATCCTGGAATACTAAGTTGATTTCAATGTCATCCTCATTGAAACCGTTTTCGGTACTCTGTGTCACCTCAATAATATCGGTCACCGGGACCATGGTTTCCGTTGCTGTATATACTTCTCCATCGTAGATTATTTCCAAGGTGTAGGACTGACCTAATATAGGAACAAACCCAGTAGTGGTATAAGTGCCATTATTTTGATCTACAAATATAAATTCAGCATTATTGGTATTGTTCCTGATCATTACCGACGCACCTGAAACGCTAGTGTTCGTGCTTGTGTCAAAATATGCAGAGGACTTACTTAGTTTAATTAGCTGATCGCTTCCTGAGCTACCTTTTTCCCAATCGATAGATGCTTCTACGGTTAATCGTTCTGGTGCCTTTTGCAATTCTACATCAATTACATCCTCACAGGAGGTCAATCCCATGGTAAGTGCACATAGCATGATTCTAAAATATGTTTTCATTTTTCTTAAAATTTAAAGTTATAGGTTACTGAGGGTACTATGCCGAAAATGGCGGTTCTAGTGGCTTCATTGGCAGCGGTGTCAACGTTTTGACCAAACGATACTGAAGCTGCATTCTTACGGTTGTATGCATTATAAAGTCCAAACACCCACTCGCCCTTCAATTTTTTATTTGGGGATCTATTTGGTTTATATGTAGCCGAAATATCAAATCTGTGATAGGCAGGGAGTCGATCGGAATTTCTGGCCGAGTAGCTTGCTATCGACAGTCCCTCATACTCGTATTGGCCATTTGGATAGGTAACCGGGCGTCCTGTTTGGAATACCATATTCGCACCAAAGGTCCATTTATCGGAAACCTTATACGCTGCCGTTACCGATATATCATGAGTACGATCGTACGCCGTATTATACCAATCCCCCCCATTGATTCCTAAACCACCAGCATTGCCTCCCACCGTTCTCTGTTCCGATTTAGATAACGTATATGCCAACCAACCTGTAAGTCTTCCCTCGTTCTTACGAAAAAGAAATTCGAGTCCGTATGCCCTAGATTCGCCGTTCAAAACCTCAGTCTCTATGGTATTCTGACCTATTAAATCCGACCCATCTATATAATCGATTCTGTTATCAATGGTCTTATAATAAACCTCGGTCTCTACCGAATACATTTTATCCTTAAGGTTTTTAAAATATCCCAAGGCATATTGATCGGCTATCTGGGGTTTGATAAATTTCCCGCTCGGAGTCCAAACATCCAATGGCGTAACGGAGGTTGTATTCGATAAGAGGTGAATGTATTGGGCGGCTCTAGAATACCCTGCCTTAATGGAGGAAGATTCGTTCAATTGATAGGCTAAAGAAGCCCTAGGTTCGAAATTGCCATAGGTTTTGATCGCTTTCCCTTTTTCTATGAAGGTCTCTCCGATTTCCACTCCCCGCTCATAGATGCCCAATGAACTATTGTAGGCAACCGGTTGATTATTAGCATACTCTTTCATGGCCTGCCCACCAAATCTAGTGAAGGAACTATAGCGCATCCCGTATTGCAGGCTTAGTTGTTCCGAAAATTTATGCTCTGCATTAATATAAAGTCCACTTTCAAAAGCTTTTTTACGATCCAAGGAAAGTGCATTTATATCGGACGTTTCCGATGTTGGTTTTATTTGGCCGGGATCAAAATCGTAGTAAATGCCACTAGCACCAAAATCCAATTTAAATATATCACTCAAATAATATTTCAAGTCATATTTTACGTTGAAGTTATTTATGGAGGATATCCAATCGAATTGTTCCATTACAATTCCTAAATTATAATCATATTTACTATAGATCAGTGAAAGGTTTGAGAACAATCGCTCATTGAATAAATGGTTCCAACGTAAATTACCCGATAGGTTCCCATAGCTTGAATTAAAACTCTGACCGAACTTAAACGAATCCCTACCGAAATATCCGGATAAGTACAGTTTATTATGATCGTTAAGGTTGTAATTGGTCTTTAAATTAAGGTCATAGAATTTTACCGAGTTTTTATTACCACTGGCCTTTAAAAGTAAGTGGGCATATGACCCCCTACCGGCGATAAGAAAAGAACCTTTGTCCTTTAGTACAGGACCTTCTACTGCCAGCCGACTTGAAATTATTCCAATTCCCCCGGTAACTGCGAAGTTTTTGGTGTTGCCATCTTTTTGCCTAACATCAAGTACCGAAGAGGTCCTCCCACCAAAACGAGCAGGGATACCCCCTTTATAAAGCTTTATATCCTTAATGGCATCGGCATTAAAAACAGAGAAAAAGCCCAACATATGCGATGTATTATAAATAATGGCCTCGTCCAATAGTACAAGGTTTTGGTCTGCGGCCCCACCCCTAACATGAAAACCACTGGTACCCTCTCCGTTTTTGGTAACCCCAGGGAGCATTTGCAGGGACTTAATAATATCTACCTCGCCAAGGACCACCGGCATTTGCTTTACCGTTTTAATGTTCATTTTTGAAATGCTCATTTCGGGTTTCCGTAATAGGGCACGCTCTGGTTCTTCCGCAGAAACGACCACCTCTGACAGCTGGGTAGAATATTCACTGATCTCGAAGTCGAGGGTCAGGTTCCCTTGCAAGGATATTTCCTTTTCAATTTCAGTATAGCCTAGGTAGGAAATAACAAGCACATAATCTCCTTTGGGAGCGGTAATCGAATAAAACCCGTATTCGTTGGTCACCACTCCAATGGTTGTATTCTTAAAAAACACAGAAGCACCAAATAGCACTTCGCCATTAGCATTATCCGTAATTTTACCATTTACCGTATTTTTTTCCTGGGCAATGGACATTGGCATTACACAGCAGAGGAGTACTACCGATAGGGCCAATTTAATTGATCTTAAATGATGTTTGGAATTCATTCTTTTGAACATTGTTGTTTTTATTTATTGTATAAATCTTGATCTATTGACAGTTCAAAAAAAGAAAGGTTGCATCTTTAAGAATTATTTAAGATTCATACCTGAACTCTTGTGCATCTTTCCCTATTCCCAGTTTCCATGAAACTACCATTTCAGGGTATTTAGATGTATCTTTGCAAAAAATTTACTTCTAATGCAACCTTTTCAAAAGTTCATTGTCTTTAAGAATGAAGCCAGGTTAGAAAAAGGAAATAAACCATGACTATTTAGTTGGAAACCAATATTCGCTTTACGCATAAGGCACTTGTTGATAAGTGCAAATTGGGCGATAGATCCGCACAGTATCAATTATTTGAACTGTATGTCGATGCTATGTACAATATTGGGGTCCGGATGTTGGGTAATAAGGAAGATGCTGAGGATATAGTGCAGGACAGTTTTGTGGAGGCATTCAAAAATTTGGGTTCATTCAAATTCGAAAGCACATTTGGCTCGTGGTTAAAAAGAATCGTAATCAATAAAAGTATCAATTACTTAAAACTTAAACGTATTGCTTTAACCCCTTTGGAAGATCATGAGTTTCATTTAGCGGACGAGCCTAATGAACAGGCAGATACCATTGATATAGAAAAAGTAAAAACAGGAATACAACAATTACCCACAGGATATAGACAGATCATAAGTCTTTATTTGATCGAGGGATATGACCACGAAGAGATTGCCCAGGTAATGGGAATCACAACATCAACCTCAAAATCACAATACCACAGAGCGAAGAAAAAATTGCTTGAAATTATAACATAGATCTAATGGATAAGTTTGAAAAACATATTAGAGACAATAAGGAGGCCTTTGACATGGAGCGGGCAGATCGAGGAAAACTCTGGGCTAATATTGAATCCCAACTCCATCAACCAAAAGTGATACCGCTTTGGAAATCCACAAAATTACGAGTGGCAGCTTCCATTATCATTCTATTCGGACTGGCGACGGTTCTAGGTATCACATTTTTGAACGCGAATAGGTTTACCCAACAAGATGTGGTCGTATCACAAGAATTACAGGATATTAATACCTATTATAACGGATTGGTGGCACAGCAGGTACAGTTGGTGAAAAACCATCCAGGGTTGTCCGAAAAGGACAAAGATCAATTTTTATCCTTTATGGATGAACTAGATGATGAGTATGCCATTTTAAAATTGGAAATGAAGAAAAATATCGACAACGAGCGTGTATTGGAAGCCATTATCGGGAATTACAAAAAACGCATTGAGCTTATCGAGAAGTTATTGAAGCAAATCAATGACTCTAAAAAAACTATTGAAGAATATGGATACACTTTATAAGAAACTACTATTGAGTATAGCGGTTGGCCTCTTGCTAAATTTTAGTTCGGCCCAGGAAAAAGTATCAAAAACAATCTCCGAAACCTTTGATCTTAGTGATGTAGGGGAATTGCAGTTGGACAATAAATACGGCGATGTGACAATCAATGGTTGGGATAAGGACATTATATCGATTACCATAGACATATCGGTTACCCATAAAAAGAAAGACAACGCCAATAGTCTATTGGACAGGGTACGCCCAATGTTAAAGGCCGCAAACGAGTTTGTAATCATTAAAACGGAGATTGCCGATAAAAGCGAGGGGTTCTTTGCAAAATATTTCAATAAGGCCAACCCATTTGATTTCGACCGTAGTAATGTGCAGGTAAATTATACCATCTACATGCCAAAGAGCGCAAAACTTGATGTCAATAATAAATTCGGGGATATTATTTTAAGTGATTGGAAAGGAGTATTGAATTTGGATGCCCAGCACGGGGATGTGTGGATCAATAATGACCTGAACAAAGTGAATATTGATCTAAAATATGGAAAGCTCAAGGCAAAATCATTGAATTTTGGGGATATCCGCTTAAAAAATGGGAGCCTCAGCCTTACTCATTCCTCAAACATCAGATTGACCAGCAGTGGGTCGATCATCGAGATTGATGAAATTTCCTCTTTTGAAGTGTATTCCAGTAAGGATGAAATAACGATAAATAAAGTGCAATCATTGGGAGGTTCACTTGAATTTACCAAGATGCAACTAGGGGAAGTGATTGATGGCATTGATATGGGCGCTAAAATAGCGGACATTAAAATATCAAAAATAACAGGTCCTAATGCCAAAATCATCATTCAGCAAGAGTCTACAGAGATCGTAATGAATATTAAGGGCTTTGGCTTTGCCTTTGACGCCACATTGGAGGAAGGGTTATTGCGCTTACCCAAGTCTTTTACGAATATCAATAGCACCATGCTCGACAAAGGCAAACGAATGAGACAGATTACCGCTGATTATGGTATTGACCAAACTGGATTAATCTCTATTTCAGGAGTAAAAGGAGTCATTCTATTGAGGGAACTTTAACTAGCAAAAAAAAGTTGTGATAATATGCAACCTTTTAAGAAAGTCCTTGTCTATTAAATAGATCAATCAAAATTAATATTATGTACAATCGCTTTACAATTTTAATCATACTTACCCTAAGTCTGGGGTGTAGCGCTTTTGCCCAGGATACCGATGACGAGTATCTTGAATTCAATGACCGAAAAAATGTGGTTCACGGTGTTTATTTGGGCATCATTACGCATTATGGCGAAATCAAGGGAAAGGACACCTTCTTTACTGGTTTAAAAATCGCCTATGTTGCCAATCAACAGTTTGAAGTCGGGGTTTCAACGGTAGGGTTTTACTCTCAACAGAACTTGAACGGTACTTTATCGAACACAAATGAAGATCTTATCGGCGGATACGTGGGCCTACATCTTGAACCGATTTTTTTTAGCAAGTCCCGGGTAAATCTTTCCTTCCCCTTAATGATAGGTGGTGGAGCCGTAGGGTATATCGATGGGGATTTCTACGAGAACGACGATTTCGATTTTGATCATGACGATTTCGAAACCTCCGATGTGATTTTTATGTTTGAGCCTGGTGTCAACGCATTGTTCAACATATCACGTTACGTTCAATTGGAGGCCGGGGTGAAATATCGGTTTTCCAGTAAGGTTGTTCTTGCACCCAATGCGATTGATAGAATCAACGGATTCTCTGCAGGAATTGGCGTAAAGTTGGGAATTTTCAATATGGGGAGAAACCGCTATAAAAAGAACCTATAATGAAATCCAAGACACTCTGTAGTATTTGTCATGACGTTATTGAAACGCAACATGTTTTTACTGAGAACAACCAAGTATTCCTCAGAAAAAATATCAAGGGTACTTCCCCTATGGAGCTAGATGATTGGCATCCCATAAATTTTCAATGGATTGCCGTTGTAAGGCTCAATGAACATATTAATTCATCATTCTAAAAAATCATTAAAATGAAATCTAAAATAGCTTTAT
>Ga0316189_10007289_pt1 | contig 10478 bp, 9 predicted proteins | sample LowCovwburrow_MG_FD_204930 | JGI IMG/M metagenome (GOLD analysis project Ga0316189, IMG submission 204930) | Coastal sediment microbial communities from Maine, United States - Lowes Cove worm burrow | ecosystem: Environmental > Aquatic > Marine > Coastal > Sediment | place: USA: Maine... | reverse complement strand
TGGCTCTTTTCAGCTCTTGCTTCGCCGCTTCGCCCTGTCCTTTTGCGTCGAGGAGCATCGCTCGGAGAGCCAGAGCTTCGAGCAGGAAGCGTTTGTTATGGGTGCTCGTCAGATAGTCGATGAGCCTATTCAGCAACACTTCTGCTCGTTCGCGACTTTCTGCGGTGTCATCCAGCACGAACACCTTGGCCTGTGTCAGTTGCGGCGAATAAAATACATACATTGGTGCAAGTGGTTCCGGGTCGAACCGCTCTGCCCAGCTGAGCGCCTCGGCAATTCGCCCCTGCCGCGCCGCGACTTCGGCGTTAAATGCTTCGGCATGTGCGATGAGGTAGGCATTCTGCGTCTTGAGAGCGAATTCGGTCAGCGCGGCGGCAACTTTTGTTGCTTTTGCTGTGTCGCCTTGCTCCTGGTACGTCAGTGACGAGATGATCAAGCATTGGGCATAAAACTCAGCGTTAGCGATGGCTCTCGACTCGGTGACGTCCCGTAGACAGTCGTGCACAGCAGCAAGCTCGTTACGATGATAAAGGATGGCACCTTGGAACATGCGTAACACCGCCAGTGCCTCGCCAAGATTGGCCGAAGCCGCCTGCATGGCACCCTGTTCCGCGGTTGGTCTAAGCCCCGACAAATCCGCATCCATCCATTGGACAAAGCCCAAAGCTATCAACACGCGGCTACTTAAAGTGACGCCCAAGTCTTCTGCAACGCCCCCACCAGACATGGCTGCATAGAGTATTTTCTTGGCTGAATCGACCTCACCCGTCATCTGCAGGGCGGCGGCCATTATGATAAGGGCGAAGCCGCGTTCAGCCAGACTATCGTCAGGGAGCAGCTCGAGCGCTCGTCGCGCCTTCTCGACCGCGGCTTGCCCATCTGACATCGCATATAACTGGTAGCAACGGGTTGACTCCAAAGAGCCGAGCAGTTCCTGCCTCAATTCCTGAGCAATCTCGGTCGTTTCCAAAAGTACTTCGGCTTGCTCGAACAACTGCCAGGACTCGTCCCGGCTGCCGCGGGTTCTTAGAAAACGCGCTTTCAGCAGCAGCAACTCAGGCGTTTCCGCAACCATTTGGGCCGGTAACATCCGCAACCAGCTTTCGAGTCTGTCCCAATGCTCGCTATTCATAATCGCATTGCGATGCCGAACGATCAGCGCTCCTGCTGCAGTTACCAGGTCAGCCTGAAGCAACTGTGAAATCGCGTCCTCCAGATACCCGTTGTCCTCAAACCATTTAGATGCGCGGATGCGGATATCGCGGATCTCGTCCTCTCCAAGAACGGCGGCCGCGCGGTCCCGCAGCATTGTCTGGAACAAGTGGTGATATCGATACCATTCTTGCTTGTCGTCAAGGGCAATACCGAACAAACCGGATTTATGTATGCGGATCATGAAATCGTCGCCGGACAGGTCGATGGATTCACGTAGATCATCCGGCAACACAGCTTCGCACAGCCTTGCACAGAAACGATTGAGAAACGCCGTACGGAAGAGCCAGTTGCGAACCTCGGGCGTGCGCTTCGCCAGAACTTCCTGCATCAGATAGTCGCTTACCGCATGTTTGTTATCCGGAAGATTATTCGCGAAGCTCTCAGTGGCATCAGCTGCAGGTGCCGCGAGTACCGCCAGCCGAAGCGCAACGGGCCATCCCTCGGTGCGCCGATACAGTCGCTGAAGCGCCTGCTCCGAGACGGTATCTCCCAGAATGTCGCGAAAAAAATCACGTGTCTCAGCGGCTGTGAAAGCAAGCTGCTGCATGCGAGTTTCGGTCAGCAAAGCCTTGGCACGTAAAATATTCAGGTCTAAGGGCGGATCGCGCCTGGTTATGATGACCATGTGCAGTGTTCTTGGCGGACGCCTCACGATCTGATTCAAGAATTCGTGTACTGCCAAAGCGGAAATCTGATGGTAGTCGTCCAGCACTAACACAACCGGCGCGTCGAGTTGATCGACCTCATTGCAGAACTCTACGATCAGGTCCTCAACATCCGGTAAAGCTGGAATCTGCAGACTTTCCAGCGTACCCGCAAAACTCCCCGGAAGACCTTCACGTAAGGCGGCGACGACGTATGTCAAAAACCGTCGAAGGTCACTGTCCTCAGGATCTAGAGAAACCCAGGCGCAAGAACTATCGATCGCATTGACACACTGTCCGATATAGGTGCTCTTACCGTAACCGGCTGGTGCCGATACCAGGGTTACCCTGCCACCTGCGCCAAGACAATTCGACGCCAACAGTCTTTCGCGATTAACGAGATCCGGTGAACCGTCTGGTCGATACAGCTTTGAGCGATTAATTGGAATCTGTGAAAAATCGGACATTTGGCAGGTTCTTATTTAGGTTATCGGCGCCGAATCCGTAATATTATCCCGCCTTACACCCCAAATTGCACATTCATGGGCGCTCCCCAGCGCTCTTCGGACCGTTACAATCGCACCGATGACTTTTATTTACCGACAACGGAGAGCAAAAAATGAGAAAAACAATGATCGGGATAACAGCAGCAATCGCAATGTTCGCTGGTTCCAGCGCCTGGGGACAAGAGACTCTTCTCGAGCACCTTGTCACTGCCTGTGAAACCGACCTCGAAAACTACTGCAGTCAGGTAACGCCAGGCAATGGCCGTCTGTTGCATTGCATGGCAGCACACGAGGACAAGATATCAGGCCAGTGTGAGTACGCCTTCTACCAGGCCGCAACTCTCCTTGAGCAACTTTCAGTTGCGATCAACTATCTCGCACAAGAATGCAAGACTGACATCGAAACGCATTGCAGTGATGTTGAAGTGGGCGACGGCAAGATCCTTGCCTGCCTCACCGAACATGACACAGATGTCAGCGAGAGCTGCAAGAAGGCTGTTGCTGACACCGTCGGCGAATAACGAAACGAAACATGGCGGCCCGACCCGCATTGCCCGGACTCGGGCTTTTTGGCGCGGGTCGGCTACCTCGGCATAGTTAACGTGGCACCGACAGGCTGGACTGCTAATTCAGTTCGTCATCCTTCGAGTATTTGGTGCCTTGCAGCGGCGGGTTCCTCACGATCTAACAGCGGGCTGGTGTCCTATGCAGCGGCCGATTCATCTGCCTCAGCACCCTTGTCCTTATCACCTTTGCCGCGCTCGTCCTGCTTGCACTCGCGTTTATCGTGACCAACCCGGCCTTCTTTCTGGCGGCAGTCTTGCTTACCATCCCGATTTTCTTGCCGATCTTCCTGCCGATTGTCACGTCGATCCTTGCGTGGATTGTCAGCCATCAGCAAGTCGCCATTCGCAATCGATGAAAAGCCGTTGTTGACGGGATCATCGCTCGCAACAGCAACGCAACTCAGGAATCCGAACAGGGTTGTTATCAATAACTTGGTAATCATGATGCTAATCTCCTCTAACTGTAATTGCTCGATTTTTGAGGAGTTCTCCGCGAACACCTCATCATATGAAATCGATAAATTGTGGTGCCAGGTTGCCAGTAGCGTATGCCTAACGACAGGTTCTTTCGTCATAACTACATTGGGGGAAAGCCTTCGAGGATTGCATCCACGGCCGCCTGAACCGTTGCGCCGGAGTCTTTACGGTCCGATTCTGTAATCGTCTTGCTTGCCACGCCATGCCAAACCGGGCGACGTTCCTCCACATCGAACACATCAATCGCGAGCATGCCCTCGGTGTACTGGCGAACGGTGATCTCTGTACCGTAGCCGTAATAAGCACCGCCCCAGCCGCCCCAGCGACGCGGATACCCAACGCCTGCATAGCCTGCGGACATGGATGGATAAGAGTCGACTTTGATCTCATCCCTCGAACCAATCGTAAACGACAAGGCGAAATCTGCCGAGTCCAGGTCGGACGCTAGCTTGTATCCTCTTGCTCCCAGCGCGCTCTCCACCGTGACCATTATCTGCGACTCCAACAATGGACTGGGGATACGCTCGACTGCACCCACTTTCATAGGATGTTCCGACACCCAGGCGAATGTCTTGTACGCGCCGAAGTCATTCGCCGGATCATGGTCGTACGTCGCTTCGAACCCGGTCGCGCACCCGCCGAGAAGGGCTATCCCGACAACGGCCGCAAATCGAATGATTGTTTGTTACATCAGTATTGCCCTCTTATAGATCAAACGTATAACCGACCGTCAGACCCGAAACGGTCATATCCAATTCTGTAGGAACTGCGCCGGATGTGTCGCCAAACTCAATGTCGAGAGCCCGGAAGCCGACGAGGAACCGGTTGCCGTTTGCAAACTCACGGCGAAAATCCGTTTCCAGACCCATCGCGAGGTCTGAACCGCCCGCGCCAACATTGGCCCGCACCACCCAACTCCACTTGTTGCCGAAAGAATGGTGAAATCGGACGCCAACAAATCCGTCCGTCCAGTCTGTCGAACTCCTGGCAGCAGGCAGCAGCGCCGGCGTCAATTTGGTGTCAAACTCCCAGTACCGGAGACCGAAGTCGAGCGCGAATCCCTCGCTAATCGAACGCCTGTATCCAGCCTCGACGATGAGGGAGTCCAAATCGGCCTCTAAGGTTCCACCTAGTGTATCTTTCGCCTCGTCTTCCTCGAGCGCAAGGTAAACCAAGTCCCCGAAAACACCGTTCTGTCCCGAGGTCGCCTCAACTCTGAGCAACACGGCACCCTGTAAGACATTGACGATGTCTTCGAAGTCCACCGATGTGTCAGCGTCAATACTGCCCACCGACACGGTCCCGTTGATTCCAGCCCCCAGGAGATACGGGGTAACTTCCCAGCCCCACCCATCTGCAACAGCGGGACCCTGAGAAGTCAACAGCAGTGTCAAGAAAAAGAGCGACTTGTATTGCATTGTCGGAAATCCGATTCGGCGAGCGGGGCCCGGATCCTTTCAAACATTTCCATACTCGGCAAGAGCTTTCAGAACATTTACACCTGCATTTGCACCCTGTGGAACCATGTAGCTGCCAAGAAAGTGAATCAGTATCAACCCATCGCAAATTTCATTGCGGCGAAAAAACGCGCGGAGCAAATATGAACGGCTGCAAAATCCGGCAAATACTTTTGTCCACTCGATCTGTGGCGCTATTCTGCGCCGTGTTCTGGTGCCCGTACGGTCATGCTGTCGAGCAGGAAGCAACCGAACACGAGCAAGAACACGAAGGACCTAACGAAATTGAGATCTCCCTCGGTCTGATACATGAAGGTCGCGAGAACGATGCTGCGGCGGGCCTGGAATACGAGCGCCGGTTCTCCGAGTCATTTGGCGCTGGCCTGCTAATCGAACGAATCTGGGGCGATCACAGCACGACGATCTATGCATTGCCGCTGATACGGCATATCGATCAGTGGAAGCTATTTGTGGCCCCGGGTATCGAGGACAGCCACGGTCATAGCGAGAACATGGTGCGCATCGGCGCCGGCTATGAACTCCCAGCGGGATCGGGAAAAGTGACGCCAGTTCTGGCAGTCGATTTCGTTGGCGGAGAAACGATATACGTCCTCAGCGTCTCGCTGGGCTTCAGTTACTAAGACTAATTGATGGGGTCCATCAGCTTATGAAAAGAACCATCGTTGTGTCACTGATCCTTGCTTCGATCGTGGCCACCCCTGCGCTTGCCAGAGAAAAGACCGATGTGATCTGGTTAGCTAATGGCGACAAGATTACCGGTGAGATAAAACAGCTCGAGCACGGGAAACTGCGCTTAGGTACTGATTCAATCGGTGTCATCCTAATCGAATGGGACGACATATCACGGATCGAAAGTGACTTCGCGTTTCAGTTTGAACGAACTGATGGAACGCGTGTCACCGGGAACATCAGCAAGACTCCCGAGCGGCAAACGATCACCCTGACAAATCAGGAACAGACCGTCGCGTTCGCGCATGAGACTGTCGTCCGGATTGCCCAAATTGAGGATACCTTTTGGGATCGTCTGCAAGGTTCCCTGTCGTTCGGCTACAGCTTCACAAAAGCGAGTAACGTAGCGCAGGGCAACCTCGGTTTTCGTGCAACGCATCGAACAGAGAAACGGTCGTTTTCGCTGGACGGCAGCACCATTATTACTAGCGACCAGGAAGACGAAGGTACACAGCGCTCAAATCTTGATTTCTCTATGACGAGATTCAGAGCGAACAGATGGTTCAATACCTACCTGATCGGATTTGAAAGTAACGACGAGTTGGGGCTGGACCTACGATCCAGCATTGGCGCTGGATTCGGCCGGTTTCTTATTCAAACCAATGTTTCGGAACTCGCGCTGATGGGAGGCGTGATCGGCACGGCAGAATCGCTGCAGCAGGATCCGTTAACGCCGACAACCCCGTCCAATCAGGAAAATTTGGAAGGCATGCTAAGCGTTGATTATTCCCGTTACGTTTATGACCACCCGGCCGTCGACCTCTCTGCTCGGTTATCGGCCTTTCCAAGCTTCACCGAGTCTGGCCGAACCCGTGCGCAATTGGACTTAAGTCTGCGGTGGGAAATCATTAGTGATTTGTTCTGGGACCTGAGTTACTACAACTCCTATGACAGCGATCCACCCTCCGGCTCTCAGTCAACCAGTGACTACGGCGTCGTAACTTCAATCGGGTATTCGTTCTGATTCGCATCGCAACAATCGCTTGCCTCGCGCTGTGGGGTTCTGCTGCTATTGCACAGGATGCCGCAACGGACACTCGCCCTGGAATTGCCCCGGATATTCGAGAGGATGATACTCGGCTGAAATTGCAGCGTGGCGACTTCGTGGTCGTACCTATCCCGATATCTAATCCGACCCTCAACGAGGGGCTGGTTGTTGGGGCGGCCTACTTCTATCCGCAGTCCGAAGAAGAGAAAAAACTGCAACCTGCCTCCGTCACGGCTGCGGCCGGACTTTACACGAGCAACGACAGCAGGGCCTTTGCCGTTGTACAGCAAAATTATTGGAAAGAAGGTAGATGGCGATTTACCGGCGCGATTGGCGGCGCTGATCTCCGGCTTTCGTTGCTCACTTCCGAAGCGTCGGCTAGCGGGCCAAGCGTCGACTGGCGCATTAATGGCAAATTCCTGTTTGCGAAAATCGCCAGGAGGATCAAGGGCGACTGGTACGGCGGAGTTCTTACTCGACTTATCGATGCAAATCAAACCATCGAGAGCGCAACGTCGACGTCTGATTTCAATACCGGGTCTGACGCACGTTCAATGGGACTGGGAGCGTATGTGGAGTACGACTCACGCGACAATCCTTTCAACAGCTCAAGCGGCAACTACTTTAAGTTCGATGCTTTGTTCAATGACGAAGCCATCGGCAGCAACACGACCTATCAGGCCTACGGCGCTGCTTTTCGGTCTTATCATCGACTAACGGACTCCGTTATTCTTGCCTGGGAACTGCAGGGCTGCCAACGCGGTGGTACAGCTCCGCTCTGGGACGCGTGCACAGTCAAGCTACGCGGCTTTTCGGCGACCGATTACCTGGGCAAGGTGTCGGGCTCTGGCCAGATAGAGGCACGTTGGCAGCTCAGTGAACGCTGGGGAGTAGCCGGCTTTGCCGGCGCTGGCTACGTCGGCAGTTCATTCAACGGTATTCGCGAGCGCGAAGCGATCCCCAGTTACGGTGCCGGCGTGCGGTTTACGGTACTCAAGGCAAAGAAAATCAACTTGCGATTCGACTACGCCCGCTCCACTGACAGTGACGCTATTCACGTGTCTGTCGGAGAGGCATTCTAGAATAGTTCTAGCTGGGTAGCGGTGCTTCCCTACCCCAACTTTGGGCCAAAAGTTAGCCCTTAACTATTGAGAATAAGTTGGAGCGTGGCTTTTTCGGGTGCCGTGGCGCCCTAGCCGTTTGAGCGGCAAGTTTTGGGATAACAGCAAGATCTCGAGAGACAAGTATTGGCCGATACTTACCTCCTCGCATAACGTTTCCACAGGTTGCCCTCTGCCTGCCTTCAATCAGTTGACGATCAACCTCTGGGCGGAAATGGCTTGTTGACGCACGGAACAATCTGACACTGTCTGTCAGATAAAGTGTGAGCTATCACAACTAATCAACCAGCCAGCTGCGCCACCACAGCCCGAACTGCGTGCTGTAGCCAACGTCGCGGCGGTGAATGTCGCCGCCGCTGTTGATGACGTAATAGGTCGGAAACGCGTACACGAGCCAGTCCGTGGCAGTGCGCCTGTTGCCAAGCACGACCGGCAGTTCGATCTCGTGTTTCGCAACGTACTCGCGGACTTCCTCAACGTTCTGCCAGTCGAGCGCGACGACAACGATATCGAGCGCGTCCTCATCCCGCAGCCTGCGCAAGCGTGTCAGGTTGTCGGAGCTGAACGCGCAAACTGTGCACCACGGGGCAAAGAAGTAAACCAGCAGCGGTCGCTCGCCGCGAGCTTCCGTATCAAAGTTGCCACCGTTTAGCAGCAGTCCGCGAAGTTCAGGCGCCGGCACGCCCGACGTGGGCAGCATGTTGCGGGTCTGGAAGGCACTTGCCGCAGCAAACACCGCCACTATCAGCACTGCGTTGAAGAACAGACCCTTGAGCTGCTTCAGAGACGGTCGAAACTTCACTCGAAGCGTAAGGCGTCAATCGGGTGCAGTCGCGATGCCTTGATAGCTGGCAGCATGCCGAATATCAGGCCAATCGACGTACAGAACACCAGGCCAACCACGACCCATTGCATTGGCAGGACGCTCTCGAAACTGGTCGAGCCGACCAATTTGACCAGCAGGTTTCCGAGCACCAGCCCGAGCGCTACGCCAAGTACGCCACCCAGGTTGCAAAGCACAACCGCCTCCATCAGGAACTGGCGGAGAATGTCAGGCGGACGCGCACCCAGCGACTTGCGCACGCCAATCTCCTTGGTGCGCTCGGTCACCGACACCAGCATGATATTCATGATGCCGATACCGGCAACCAACAGCGCGATCGTGCCAATAACAAATGCACCGAGCTTGACCGCTGCGGTCATCTGGTTGAACTGGTTGATCGAGCTTTCGCTGTTGAAGTATTCGAAGTCGTCTTCTTCGCCCGGCGGCACGCCGCGCACGCGACGCAAGACGGCCCTGGTCTCTTCGATGGCTTCATCGATAATTTCCGGCGTACGTGCGTGTACGGTGATATTGACGGAACGCTCAAACCCTCTGCCGTCCAACATTCCGTACGTATTTCCGAACGTCGATACCGGAATCAGAACGTAGTTGTCGTACTGCGAACCAAACGCTGACTTCTTCTCGTCAAATACGCCAATCACCTGGTACTTGCGGCCATCGAGGCGCATGTCCCGTCCGATCGGATCCACAAACGGATACAGCTTTTGGGCAATCGAATGACCAATAACCGCAACCTTACGGGCGGTCTTTATGTCGGCCTGTGAGATGTTTCGCCCGTCACGCACAAAGTGCGTGTTGTTCTGCGGATACTCCGGCGTGCCACCGACAATGGACAGATTGTCGTTGGTTTCGTATTCACGGTACTCCGCTTTAAAACCAAACTCCCACAGCTCCGCGCCGACGATATCGACACTCCGCACGTGATCGCGAATAGCCTGTGCGTTCTCAAGGGTGATCGGTGCGCGCCGCATCGCCTTGCGCCGATCTTCGTCCGTCGAAAAACCGCTCGGCCACTTCTGCACCTGGAAGGTCTGGGCACCGAGGATGCTCATCTCCTTTTCCATCGTCTCCTGCACCGAGGACACGGCCGTCATGACGGCAATGATCGAGGCGACACCGAGCACGATACCGAACAGGGTCAGCGACGAGCGCAGCTTGTTGGTGCGAATCGCCTGCAGTGACATGAGAAAAATATCTCGTTTTTGCATGATGGCTCCTCGTTACTCGTAGCGCAGGGCTTCGATGGGGTCGAGTCCTGCGCCCTTGATCGCCGGCACCAGTCCCGCAACCACCCCGACGATAACCGACACAATCACGGCAGTGACCAGGATACCGGTCGATATGCTCGCCGGCATCAGGGTTGCGTTAATGATGGCCGTAACGCCCGCTGCTATCGCAATGCCGATCAGGCCGCCCAACAGACAGATCGTCGCAGACTCGAACAGGAACTGCATCAGGATGCTGAACTTGCGCGCACCGATGGCCTTGCGAATACCAATCTCTCGAGTTCTCTCGGTCACCGATACGAACATGATGTTCATGACGCCGATGCCGCCCACAAACAGCGAAATACTGGTCACCAAGAGGCCAACGAGCAGCACCGTGCCAACAATGGAATTGAACACGCCGAGCAGTGAGTCCAGCTTGTTGATCGAGAAATTGTCTTCCTCGGCTGGACGCAAACCACGGATGCGGCGCATTTCACCGATGACCTCGTACTCCAGATCCTCAAGGCTCTTGAGCTCGGTCGCCTTCACGGCAATATCGACATTCTGGAAGCGTCGGCCACCGTACAGGCTCACGTAAGTCGAGATAGGCACAATCACCTGGCGGTCGAAATCTGGCCCGCCAAAGGTATTGCCACCCTGCCGTTCCAGCACGCCCGCTACGCGCATATCGTATTGCCCTAT
>Ga0316189_10007288_pt1 | contig 10480 bp, 9 predicted proteins | sample LowCovwburrow_MG_FD_204930 | JGI IMG/M metagenome (GOLD analysis project Ga0316189, IMG submission 204930) | Coastal sediment microbial communities from Maine, United States - Lowes Cove worm burrow | ecosystem: Environmental > Aquatic > Marine > Coastal > Sediment | place: USA: Maine... | reverse complement strand
AAAAAAAGATTTCACCTTTGATAAGGAATTCTTTTTTCTCTACAACAAAGATATGAGTCAGGAAATTGTTGACTATATAGATAAAGCCTTAACAGAAATATTTGCTGAAGGAAATGTGCAGAAGACCCAGAAGAAATCCTTTTTTATTCCGAATTTCAGACCATCAGCTGAAGCAAAAAAATATCTGATGGATAAAAAAGATCAGTACAAGGTAATTATTAACGCTATTCAATAGTTTAAAAGCAACAGAATACAAGGGTGCGGGGGGATGACCCGCATCTTTGTATTTCAATCCCCTGCTTGTTCCACATTTTCTTCCGGAGTTTGTTTTACTGTTTATAGTTTCGAACCATCATAGCTATCTGGTATCATCAGGCTCTCTGGGAATAAAGTTATTAACGATAGACAGTCACGATCGCATCGAGGTATTTCATGGGAGATACAGTTTTATCAATTTTTGCAGTAAATATAGATTTTGATCAATCCCACCTGTTTTTTCCCAGGATAATAATGTGCCTACTTCTTCTTCTGTTTGCGGCAATCGTTGTTCTCTATGGACGGGCATTTTTCCAGGATATTCGAGCCGGGCGCAGGCGTTTGCGATTTTTCGAAGAACATTATGATAAAATCAGATTGTTTGGAACAATCGCCGGTGTCATTGTCTATTTTGTAGTGATGGATTATGTTGGCACACTCTTTCCCAATACAGGGCTTGGTTTTCTGCTCGTTTCAATCCCATTTATGATGTTCCTGTCATTTCTCTATGTTCATGATCTGAATAGGAGGAAAACGGTTATCATCCTGTTGAATTCAACAATTGCCCCGGTTACTGCCTGGTATATACTTGGTAATCTTTTTAATATTACACTGCCCTGACTATGGAATTTCTGACATTATTATCGCCTGAGCTATTCCTGTTTGTTATTGCCGGGGTCATTGTCGGTATCGTTTTTGGTGCCATTCCCGGTATGACAGCCACCATGGCTGTTGCTGTCTGCCTTCCCCTGACATACTCACTTGATATGGTTAATGGCCTTGGACTGCTTCTGGGGCTCTATGTGGGTGGTATTTCCGGGGGACTTGTTCCTGCTATTCTTCTGAATATTCCCGGAACCCCATCATCAATTACGACGACATTTGATGGATACCCAATGACTCAGAGGGGTGAGGGAGAAAAGGCTCTGAAGACCGGCATTACGTCTTCTCTGTTCGGAGGTCTTCTCAGTGTGTTTATTCTGTTTTTCTTTACGCCGGTACTGTCTGATTTTGCAATAAAATTTTCCTATATTGAAAAGTTCCTCATCATTTTATTTGCATTGTCTGTTATCGCTTCTCTGTCCAAGAAGAGTATGCTTGTGGGCATTTTCAGCGGTGTTCTCGGAATCTGGTTCAGCCTTATCGGTACTTATGATATCTCTGTTGGGGGAAATGGTGAGACCCGTTTGATGTTTGGCTTCATGGAGTATTATCTGGAGAGCGGCTTTTCTCTGCTGCCGGTATTGATTGGTTTATTCGGCCTTGGAACGATACTTGAAGAGGCAGAAAAGGGTGTTAAGGATGAAGTGCAGTCGGTAGACGGTACGTCACTTGCTGTGAGGACCAGTAAGGCAGGAAAATTTTCCTTCAGGGTTTTCAAGGGGCAGTTTGTAAATCTATTTCGATCCGGGCTTATCGGCACCTTTGTCGGCATGTTGCCAGGGGTAGGAGGAAGCGCTGCCTCAGTATTGTCATATACCCAGCAGAAGAATTTCTCAAAAGACCCATCCAAACTTGGCAAAGGTGCCGTTGAGGGTGTGATCGCTTCGGAATCAGCGAATAATGGGTTGACCGGTGGAGCGCTGGTACCATTGTTGTCGCTGGGCATTCCCGGCGATAGTACGACAGCCGTATTGATTGGTGCCTTTACCCTGCAGGGGCTGCAGGTCGGACCTTTGTTTATAGCTGAAAATACAGGCATCTGGCATTCCATGGTGATTGCCCTGCTGGCTGCAAATTTTGTAATGTTCCTGATTATGTTTTTTGCGATTAAATATATTGCCAAGGTTGTCACCGTTCCTAAATACCTCCTTTATCCGATTATCATCATGATGTGTGTGGTCGGTGCATATGCTATTAATTACGGCATTATGTTTGACGTCTGGACACTTTTGCTGTTTGGAGTTCTCGGGTATGTTGGATCAAAATTCGGTATTGAGGTGGCGCCATTTATTATCGGTTTCATCCTTGGGAAATCTGCCGAAGTATACTTTGTGAAAAGTCTTGAATCTTTTGGCAGCCTGACCATATTTTTTACCAAGAGCCCGATAGCTGTCTTTCTGTGGATTCTTATCCTCATTTCGGTATGCTATTCGATCTATTCAACCAATAAAAAAAGCAGTATTTCACGTTAGATATATTTCGATTATCAACCGATTTCGGTGAGAGAATCAATGAATGGCAAAGTAATTAAAGTTCACGCACGTGATAATGTTGCAGTTGTTGTCAGTGACCATGGCTTGACTGCTGGTTCAGAAGTTATTGAAGGTGTGGTTCTTCTGGAAGCTGTTCCTCAGGCACAAAAAATTGCTCTTTCAGATATCCCTGGCGACGGTGCCATCATCCGCTATGGTGAGATTATTGGCAGGGCAGAATCATTTATTGCCAAAGGCAGCTGGATTAAAGAGAATAATATCAAGTTGCCGGCGCCGCCAAACCTGATGGATTTACCAATAGCAACAAGAAAGAGTATATCGGCGCCTCTGGCAGAGAGCTACGAATTCCAGGGATATAAAAATTCAGATGGTTCAGTCGGAACAAGGAATTTACTGGGCATCATGACAAGTGTTCAGTGTGTTGCCGGTTTTGCTCAGCATATTGCCCGCCAAGTGACTGATAAGTTACTCCCGGATTTCCCTCATGTGGACGGGGTTGTTCCAATTAACCATGCATATGGGTGTGGTGTTGCGATTAATGCCCCCGATGCCATTATCCCTATTCGGTCACTGCAAAACCTGATGACTAACCCGAATTTCGGAGGGGAATTACTGCTTATTGGTTTGGGCTGTGAGAAACTTGAACCCCAGAGACTTATTTCAGCTCATCCAGGAAGTAATTTTGATTTATTCTGTCTGCAGGACAGTTCCGGCGGATTTAAGGAAATGGTTCGCAGGTCCATGGAACTGGCAGTGGAAAAACTTGAGCGCCTCAACAAAAGAAGACGCCAAACATGCCCTGTCAGTGATCTAGTAATCGGTGTTCAATGCGGCGGCAGTGATGCCCTTTCTGGAATCACCGCTAATCCCGCGGTCGGTTTCGTTACAGACACCATTGTCAGCAGTGGGGGGACGGTCTTGTTCTCAGAGGTGAGTGAAGTCCGCGATGCTGTGCACCTTCTGACCCAGCGAGCTGCAGATGCCGCGGTGGGTGAAGCTCTTGTGAGGGAGATGGAGTGGTACGACAGATATCTTGAGCGCGGAGATGCTGACAGAAGTGCGAATCCAACCCCGGGAAACAAGCAGGGTGGATTGTCCAATATTGTTGAAAAATCTTTAGGGTCAATCATAAAATCTGGAAACAGCCCTATTGCCGATGTCTTGAGCCATGGCGAGAAATTAAGGAAAAAGGGATTAGTGTTTGCCGCGACTCCGGCGAACGATTTTGTTTGCGGAACCCAGCAGCTGGCTTCAGGTATTAGCCTGCAGATTTTCACTACGGGTAGAGGCACACCTTACAATCTGTCGATTGCGCCGGTTATAAAAGTATCCAGTCGAACGGTATTGAAGGAAAAGTGGCCCGATCTTATCGACCTTGATGCGGGGCAGATAATATCCAGGAAAAGAACAATTGAAGAAATTGGACGGGAGCTGTTTGAGCTTGTGTTGGGTGTTGCGAGCGGTGAGATAATAACAGCGGCAGACAAACTTGGGCTATACAATGACCTTTGCGTTTTTAATCCAGCACCGATAACGTAATTTTTTTCTAAGCGTGGCGACTCGCTCGATAGAGGGCGTTATGTTGATTCTCTTTCAACGATACTGAAGCCGATATCGATAATTCTGTTCTTTATGGTACGTCCCTGAATCCTGGCAAGAAGCGCGTCTGCGGCTTCCTGGCCGATTCTTTCCCTGTCAATCCTGACAGTCGTCAGAGCTGGGTAGGTGTGGGCCGCGAAGATTTGATCACCAAAGCCGATCACGGCAATTTCTTCGGGTATTGAGATATGGCGTGATTGAATTTCAGCCAGAACGCCCTGGGCCAGCGTGTCTGAAGTGCAGAATATTACTCCTCTGTCAAAACCCTCTTCAAGTATCTGTTTTGCTCCTACTCTGCCCAGTTCCATGCTGGTCGGTGCCGGAACAGTGGTCGGGTAAATACTGGTAATACCCGCCTGGCCTAATATCTCCAGGGTTGATCTTTGTCGGAGTAATGCTCTGGAGTCGTTCGCGGTTACGAATCCTACTTTCTTGAATCCCTTCTTTAAAATAAACTTAGCAACTTCGTGCCCGATATCGATATGATTAAAGCCGATTACGATATCAAGAGGCGAAGGAGTCAAATCCCATGTTTCCACTATGGGAATATTGGCTGCAAGCAGCAAGTTTCTGCAGGAAGGGGAGTGGTCGACACCAGTCAGCAAAATCCCATCGGGTCTCCTTGACAAGATCGTCTGAACCAGCTCTTCTTCCAATATTTCGGGATAACCAGAATCTCCAAGAATAACCTGATATCCAGCCTGCCTGAAACAATTACTGAAAAGCCGTATCGTCGAAGAGTAAACAAGATTTGCGATAGATGGGACTATTGCAGCAATGAGTTTACTGCTCCTTGAAGCAAGCCCTCCAGCCAGAAGGTTTGGTACGTAGCCAGTTTGGCTGATTGCATTCTGAACCTTCTCAAGCGTTGCCGGGGCAACTTTGTCGGGCTTATTAATTGCACGAGATACCGTTATTGCTGATACGCCTGCAATTCGGGCAACAACATCAAGTGTGATTGATTCACCCGGCTGTGTCTGGCCTGCGAGTTTTCCTTTGTTACGGTGATCGGGCTTTGGCATAATTTATGCTTTGATATGGGGTCGTCGTCGCTTTGTAAAGATAGCGCTGTCATAAACAGAAGAATATTAAATATCCATGCATATTATAGTACATAAATTCCAAAATGTAATAAATAATAATATTTACGAATTGTAAAAGTATATATTAATATCAACTACTTCTGGGGGATAAGTAGAAATCAGCCATATATCTGTTGACATTTTTTTATGACAGCGCTAACATTTGTTGGTTTTTATCTTTAAATACTAATCGTTACGCTGTTTTTAAACTGTTGTTCCGCTGTTCTATGCCTATTTTGGCTGGAATTACTTTCAATGGGATCGGATGAAGCTCATTGATATGGAGAAAAATCGTTATGTCAGAAGACAGAAAATATGCCGACTCACCTGTTGTAATCGATATGAAGGTTGTTCCGGTAGCTGGTCAGGACAGTATGCTCTTGAACTTGAGTGGAGCCCACAGCCCTTTTTTTACCAGGAATATTGTTCTTTTAGAGGATAGTCTTGGCAACAGGGGTGTTGGAGAGGTTCCTGGGGGAGAGCGTATTCGAACAATCCTCCAGAACACCATTCCACTGGTCATCAATAAGAAAATCGGACTATACAACTCGGTTCTGAACAGTGTCAGGAAGAAATTTGCTGATGAGGATAGCGGCGGTAGGGGAATCCAAACCTTTGATCAGCGTGTGATGATCCATGTTGTCACGGCGATAGAGGCTGCCATGCTCGATCTGCTCGGGAAGTTTCTCAATGTACCCGTGGCGGCACTGCTTGGAGAGGGGCAACAGCGATCGGAGATAGATGTGCTGGGGTACCTTTTTTATATCGGAGACAGGAAAAAGACAGATCTACCTTATCTCTCAGATGAAAAAGCTGAACATGACTGGTTTAGACTGCGCCACGAAGAGGCAGTTACACCGGAATCAATTGTGAAGCTTGCGGAGGCTGCTCGTGATAAATACGGTTTTAAGGATTTCAAGCTCAAGGGCGGCGTCTTCCGTGGAGAAGAGGAAATTGCTGCTGTGACCGACCTTGCCAGCCGGTTTCCTGAAGCTCGAATAACAATTGATCCCAATGGCGCCTGGTCTCTTGAAGAGTCAATACATCTCTGCAGCGGCCTTGGGCCAACACTCGCCTATGCTGAGGACCCATGCGGGGCCGAGGATGGATTTTCGGGCAGAGAAATAATGGCAGAATTCCGAAAAGCCACAAAACTTCCAACAGCCACAAATATGATCGCCACAGACTGGAGACAAATGACTCATGCCATCATGTTGGGAGCGGTAGATATCCCTCTTGCAGATCCCCATTTCTGGACAATGCAGGGGGCAGTCCGAGTCGCAATGATGTGTAGAGACTGGGGGCTGACATGGGGGTCTCATTCTAACAACCATTTTGACATCTCTCTTGCCATGTTTACCCATGTTGCTGCTGCCGCACCGGGTGAAATTACAGCAATAGATACCCACTGGATCTGGCAGGATGGACAACACCTTACTATAAATCCGTATCAAATCAGTGATGGACGGATAACGGTCCCCGAAGCCCCAGGCTTAGGGGTAGAACTGGATATGAAAAACATAGAGAGCGCCCACAAACTTTATCTTGAAAAAGGACTGGGAGCCAGAGACGATGCCATTGCCATGCAGTATTTAATACCGGGATGGACATTTAATAATAAAACGCCTTGTATGGTCAGATAAGAGATGGAGAATAGTGTGGATAATACAGAATCAGTTTTTCATAACATGTTCAAAGAGCGATTGATTTCAAGAGAAAATCAAGTTGGTATCTGGAGCAATCTGGCGAGCAATATCGTCTCCGAGATTCTTTCTTATGCAGGTTTCGACTGGATACTGTTTGATACGGAACATGCACCAAATGACATCAGTGCGTTGATTTCTCAAATGCAGGCAATGAAAGGGAGCGGTACAACTCCGATCGTGAGACCGGTCTGGAACGACATGATAGCTTTCAAACGCCTGCTCGATATCGGTTTTCATAATTTTATCGTGCCGATGGTTCAAAATAGAAATGAAGCTGAATATGCCGTATCTGCTGTCAGATACCCTCCCCGGGGCATTCGAGGTGTATCAGTCGGGGCACGGGGGAGTTCCTATGGATATACAAAAGACTACTGGCATAAGATCGACGAGCACATTGCTTTAGTGGTGCAGATTGAGACATTGGCAGCCGCTGGAAATATTGAAGCAATTTGTGCCGTTGACGGAATTGACGGGATTTTTGTGGGGCCAAGCGACCTCGCGGCGAGTATGGGGCACCTTGCAGATACCGTTAATTCTGATGTTCAGAATAAGATGGCTGAGATCGCAGAATTGTGCAGGAAGATAAATGTTCCCGTTGGCACCCTGGCGACAGGCGGACCTGACGGTCAAAGATATTTTGATATGGGCTACACCTTCGTTGGCATGGGGTCTGATTCCGGTTTGCTCAAAAATGGTTCAAGGGAGTTAGCCCAGGCTTTCAGGTAGCTTTTTTTATATCATACGATTTTTTTTGGAGATAGCAGAACCTCTGACGGTGATGTATAATGCATGGTTCCTGTCCCAAATAACGGTTATTTTGGCTATATCTACTCGCAGATCATTTCTAAGATAAACCGGGAGTTACCTTTTTGTGGTTTATGGGGCAATATGAATCATTATAAAACGTTGGGGTTCAGCGAAAAATGGGAGTGTTCTGCAGGTATCGAGTATTTGCAGACGTCATCAACTGATCACATGATCTGGAAACATTGAAAGGAGAGCTGATATGAAGATAGGATTTATAGGTCTTGGCATAATGGGAAAACCGATGAGCAAAAATATGATCAAAGCCGGTTATGAACTGGTCATATTTGACATAAACACAGCAGCAGTTGAAGAGGTCGCCGGTGAAGGTGCCAAGGTTGCACATTCACCAAAAGAAGTTGCCGCGATGAGTGATGTAATAATCACCATGCTTCCCAATTCTCCACATGTCAAAGAGGTTGTTTTAGGGGAGAACGGCGTTATTGATGGGGCCAAATCGGGAGCTATCCTCATTGACATGAGCTCGATAGCGCCTCTGGCAAGTAAAGAAGTTGCTGCAAGACTGCTTGAGAAGGGGGTTGAAATGCTTGATGCCCCGGTCAGCGGCGGGGAACCCAAGGCCGTTGACGGTACTATCTCTGTAATGGTTGGCGGTAAGAAGGAAATTTTTGATAAATGTTACGATATCATGGACAGCATGGCCGGATCAGTGGTGTATACCGGTGATATCGGTGCAGGTAATACCACAAAACTGGCCAATCAAATTATCGTGGCACTCAATATTGCTGCAATGTCTGAGGCCTTGGTGTTGGCAACGAAAGCCGGTGTAGAGCCAGAGCTTGTCTACCAGGCAATCAGGGGAGGGTTGGCTGGAAGTACTGTTCTTGATGCGAAGGCGCCCCTTGTGCTTGACCGTAAATTCGATCCTGGATTTCGCATAGAACTGCATATCAAGGATCTTGCAAATGTACTTGAAACATCCCATGAGATTGGCGTACCACTTCCTCTCACATCTGCGGTAATGGAGATTATGCAGGCACTCAAGGTTGATGGTAAAAGCGGTTTGGATCATGGTGGTATCGTTCAGTACTATGAGAAGGCAGCTCAGGTAGAAGTAAAGCGCTAGTGTCTCTGGCAATGGGAGGGATTGTAGTGGTTGGTTAACAATACCTCCCATTGTATTTGTACTCGGATGAGCCGGTTCACAATCCTGGACGAATCTGCTTCTCTCGACTCAGAGATATGAATGGTGAAAACCGGGAATTACAATCATTGCTGACGGTGGAAATCTGTTGGAGATGATAGATCTTAAGATCGAAAATACGTTTGCATTTCGTGTTGGTGGCAAGATCACGGAAGCGGAGATGGCGCTGGCCCTTTCTGCAACTAAAGAAAAAATTGATGTTCATGAAGAACCTCTTTTATGAGGAGATTGAAAGTGTTGTTGGTGCAGAGTTAAACGCCATGATTGAAAAGATCAATTTTTGTATAATGTCGGTATAAAAAAATTACCAGGATCGCTGTCGTTACCGATAAGAAGTGGATGCAAAGGATTGTCGACCTGGAAGACAAGTTGTCCTTTCAGTCGTCCTTATCTAACCATTCCATTATCAGTTTATAGGAGATTGATACGCTGGTTGGAAGGATTTGAGGGTTTACTTTGAGCTCATGTCTTGTAAACCATCGGGCATCTTCAAGTTCATTCTTATCAACAATAAGTTCTTCTTCTTTTGCCTGGGCCGTAAAACCCAGCATTAATGAGCTTGGGAAAAGCCAGGATTGGGAGTGTTGATATTCAATGTGATCAACATCTATACCTGCTTCTTCCTGGATTTCACGAATGACCGCTTCTTCAATTGTTTCACCGGGTTCCACAAAACCGGCGAGTGTTGAATACATCCCATCAGGCCACTCCTTCTTGCGCCCAAGCAAACATCGTTTTCCCGATGAAACAAGGACAATAATTGCTGGATCCATACTTGGGAAATGATACTCTCTGCACCCTTCATTCTGGCAGATGCGGACATGACCGGCAGATGATCTTTTGGTTTTATGCCCACATTTGCCACAGTACTGATTTCTTGAATGCCAAAAAGTCATAAACCGAGCCAGGGTCAATATTTGACCATCGGAGCGGTCAAGCAGAGAAAGAACGGATCGGAGATTTTGAAAGAGAGCATTTGTCTGCTGACTCAGATTTGTAGCTAATTCATCTGAGTTTATGTCAGCTGCAAAATAGGGTGTCTCATCATAAACGCCCAGAAAACTCATGGAGTCTATTGAATCTATAGCTGTATCCAGATTCTTGGGGGTAAGGTAAACAGCCTTGGGCTGTTTCGTCTTATCACACAAAACCTTCATATTATGGATCGGAATGATCCGAGAATTCTCGTCGTGAAATTTATCAATGATCCAGGTTTTATCGTTCCGGTGTAAAGAAGAACGATCCAAACCCCGTATCGAAATGTTATTTGTTTTCATTCTGAAAATTTACAACCTTGAAATACTATAAATATAACGTGCACTTAACCGGTTGAATTCAGCGATTCCGCGCATCCATCTATTAAAAGACGAAATTATATCTGGATAATCGTTATTTCTCAACGGCCCCATACAGTGTTACGAGTTCAGATAAACTCTCAAGGCTCTGGGCGCCGACAAGTTTATGTTGTCCCATTACAAAAGTTGGGACTGCGGTGATGCCCATAAAACGAGAATCTTCCCAATCCTTATCAACTTTGGAAGCGTACGTTCTATCGGTGATAACCGTTTCAGCATCGGGTACCTGGAGACCGACTTGTCTCACTAACTCAAGCAGTACCGAATGCTTCGCGAGATTAAGTCCATCTACGAAATATGCCCTGAAGGCAGCCATGTGAAAGGAGGTTCCCAGCCCCTGATCTTCTGCCCAGAGGCC
>Ga0316189_10007285_pt1 | contig 10480 bp, 8 predicted proteins | sample LowCovwburrow_MG_FD_204930 | JGI IMG/M metagenome (GOLD analysis project Ga0316189, IMG submission 204930) | Coastal sediment microbial communities from Maine, United States - Lowes Cove worm burrow | ecosystem: Environmental > Aquatic > Marine > Coastal > Sediment | place: USA: Maine... | reverse complement strand
GCTCGTGGGCTGTGACAGACAACCCCGGCGCTGATCATGGGGGCGGCATCGTGTGATCTGCCGACCCTGGTTCTGTCGGGCGGGCCCATGCTCAACGGGCGGTACGGCAGCGAGACCATCGGCTCGGGCACCCACGTCTGGAAGTTCGTTGAACGCCAGAAGGCCGGCACCATGACGTTTGACCAGATGACCGAGGCTGAAGCCTGCATGTCGCGCTCGGTTGGCCACTGCATGACCATGGGAACAGCATCGACCATGGCATCGATGGTTGAATCACTGGGGCTTGGATTGCCGTCGAACGCGGCCATTCCGGCAGCTGATTCGCGCCGTAACGTGCTGGCGCACATGGTCGGGCGACGCATTGTCGAAATGGTCGACGAAGACTTGCGCATGTCGAAGATTCTCACCCGCAAGGCGTTCGAGAACGCCATCCGGGTCAATGGTGCGATTGGCGGGTCGACAAATGCCGTTGTGCACCTGCTGGCCATTGCCGGTCGCATGGGCGTGAAGGTCTCGCTGGATGACTGGGACAGGTTCGGCCAGGATGTGCCGTGCCTGGTCAACCTGATGCCGTCGGGCGAGTACCTGATGGAGGATTTCTTCTATGCAGGCGGGCTTGCCGTGGTGATGAAGGAACTGGCGGAAAACGGTCTGCTGCACAAGTCGGCCAAGACGGTGAACGGCAAGTCGCAATGGGCCAATGTCAAGAATGCAACCTGCTATAACCGCGACGTGATTCACGCCTTCAACAAACCGTTCAAGGAGAATGGCGGCATTGCCGTCCTGCGTGGCAACCTGTCACCGTCCGGTGCGGTGCTCAAACCGTCTGCGGCCACGCCTGAACTGATGCAGCACACGGGCAGGGCCGTGGTGTTCGAGGATATCAACGATTACAAGGCGCGCATCGATGATCCGAAGCTCGATATCGACGAAAACTCGATCATGGTGATGAAGAACTGCGGGCCCAAGGGATATCCGGGATTTTCCGAAGTGGGCAACATGGCACTGCCGACCAAGCTCCTGAAGAAGGGCGTCACTGACATGGTCCGCATATCCGACGCGCGCATGTCCGGCACGGCCTACGGGACCGTGGTGCTGCATGTTGCGCCGGAAGCCGCTGCAGGGGGTCCGCTGGCGCTGGTGCGTGAAGGCGACATCATCGAACTGGATGTGAAGGGGCGCAGGCTGCACCTTGATGTCTCCGATGCCGAGCTTGCCGAGCGCATGGCCGAGTGGAAACCGCTGGAAAGCCCGGTGCGCGGCTACGCAAAACTGCATGAGGACCATGTCATGCAGGCCGATACCGGCTGTGATCTGGACTTCCTGGTTGGCAAATCCGGGGCAGAGATTCCGCCCGAAAGTCACTAGGTCCGGTCAATGATCCCGCTGGCCGATATCAGTTTCACCGGCTCCGGCCTGAAGCGGCCTGAATGCGTGCTGGCCCATGCCTCGGGCATACTGGTTGCACCCGACTGGACGGACGCCGGTGGCGTGAGCCTGGTTGCGCGCGACGGCAGAAGTGTCCGCCATCTCTGCCATGACCGCCCGGCGGATGATCCGCTGCGGCCCAACGGTATTGCGCTGGAAGACGGCGGCAGTGTCCTGATGGCTCACCTGGGTGACGAGACAGGCGGTATTTTCCGGCTGCGCCCGGACGGGACCAGCGAAACCGTCATCTGTGAACTGGACGGTGAAAAACTGCCACCGTGCAACTTCGTGATCGCCGACGGCACGGGCGGATTGTGGCTGACGGTCTCAACCCGGCGCGTTCCGCGAGCGCTGGGCTATCGAAAGGATGTCGATGACGGTTTCATTGTGCATATCCCTGCCACCGGAGCGCCTCGCATTGCTGCAGATGGCCTGGGCTATACCAATGAGTGCATGATGCATCCGTCAGGGCGCTGGCTGTATGTCAATGAAACCTTTGCCCGGCGGCTGTCACGGTTCGAGATTGCAGACAGCAGCACGCTGGGTGCGCGTGAGACCGTATGTGAATTCGGGGCCGGCACGTTTCCCGACGGCCTGGCGTTTGATGTGGCAGGCGGGGCCTGGGTAACATCCATCGTGTCCAATCGCGTGGTTCACGTGGCAGCCGATGGCACACAGACGATCTGGCTTGAAGACGTTGATCACGATCACCTGGCCGTCGTCGAACAGGCGTACCAGGCAGGCAGCATGGGCAGGCCGCACCTTGATGGCGTCAGGTCACGGCGGTTGTGCAATATTTCAAACCTGGCGTTTGGCGGTCGCGACCTGAAAACCGCCTATCTGGGATGTCTGCTGGGAGACGCCATCGCGTCGTTTGCCATGCCTGTCGCGGGACACCGGTTGCCGCACTGGAATGCCGATATCAGTCCGCTGCTGGCGGGGAAGGGTTTTGCGCCATGAGCAAGTTGAAGGTTGCCGTGGTCGGGGCCGGGTATTTCGCCCGGTTCCACCATGAAGCGTGGATGCGCCTGGAGCGTGCCGAACTGGTCGGCATTTGCGACATTGACGCCAGTGCCGCCGAGGCCTGCGCACAATCGCACGGGGTTTCCGCCTATGCGGATCTGGCGGACATGCTGGCGGAGACCCGCCCCGACCTTGTGGACATTGCCATTCCGCCGCCTTCGCATTTATCCGTCATCAGCACCTGCATGGACAGCCAGATCCCGGTGGTTTGCCAGAAGCCGTTCTGCCAGACACCGGAAGAGGCAAACGAGGCGGTTGCGCTGTCGCAGCAATCCGGCAGGTTCATTGCCGTGCATGAGAATTTCCGGTTCCAGCCCTGGTACCGCAAGACCCGGCAACTGCTGGACGAAAATGCGCTGGGGCAGGTCTACCAGGTGACGTTTCGCCTGCGTCCCGGTGACGGGCAGGGCCGCGATGCCTATCTGGCCCGGCAACCGTACTTCCAGACGATGCCCAGGCTGCTTGTCCATGAAACCGGCGTGCACTGGATCGATACATTCCGCTATCTGTTCGGTGACCCGACGGCGGTTCTTGCCGACCTGCGGCGTCTCAATCCGGTCATCGCCGGAGAAGACGCCGGCCTTGTCATTCTTGATCTGCCCAACGGCGTTCGAGGTGTGCTGGACGGCAACCGGCTGGCGGATCATGCGGCGGACAATACGCGGCGCACCATGGGAGAGATGCTGATCGAGGGGTCGCAGGCCAGCTTGCGGCTTAACGGGCAGGGCGAGTTGTGGCTGCGCGCGCACGGCAGCATGGACGAGACACAGATTGCCTGTGATTTTATCGACACGGGCTTCGGTGGCGATTGCGTCTACAGTCTTTGTGCCCATGTCGCGGATCACATGCTCGACGGTGGCGAACTGGAAAACGAGGCGGCGGACTATCTCGTGGTGCAGGCAGCCGCGCGCGCAGCCTACCTGTCAACTCAAAAGCGGTGCTGGATTGACGTCGCGTCTTGCCAATAGGGGGTGATCAATCGTTTGATTGGCGCTATAGCCGTTTTGCAAACGATCCGGATTGTGACTTTGGTTGATTCAGCCAGGGATAATCCTGATCTGGTAATTCTGATGGGTATGTTGTTTGGAACTGACACTTGAATCAGCCTTTTCCACCGGCGGCATGGTGGGGCATCTTGCCTACCTGCTGCTGGTCCTGTCGATGGTCATGCGGCAGATGTACCTGCTGCGGATACTCGTTATCCTGTCGGCGTCGATTGCGATTGCCTATGCATTGTTCTGGCTGAAGGACCCGATCGGGGTTTTCTGGGAAAGCCTGCTTATTGTGGTCAACGCGGTTCAGCTTGCCATTACCTGGCATCAAAACCGCTCGGCGAGGTTCAGCGAGGAAGAGATTGCCTTCATGCAGGGCCACCTGCCCAACCTGTCATTTTCCGATCGCCGCAAACTGCTCAATCGCGGTATCTGGATCTCCGGCGAAATCGGTACGGAACTGACCACGCAGGGCCAGCCCGTCGATCATCTCGTGTATCTTGCATCGGGCCAGGCGATGGTCATTTCCGGTGGCCATCCTGTAGCGGTCTGTGAGCCGGGCACGTTTATCGGTGAAATGACGGCACTGCGCGGTGAACCGGCAAGCGCTACCGTGAAGGTCAACCAGCCGGCGCGTTACTGGGCCATTGAAGCCGAACAGTTGCGCAACCTGGTGAAAAAGAACACCGATATCGGTGTGGCGCTTGAAGGCAGCTTTGCCCGCAACATGCGCGACAAGCTGGTCAGATCGAACAAGTTCATCCAGGATTCGGGAGGGGTGACCAGCCCGTCACCACCCGGCAAACCGGTCAAACACGATAACCCCGCCTGAGCCAGGAGACTGCCGTTCATGAAACCGATCAAGCCCGGTATCTTATACAATGGGCAGGTAAGGCCCAGACCGTCCGACCTGGCGTCTGCACTGGGCAATACCGGTGTTGATGTGGTGTCATCGCCGGCCACCATCGGCTATCTCGAGATGGCGTGCCATCATGTGTCGGACCCGTTCTTTGACGAAGGCGAAGCCAGTGTCGGTGTCGGCTTCGACATGCAGCACGTCGGCGCGGCAACGCCCGATCTGCCGGTCGACATCGCTGCCGAACTGACCAGGGTTGATGGCCGCCGGTTGACGTTCAAGGTGACAGCAACGCAGGCCGGCAAACAGATCATGACCGGCACTCATCAGCGCGCGGTGGTCAATCTGGCCCGGCTGCTGGCGGGAACCGCAGGTTCAGATGCGGTGGATACGCCGCTGCTGCTGACCGGCCGGAGCCTGAAGATTTCCGATGTGGAAGCCGTTGCCGTTAATGGGCGCAAGGTCGAGATTGCGCCGGACTGCCGCGAGCAGATGGCCGCCGGGCGGGCTGTCGTCGAGCGCTATTTCAAGGACAATATTGCGGCTTACGGGCTGAATACCGGACTGGGTGTGCGGGCAACCGACATGCTGACGCCAGATGAAGCAGCGGACTTTTCGGTGAAGCTGGTTCGCGGCAGGGCGCAGGCGATTGGCCAGCCCCTGCCGGTTCCGGCTGCGCGTGCCGCCATGCTGGTCCGGCTGAATACGCTGTTGAGCGGTGAAGCAGGGGCGAACCTGAGTGTCGCCGACGCACTGAGGGACGCGCTGAACAGGGGTGTGACACCCGTCATGCCCGCAACCGGATCGATCGGCGCCGGTGATCTTGTGGTGATGGCGGCGATCCCGCACGCCCTGATCGGTGAAGGTGAGGCCTGGTTTGATGGTCAGCGCATGTCCGGCGCTGATGCCCTCGACAAGGCGGGCCTGAAACCATTGTCGCTGGGGCCGAAGGACGGGCTGGTATTGTGCAACAACCAGGCGCATTCAGCATCACTGGCCTGCCTGGCAGCGCGGTCGGCGCGCACCCTGCTCGAGGCTGCCAACGTGTCTGCTGCACAGGTCATGGAAGCGTTCAGATGCAACCTGTCACCACTCACGCCTGCGGCAGCGGCCATCCGGCCGCAGCCTGGACAGGTTGCAACCGCACAGGCGTTTCGCGATCTGCTGGACGGCAGCGCCTTGATGCAGGACGGGGCCGCGCGTCGCCTGCAGGACCCGATTTCACTGCGCTCGATCATCCAGACCCACGGCGCCGTGCATGCGGCGCTGGATGTGCTGGAGGCTGCCATCGATGTCGAGATCAATCACGCGTCCGACAATCCGGCCGTGCTGCTGGCCGAAAACAGGCTGGTGTCGACCGGCAATTATCACACGCCCTGGCTGGCCCAGACGCTGGACCTGGCGGCGCGCGCGCTGGCGATCCTGGCCAATGATGCGGTATCGCGCATCCACCGGCTGTGCACGCCGGAGATGTCGGGGCTTGCGCCGTTGCTGTCATCTGCTGCAACCGACCGGGCCGGGTTCGGACCGTTGCTCAAACCCGTCGAGGCCTTGCGCGCCAGCATCATTCATCTTGCCGGTCCGGTGCCTGTTGTCCCCAGCTTCAATGCCGGCGGCGTGGAGGATGCCGCCACGTTCACACCGCTTGCGGCTTCAAAACTGATGCAGTTGTGCGAACAGCTGAGTTACCTGCTGGCGTATGAACTGCTGGCCGGGGCGCAGGCACTCGACCTGGCCAGACCCGATAGCGTGGCGCCGCGCGTGGCTGCGGCGCATGCGCAGGTCAGAGGCCTGTCGGCATTTCTGGACGATGATCGCCCAATTGGCCGCGAAGTCGAGGCTGTCGCGTGTGAACTGGTGTTGATGGGTGGCCTAGCGATAGACCAGTTGCTGGCCGATGCCGAGGCGTTCGGCCTTTTTCAGCATGGCGGCACCAAGGGCGATATCAGACAGTGACAGGCCGCGATGCCAGAACAGGATGGTTTCGTCTTCGCGCTCACGGCCCGGTTTTGCGCCGGTGACAATCTGGCAAAGCTCGCCGTGCACGGTGTTTTCGGATAACAGGCCGGCATTGATGTGCGGCCTGAGCGCCCCGAGCGTGCCCGCGCGGAACTGGCCGACATCATCAATCACCACCTTGTCCATGATATCGATCATCTTGATGTCGAGTGCGGATACCGTGCCGTAGGGAATGACGCAGGTACCGGGCTTCACCCAGTCTGCCCTGAACAGTTCCTCACGCTCGGCCAGCCTGGAGGCTTCGACCATGATATCGGCGCCTTCCAGGCAGTCGCGCCAGTTGTCGGTCACGATGATTTTCTTGCCAAGATCAGCCTCGAGTTTCGCCGCGAAGGCCTCGCGGCTTTCGGGACGGCGCGAGTGCACCCTGATCTCGTCGAAATCATACAGATGATCGAGCAGGCGCACGTTCCAGTATGCCGTACCGCGGGCACCGACATGGCCGAGGATTTTCGAATTGCTGCGGGCCAGGTGCTTGGCGCCGATTGCGGTCAGCGCACCGGTGCGCGCATCGGTGATCAGAGTGGCGTCGAGAATGGCACGCGGCATGCCGGTTTGCGGGTCAAACAGGTTGAGCAGCGCCATTTCCGATGGCAGGCCCTTCTTGTAGTTGTCGACATAATCGCCGACGATCTTGACACCCGCCAGTTCAAGCGGCGCCACGTAGCCGCGTAACACGTTGAAATGTCCGTTGAAGGCAGCGTCAGGCGTCAGGTGCATGCGCGGCTCGATCACCGCACCACCGGGTGTTCCTTGCGCAACAAGACCCTGTTCGACGGCGCCGATGATTTCATCATCGGTCATGGCCAGCCGGTCAATATCCGGCCCGCTCAGCCATGTCAGTGTAACGGGTTCTTGAGAGTTGCTCATGCGGGTTTCAACCTTCCGGCGTTTTCCAGGTGCTCGACGATTTCCCCGGCGGTTGTCTCGGGCGATTTCTCGGCGGTGTTTATCCTGATCTCAGCGTTCTCCGGTTCCTCGTAGTCGCTGTCAATGCCGGTAAAATTCTTGATCTCGCCGGCCCGCGCCTTGGCGTACAGACCCTTCACATCACGCGCTTCACACACCTCGAGCGGCGTGTCGACGTGGACCTCGATGAATTCACCGGCCTCCAGCATGTCGCGCGCCATGCGGCGTTCCGCACGGAATGGCGAGATGAACGACACCAGCACGATCAGGCCCGCATCCGCCATCAGTTTTGCAACCTCGGCGACGCGGCGGATGTTTTCGACCCGGTCGGCATCGGTGAAGCCCAGGTCGCGGTTGAGGCCGTGGCGCACATTGTCGCCGTCCAGCAGATAGGTGTGATGGCCCATGGCCGTGAGACGTTTTTCGACAATGTTGGCGACGGTCGATTTGCCCGAGCCGGACAGGCCGGTAAACCACAGCACCGTTGCCTGCTGGTTCTTGGTGGCAGCCCGGGTGCCCTTGTGGATATCAAGTGCCTGCCAGTGAATGTTGCTGGCCCGTCGCAGGGCGAAATTGATAAGTCCGAGACCGACCGTTGTATTGCTGGCCCTGTCAATGATGATGAAGCCTCCAAGATCGCGATTGTCGGTATAGGTGGTAAACGGCAACGGCTCATCAAGGCTGATATTGCACATGCCGATCTGGTTGAGCTCCAGCGTTTTCGCAGCGGTGTGTTCCAGCGTGTTGACGTTGACCTCGTACTTGGGCTGCGCGATGTTGCCCGGCACCGTGCGTGCGCCCAGCTTTACCAGGTAGGGCCTGCCGGGCAGCATGGGCTCATCACCCATCCACAGGATCTGCGCCTCGAACTGGTCGGCAACTTCCACCGGTGCATCGGCGGCGCAAATGACATTGCCGCGGCTGGCGTCTATTTCATCATCAAGCGTTACCATGATTGCCTTGCCGGCGTGCGCCTGGTCCAGGTCGCCGTCGTGCGTGACGATGCGGGCAATGGTGGTTTCGCGGGCCGACGGCAGCACTTTCACGCGATCGCCCTGCTTCAGGGTTCCCGATACCAGCGTCCCGGCAAAGCCCCGAAACGTGCGGTCAGGCCGGCACACCCACTGCACCGGCAGGCGGGCAGGTTGTTCATGCTCGTCGTCGCTCATGTCGACGGTTTCCAGGTGCTGCAACAGGCACGGGCCGGCATACCACGGCGTTTCGTCGCCGGACTCCGTTATATTGCAGCCGGTCAGTGCCGACATCGGAATGCAGGTGACATCGCCTGCGCCGATCTCTGCGGCAAACGCCATGAAGTCTGCCTCGATGGCGCGATAGGTGGCTTCGTCATGGTCGACGAGGTCCATCTTGTTGACCGCCAGCACCAGTTGCCGGATGCCAAGCAGTGTCACGATATAGGCATGGCGGCGGGTCTGGGTCAGGATGCCCTTGGTGGCATCCACCAGCAGCACCGCGAGATCAGCGGTCGAGGCACCGGTTGCCATGTTACGGGTATATTGTTCATGGCCGGGCGTGTCGGCCACGATGAACTTGCGCCGTGGCGTGGTGAAGGCGCGGTAGGCGACATCAATCGTGATGCCCTGTTCACGCTCGGCAGCAAGCCCGTCGACCAGCAGCGCAAAATCGATATTGCCGCCCTGGGTGCCGACGCGCTTCGAGTCTGCTTCAAGCGCGGACAACTGATCATCGAAAATCAGTTTCGATTCATACAGCAGCCTGCCGATCAGGGTGGACTTGCCATCGTCCACCGACCCGCAGGTGATGAAGCGCAGCATGTCCTTGGCAGACTGCTCGGCCAGGTAGGCCTCGATATTGTCGGCGGTGAGATCAGGGGTCTGCATCAGAAATACCCCTCCTGTTTCTTCTTCTCCATCGACGCGGACTGGTCATGGTCGATGACGCGGCCGGCGCGCTCGGATGTTGTGGTCACCAGCATCTCGGCAATGATTGCCTCCAGCGTTGCCGCGCTGCTCACGGTGGCCCCGGTCAGCGGATAACAGCCTAGCGTGCGGAACCGCACCATCTGCATTTCCGGCTGTTCGCCGTCGTTCAGCGGCATGCGGTCATCGTCGACCATGATCAGGTCGTCGCCGCGCTGCACCACGGGTCTGCGGGCGGCAAAATACAGCGGCACGATGGGAATGTTCTCATCGCGGATATACTGCCAGATATCCAGTTCGGTCCAGTTGGACAGGGGAAACACCCGCATGGACTCACCCTTGTTGATACGGGTGTTGTAGGTGCGCCAGAGCTCCGGGCGCTGGTTCTTCGGGTCCCAGCGGTGCTGGGCATTGCGAAACGAGAATATCCGCTCCTTGGCGCGGGACTTTTCCTCATCGCGGCGCGCGCCGCCGAACGCGGCATCAAAGCCGTACTTGTCGAGCGCCTGCTTGAGGCCGTCGGTTTTCATGACTTCGGTATGTCGGGCCGATCCGGCGGTGAACGGGTTGATATCGGCTGCCACACCTTCCTGGTTGATATGGACGATCAGGTCCAGGCCAAGCTTTCTTGCGGTATCGTCGCGAAACTCGATCATTTCGCGAAACTTCCACGTGGTGTCCACGTGCAGCAGCGGGAAGGGTGGTTTTGCCGGATAAAACGCCTTTATTGCCAGGTGCAGCATGACGGCGGAATCCTTGCCGACGGAATACAGCATCACCGGTTTTTCACACTGGGCCGCCACTTCACGCATGATGTGAATGCTTTCAGCTTCCAGTTGTTCCAGATGACTTGGTTTGGGTGCTCGGGTCATTCAGCTCTCGGAGAAATGAAGTGGGTCAGGCTAAGGGCTGGTTTCAGCTTGGTTTGGCCAAATTGTCAATGTTTGTCCTGCAATGCCAAGATTTTGTCCTCACTGGTCATGTTGGCCCGGTTGTGCGGGCCTAGCGTTCGAGATGCAAGCAACGACCCTGTTTGTCAGCCAGAAGGACGGTACCATGTCAGCACGCCAAGGTGGAAGACGCAGAGCACGCGGCGGGGCCGACAGGCCGGACCGGTCTTCGGGACAACTGCCAAAACCGATGGGGGTGTTCCGCAACCCGTTGCCACCGATAGAGCTGGTCAGTCAAGAGGATCTCAACCGGCTGATTGATGCTGCCTTCCGGGTGCTGCAGGAATCCGGCCTGGAGTTCCTGTCTGCCAGGTGCCTGGATATCATGGAGAAGAACGGCTGCAAGGTCGATCACGCTACCGGCCTGGTGCGCATGGACCGCGCAACGGTAGAGCATTTCGT
>Ga0316189_10007283_pt1 | contig 10482 bp, 9 predicted proteins | sample LowCovwburrow_MG_FD_204930 | JGI IMG/M metagenome (GOLD analysis project Ga0316189, IMG submission 204930) | Coastal sediment microbial communities from Maine, United States - Lowes Cove worm burrow | ecosystem: Environmental > Aquatic > Marine > Coastal > Sediment | place: USA: Maine... | reverse complement strand
AAATCCGAAGGATACGTTGCCGTCCTTCGGATTTTTATTTGTGCAACTATCTGCTATGAGTTCCTCCAGCCCTCCATTAAACTCGTTCTAAGACCTCGCCGCCGATACCGCTTAATTCTAAAAAAAATCTCTTTCCCGATATATGCGAGCATCACCAGGATAAACACCATCGACAATTCACGGCTCCGGATGCCACGCCAGAAACTCAGCGCTTGTCTGCCGGAAGGCCGGGAGTCGGCAGATGAAATAAAACACGCGTTGCTAGGATCCAGCTTTTTAGCAATATCTTCTGCAAAAAAATCCGAACCGGAATTGTGATCGGTGGCCGTACGCAAGGCAAGGGGGTCGACAATGACACCGTTTTTAATACCGTCCGCATCACCGAAGCCGCCGTCTGTCAGCGTCAAATGAACCGTTTTGCGATCGGCGCTGAAATCAGTGAAATCAGAATAATCAAACCATTCATCGTTTACCGGATCATATTTATACCATATTCCATCGTCGTAGGCCGCCTTGGAAAGGTAAATGGTCACCAAAACCTCGTCTCCGGGTTCTTTTACGAGTAGTTTAAAATGAATCAGCCCAAACGCCAGGAAATTCGGTCCGTCTGGAGCAGAAAAAAGTAAATCTGTATCGCTGGGAATTTCTGATTGGATGGACACAATTGAATCAACATTTTCATCTTCCCGAATACTGATACCGATCTTAAAATCTCCAGTCTCGGTGGCCACGCACTTGATGTCTTCCTGATCCCGGTCCATATTTCCATCTTTATCCAGGTCAATGGTGGTATCTACTTCCTGAGGATCCAGGACACCATTGCCGTCTGAATCCTGTACGAGTAATTCGGTCGTAAAATATCCGGCGTCAGACCATTCCGAAGCAGCCCCCTGATTGTCAATAAATTTGACTTGCCAGCTGTAATAGGTGCCTTCCTCCAGGATCAATTTCGGCACCTTCAGGGCGGTCAACGAGGAATTTGTGGTGACATCAAACACAATGAATTGATCTTCATCTCTTATGATATTCCATCGGGTCTGGCTGTGGACATCATTAATATCTGGATCATAAAACTCGGCGGTCTCAAGCAGCGGTGTTAAACCGACTATCTTGTCATTGCCTGGGTTTAGCAGTTGCGGAGGATCCGGTTCAAAATTGCTTTCGTTATAATTCGGATCGGTTTCCGAATTATACTCGTCGAAGTTGCTGTCCCCATCTCCGTCGGGATCATCGGCGGCATCATCTTTAAGCGGATCCAGCCCGTAGGTCAACTCCCAGGTATCGGGCATGCCGTCATTGTCGTCATCCATGTTCGCATCGTTTCCCTCACCGTCACCATCCGTGTCCAGATACTCTTCCGGCGTGACGGTTTCACTTTCCTCGACCGTTTGATCATCACCGGCATCGGCCGCCGGCGGCACGTTTTCAGTGGAAATGATCACCGTAGCCGGCTGGCTGTTGGTGATCCCGTCGTTGACGACCAGTTGCACGATGTAGCTGCCGGCAACATCTACCACAAAGACCGGATTCACTGCAGTGGCATTGGAAAATGCCGCACTGCTGCCGCTGGGCTTCGAATTAAATAACCACTTGAAGGTTAACGCATCCCCGTTGGCATCACTGGAACTGCTGCCGTCAAGATGCACGGTGTCATTTAGATACACCGCTTGATTTGCTCCGGCATCGGCCGCCGGCGGTAGGTTTTCAGTGGAGTGGCTAACCGTGCCCCCGGATCCAGAATTTACGCCGTTTTGTATAATGGTTACCTTCTCCACATAAAGGTTTCTGTCATCTGGACTATCGAAATAGTCATTTATAAAAGCGATGGCCACTTCATGTGTCCCCGCTGTAATGCTTGCTTGAATCGTGTATGTCGTCCAACTTGAGGAGTCCACCGTAACCGTTCCCACTAAGGTCTGGTCTATCCGAACTTCCATTATCGGCCAGGCTCCCCCGGCATAACTTCCCTTGGCCATCACCTCGAAGCTGACGGTCCCTCCGGCGGCAAAGTCCATATTATCAGCGATATACCCCTCTCCCACGATGATCCAGCCATCTGAGGTTGATCTGCCGCTGGTCTTGATCGGCATGTTTTCCGCTTCAATGATATTGTTGGTATAGTTGGGATTGCCGGTGCTGTGAACCAGTTCAACCGAATAGGCACTTTCATTATTGTCTTCATCATAGGCAGTGGCAGCAAAATAATAAGTAACGTCATCGCCAAGATTCGTGAGTGTATACTGGGTGGTATTACCCACATCGATGCTTTGGGAATAGTTGCGGCTGGCCGTACCGTAATATATATTGTAGCCGGCCAGGTCTGTTTCAGTATTGGCATCCCATGCCAGGGTAACCGATGCACCATAGGCAACCATTGGAGACAGAAGCAAAGAAAAGGCCAGTAGGGTAAGCAAAGAAACCTTCCTGGCCATCGAGCCAATTTTTCGAGGAAAACATGTTTTTTTTGTCTTCATTCAAGCACCTTTCAATTATTGGATTTACCGCGCATCGCGCAGCCTCTTTGAAAGGTGCTACGGTTGCTCGGCAGCCCTGCTACCGTATCCCGTGTTTGGGGGGTTTAGGCCAGTGGCTTTGCGTCCCACCCTTTCGAGTGGTTTGCCTTTATCAAGCTTTCTATTTGGTAATAAAAATTTGTTGCCTTATGTTTAGCAAATTGAATGCCAAAATATTTTCTTTTTAAATTTAATCTAACATACCAAAATAGTTTAAGATTTAAACTGAGACGGTTTCATGGAATGCTGACCGTATCCTTTTTTTCATAGGACGCGAAATTTAAATTACGGAATTGTAATCAGAGGTACGATAGCAAATTAAACGCGAAAGAAGAGGGAAAATGATGTAACACGTTTCGCCTGGACTTATTTGTCTCAAAGCCGCTTTGGACGAAATAACAATAGGGCCTGAATTTTTACCAGCGCCAGGAGAATCGATATTGAAAATACAGATAGCAGCGGTATTGAATATAAAATTGAGATGCCGGATAGGATGTTATCAGCAGTGAACTAATTCTCCGGTAAGCAAGGTCTGCTAAAGAGTCAAATGAAAATACGTCTTGATCGATTCCACTACTCTATCTGCGGTCCGGCCATCCCACAAATCGATTTTGCAGTCATGAGAGGATCTTTTTGAAAGCAGATCATCCACATGTTTTTCAAAATCATCGAGAACGCACAAACGGTTGGTGCCCTTGTGGATGGTAATTGGCCGTTCGGTGTTGGGTCTCAAGGTCAGACAAGGAATTCCCAGATAGGTGGTTTCCTCCTGAAGGCCGCCTGAGTCAGTAATTGCAAAACGGCAGTTAAATATCAGGTTCATAAATCGGATATAGCTGATGGGTCCGGAAACTATTAAATTGTCTGCATTTTCCAGTAGCGGCATAAGATCAAGATTTTCCATATTCTTGCGGGTGCGCGGATGCACCGGAAAAACAAGGGGCACCCGCTGAGAGATACGAATCAGTGTGTGGCAAAGTGTTGTCATGATCCTGGGATCATCCACATTCGAAGGCCGGTGCAGGGTCACCAGACCGAATTCGCCCGAATTCAATCCCATTTCGCTGTAAGCGGCCCGCTTTTCAATGGAGCTGCGCAACATTTCAAGTGAATCAATCATGATGTTGCCCACGCGCTGGATCTTCTGTTTGGCGACCCCCTCTCGCATCAAATTATCATCGGCATCGGGTGAGGGTGTCCAGAGGATATCCGCCAGAGCATCGGTCACCAGTCGGTTGATTTCCTCGGGCATGGTGCGGTCAAACGAACGAAGCCCGGCTTCAAGATGGGCAACACACGGCCGATCGAGATCTGCTGAGTTTAATGCCCCTGTTGGACCTATTGGGTTTGATTTTGACCCTGCTGATTTGTAGGAGATTTTTACGGCGGCAATGGTACAGGCCATGGTGGAATTGACATCTCCGACAACGATGACCAAATCCGGACGGTTTTCAAGTAAAACCTTTTCATAAGCGATCATTACCTGACCGCTCTGTTCGGCATGAGTGCCGCTGCCCACACCCAAATGCAAATCCGGCTCCGGCAGGCCAAGGTCCTGAAAAAAAACATCGGACATGTTCAGGTCATAATGTTGGCCGGTGTGCACAATGAGGGGTTCGGCCCACGGCTCTTTTTTAAGGGCATGGTAGAGCGGCGCGATTTTCATAAAATTCGGTCTGGCGGCTGAAATAAGATGAATTTTCATGGTCAAAGCTTTTCCAATTGATCTTTTTTTTCATCACCCCAGGCAAGAACCGAGGGCTCATTGGTGATCATCCGGCAGCTGACAGCCGGTGCAGTCTGAAATAAGATTTTTTAATTTATTGTGCAGAACCGAGTAGGAGTAGTATTTTTGGGCTGTTTCGTAATTATGCTTGACCATTTTACTGCGAAGCTCGGGATCGGTTAACACTTTTCTGGTTTTGCGCACCGTTTCATTTGATACATATCCGTCCATCTCAATTACGGAAAAACCTTTGGGCTTAATATCCATTGCATAGATCGAATAGGTGTTTACCACAATCGGCCTGCAATAATAGATCGCTTCCAGGAAGGCATTGCCGAATCCTTCAAAAGTTGAGGGATATGTGACCAGATCGGCATGGGGATAGACGTCTTCAAGCTTGTAGATCTTCCTTCCGCTCTCAGTAAGGCCTCTTTCTTCATTGATAATACTTGATACAAAATAAGTGTCGACTTTCATCAGCTTGGAATATTCTCTCACCCGGCGTTCGTAATCATGCCCTTCATCTCCGGCGGCATGCGAGATGATTAGCTTGGCTTTCATCCCCAACCGGTGCACCAGTTCAATTGCATGTTCGATTCCTTTACGCTTAACAACTCGTGTGGGCTGAAGAATTAGCAATACATCATCTGCTACGCCTAAAGCCTGACGCACATCCGATGCATAATCATCAGCTGCCCCAACCCCATTTTGGGAAACAAATCCGCAAGATTCAAAACCACCAGGCATCGGCGGTGGATTTTCAAAATCCATCACATTGGGAATAATGGTAGCTGAAATACCGGTACGGAGACTCAACTGATTATCCGCTGAAGAGTTAATTACCACATGCTGGATTGTCGGCAGGTGTGGCGGAAATGCCATATTGAGATATTCCCAGACGGCATTGGTCATAAAATGCTGGCGTTCCCAGAAAAAATCGTGATGATGGGCAATGGTGGGCATTCCGGTTTCGGAAATGATCTCGGCAAGCGCAATGCCCAGGGGTAGGTTCAAGGGAATGGTCAGAGCGTTTTCCGGAACTAGTAAATCGATTTCAAATTTTTCAATGAACCTGTAAAGGTGATCCTTTAGCTTGCGTTTAAGTTCATGGATTTTTTGGGTAACAATCCGTCCCCTTACCCGGGTGCCAAAACATTTTCGAGAGACTTCATTGATATCCGGGTGCTGGAAATGGGCTTCCCTGAGAAGATATGAACATTCTGCCGGTCGATCAAGCTCACCGGCGAAATAATAGCAGGCGAATCCAACCCTTTCAAAAACATCGGCCCATTTGGCTGTTTCCAGCGAGACCCCGTCCGTTCCTGCAAAACGCGTCGATATGAAACCCACATTATGGTTTCGTTTACAACACGAACAATACGCCAATTATCAAACCTCCTTATAACGAAAACAGTCGATAACATGATCGTTTACCAGACCTGCAGCCTGCATGAACGCATAGCAAATAGTCGGTCCGACAAATTTAAACCCGCGGTTTTTAAGGTCCGCACTCATAGCTGCTGACTCCGGTGTTTGAGCAGGTATTTCCTCCAGGCTGTTCCACTTGTTTTTTATGGTTTGGCCTCCGACAAACCGCCAGATGTAGTTGTCGAAGCTGCCGAATTCCTTTTGAACAGCCAGAAATGATACGGCATTTTGAATGGCCGCATTGATTTTAAGCTTGTTGCGAACGATTCCCTCATTTGAAAGCAGTTCACTGACTTTGCGGGTATCATATCCGGCAATTTTGTGTGGGTCAAAATGGTCGAAGGCCTTTCTGTAGTTTTGTCGTTTCTTCAAAATGGTAATCCAGCTCAAGCCCGCCTGAGCACCATCCAAGATGAGAAATTCAAACAATTTACGGTCATTGTGCACCGGCACGCCCCACTCTGTATCGTGATACTTTATGTAGAGCGCATCGGTTGCTGACCAGCCGCATCTTGATTTCAATCAACATCCCCCTTTTAGCTGAAAAGATAAAAGCCTAAAGCCTTATCGACTCCCTCCGTGGGAGCAATTTCAGTTCCGACAGTCGCCCCGTTGATGGTTCGGATGATCACTTTCTTTTTGATGAAGGCTCTTTGAGCATCGTCAGTATGAAATTCCACCTGAACGACGTCTCCGACATCAAGGTCGTGATCGGCATCGATATGAAGTTTAATGCCGGTTGTGGACAAATCCTTGACTATCATCAATCCACCACTCATCCGTTTGCCGTCGACATAGCGACTGTAGGATCCGGGCAGGTTCGTTTCTTTGCGATGTCTTTTTCGTTTTTCCAAAATGGAAACATAGGCATATCCGCACGGGCACCTGACACTCACCTTGACGTTTTTATCGAGGTCGGCATATTTAGCAACATTTACCGTCTTCGATTTCTGACACTTCGGACAAACAAATGTGGCCATCTTTGTGCTGGACATATAGATTTTTTCCGTCATATCGCTTCCTTCAAAAATACTTAGGCTTTTAGTAGTTATTTTTGTGCATTCTGTGGCAAAGTATACTTGCCGCCAAGACGCAAAGATAAATTATGGGCTAATGTTCACAAGTTCAGCGTTCACCATTCAGGGTTACCTTCTCTTGCGTTGATCTTGCTCGTAGGCTATCAAGTTATTCTCACGCGTTTTCCCTCCCGCCGTGACGTGTCGCTGGCGCGACAGGTCACAGTGCTCACACATAAACGGGTCAGATTGGACGTGAATCCTGAACCTTTGAACCCTGAACCCACGAACGGTTAAACTGCTTTTTTGTGTATTTATGCCTTTGTGGCCATTTTTCCGCTTTATCCGGATTGGGGAATAAGTATTATTAATTTTTATCACGAAACGCTTTATTTTTAAACAGGATTTTCGCTTAATTCAAGACCCTGAGATAAAATCACACCATGGTCCTTTGGAAAATGTTTAAAATTAGCGCCTTTTCAAAGATTTCTTCTTGTAAAACCACGAAAAACAAGCATTAATATATTGACTTTCAAATATTTTTGAGTTAAATTGATTGCATAGAAGTTTTTATAGCTTTACTATTTAACTCAAAAGAAGGAGACAGAAATGACAAAAGCAGAATTGATTGAAAAAATGGCAACTGACGCTAACGTTTCCAAAGTTGCGGCCGGCGCGGTCCTTGACTCGTTTATGACCAACGTCACCAAGGCCCTGAAAAAGAAAGAAGGAAAAGTCACGCTGGTCGGGTTCGGAACATTTATGAAGAAGCGTCAAAAAGCACGCAAAGGCCGCAATCCTCAAACAGGCGATCCGATTAAAATCAAGGCCAGAAACGTGGTAAAATTCAAAGCCGGTAAAAAACTCAAGGACTCCGTCTAATTTAGCGCAGATCTTAAAAACGGGGCAGTTCTTCAGCTTCAGGGCTGAAAACTGCCTTTTTTTATTCATCTTCTCACGGATTAGCTACCCAGTGTAGACTGAAAAATTGGATATGGAAGAAAAAAGGAGCTTGATTTCCGGCACTGGATCATTAAATTTAAACCGTTTTGATTGGAGACACATTCGATGAGTGGCGATATACCGGATCGGCAGGAAGAAAATATTTCCGAAATTGATGAAGAAATCACTGAACCTCCCAATTACAGGGTTTTGCTGCATAATGATGACTACACGACAAAGGCGTTTGTAGTGGAAATCCTTATGGTGGTCTTCAACAAATCGCTGGAAGAAGCCACTCACCTGATGTGGTATGTCCACAAAAACAACATCGGGGTATGCGGCATCTACCCTTTAGAAGTGGCTGAAACGAAAAGAGACCAGGGCATGACCCTGGCCCGGAAAAATGGATCTCCGCTAAAATTGACATTGGAAAAAGAATAGGAGGAACCGCAAATATGCAGGATTTGAAAGAAAATGATATCCTGACGAAAGTAGCCAGATATAATCTGATTAGAAGTCAAAGAATGGTTTACATTGATGTCCACGAAACCCTGGCCGGTGACCTGGCAGGAAAATTCGTAGCGGTTCCCAACCTCATCAATATCATTGCCAGGCAGGAATTTCAGGGAGTTGGAACAACCGAATCGGAAGCTTTGAGCAATTGCCTGTCCAAAATTAAAGATTATGATGTTGAAGATCTATTCCCGACATCTAATCCAACAACGCTGGCTAAAACGTAACTGATGAGCTCAAATGGGGATGGCCAATGAGCCATTCGGCCGGAAGACACGATGATTGAATATTTTCGAATGAATCTTCAATCTTCCGCCGGCGGATCTGGATTAGCCATTTGTTTGAGTGCCTGGCTGATTCCGGCGTGATTGGAGAGTAACTTTGTTATTCAGGATTTTTATAATTTTCGGACGGTATTCATTTTTTCTCGCCAGTTTGTTCGCTGCTATTTTGATTATCAATAGCGCCGCGAAAAAAAATGTAAAGCCCATGATCGCCGAGAACCCGGAAGGATTGAAATCGAATTTGGGAGCCATCTCCTGTCCAACAGCCGCGCCGATGATCAGAAGCAATATCGGGAACACATAGAGCAGGAAGGTCGCCTTTAACAGCGATGAGGTTTTAAAACTCAGAACAATCTGATCTCCTACCCTGGCGCCGGCCTCATTGATGGCTTTTACCGCCATCTCATCTTCACCGCCCATGGTGTGGCAGGATCCCCTGGCCGAACATCCCGCACAGTTGCCGGACTTGACTGTTTTTACCCATGCCGCCCTGGAATCGGTTTTGATGACGATGCCCTGTTCCGTTGCCATAAAAAGATCTCGTTAAAGGGTTAATCCTAATCGAGTGACACTCAATCAAGCAGTTGGGATTTAAACAAAGTGAAGAGCAAATTACGGTCGTGCTACCCCAACGTTGGGGTTTACACGGTCGGCGGATTCCTCTTTTCCTTCGATCTCAACAGAAGGTTCATAACAAATCAATCCGCATTGCAGACACCTTGAAGCTTCAGCCCGCGCCATTTCGTTGTTAAAGCCTCTTTCAATCTCCCCGCATGCAACGAGCTCCCTGCTGCTGCAAAGCGGCATGATCTGGCGCTGACAGGCTGCAACGCTTTCAACATGATCGACATTTTGCAAAATGGATTGCGGTGTGATCACGTGCTCCGTGAGAGACGGGTCAATCCCGTACATCATCTGCTGCAGGGATGCCGCCGCTCTTCTTCCGGCGCCGATGGCTTTAATGGCAGCACTGTAGTCGGCCAGCACATCCCCCTCCGCAAACAGCCCGATTTCATTTTTTAAAGCGGGTTGTTTATAAGGCGGCGTGGCTTCCCATCGCAGAGGTCGATCCGCAGGTTCGCCGACCTCAGGCACTTCCGGCTTGGACTCAATAAAGATCAACTCCGGGAAACGCCCGCTGGCGATGATTAAGTTCTGAGCCGTTATGGTGGTTTTTATGCGGGTCTTGATATCCACCGCTTCCAACTCGACCAGACGATCCCCTTCACCCCTCAGGCAATGGATAGCGGCATTATACAAAATATCCAATCCTTCCAGGCCGAGATTTTTCACATCGGCATCGCTGATGGGGCTGTTTTGCAAGTCCTCACGAAATAATATGGTAATTTTTTGGGCACCCGATTCTCGGCAAAGCTTTGCAGCTTCCAAAGCAAGTTTGCCGCCACCGAAAATGGTCACGTCCGATTGACTGGCGAACATCCCACGACTTTTGGTCGCTAAGCTTAAAAGATCAACCATCATGTAGGTGCCGGGAATGGGTGATTCAATTTCAGGCACTGTATTCCTGGCCATCCGGCTGTCCCAGCCGCCGGCTGCCAGAAATACGGCATCAAAGCCCTGTCCTAACAGAGAGTTCACGGAAAAATCTTTTCCCATAACCTTGCCGGTCTCCGCGGCAACGCCCATTTCAAGGATCCCCCCGATGTCCCAATCGAGTATTTCATCGGGCAGTCGTTCTTTGGCTATGGCACTTCGCAACAATCCACCGAGTTTTGGGTTGGCATCATAAACAGTCACACGATGGCCCAGACGGGCGGCAAAAAAAGCCGTCGAAAGCCCTTCCACTCCCCCGCCAACCACGGCAAGGGAACGGCCTGATGAAGGTGCCTTGTAAGGAAGTATTCTCTCACCGCTTCTCCGTTCGAAATCGGCGGCAAACCGTTTAAGATAATTGATCGCCACAGGTTCATCGATGAAATTCCGACGGCAGTCCAACTCACATGGGCGCGGACAGATTCTTCCGATAATGGCCGGAAAAGGGTTGCGCTCCTTGATGACCTGAACCGACCGATGGAAATTACCCAGGGAAATCTGTCTAA
>Ga0316189_10007282_pt1 | contig 10482 bp, 6 predicted proteins | sample LowCovwburrow_MG_FD_204930 | JGI IMG/M metagenome (GOLD analysis project Ga0316189, IMG submission 204930) | Coastal sediment microbial communities from Maine, United States - Lowes Cove worm burrow | ecosystem: Environmental > Aquatic > Marine > Coastal > Sediment | place: USA: Maine... | reverse complement strand
GATCGGAAGTCACTACTGCATTAGGAGGAATTTTGGTTTCGGTTAACTTCTCGGTATTAGCTATGTCTATGAAAAGGTGAAGTCCAGAGTATCGTTCTTCAACTTTACGGCGTTTTAGTAACGATGTAATTTTCTTTGCTCGGTCGGAGATTATGTCTAAATTGCTATTTAGCCATGGATTCAGTGGTTCGTCTAATTGCAACATCTGCTTCTCAATGAAAAGATCTTTCAAAAGTTTTTCGATATTCGCATCATCGGCTCTGACGCCTTGCAGGTGTTTGAGGGGTTTTGGCTGTTCTTCCGTTGAGTAGATGCAAATCACTCTTTTAATGTCACCGCTTTTAAGATCTGTAAAGAGTCCAGCCTCATACATGCACCATTCCCAATCATCTGTACTATCCGTATATAATAAAAGTAACATGTTCGATTCAACTAGTCGTCTCTGGATCCATTTGAACCAATCCATACCACCTTCAATATGTTCTGATACGTGTACTTTTAGACGATCATCCTGCGGGCCTAATTTAATAAGTATTTTTTTTAATTCCAGAGCGACTGCAGAGTCCTTGATTTTGTGACTGATAAATATATTGACAGATATAGCCACAGCAGATCCCTCCTTTCCTGAATTAAATTTAAGGCAGAATCCTAATCGCGCAGAATGTCCAATGAGTTTATGACCACACGATTATGGCTGCTCAGCCGGAAAAAACCGATATGGCGGCAAAGACAATTATGACATTTTGTTCAATAAGAGGCCGTATTTTCTGGAACAGGGCAGCGTGAGCTGAGTAGGCGTTGAATTGATCGATAACCGGGTCTGGAGAGATCAGCGGTAGGGATTAGAGACCGTCGAAATCGGTTCCGCTAATTAATTTGTATCTACAGTGTCAGTTTTCCGTTGTCAATAATATTTACAATGCACGACCAACCCGAATCAGCCGGAAATAGTTGCTCGCTGATCCTTTAATCAATGGTCCTGTTCCGGACAAATACATCAGAGGCCTACCGAAAACCCATTTAAGCCCTCCCGCTTTTGTCCTGGACAATCGACAGATCCTGCCAAAATGTCTAACTGACCCCAACTGATCTTATAGTCCGGCCTGTGACGAGATCAAACGGGTTGTTTTCGCTTGCCCTCCGAGCTGATCGGTGTTCGTAAATACGTATAATCAAATAAAGTGCCAACTATTTCAGCTATATCTCAACGGCAATTAAAAAACAGGTAAGTATTTGATATTATATGAATATAATCTTAATTTGCCGGCAGTGACATCAACCTGATAACTTTAAAAACGGTTCATTATCCTACATCCCGTGGACAGCTGGGACGGGTGATTGTAAATTAAGTTGACATCGTATTTGGGAAATTCAGATATGATTTTCAAGGTAGGCTTAGGTCGTATTAATACCTCCGACCGCAAAGGTGGACCCCTCCCAGCAGCCACCTGGTAGGGGTGTCATGGCTCCTTCAAATTCGCTCCTATCGCTGTGACTCTCTTTGATGGCATAGACTACAAGCGATTTTGACCGCAAATTAGCTCTGCTCCAGAAACCAATGGACCCGGTTCCGGTGATCCTAATATAAGGCTACAGTTTAACGACAATTATTACAGAAGCTTTTCGATTCTAACTTGAATTTCAAACAATCATGTGTTAAGTATGATTAGTCGTAAAAAATATGATATCGGGGTGATAAATATGACAATCGCAACAGTTGGCAAACGCTACCAGGTCGTTATCCCTTTAATGGAGAGAAAAAAGCTCAATATAAAACCCAACTCGAAGGTTGAGGTAACTACTGAGGACGATAAGATAGTAATTTATCCAATATCGCCAGAGAGTTTCAGAGGGATTGGTCGGGATCTATCGGATGAGATAGATGCCACGGATTATGTTAAAAAATTACGTCGTGAATGGGAAGAAAGATCCGATGCGCTTGAGAGATCTTGAAGGCAGACAGGGGGTTGTAATCGACACGATGGTCTTTATCTATCTATTCGAAGATAATCCAACTTTTGGCGATTTATGTGAATATTTGTTCAATCAAATGAAAGATGGCCTTTTTTCAGCAATCGTCACCCCGATTACGGCTGCTGAAGTATTGGTAAAACCTCTGAAAAAAGGCCAGTTGTCCATTGCGGACAAATACCGCAACGCGATTCGAAATATGCCTAACCTATCCAATATCAATTTTGACGTAGAAATTGGTTTCATGGCTGGATCGCTGAGAGCCAAGTATGCTTTGCTTTTGCCGGACATGTTTCAGGTAGCAGCGGCATTAGCACAACCAGCAAATGCAATAATCACAAATGATAGAGATATTAAACGTGTTCAAGAAACCGATGTGTTCCTATTGAGCGATTTGGCTAACTGATAACCAATGGCTGAATTTTGCTTGGTCAAGATCTGCCCTCCTTTCTTTGCCGTGCTGCCTTGCCTCTGGAAATCTCTGTCCCATTTCCCCTTTTTTTATTAGCTGGTGCCCATCCACGGTTTCATAAAGGGCACTGATTAGTTTCCGATCCAGAAATCGCCATTTTCTGCAAGTTCAAGGAAATCAGCGGCATTGCGCGGAGGCATACTCGTGTACGCCGCACAAGCGATTCCGTAGACCTGTCACGTCTTTAGCGTGATTGACGCCGAAATTGCGGGAAAGGGCCATTTATGGAAGGAAACTAAAAAAAAAGGGTCCAATAGGCCTAGTGTTCAAGGGCTCGAATGAGATGGTGAACAACCGTATCAATGTATCAAAAGCGCAGCAGCCGCCCCAGCGCACCTCCCAGACGGCATTCAGGTTTTGTGAGCAGCCTCCGACTGCGAGGTTTTTAGAGATGAAGACTGATTTTTTATCTCGTTTATGGGGTCCGGAATGTAAGCTCCGCCGGGTTTAGGGGATATGCCCCTTTTTTCGTTTGCACCCGGCAGGGTCACCGCTGCCCTGCGGTTAATTAATGACGCCATCGGTCTTGTGTTGTCGGACTACCCCTTTCCTCTGTCGCTTAGTAGAGCGGCGTCGAATCGGCGTTTATCAAAAATCACCGCTACTAGTCTTGGTTTTCTGAATCCGACACTAAGGTAAACCTTTTTTTCTCTTGCCTGGGTTTGACAGTGTTGCCGTTTTCTTGTGCACCTGCAGGCAGGTGGTCGGTGTGGGCCAGCTCCTCCTTGAGGGCATCGTACTTTGTCTTCAGTTGCGTGTAGGCCATGAGGAGTTTGTCGTTCCGGCTGCGCTCCTTATGGAGCAGCACCTGGAGCGCTTCCCGCAGTTCTTTGGTGTAATCGTCCAGACGGGCTTCGATCGCCTCGATTCGCACCTCGAGTTGCGGCCGGTTCTCCTGCGAAACCGATTTTGCAGGCTCCGAAGGCAGTGGCGGTTTTTCCCCCTCTCTGTCCCCATCTGGACCCTCGCCACCGTCTTTAAACCAGCGCTCGGATCCGATGCCGGAATCTTGTGTATCGGACATGATCTCTTCCAGGACCGGTACGTCAATGGTGGTCAGATCGTCTGCAAACCCATACACCAGCGCGGCATGGCACAAAATGTTTATGGAACGCGGGATGCCGTGCGTCATCCGATGAACTCTGTCGATCGCCGCATCCGTGAAAAGATCCGTACGTCCTCCTGCAGTTTTCAGGCGGTGAGCAATGTACTGTGCGGTTTCTTCCCGTTCAAAAGGTTTCAAGTGGTAGTTGACCGCGATCCTCTGAGTCAAAGAGGCCATGGAAGGACTTTTCAGCCTGTCTTTCAGCTCAGGCTGGCCGACCAGCATGATTTGCAGCAGCATGGTGCTGCCGTCTTGGAGGTTGGAGAGCAGGCGGATTTCCTCCAGCGCATCCAGCGACAGGCTCTGGGCCTCGTCGATGATGAGCAGGGGGCGCTTATTCCGGGAGCGCAGGTCGATCAAAAATCGGGAGAGGGTTTTGATGGCAGCGGCTTTATTGTCTGAATCGGCGTTGAGCCCGAACTCCTGCAGGATGATGCCGAGCAATTGGTCGGCATCGACATTGGTGTTGAAAACAACGGCAACGGTGAAGTCGACACCGATTTTTCTCAGGATGTGGTGGATCAAAGTGGTCTTGCCGGTGCCGATGTCACCTGTGAAAAGGATGAGTCCCGCATCGTCCACGAGCCCGAAATCCAGACTGGTGATGGCATTTTGGTGCTTGCGGCTCAAATAAAGATAATCGGGATCGGGTGCGATGTTAAACGGTTTTTCCTTGAAGCCGAAATATTCCTCATACATGGTTGCTCCGGCAGAAGGCTGTTCCTTCTGGTCTTTGTGGGGCTGCCGTTCGAAGACCGGACAGCGTCAGGCACATCGTATTTCTCAATAGACTTTAATTTAGCAGGTGATGCGTTTTACATAGTATATCATGCGCGTCCGGTCAAGAATCGTATAATTTCAGCTGTATATCCAGTGTTGTAATTTTTATGCTATTTCCATTATGATGTCAGGGTTTAGCTTGAGCTAAGGGTTTATTCAAAAATAATATCACGTTTTGGGTGCTGCTGAATCCTGTCCGACTGCGGCGCGAATACTCTGAAAGTATAAATAATAACGCGTTTTCAGGCTTTGCCGGTCTGACGCTGCAGCGCCCATTTTAGTACGAAAATAAGCTGGGCGCCTCCGCCCGGATAACCGGTTTCGAAAGACGGCTGAAACTCGCCGCCAACGGGCTCTAAACCCGGACCAGGCCCGTCTTCAAATAAGGGGGTCGGGGTTTGTCCCCAATGTTGTGCCTTTCACGCGGTATCGACATTGGGTCCGGCCTAAGACCCCGTAGGCGACTCAGACAGTCAGCCGCTCTTCTCAACCGCTCATCCTGGCTTCGGCGCGTCATTTTCATGCACCGTGGCGGCCCGCAGGGCCATGAGCGTTTAGTACGGAGGTAAAAAATGCGTCGCATTACGTTGAGCATCGCGCTGGCCTGCTCTTTTATTTTCTTCTTTGCACCCGAAGCACGATCAAATGACAAGCTGTCGGTTTTTGTCAGCATCGTTCCGCAACGGTATTTTGTGCAACAAATCGGAAAGGAACTGGTGGATGTCCATGCCATGGTGCCGCCCGGCGCCGATCCCCACACCTATGAGCCCAAACCCCGGCAAATGGTATTCCTTGCCACGGCAAAGCTGTATTTTGCCATCGGAATCGAATTTGAATCCGCCAGGCTAAAAAAAATACTCTCAACCAACCCGCAAATTGAGGTTGTGCATACCGATGAGGGCATTCAGAAGATTTCCATGACCGAAGGCACCCACCATAGTGGAGACCAGCATGACCGCAGCGGACTTGACCCCCACATCTGGCTTTCTCCGCCTCTGGTGATGATGCAGGCCCGCACGATTCTGAACGCCTTACAGGAAGTTGATTCGGCAAATCGGTCCAAATACGAGGCAAACTACAAGGCTTTTATAGCGGAACTCGTTGATCTGGACGCCGATTTCAAGAGAATCTTTGCGGATCGGCAGGGGCTTCGCTTCATGGTATTTCACCCATCCTGGGGCTATTTTGCCCGCAGTTACGGCTTGGTCCAGGTCCCCGTTGAGATCGAAGGTAAGAGTCCAAAGCCCGCTCAAATCATGGAACTGATTGAACATGCCAGAGAAAACAACATCAGAATCATATTTGTTCAACCGCAGTTTTCATCCAAAAGCGCGGAGCTGATTGCCAGGGAAATCGGGGGTGAGGTTGCCTTGGTTGATGCTCTGGCAGAAAATTGGTCGGAGAACCTGCGCGAGGTTGCAGGTAAATTCGAAGCGGCCTTGAAATAATCTCTCCATCGGGGAATTAAGCATGGACTGACCGGTTCTAAAATTCGGGGTTCAAGTTTCAAAGGTTTAACGGTTCAGCGGTTTGCACTTCAACCATGCACCCTCGTGTGAAACTTAACGGTACTATACCCAATAGAAAGGTAACCTTTAGAGATACTATCCCGGGTATTGAGGTGTTCAGAAATGTCAAATTCCAAGCACCAAATTTCAAAGAAATCCCAAATTTCAATATCCAATGACCCAAACAGGTTTGACATTTTGAATTTTGGTCATTGTGATTTATTTGATACTTGCGATTTGGAATTTTTCACCGAAACTTAATTGTTTCCTCTTCGATCAAACTGGAGGCGGCGGCCAGAGGCAGTGCTGAACCGTGAACCCGGAACCTTGAAAGTAGAACCGCTCAACCCAGGGTCTTGTTGAGGGCGGAAGGGGTGTTCAGCAGCAAAAGTAGGTTCGGCCACGACGGGATCTGAATGCATATGACTATTCGTCTTTTTCCCGGAAGGCATCCCGCAGGAGCTTGGATTGACGGTTGAAAGCCTCGCGCGGGTTGGCCGAATCCTTCATCAAGGAGACTTCCTGGGTGATGAGGCGCGCGATATTAAGGATATGGGCTTCCTTTTTCCGCGCTTCCCTCTTGTACAAGGAGTGGTCTCGATTGATATAGATGATGGTTCCCTCGGTCAGGCACTCCGGCCCGTCTTCTCCCAGGTGATCCAGGCAGCAGGTGACGCCCGTGTCGCCGAACTTGAGCTTTTTTACCACTGCGTTCGGCGTGGCGATTCTCATGGAAGGCTTGCGCTCTTTTGGGGGTTTTTCGGCATCGGTCTCGGTCGGAGAATCCTCCTGTCCCGAATCTGGAACCTCTTCATCCTCTTCTTCTCCGATCGTTTCCGCGGCAGGTTCCTTCTGCCCCTTACCGGTTTCCACAGCCGCCTCCCCTAAACCTTGTCGGCCTTTTTCCGCAATAGGAACGACCCCGAAGGGGGAGAGTTCCGGGTTGAGTGACAGCGCCTGATGGACCCGCTGTAAGGCTTCTTTCAACGCCCGGCTGACCTTTTGGTTTTCACGCTTGGAGGCCAACTGATTGTAAACCTTTTGAACGTCGGCCATGATCTTGTGCATCGATTTGAGGAAGGTTTCGAATTCCGGGGTGTCCTCGATGAAGCCCGATCGATCGCTCGTCAAAGGGAGAAAATCGGCATGAATTTCACCTCGTATCCGGGTGGCGGCTCTTCCCCAGGAAGCCATGTCGAACAGCTCTCGCCGGACGGTGACCCCCTTTACCTTGACCTCGATTCCCATGTTGTCTTTGGAGGCGTTGTGGGCCGGAAGAATGACGATCTCACCGTGAATGATACCGTTTTTTGTGCCTTCCATGACGGGGACGCGGTTTCCCGACCATTTCCGTGGCGTCACGCGATACCGGTTGACCCAGACAGAAAAGCTTTTGGCCCGAATCGGTACCCCTTCGGCAATCCGTTGGACAACGTCCTCGGGCTTGAATTCCCTCTTGAGATCCACCAGGCGAACGATCGTGCCGTTGCCTCTCTCGGGATCCGGCTCGAGGCGCGTCAGAGGAATGACCCAGGAGTCGCCTTGTCCAAGCCAGCGCGTCCGGTCGAAAACAACCCGCGCGGCAAAGTCCTCTTTCTGGGTGGTTATTTCAAAGCGCGATGCAGCGGCCAGACTCGCGAATTTGCCGATGCCGAACTGCCCGATCCGGTCGCGCTTGAAACGCGTGGATATTGGATGGACGAGCTTTTCATCGGAACCGACATTGAAGTATTGTCCGAGACCCCTTAAATCCATTCCCTCGCCGTTGTCGGAGACGACAATCTCCTTGCCTGAGACGGTAACCTCCACGCGTGTTGCGTCGGCATCATAGGCATTGTTGACCAGTTCCCTGATCAGTTCGATGCTCTGTTCGTATAGCCGCTCGCCGAGGCTGAGAATGTGGCTTTTGTCGACCGTGATGGTGAGATGGGACGCTTCATCCGTCATGACAGCAGACTCCCTTTTGCGAAAAAGCCCGTTGATGAGAAAATAAACGGTTTCAAAATAAAATAGTTGCTGTATTATGTCAATGAGTTAGCACCAAAACATCAGGAATGGATATTGCGTTAAAAATCTAATGGATTGTCGATTCTATTCGTAAATTTCCAGGACGAGCGCTGATGGGACCGAGTTCTGTAGGCCGCCCGACTCGCAGGTAATTGTTCGCGTTTCTAATGTTGATAACGATTGAACACAAACCAGCGGCGATGGTGTTAAACTTTTTGAAAGGTAGGCCCCGAATGAAGCCTGCAACGAAAAAAAAGGTGAATGTCACGGACTCGATGATAATGGCGGGCATACCGATCGCCATTATTTACTGGATTCTCGATTCCATATTGAATATTTTCTTTTCGAACAAGTACAACATCATCGCCGAGATTTTCGGCCCTGATCTGTACGAAATTTACACCCGCGCTATCGTGCTGTGCATTCTTATCCTTTTCGGCGCCAACGCCCAGACGACCATCAACAAGCTCAAGAGAGCCCGGAATGACCTGCAGAAAAGTGAAGACGAGCACCGGGCTTTCATGGAAAACCTGACCGCCGGGGTTTTCCGATTCACGATCAATCCGACCGGCCGGATCGTGCGCGCAAACCCGGCGATTGCCGGCATTTTCGGCTACCGCTCGGTCGAAGAATTTATGGGCACCAAGATTATCGAACTTTTCCCGAATTCCGCCGGGAAAAAGGATTTTATTTCTGAAATCAAGAGCAAGGGCAGCGTCAGCGGTCGCGAACTCGTCATGCGAAAGCGGAGCGGTAGAGGTTTTTGGGTTTCCTGCTCTGCCGCCGTCATATCGGACGAAAGCGGAAAAATCAGATGGATTGACGGTGTTATCGAAGACATCAGCGTCCGCAAACAAGCCGAAGAGGCTTTGCGCGCAAGCGAGGGGCGTTACCGGCAACTGGTCGACCATGCACCGGCCGGTATTTGTGAGGTCGATCTCAGGACTCAACAGTTTCTGCGCGTCAATGACCTGATGTTTAAACTGACCGGCTATTCGCGCGACGAACTGTTGGCCAAGAAAAGCGATGAGATTTTTACCGACGACAGCAGACGTTTGTTTCTCGAACGGCTGGCAAGGCTATATAAGGGCGAAAATGTGGCGGATTCGGCGGAGCTGAAAATCCGCGACAAACAAGGTGATGAAATCTGGGTGGTCGTGAACGACGGGATCTACTCCGAACCCGGTAAACCCAAAACGGCGACGGTCGTGATGCATGACATCAACGAACTGAAGCGAGCCGAACACGAAAAGAGGCTGCTGGAATATCAACTCAACCGGGTTCAGAAAATGGAGGCCGTCGGAACCCTCGCCGGCGGCATAGCCCACGATTTCAACAATCTTTTGATGGGAATTCAGGGGCATGTGTCCATCATGCTCTCAATGACAGAATACGTCCATCCGTATTTCAACCATTTCCTTTCAATTGAGACGTACATCAACAATGCGACCGATCTGACAAACAAACTTCTTGGATTCGCCAAAGGCGGCAAATACGGACGGGAAAGGGTCGAGCTGAAAGATCTGGTCAAAGACCAGATCCGCATATTCGAGAAAACCAGAAAAGACGTCAGGGTAAAGGAAAAATACGAAAAAGCCGGGTGGCCTGTCGAAGCAGACTCTTTGCAGATAAAGCAGGTGATAATGAACCTGATTGTCAATGCTTTTCAGGCTATGCCCAACGGGGGCGGACTTCAGATTGTCACCCAAAACGTGGATATCGATGAAAACCCTTTGCAACACCTCCATGCCAAACCGGGTCAGTATGTCAAGCTCACGATTGCGGACACCGGAGTCGGCATGGACAAGGCCACCATGCAAAGAGTCTTCGAACCGTTTTTTACCACCAAAAAGATGGGACCCCATAAAGGGACGGGATTGGGGCTCGCATCGGCGTACGGCATCATCAAAAATCACAACGGTTTTATAACGGTGCAAAGTGTCGAGGGCAAGGGGTCGAGCTTCAACGTGTTTTTACCGAAATCAGCAGAAACTGCCGAAGCGGAAAACATCGATACCAGACGCGATGATACAAAGATAGAAACGGTGCTGACGGTCGATCAGGAGGAGGATGTTCGCGGTGTTTTGGAGCAAATGCTGAAAAAGTTGGGATTCAAAGTCCTGCAGGCCGGAGACGGCCGCCAGGCACTTGAGACCGTTCATCGGGCCGGAGACAAAGTCGATCTCGTTATTCTCGACGGCGACCTGCCGGTTAATGTCAGCAATGAATTGCTGCTAGAAATTAAAAAGGTCAACCCGATGCTGAAAGTTATGATTTTGAGCCGCCGGGGTCTTGATGAAAGCCGGAATACGATAACGAAACTCAACGCCAACGGTTTCTTGAAAAAACCGTTCAACATGATGCAGTTGACCACACAGTTGAATGAAATGGCGGGCCCTTGAAATGATTCCCAGTTACATGGCGTATCAGCCCCATTGGTTTTTTCGGATTTAGGATACTTTTTTTCCCTTCACCAAATGCGGAGCGTGCCGAATATTGACAGAACTTATGTGGTCCATTGACAATTATTGTCAGCATAAGCTCGATTTGTTGACCCAAAAGAGTCCGGTTCCCTGGCAGGATGTATTGTCCGGTACCGCGGGAGGATTGTTTGGTTAGTTTTATTTTAATTAATTTCA
>Ga0316189_10007280_pt1 | contig 10483 bp, 8 predicted proteins | sample LowCovwburrow_MG_FD_204930 | JGI IMG/M metagenome (GOLD analysis project Ga0316189, IMG submission 204930) | Coastal sediment microbial communities from Maine, United States - Lowes Cove worm burrow | ecosystem: Environmental > Aquatic > Marine > Coastal > Sediment | place: USA: Maine... | reverse complement strand
CAGCCGGAAACCAAAATCCAGACGCAAAAAAAACGGCGGCTAAATTATAACCGCCGTTCTTAAAAACTTTGAGTTTGAGCTCAGGCCGCTTTACGACGACGACGCATCAGACCCAAACCGCCAAGAGCACCCAACAGAAGAAAACCAGCCGCAGGAAGCGGAACAGGTGAAATCCCATTCAGAGAAACACTCGACGGACGCAAGAATACGTAGTCTGGGTTCACGTAGTCGTTAAAGCCATCGGTGAAAGAGAAAATCCAATCACCTGCGGCTGAAGTAGCGGCGACCGCGAAAGATCCTACAAAGCTGAAAGCACCAGCGGTGTTTCCGAAGCCGAAGCTGGAACCGCCGCCGAATGAGAAGGTAGAACCATCAGGTGCCTGGATCGATACCTGAGTTTCAGATCCCCAGGATGGAGATTGATGCAGCACTTGAAAATTAAATGCGATATCGGTGACAGTACCAGCACCAACAGTCTGGGTCAGCGTTGTCGTCGTTGCGCCGTCGACCGCGACACCGTCTAGATTAACTGTCGCAAGTGTCGATGCGATAGCGTTGGTTGCCATCAGCGTCGCAACCGCTACAGCTGCCAAAAGCTTTTTCATGGTGCTTACCCTTCTAAATTCATAAATATTTACCCTTCGTTAATATTTAAATCGTTCGGAATACCCTGTCACGAAAATTTATCAAAAAAGGCGAAAAAAAGGCTTAGTGTCGGCCATTTGTTGGTTTTTTCTACACAGTAAGGTCCAACCCGGAGCATTGAACGCAAAATGTGGACAGTTGGTCTCTGTGTCAGATACACTCCCCGGCTTTAAACCTGTGACTGTACTGTTTGATTCAGGGCGAATGTTCGTGAACTTGCATTGTTCCATCAGTTTCAGGGATCAGCAGATAGCGAACTGGTCGGTTTTGGGTCACAGAGTTTACACCGCCCTGGCTAAGTATTCGGTTTCCGCTGGTTTCGTATGTTGTTGTAATCTCGTCCCTATGTCGGTTCCACCCCAGAAGCTCTCCAGTTTCATCGTAAAGATAATCGTCGCGCCATGGGATAACCGGAAAGATTAACGGGTCTGCATAGACATTGTTCTGATTTCTATAGTCGATGGATGTGATGCGCATTTTCCCATCAAAGCCCGGCTCATAGAGGCGCTTTTCATGCTGGGGCAAAAAAAACGAAATAAATGATGGTGCGCTGTCATGCACCCCATTGTTGGCAAAAACTCCAATATCAATACGGTCTGACTGAATATCGGATTGTCCCGGAACTGGTCGCGAAGATTGCCAGTTTAGCGTGATACGTGCGCTGCGCCCATCGGGGTCAAGTGGGCTGATGTGGATATTTGCGGGGTCACCACGTAGTAAAACCCAATGAAAGGTCAGAGGCCGGCCGTTCGGATCTAACGTCCTATCGGCGGACACAACCATTGAACGGCTGTAGGCTGTACTTCGCCAGACACGGGCAATGGCCGCGGGGGTATCGAACAGGTGTTCTGAAAGGCCTTCGCCGAAATAGTCGATACCTTCTCGCACGCGATCCTCGTCAACTACCCGAAGGCGCACCAGCGGCGGAATGTCAGCCGGATGCAGCGCATTGGCGAGCGACACCATGCGTAGCAAATTTATGCGTTCTTTGGAAAAAACCGTTGGGTGGGCTGCGCCGCTCAGATAGGCTTCACGCGTTGACACCCCGTTCTGGCTTCGCCGAAAGATCATTTGAACGGTAGGGGCGAGCAGCCCGATTTCCATCAGGCGTGCTTTAGTGTCCGGATGGAACGCTGCCAAAATCATCGCCAAGGCCTCAAGAAAAGGTTTGTCTGAACCGGAAGAACCTTGGGAAATCAGATAATAAGGTGTGTTTGCGGGGAACAAATCCCCCCTTTCCGGGTCGTGGTCACGATGCTCTGGATATACATGAATCTGGCCAGTTACATAGTTTTGAAAGATCAAATCTGCCCCACGACCCTCTGGTGCGGTCAGGGCCATACGCGGCAAAGAGCGGGACAGGCGGCCGTTCTTTACTGCGGTCGAGGAATTCCCAATCACTGGGGCATTGAAGAGCAGGTTCACTGCTAAGCCGTAGTCCCACCCGACATCACTAAAGCGCGTGTCATAGAGAATACGGCTTAGTTGTGGATGTCGCTCTGTTTCCAGCAACGAATGCCCCCTGTCACGGTTGTCATAAAGATCGCCGTGGTTTCCTGCAGCCTGACCAATGGTATAAAGCTGACGCAACAACTGGTGGGCTGCTCCGTTCTGGTTTTCTCCTAATACAGGAACTGAAGAAGCTATTGGAAATGATATCTCGACCAAAGGTCGATCAGTCAGAGGTAACATTACCACATGCTGAGGGCTGATCTGTGCAACACCATCGCGCGCTTCAACGGGTTCGGATGTTTGCGCTGAAACGGCGCCTGATACGAGCAATAGCAAGGTTAGAGCGTATTTTGAAACGCAATTTGCGTGTTGGGTCCAGTGATTTTTCAATCTTTGCATAAGTGTCAAACTAGCACGCGCAGGCGATGTTTTGTCACCCGTTCAATCCTGATTTCAGACGCGCCAGAGAAACTGCGCAGAGCCACCCCGTGACAAAACCACCTAAATGCGTTTCCCAGGCGAGTAACCCACCAAGCAATGCCCAAAGTAGTGCGTTGAACATTACAAGCCAGAACACGGTGTTCCAGATGGGTTGGAGCGACCGCCCTGCACGTCGCCGCGCCGACCAGCGCCAAAATTGCCAGGCCCCGACAAGCCCAAACAATGCGCCAGATGCTCCGACCATTGGTTGAGGACTGCCGCTTAGCAGACCAAAGCAAATCCCGCCCCCGATTGCTGACGTGACGTAGATTATCAAGAATGACATTCGGGTGATGTTTTTTGCAGCAATGTCGCCCAGCACCCAAAGCGAAAGCATATTTCCTATCAGGTGACCGAAACCTCCGTGAAGAAAACCATAACTTATGAACATCAACCAAGGTTGTGCAGGGTAATTTGGCTGCCAGTCGTGTAGAAGGCCGGACCAGAACGCCCCATACTGATAGGCGAGCCCGCGCCAGCGTACTGTCCCGAATAAACCGTGATCAGCGGCTTGCAGGCTCAGTTCTATGAAGCTGCATAATGCGATAATACAAAGAATGACAGATGCCGGTCGCCATGGGGCGGGTGGGGCAGGAGATCGTTGATCGAGTGGTATTGTCATGCCATGCCAAAGCTTTGCCTAATGTTTACACGAATGTGAATCCCGACAAGGGTGGCGTTCTACATTGGGACGAACCTTGGTAGGGGTGCAAGACTTTCCCTGATAAATTTAGCAAGACGCGCATCCGCTTCTGCCTCTGTTTCTTCAAGCAAGATAGGCGTCACATAGCGTACCAATGCACCGTCCGTACGACCCATGACAATACTGTCAATAACGACGCCTATCTTTGCGGTGAAGTCATTTGTTTCGCGCTTGCCACGCTGTTCAAACCAGTAATAGACAAGCTGCCGTGTCATCCCCTTCTGAATAATCGCTCGGTTCACTGAAAAACGACCATAACCCGGGGCGCCGGAGTCGAGCTCGTAAGGTTCCAGACTGAAAACCTCCCAGCCACCAACCGGCAGACAGACCTCGGGGGAATGGATGCCAGAGCCTTCAGTTTGTTTGTCATAGAAGGCGACAAACATACTGATCAGGGCCGGATCCCCGGGAGTTGCATAGGTTGCGTTCAGATAGTCGCTGGCCCCGAGAACCCGCTCAATATCAATATCGAGCTGACTGAATGAACCGGACCAACGCGCGATCTGGCGTGGGAAAAGCGCAAAAGGATCACGATCCACTTGCACAGTTTCAACATTTTTCTGCAATACCCAGCCACAAGACACCAGCAGCGTCAGCAATGCGCCGGTTGCCAGTGCTTTTGAAGGGCGAACACCAAAAATGCGCCTTGTGATGGGTGCAAAGCCGTCTGTATCAAGGTCAATTGCCTCTGATAGTGGTTTTGGGTTCGGGGTAAGGCGCTGAAGTGCAACAGCCATTAAAAACAAAATTGCTATGCAGGCGATAAAGATTACCCAGCCTTCAAAAAAATGAAGAAACCCTTCAGCCTGCTCAATCCCATAGCTGTCAACGAGGATTCCAATAACCCCGATGCGAAAAGAGTTCATCAAAACTGTCAGCGGAGCGGCAGCCAGAAGCAGAACGACTTTGTGCCAGATTGGTCCGCGGTAAAGTATAGCAAAGAGATAGGAGAAACTCAGGATCGGGAAAAGGTATCTGAGACCCGAACAGGCCTCTGCCACCTGCAACTTGTAAACACCCAAGTCGATAATGTTTCCTTCAAGAAAAACAGAAACGCCTGCAAGACTGACGAACCAGACTCCAATCACCGACGATATGCCCTGAAGCTGTATCGTGAGCTTCCAGTAAAGGAACTGCGGCAATGGCAACATGAAGACAAGGTGAACAACAGGCAATAAATGCCGACGGCCCCTGTCCCAGCCGAAAATAGTCAGGACAACGCCACCAATCCAGAAAATCAGGGCATATGTTACGATATCAGGGATACGTGTCAGATTGCCGATCACCGCAACGAGTAATGCGAGAACAATAACGACGATGCCCGGCCAGCGGTCGGTAACGTCGGGGCGCGGTAGTGGCGCCCTGCGTAGCTCGCGTAGGAAAAGGTACAGTGAAATAATGGGGATAAGCGGGCCGTGACTATACTCAGGTGTCGCCCAAGCCTTGGCAAGTGAGACAAGCCCAATCCAGAAGATTGGGACAGAACCAGCGATAAGAAGTAGAAACCAGAAGAACCCCATCGCGTTGATCGTTGGGAAACGTGCAGCGTGCTTACTTGAATAGCTTTGCGTTGGCATGGTCAAACTTCCCTATGTGGCTCCGATAGTGTCCCCAAAGGTCTGTCAGTTTGTTGGACCGAACTTATAACACAACAACAGCTTAACGCTGAATCACAAATTGCCGATCCACTGTCAAAAAAACCTCGCTGGAATCAGAGGAACCAATCCCGGTTTCGTCTCGGTGGCGGTATATGTAACCGGTGGAAAGGTTCCAGTCTTTCGTCAGTGCATAGTTATATGCTGCACGGATTTGCGGAGTTTTGGTATCTGTAACAGTGCCACCCCCGGCATCAGCAACTTCGACATAGTCAAAACCAAGTGCGAAGGAAGAAAGTGCATTGATGGTTTGCAGATAGCCCAAAGCAGCCCGGGTCGTGCGAATATCATTCCCTTCGGTGCTGGTGCTAACCGCACGGTCAACCGACGCGGTGATGGACGCAGCGGGCAGGTTATGTGTATAGGCAAGGTTACCTATTGCATCGGTGTCCCCATTCTCACCACGGACCGCCCCTAAGCTTACCGAAATTGAGCCGGTTGGCAGGGTCAGCGCGCGGTTCACGCTTACTGTATTCCTGCGCCCCGTTGTCGAGAGAGAGGTCGATACGTTCACACCGGCGGATCCGTTGGTCAGATTGCGTGTAAGTCCAACCCCGCCAGTAATCCCGCTAAAATTTGTGATCGTAGGTAAATTATCAGTTTCCTCGACCTCAGAATAACCAATACTGCTGGTCAGTGTGGTCGACGGGTCCAGTAAATAGCTCAGGTCAAATGTTGTGCTTTGGGTCGTGCGTTCTGTCTGCACGACATCTTCAGCGTCATATTCTTTCTGGCTATAGGTCAGTCGGCCAGTGGCAACCGGCGACAAAGTAAAGCGGCTGAACACATCGACTTGGTTGGTGGTTCTGTCAAACAAGCCTGGGTCAATCGTGTTGCTGTAACTTGTATCATTGTTTTTCAGCTCGATCCCAAACCCGATCGGATCATTCACGCCGGTCTCAAAGAACAAACGAGAGCGATAGTTTTCCCGTCTGCCGTCATCAATAATCAGGCTGGTTTGGTCAAGAATCTCGTCAAGCTCCCGCAGCGGGTCAGCAAAGTTCAGATCAATTCGTCTGTAGTTAAAGTCTGCCTGAACTTTATTGTTAGCTCCGTTATGTGCGTAACTTAACCCGACACGCGGATCATCAGCCGAGAAATGTTCGGTGGACCCAGGCGCATCAGACAGCCGCAAAATACCGCTAAGATCAAACTGAAAAGTGTTGAGCGGCGTTTCTTTCAGCAATGTAAAGGATAACGTGTTGTCAAATAGCGTTGTCGTTCCAGGCGATGCAGGATCGAGATCAAAGTTATCATTCACCCTTAGCGATGAACTGATACCAAAGGTCAACGTCAAACCACCGGGTGCGGGTTGGCTACCGGCCGGGGCGTTTTGACCGACTGCTGGTGATAGCCCTGACAGAAGTACTGCTGCGACTGTCAAACTAATGGATAGGTTCCGCTTTTTATTCACCTGGTTTACCCAATTTACTGTCCAGACAACACGAGCACCCGAATTGGTCTACTCAAGTGCCAGCTTTTCTTTCCCAATACCTTCAAGCAAATTATCAGAAAAATCTTGCTTGCTTGTCGAAACAATTACATTTCTTAACAAGGAAAAGCACGTTCAAAGCCGTGCTGCAATCACTAAAGGCATCAGGTGTATCACTAAGGAAACAGATTTTTTGAAAAACCTGATGCAATTGCAGGGCACATAAAACGTCTGATTGCATGGTCTGCAATACTTGTCTTATCAATGCGTACCAGAAATGGTTTCCAGTTGTATCTGACTGCCTTCTTTGCACCCGTCGGCGGTTATAATTTAGCCGCCGTTTTTTTTGCGTCTGGATTTTGGTTTCCGGCTGGCGGTTTCAGATTTGCAGGCCGAGGCCTTGTTTTATCATCCAGAGCATTCTTAGGAGCCTGAGGCGGATGAGTGTTGCGCTTGCGCGCAGGCGTTCTCCCGGGGAGTTCAGTTTAGCGCTGAACACGACCTTTGGCAGATGTGCGAGCAGGCTGACGGGCATCATGAGCCCGCGCAGGGCCCAGCGGGCTCGTGCCTTTGCACCTGTTCCGTTTGTGGCGCACATTTCCTGCGTGATGCGGCGCCATTTATGGCGCAGCGCGGCCCAGTCCTGCCGCGAGGGGTGGCTGACCACAAGGCTGTCTTCATAGACCAGCCTGTAACCTTTGGCGACGGCGCGCATGCTCCAGTCCAGATCTTCGGATACGCCGCCGCGGAACTCTCCGACATCCTCGAACACATCGCGCCGGGTGACGAGATTGCCAGCACCGGTAAAGCCCTGGACCTCGATGTAGCGCTTAAAATTAAAGGCAAAAACGGTTTCAAACCCTTCGGCCCCACTGCGGGGCGGCGGGGTTTCATCAAAGACATCGACGCGCCCGCCGATCAGGCCTGCGCGCGGCGCCACCGTGAACGCCACTTTGATCCAGTCAGGGGCGGCCACGCAGTCCGCATCAATAAAGAACAGCAGCGGTGCCTTTGTTTCCCGCACACCCCTGTTGCGGGCGGCGGCGGCGCCTTTTTCCGGCTCAATAATAAACCTGACTTCCGGGAAAGCCTTACGGACCGTGTCCAGAGATTGAGTTGAGCCATTATCAACAACGACAATCTCGACCCTGCGGCAGTCATTCCCGGCCAGCGAGGCGAGGCAGCGCGTGAGCCGGGGGACATCATTATAGTGAGGGATAATGACGGCGGCATCAGCCATAGCCATATTCGTACCCATAGGCTCCGTCTGTATAGCGGGCTTTGTTCAGGACCACGCCCATCACATTTGTAAGCTCTGCCAGCTGGCGCTCGGCCACGTCGATCTGATCGACGGTGGTTTTTTCCGCTTCAACCAGCAGGATTGCGCAATCGACATTCTTCAAAAATCCGAAGTTATCATCACTCGCCATCAGCGGCGGCATGTCAAACAGCATGATGTCGGGCTTGTAAACGTCGTCAAGCTCGTTCAGGACCTCCAGGGTTCGTTGGCTCTGAAGAAGCTCGGAGGAGTTTTTCACCGGCCCGTTATTAAGGCCCAGTATCACATTTGCCCCATAGCGTATTGCGTGGTCAGAAAAGGCAACATCCCCCTTCAGAACATCCCCCATATTATGCGCACACGTCAGCCCCAGCATTTTGGCAAGGCCCGCGCGCCGCAAATCCAGATCAAACAGCATTGTCTTAAGATCCGCCTGCCGGCCAAAACTGAAGGCAAGATTTGCCGCCGTTGTGGTCTTGCCACAGCCACTGTGCGAGGACACCAGGGCAATACGTTTCCAGCCATTGCTTTCGGCCTGCTGCAGAATCCGCGACCGCAGCATGTCATAGGGACCCGCCTCATGCCCGCCATTAAAAGAGACAAGGCGGTTTTTGCGCGCGACACGGGGTTTGATATCTGCCGCCGCCACGCTTTGCCAGGCGTCGATGGCTGGCTCGGATGTTTTGGTGCCCGGCTTGCCGCGAGGTTTTGACGCCTGCTGCCCGCTTTCACGTTGCTCGCGGGCCTTTTCAATGGCGACCTGAAGTTTTTCCATTCAATACATTCCTTCTACGGCAGAAGTCATCACCAGCGCACACCAATTTTGTCCATGATCTTTTCGGCAATCAGATCAAGGGGTTGATAATAGGTGTGCACCGCATAGACCGCGACCGGGATACCTATGAGGATTGTCATAATCCAGAGCGTTTTCAAACCGCGTTGCCGGATCATCTCGCCCCGTGTCCGGGTGTAGGGCACCGTCGCCAGCGGGGTAATGCCCAGCTTGCTGACCAGATCTTCGGGCCGGCGGATCGATTTGTTCAGAAGTTCCAGCAAAACCACCAGGCCAATGCCAGCCATAATGCCAAAGGCGCTTCCGCCGCCGGCAATCAGAGCACGGTTTGGTTTGGTCGGCTCGCTTGGTGCGGTGGGCGGGTCAATGATCGATATGCGCTGGCCGCGCGCCATGACCTCGATCCGCTCCCCCGTACTGGCCTGGGACAGCCGGTTTGTCGCCGTGTTATATTGCTGCTGGGTATTCTGATAGTCGAGCGTCAGCTCTTCAAGCCGGATCGCAACAGAAGGGGCCCGGGCAATGGTCTCTGTCAGGTCCTGAAGCTGCCTGACGGTCAGGGTTTTCTGCTCTTCCAGAACCGCGACCTGTGCGTCAAGCTGGGCCAGTTGCACATCCAGAAGCGTGTTCCCGGTTCCAACCGCCGCACTCTGCGGAGTGGGTTGTGCGCTGACCACCTCTTCTACCTGCGCAATCTGGGCCCGAAGCATCTTAACCTGTGGGTTTTCCTCCGAGTAAATCGCCAGCGCATTGTTGAGCTGCGTGCGCAACGATGCCAGCTGTAGCTGTTCCGCTGTCAGCGCCTGTCCGGTCACCCCGGCAACCTGTCCTGTCGCTCGAAAAACGTCAATCAGGCGCTGCTTCTGATCCTTGAGACTTGCAATGTTGCGCTCGGCTGTTGCCAGCCGGTCCTGCAAAATAGTTTGCTGGTTCAGCCGGTAAATAAGGCTCGAGGGCAGAGCATCAGCATTTTCTGTTTTAAAGGCCAGAATACGCGCAGACTGCTCGGCCAGCCGTTCACTGAGCCGGGCAACTTCCTGCTCAAAAAACTCCAGTGTCTGGGTCGCACGTCCGGTCCGCGATTCTACATCTTCCTGCTGGATCAGCGTCAGATATTCATTCAGCACACTGGCAGCATTGCGCGCTGAAGGGGCTTCAAAACTGATCGACATCAGCGGTGCCTGGTTGCGTCCTGCGCTGGTTCTGACCAAGGTGCGCGTGCGCATTGACCGCTCAATCTGGTCAGGACTCATCTCGTTCTGGTCTTTGAAGATCTGCAGCCGATTGGCAATATCCAGCAGATTGGCCCGGGTCAGAAGGCGCTCTTCGACAACCTGCAACTGTTCCTGGGCAGGGGTCAGAGCTGTGGAGGCCGCAAGCTGTGCCGGGATTTGTGGCGCTTCCACAATCAGTTTCATGCTCGAGACATAAGAAGGAGGCAGAGACACCGCAGCAATCGTGGCGGCAACAGAGATCACTGTCGCGACGATCAGAAAATACGGAAACCGCCGTAAAAAAATCAACCAGTAATATCGCAGATTTAGCATACTGTTATGGCCCCTTCTTTAAGCCAGATACCAAAGATTCCTGCCCCACATAAGGCAGGCCTCCCGGAAGTCGGGTCGGTATATAATCCCCTTCGCCTGACCAATGGCTCTTCCCCTTCATCCCGTGCCCTCTTCCGACGGGAGAACCCTTTCCCGGTCGGTCAGGAACCGCAGACTCTGTTTGTCGTCCACCAGTGACAAGCCACCAAAAAAGACCCCGTCGTCCAGCACGCTCTTTACCGTATCTTTTGTTATAACGGGCACTTCACTGCTCCAGGCGTACAGCATCGAGAATTCGCACAGCTGATTAACCAGGCGGGGCACACCACGGGTCGCATTGTAAATCGCCTTACAGGCAGACGGCGTAAACTCCTGCCCTGTTCCGCCGGCCACCTTAAGGCGATGCGCAATATATTCAGCCACCGTTTCAGCGCTCATGCCCGTCAGGTGAAAGCTCGCAGCCACGCGTTGCGCAAGCTGGCGCATATTTGGACTCA
>Ga0316189_10007279_pt1 | contig 10484 bp, 6 predicted proteins | sample LowCovwburrow_MG_FD_204930 | JGI IMG/M metagenome (GOLD analysis project Ga0316189, IMG submission 204930) | Coastal sediment microbial communities from Maine, United States - Lowes Cove worm burrow | ecosystem: Environmental > Aquatic > Marine > Coastal > Sediment | place: USA: Maine... | reverse complement strand
TATTACTGGCATTAGGATCTTTCATATCTGCTGAAATCTGAATTTCGCGTCTTCCTTCTAAATGATTAATAACCACATCTCCCCTCGCAATGCTATACTCAGCAATATCCCTTAAATTAACGCGCTCTCCATTTGGTGTAATGATTCGCATTTCATCCAAATCATTTATTGAACCTCTATTACTTCTATCATAACGTACCCAAACTCTAATCTCATCTTGTCCTCTCTGAAAACGTTGTGCTTGCACACCAAAAAATCCTGCACGTACCTGACTCATTACAGTCCTTAAGTCTAAGCCTAATAAATAAGCACTTTGCTTTAATTGCAATCGTATTTCTTTAATGCCAGCAGGATCGTTATCCTCGACATCTTTTAAAATAGGATTAGAATTCATTATAGTTTTAAGCTCTTTCTTCGCTTCCTTTAGTTCTTGAATGTTATTACTTAATAACGATACAGAAATTGGGCTTCCTCCAAAATTACTTCCCGAGCCAAAAGTCAACCGTTCTGACCCAATAATAGGACCAACTAATTCTCGTAACCTGTTCGCTACCAAAATAGAGCTTATAACATCTGGTCGTTCTTCTCCAGGTAACATGTTAATGCGCAATGATGCACTAGAGGAACTACTTATCGTTCTAATTGTATTTTCAAATAAAACCTTGTCAGTACCTTTTAAATACTTTTCTGTAAGCTCTTGGTTTACTATATCTGCTTTAGATTCTATCATTGATATAATAGAATCTGTGATTTTTTCATTTGTACCATTAGGCATATCTAACTCAATAGATACCTGGTCACTGGCAATTCTTGGAAATAAGGTGACACTAATAAGCCCACCACCAACGGCACCAATAGTAAAAATTAGCAAGGCTATAAAAATACCTAATGCAAGAAGTTTAAACTCTAAGACAAATCGTAATGCTGGTGCATATAGTTTATCTCTTAAAAAGCTCATAATCCTATCACCAAATTTATTAATGACCTGCATCTTTGAAAAGAATTTCTTAATTCCGCTGAGCTCTTCTGACTCGTTTTTAGGATGTAATGCTTTTGAATGCGCCAAATGCGCTGGCAAAATGATTAAAGCTTCTATTAAAGATACGGTAAGAGTTAGAATAACAATGACCGAAACTTCACCAAAAAACTCACCAATTCTACTATCTAAGAACAAAAAGGTTGAAAAAGCCAAAAGCGTTGTTATAATTGCCGAAACCACTGGCGGAAGAACTTCCATAACGCCATCTACTGCTGCCTCAACAGGGCTTTTACCACGCTCGTAATGCTGGTAGATATTTTCTGCAATTACAATGCCATCATCTACTAAAATACCAATAACAATAATCATCCCGAAGAGAGATAACACATTAATAGTAACATCGAACTGACCTGCTAACATAAACATCCCTAGAAATGAGATTGGCAATCCAAAAGCAACCCAAAACGCCAAACGCGTATTAAGAAACAATGATAAAAAGATAAGGACAAGTACAATTCCTGCTAGGGCATTTTCTAACAATAATTGCGTACGCTGTTCTAACGTAATCGATAAGTCTCTTACGACATCTAAACGGACGTTATTGTACTTTTGATTATAGTCTTCTATATAGTCTTTTACTTTTTGAGCAGAGGACACTAAGTCTTCATTATTTGTACTCGTCACAGTAACATTTACGGATAACTCTTTATTAAAATAGGTCGCATTAGGCGATTCTGAAAAACGATCTCTAATGATGGCTACATCTTTTAATCGCACTATTTTCCCATCTGGTGATGCTTTTACAATAACATTAGTTAAGTCATCACCATAATAAGATCTATTATTAGCTCTAATTAAATATTCTTCAGCATCTGTTTTTATATTGCCACCCGTGACTAAAATATTAGATTGCCCAACAGCGAGAGCCACATCTGTAAAAGAAATATTATAAGCTAATAAACTCGTTTCATTAACTGCTATTTCAATTTCTTCTTGAGGAAAACCCGAAACTTGTATTTGTGAAATACCATCAATACCACGTAAATCATTTTCTACTTGACGCCCAATTTCTTTTAGTGTTGCTAATGGAATCTCATTGCCACTTAAGGCAAAACTTATGGTTTGCCTTACTTCTTCTCGCTTGGCAACAATCAAGGGTTCCATGCCAGTTGGATAACTTGGCACGCGATCTACAGCATTCTTAACCTCTAAAAGCATGAAGTCTATGTTCTCACCTCTCTCGATTTCAACAGTTATGGATCCACTATTTTCTCTTGATAACGATGTTACCCGATCTACTCCTCTTAGTCCTTTTAGGTTGTCTTCAATTTGAAGCACAATACCTTCTTCTATTTCCTGAGGCGATGCACCAGGATAGGCAATCGTAATCGTAATAATTTTTGATTCTACTAAAGGAAAGAAACTCGACTTTAAGCCAAAGAATCCCAAAAGTCCAAAGATTATAAAGGCACCTATTATAACATTAACTGCAACATGGTAGCGAATAAAAAAAGAGATAATTTTTCTCATAATCCTAGTCGGCTTTAGATTGAGTGAAAGGCTTTACCAGCATACCAGCATAAGCACCAGGAACGGGTTTTGAAATGATTATAGTTCCATCTGCAACATTTTTCAATACCACTTTCGTATCTGTAAAATAAACTGGCTTAACAGGTATGGCATCTAAAACACTATCTCTAAGCGCAAAAATGGTATTATTGTCTGATAGCAATGTTCTGTCTATTTCAATAGCATTAGGTTCGTCTCTGGCATCTAATTCTGCTTCTAAATAAAAGCCCTCTTTTAATTCTGGATGTTTAACTTCTATAAATGCCGTTATAGTTTGCGTTGTTAAATCCACACTTCCATTAACGCGAGAGACTATGCCATTGTATGTATTTGCGCCATCTAAGGTTTGCAAAGCTACAGTTTCTCCAACTTTTAAAAACTGCGCATAGGTTTTAGAAATCGCAACTTCTATTTCATAAACTGATGGATCGATGAATTCACCTAATTTTTGCCCGTTTCTTACTAAGGACCCCTCCGTGACTAAGGCTTCAGTTAAAATCCCAGAAAATGGTGCGTTAATATAATATTTAGACAAGCGTTGCTCTAAATTCTTAACGTTATAATAACTTGATATTATACCTCTTCCAGTTATAAAATAATTCTCCTTTTCAGAGGTCATTTTAGGCAATTTCGGTGTTGTCTTCTCAATATTAAAACTAGAAATATAGCCTTGCCATTTATTATAAACCTCAGGGAAGTCTAACCTTAAATCCGGCATGATTGCGGCAATATCTTTGTATAAATTACTTTTTGCTGATTGAACAGTCGCATAGTATTCTGAAGCGTCTATTCTAATTAAGGGCTGACCTTTTTTGTAGGTTTGTCCTGATTTGAATAAAATGCTTGTAGGTCTAAAAACCCCTTGAACCTCAGAAAACAATTCAACACGACGCTTAGCTACTAAATTACCGCTTGCAGATATTACAATTGGTATTGTTGCGTTTTTAACGGTATCTACAAATACTGTCTTTATAACCTTAGATGGTACAAGTTTGGGTTTGTTTTTATTAGTAATGAGATATTTTGATAACATAATTGCACCAATAACAAGTGCTAATCCTAAAACGGACAGAATAACTTTTCTTAACATGATCTTAAATGGGTCAGTATGACCGCAAAGTTACTTTTATCCTTATATGAAGTCGTTAAAATAATCTTAATTGTTAAGTGCGTCCAATTGCGCTTGTACAGTCTCCCAATCTTCCATCAATTTTTCTAAATCTGATTTCTTGCCTTGATAGGCTTCAAAAAACTTAGGGTCTGAAGCCGTTTTATCATAATCCGTTGCCAACTTAAGGTCATCAGATTTAATGTCCTTTTCTAGCTGATTGATTTTAGATTCGATATTACTAAGTCTATTATTTAATGATTTTAATTTTTTCTGATCTTGGTAGCTCTGCTTATTACTTTCCTTTGGTTGATTTGCAATAACCGTTCGCTTTTCTGCTTCTCTTAAGTTTTCAAGATTACGTTGTTCTAAATAGAAATCTATATCGCCTAAATACTGCTTAATATTCTGGTCTTTAAATTCGTAAACCGTATCGGTTAATCCTTGAAGAAAATCTCTATCGTGAGACACCAAAATTAGGGTGCCTTCAAACTTTTTCAAAGCCTCTTTTAAGACCGTCTTAGATTTTATATCTAAATGATTGGTAGGCTCATCCATAATGAGAACGTTTAATGGTTGTAGCAACAGTTTTGCTAAAGCTAAACGATTACGCTCACCACCAGAAAGCACTCTCACGAACTTTTCTGCTTCTGTACCTCGGAATAAAAATGACCCTAATATATCTCTTACTTTACTCCTATTTGTTTCATTAGCCGCATCAATCATGGTATCTAGAACCGTTTTGCTTCCATCTAAATATTCCGCTTGATTCTGAGCGAAGTAACCAATCTGAACGTTGTGTCCTAAATTTAAATTACCCTCGTGTTTAATCTCACCTACTATGATTTTAGCTAGTGTAGATTTACCTTGCCCATTTTGGCCAACAAAAGCCGTTTTAATATCTCTAGGCACTGACAAGTTTACATTATGTAATACCTGTAAATCACCATACCGTTTAGAAACATTTTCAATTTCTACTACAACTTTACCAGGCGTTACGGATACCGGAAATTTTAAAGACATTACACTGTTATCATCCTCATCGACTTCTATCCTATCGATACGTTTAAGCTTTTTCACTAACGACTGTGCCATTGTAGCTTTAGACGCTTTGGCTTTAAACTTTTCAATTAACTTTTCAGTCTGCTGTATTTGTTTTTCTTGGTTTTTTTGAGCGGCAAGTTGCTGAATTTTCATTTCCTTGCGAAGGGCCAAGAACTTAGTGTAAGGTTTGTTGTAATCGTAGATACGTCCTAAAGAAATTTCAATAGTACGATTGGTTACATTATCTAAAAACATCTTATCATGCGAAACAATCACAACTGCTCCACTATAGTTTTTCAAAAAGTTCTCTAACCAAATGATAGATTCTATATCTAAGTGGTTAGTGGGCTCATCCAATAGCAATAAATCATTATTTTGAAGTAGCAGCTTTGCTAATTCTATTCGCATTCTCCAACCACCAGAAAACGTATCGGTAAGTTTATCAAAATCTTCGCGTTTAAAACCTAGTCCTTGAAGAATTTTTTCAGTTTCACCCTGATAATTATAGCCACCTAAGATTTCATATTGATGCTGGATTTCGTTCAAATCAATCATTAACTGATGATAAGAGTCACTTTCGTAATCTGTACGCTCTGCTAATTGTGTATTTATAACTTCTAGTTTCTCTTCACAGACTTTAATTTCTTTAAAGGCCTCGTAAGATTCCTCTAAAACCGTTTTCCCAAAATCAAAGTCAATATCTTGTTTAAGAAAACCAATTCTTAAATCTTTATCTGCCGCAATCTGCCCTGTATCTGGTTCTTGCTCTTTTGAGAGAATTCTTAGCATCGTAGACTTACCAGCTCCATTCTTACCGATTAAACCGATGCGATCGCCATTACCTAATTTATAAGTAATTTCTTCAAATAGATATTCGCCTTGAAAACCTATGGATAGATTATGGATATTTAACATAACATTTTTGAATATTACAATTGTAATAAAGTTACAATTGTTACAACGCTCCTCTTATAAAAATTTATCTTTGCATTGTTTTAAAAAACGCAAAAGTAAAGGTTTTAGTTATGATTAGAAAAGGAATGAAACTTTATAGTATACTTTTTGGAGCTTGTCCAAAATGCCATCAAGAATCCATGTACATTGAGAAAAACCCATACATACTTACTGATACTTTAAAAATTAACGATAATTGCTCGCATTGCAATACGAGATACAGAATGGAACCTTCCTTTTTTTATGGTTCTATGTACGTAAGTTATGGTTTAGGCATTGCTTTTGCTATTGCTGCTTTTGTAGTTAGTTATTTAATATTTGAGTCATCTCTAATGACTGCCTTTATCGCTATAGTCATAACTTTAGTTGGTTTTATGCCAATAATTATGCGATTATCTAGAAATATTTGGATTAATCTCTTTATGAGTTATGACAAGACTATGGTAAAGAAATAAAGCGGTTAATATCTATTTCGGCATCTAATGCTTCATTATTTTCTATAAAATGAAATAGTTTTTTAGCAACATAAGGTGCTATCATAACACCTCTAGTCCCTAATCCGTTTAAAACGTAGAGATTATTGTGTTCTGAATGCCTACCAACCAAAGGTCTTCTATCCGGTACTGTAGGTCTAATTCCGGCAACATGGTTAACCACTTCAAAATCACATTTTATAAAGGCTTTCAATTTGGTAAGTAATTCTAATTTGGCTTCATTAGTGGGACTATTAGTCTTACCCTCATTATTGTATGTGGAACCAACATTATATAAATCATTACCAAGCGGTATGATAAACACAGAAGACTTTATAGCGAAGTCAATTTTTAAATCTGGCGCTATTATAGTTAAAATCTCACCTTTTGAGCCCGCTAACGGAATATGATTGAAATAAGGATTTTGCTTTACTCCAAAACCTTCGGCAAATACAATATGAGATACTTTCCAATTTAGATACTGAATTGAATCTGCTTTAAATTGAACCTTGTCGTGCTGAAAAGCAACGTCTTGCAAACAATCTTTCTTCCTTAAAAAGTTCTTATAGCTAGTGATTAATGTTTCCGTGTCTAAGCGACCTGCATTCAATACTTCTCCAAATCCAAAAGGTGCATCTATGACAGAATTCGTATTCTTTAATAAATTTAATGAGAGGTAAGGTTCAAGCGCTGGTTTATCTGAAGCACTAAACCATTTATTTTGTTCTTGTATAGAAGTAAAACGTCTTAAGATTCTAAGTTTGTGATCAATCTTAATATTTAAGTCTGTTTCGATTTTAGCATATAAAGGCAGAGCGATTTCTAATTGTACTTTGGCTTTCCATACTTCTGAGAAACGCTTTAGAATAACAGGATTATACAATCCTGCAGCTACTCTAGAAGACTTCTGAGAGTTATTATCAAATACTACAAACGATTTATTATTAGCTCTAAGTTGCTCGCAAAATGCTATACTCGCTAAGCCACAACCTACAATGATGTAATCTACTTCTTTCATTATGGCAAAAGTAAATAATTATGCTTCGACAAGCTCAGTGAGAGACCAGAAATAAATGAAAGTAACTATTTCTCAATTTACCACATAAAATGACTGCTTTAAAAATAGATTTCTATTTCGCTAATGCTCTAATTGACTGAAGATTTAGCAAAAAAAAACGCCCACTTAGAAAGTGAGCGTTTATATTTTTAATAGTACAAATTAACTAGTAACTCCACATATCTTGTTCAAAGTTTCTAATCTTATCTTTGATACGATCTGATTCTAAAAGTTGCATTAAAGCGTTTTCAGTGACATACTCTTTTACTTCTCTATCTCCGTAAACATTTTCTTCTTTGTAGATAACTCCACTAAAGCGTCTACTGTTTAACAAGTGACCAAAAGAAAGCGGTACAGCACTATTTTTATTATTAAAGGCCTTAGCTTCATGAAGAATATCTCTTATTTCTGGAAAGAACACCCAAAATAAACCGATAGGTTCTTTATTTGCTTCGTCATCGCCATCAATAAAGTTAACATCTGGTGCTGCTGGTGCAATAGCCAAAATACGAAACTTTAATTCACCTTGTCGCTTATCAAAAAACCAAAGTCCTTTAATTAGGTACGAGCTAATATCACCAGCTCCAATTTCGCGCTTAATAACATATTCTTCTGGAACCAAAGACTTATCAGAAACACCTTCTGCATTCATCCACTCTATACCTTCATCAGTAACATCTGATAATTTAGTTGACGCATCCAAATCTTCCATGGTACGTTCTTCAGTAAAATACGCATCGGCATATACCTTAGGTATCATACCACTTTCAATATTTTCCATTAAGACCCGGTACAATGATTTTCTATCATCCCCTAAATTCTCTTCAATAGGAAAATACAATGGAAAATTAGCGCGCTCATCTAAGATTATCTTTTCCCAAGTCATTTTAGAAAATAAGATATCTCTATCTCCAACATAACCATATTCTAAAGGTTTGTCGTTATCTAGAAGTAATTGTGCTTCAGTTTTGATACCAATTTCTTCCGGTATTTTGGCGTTTAGGATATTAGCTTGAGCAAACATTGTATTTGCAGCTAAAACTCCTAATCCTATACATAAAAAGCTTTTTAATTTCATGTGTTCTAGTTTATTGTATTCAATAAGTCACATGGAACATCCTTATTAAGAGCTCTCTAAAAGAGACAATTCTATTTTCGGATGTTTCATCTTATTTAATATTATTAATTTGGGATTCTTTTTTCTAATTTTTAGTAATATCTCTTTTCTAAAAATTTATAAATTAGTTCGTTATCTCAATAGTTACAGGAGATACACCTTTTAATTGATATTTAGCATTTCCTTGAATCTTAGCTTTAATATCGAAAATTTGAATGATATCACCTTTACGTGCCCTAGCAATCGCTGATTTAGCCTGACCATTCATTTTTGTACCAGCAACTAGAACGGTAGGTTGTCCAGGTACTTTAATTTTAAATGATGTTACATTAATCGGCAAATCGAAAACAAAATCATCAAGTTTAGCTCCAACTGTACCAACCTCTACATTACGCTTAGGTAATTTTACAATACCATCTTTACCAACAATTGTACCTGTAGGTTTTGGAATATCTTTAATTCTAAATGTTTGCTGATCACTAACTTTTGAACCATCATCTAAAGTTGCAGTAACATTTATTGTTACTTCTCTACCTGTTCCTGGATTCATAGCATATTTTCCAATACCAGTAGTTTTAGATAAACCACTACCAGAAGCATTCACTTTATTATCTGACACACCTGCAAAAGAAATAGTCATTGGGTTAGAAACACCACGATAAACAACATTCATCTTATCTGCAGAAATTGTAGCAGAATTCGGTCTAGGTACAACTACGTAGTTACCAATAATGTCAATCTCTAATGGCTTACCATCTTCTAAGAATGTAAACTTACCATCAATCTTGTGTTCACCAACATTACCAACGTTAAAGTCTAATTTCGCAGCTCCTAGAGAATCAATAGCATCAGAAAGATTTATTTCTTTTCCTTGAACTGATAATTTAGTTGGTGTTACATTAGCATATTTACCTAACACTACTTTACCTTGAAATTTCTCTCCAGCAAAGAACGCAGATTTATCCGCTAAAACTATAGCTTGATATTTTTTAAGCGATACGGCTTCTGTTAAGGTATTCCCTAAAAACAGGTTAAACATATTAGCTTCAGTTACCTTAACATCGTTCTGCAAAGCAGTTAGCTTTGTATAGGAAGCAATCGCTGGAAAACCTTTAAAATGATAATCTAACCATCCCATTTTTTTTCCTTTAGAATCCTCAGTTTCAGAAGTATCAAATAATTTATCAAAAGTTTCGTTCGCCTTTTTATACTTCACATCAGCACCTAAAACGTCTTTGATATCTTTCTTATACTTAGCTACTGCAGCCATTACAGCATCACCAGCTTTTGTTAATCGATCTCCAGTAAACCATTTTTCATCAAGGATATCTGTTTTATCCATTTTTTCAAATGGCAATTTACCGGTTTCAGGATCTAATTCATATTTTCCATCTTTTAGTAAATCGACTTTTAAAGTCTCAACATATTTGAAAAATTTATCAGATATAAGACTTACTTGTTTAGCTTTTTGAGCTGGTAAAGCAAACTCTTCTGGTTTCTCTTCTCCTTTAGTTTCTAAATCTGCTAATAATGCGACATTTCTATCAGTAGTTGCCGTGTTAGAATCAGCGAATTTAGCTTCCATCAGTCCAAAGGCTGATAGTACTTCTTTTGACATATTCATTGCCATCATTGCGATGAATACTAAATACATCAAGTTAATCATTTTCTGCCTTGCAGATAATTTTCCTCCTGCCATTGTAATTAGTTTTAAATGTTAATTAATTAAATTGATTATAAAAACTAATTAGTTTTTGTTCATTGCAGATAACATTCCTCCATATACACCATTTAATGATGAAAGGTTAGATGCTAAGGATTGCATTTGCTCTTTTAATTTAGTAGCATTCTCAACTGCTTCTTCATTAATAGTGGCTTGACGATTAGCGCTTTCCATTTGTACTTTGTAAAGGCTATTTAATGATTCCATTTGTGCAGCAGCTAAAGACATTTCTTCGCTGTATCTCTTTTGAGCATTCATACCCTCAACTGTTGGAGACATACCTTTTGCAGCACCTTCGAAATTTTTGATGCTAGTTCCTAAGCTCGCCATAAGCTCACCATCAATTTTAGCTTCTTTTAATAAATTATCTAATTTCTTAGACAATATAGCTTCAGCATCTTTAGGTTCTTCTTTTTTCTTTTTTCCACCTAATGTTTGCGCTCCTGCTAATTCTGGATAT
>Ga0316189_10007277_pt1 | contig 10485 bp, 10 predicted proteins | sample LowCovwburrow_MG_FD_204930 | JGI IMG/M metagenome (GOLD analysis project Ga0316189, IMG submission 204930) | Coastal sediment microbial communities from Maine, United States - Lowes Cove worm burrow | ecosystem: Environmental > Aquatic > Marine > Coastal > Sediment | place: USA: Maine... | reverse complement strand
CTGCCAGGTTGCCCAGATATTTATCGAGGACTTCGTAAAGCTTGAAGACACTGGCAATGTTGACGTGCTCCTCGGCCGTATGCTGGCTCATATCGCCGTCCGCGCCCCAGACGATCCCTTTGATACCGAACTGGCTCAGGTGGCGGGCGTCACTGGCACCATGTTCGAAACCGGTTCCGGTCCCCTCAGCGAATTTCAGTAGTTCGTCCAGGTAAGGAGACTCACCTCCCATGAAAAGCGGTTCCTTTTCCTCGATCACCAGACGGCCGCCGATCTTACCCTGTATGGCCTCGACCAGTGCATCTACGTTATCGTTCTCGGTATAGCGGATGTCGAACAGTGCCTCAGCACTGTCCGGAACCTGGTTGACCGATGCCCCCGCCTTGATCCGGCTGAAATTGATGGTCCGGTGCCAATGGTCCGGCAAGGTATCTTTAAAAAAAGTTCGGATAACACGATAATCTTCGATCAGCTTCTCGATGGCGTTCTCACCGAGCCAGGGCCGGGCGCCATGGGCGGATTTGCCCTCGGTGATCAGTTTTAGACGCAGGATCCCCTTTTCTTTGACGACGATTTTGTCGACACTGCCGCCGTCCAGGGCGATGCAAAAATCGGCTTTTACCAATGGAAGGACTTTCTTGGCGCCGTTGACCCCACCGATTTCCTCGTCGGTTGTGATCAGAATGCCGAAAGGCAGGTCCTGCTGACCACCGCCCCGGTTGCGGCACCGCTGCAAGTGTTCCTTGAGGAGCACCAGCGAAAGGGCGGCCGCATACTTGTCATCGATACTGCCACGACCGAAGAGCTTGCCGTCCTGCCGCCGGGGCTCGAACAACACGTCCGCGCCCTCCACCACGTCGATATGGGACATCAGGATCACGGCAAATTGTCCGCTTCGCGGCACGGCCAGAAGGGAGGGGTAGTTCTGAAAGTTCAACCGCTGGTAATCGATGGCGTTGGCACTGAAAAACTCTTCGATGTAATCGGCGCAACGCTGAATTTCTGACGGATTGCTATGAGTGGATTTGAACTGAATCAGGTCTTCGGTCAGGCGGATCGTTTCTTCCATTTGAAAGGACTCCGAATCGTTAAAAATATAAGATTGTATGGATTGAGATGAGGTGTTTTTTCATACTTAGCAGCAGAATTCGAGTACGGCAAGAACATTTAGCCATCGACGATTGGAGGCCGCCAATTCTGTAGAAAAATTTGAGATTGGAAGGTAGATCTGCTATGATAATAAATAATTGAATGGAGAAGAGCATGATAAACGTTCACTCCCGAAAGCCTAAATTTTTGATCATTTATGTGCTGCTATGGTTTGCGTTGGCGCCGTTCGGCATCGGAAGGACAGCCGACCCGTCTGAGTCTCTGGTCACCGCCGCCGAAATGGGCCTGCTGGATGACGTTCGGCAAATGCTCGACTCGGGTGCCGATCCGGACGGTCGGAATTCATCCGGCTGGACGGCCCTGATGCAGGCGTCCATGAATGGTCATACGGAGATCGTTCAGCTGCTGATCGCCCACGGAGCCGATGCCAACACCAGAGGAGACGCCGGATGGGAGGCATTGATGCTGGCTGCCCAGTTCGGCCACAAAGACATCGTTCGCATTTTACTGCGGCAAAAATCCGAGGTGAACGCGGTCAGCAGGAACGGTTCGACGGCACTGATGTTTGCTGCGGGTAATGGCCATTACGACATTGTGCAGGATCTCCTGCAAGCGGGTGCCGATGTCTCTATGAAAGACTATATGGGCCGAACCGCGCTCATGTTTGCAGCCATTGACGGCCACGACCGGATTGCCCGTCAATTGATAAAAAGCCGATCCGATGTCAACGTGGTCGACAAGGAAGGCAACACAACTCTCATGCTGGCCGTTAGATGCGGCCACGAAGACGTCGTTCGTTCACTGCTGGCCGCCTGTCCCGACCTCAAGCTCGGGGATGGCAACGGGAAAACCGCGCTGCAATTGGCCGAGGAGAAACAGGCTCTCCGCATCATCGAGCTTTTGAATTCGCCGCCACCGTGCAATTAAACGCTTGGCCGCACTGCTTTATGGTGCAACACTCCGAGCCCTCGATAGTTCGCTGTCGACGTTTGTGAGCGCGTTCAAGCGTCAGGCGCACCTCATTTCACCTTCGCTGCTGCGCAACCGGAAAGGATGTGAACGGATGCCGATTGGCAGAAACCCCATTTCTGACGAAACCAGAATAACGGCCCGCCTGATCGACTTGATCTGTGACATGACCATCTCCCAACAGCTCGAGTTGCTGGACCAACTGGATTGTCGTAAGTACAAGAGCGGTCGCGCCGATCACCGGCGCAATCGAACGATTTTGGTCGATTATGAAGTCAATAATCTCCTGCGCCAGGATTTCATCCGCGACATCAGTAAGGTCGGTGTGTTTATCGAAACCCCCACTCCCCCGAGCGTCGGTGAAAAAATTCGACTCTCTTTTTCCCTGACGGAAACCAAAAGACCAATTAGAGTTACCGGCCGGATTGTTCGATCCACTGAAAAGGGTTTTGCAGTCGCCTTTCGACGCAAGGCCCATAAATAAAAAATCCGTCGGTCGCCGATTCCCCCGAAAATCCACCCCGAATCTTTTCATCTTTTTGACTTTTTTAAAAATGGATATAAAATACAGTCGGATTGAGTAATTCCTTAAACGAATTCGACTGTCGAAAAAAACTGGACGAATTCAACCATAATGAGTCCACAATTAAGGTACCGTTAATTGAAATGTGACGCCGTTTTCGACTATCTTTTCGTAAATGGTGAACTGCATCCTTCTTGTGAGCCGGCCATCTTCGATCGTATCGACGGCAACAGCGTGTACGAGGTCATCAAGCTGATTGAGGGCGTTCCACTGTTTTTCGAAGATCATCTGGCCCGCATGCGCAGATCGGCGGCACTGCTGGGAGCCGACATTGAAAAACCGGCCAGGCAGGTGCGGGCTGAAATCAACGAGCTGGTGGAAAAAAACGGCTGCGCCGACATCAACGTTAAACTGGTGTGGTATCCGGAAAAAGACGGGTCGATTTTTCTGACCTATTTCGTCCGGCAGGATTTCCCGGATGATGGAGCGTATCGACGGGGTGTCCATATCATTCTTTACGACGGTGAACGTCGAAACCCGCAGATTAAAGCCGTCAAGACCTCCTACCGCGAGCGCGTCAGGGCTGTCCGAGAAGCCACCGGCGCATATGAAGCCTTACTGGTGGACGACAAGGGATTTATATCCGAAGGCACACGGTCAAACCTGTTCTTTTTAATCGACCATCAGCTCTGCACACCGCCTTCCGACGCCGTCCTTCTGGGGGTTACCCGCCAGCATGTCATGGCCCTTTGCCGGGTGCTGGCAATCGACGTCCAGGAAAAGATGTTGCACAAGGATGATCTGAACCGGATAGAGGCCGCGTTTATCACCGGCACGACGATCGACATCCTGCCGATTGGATCGATCGACCGCCTGCAGCTCGCCTCGGTCGGGCATCCGGTCATCCAGACCATCACCCGGGCATTCACCGAAGAGGTGTCCGCCGGCATCGCAGCTGAAAAAAAAGGTTCTTCCCGGAAGGCAGCCGGTAAAAATTGATCGGCGCCAGACGGTGGATTTGACCCCTACTAGAAGGAGTGTGGCATGAAAAACGCAGTGAAATGGACCCTGATTGCAGTGAGCGGGGTGGTGACCCTGATCATCCTGATCCTTCTCGTTTTGCCTTTCTTTGTCGACGCTGAAAAGTACAAACCTTTGCTCGAAAACAAAATGAAGGAAATGACCGGTCGATCTTTTAAGGTCGGTGGAGACGTCAATCTTTCTTTCTTCCCTTTTGTCGGCGTTTCTTTTTCCGATCTTCATTTGGGTAATCCGCCGGGCTTCGAAGCAACGGATTTCATATCCATCAAATCCTTCGAGGTACGGGTCAAACTGTTGCCGCTTCTCTCGCGTGATGTTCAAGTCAAGCGCTTCGTTATTAAAGAACCGCAAATTGTGCTGATTAAAAGCAAGCAAGGCCGCGGTAATTGGGAGTTTACCACTGAGAATACCGGAAAATCGCCACCGGAAACCGCTCAGAAACCCACTTCGGAAAAACCCCTCGAAGGCCTGCCGATCCGCTCACTGACGGTCGGTGATTTTTCCGTCACCAATGGCTCGATTGCCTGGATCGACAAAGCCTCCGACACGCGTAAGACCATCGACCAACTCGATCTGGTGCTCGCGGATCTCTCCTTTGATCGACCCATCGGGTTGACGTTGTCCGCCCGCATGGACGACAAACCGGTTACGGTAAGCGGCACAGTCGGTCCGATCGGTCAGGATCCGGGCAAGGCCACCATTCCACTGAATCTGGACGTCAAGGCCCTGTCTGATCTGGCGTTGACACTGAAAGGCACTGTGGCATCACCGGCCGACAATCCCCGCGCCGACCTGACGGTCAATATCTCCGAGTTTTCCCCCCGCAAACTTCTGGCGCAGTTGGGTCAGCCCAAGGTGATCGATACCGCCGATTCGGGGGTTTTGAATAAGATGTCGATGCAGGCCGCCATTGCGGCCGGAACCGATAAAATTTCGGTCTCGAAGGGCACGATGACGCTCGATGACACCCGGATCAATTTTAACGCCCGCCTCGCGGAATTTTCGCGCCCCGACATCGCCTTCGAGGCCGATCTGGATCGGATCGACCTCGATCGCTACCTGCCGCCCAAAGCCGAGAAAAAATCCGTTCCCGCGACGGGGGCTCGTCAGGAAGGCCAAACGACGACGGGTGCTCCAAAGCCGGGAGGAACGGACGATAAAAATAAACCCGATTACACTGCGTTGCGCCGGTTGGTGCTGGACGGAAAAGTCAAAGCCGGCGAAGTGACCGTCAGCAAGGCCAAGCTCAGCAATTTTCTCATGACGATTCGCGGCAAGGACGGTGTCCTGCGTGCCGAACCGCTGCAGGTCGATCTTTACGGCGGCAATCTCAATCTGAACGGCAACATGAACGTCAGTCAGAACATTCCGCGCAGCACAGTCAAACTCCAACTTAAAAATGTTCAGGCCGGTCCACTACTGAAAGACCAAAGCGAGAAGGATTTTCTGGAAGGTACGGCCAATGCCGTCGGCAATTTCTCCTTCAACGGGGACGACGCCGAAACCGTCAAGAAGACCCTGAACGGGAATGGTGACCTGCGTTTCACAAACGGGGCCATCAAAGGGATCGACCTTGTCGCCATGATTCAAAATATCAAGGCGGCCTTCGGCAAGGGGCAAGCCATCCCAGCCGGTTCCCAAACAGACTTCACCGAATTGTCGGTGCCGTTTGCCATCAACAATGGGGTCGTCAACACGAGTCAGACCAAGCTGCAGTCGCATGTTTTGGATGCTCTGGTCGTTGGAAAAGCCGACCTGGTGAATGAAAATTTGGATTTCCGGGTGGAACCTAAGGTGGTCCGAAAGCTCGGCAGACAACAGGACGAACAAAAGGAGTATTCAAACGTGACGGTACCGGTGCTGATCAGCGGCACCTTCGCCGCACCGAAATTTTCACCGGATCTCGAATCGGTGGCGAAGCAGCAAATCCAGCAGCAAATCCAGGAAAAACTGCTCGAATCCGATAAAGCTCAAAAATACATCGAAAAGAAAGGGCTTCAGAAATATGAGGAACCGGCCAAGAACCTTTTGAAAAACCTTTTTAAGTAAAGAAACAGCAGGGCCGCATGGCCCTGCTCTCGAAACTGAAAAATAATGCGATCAGGCTATCGCATAGACACCCCTACCGACGTTCTTGACTTTTCTCTGCTTCTTCAGTTTAAAAACGGCATTCGATACCTGCCGCTGACCGAAACCGGTCTTTTCGAGAATGGCAACATGAGAAATGCCGCCACCGGCATTGCTGATAACCTCGAGAACAGAGTCCACAATGGAAGAGGACTCTTTCGCCGATGGCGAGGTTTTCTTGGACGTTGATTTCTTGGGTGTTTTCGCCTTGCTCACTTTTTTGACGCGCTTGGTTTTTGCGGTGATCTTGGCTTGTGGTTTGGTTACCTTTCCGACCTGTGTTGCAATCGCAGTGATTTCTTTGCTTATGGTTTTCAGGTCGGCAGCAATGTTTTTCAACAACTTTACCGTTTCAGCCATTTTCCCTCCAATAAGATAAGTTTTTGAAGACGCATTGATCGAGCCGTATGAATTAACTCCATAAATATAAACTCACAAATTTGCAACAGTTATTTATGGGCGGAAACTAAGGGTCTCGGCAAGAAATAATTACACAAGATTGCGCAGGATTTTGGTTCGTCTATAAGGCACATCCGCCGGCGCATATCGGGATATGTGTTGGTGGATGTAACGCTGTAGACGGGCCAAAAAACAAGCAAGATGTGTAATTATTTCTTGCCGCGACCCTAAGGTCGTTTCACCGCCGCAAGAATATAGAGCTCCGGCTGATCGACAAACTCTTTAACGGCGAAGCCATAGGGTCCAAGTAATTTTTTTGTTTCAGATTTCAAAGGAAAATCATCCAGCGGATAAGGAGAGCCTTGTCTGAGCGATTCGATAAAGGCTTTTCCCAGCGGGTGGCTGATGATCATGCGACCAGCGGGTTTCAACATGCGACTGATATTTTTCAGGGCGCCCGCCTTGTCGGCAATATTCGGATAGCAAGCATTGATGAAAACAACATCAAGGCTTTCGTCGGGTAAGGTGAGTTCTCTGACATCCTTCTGAATGGTCTTGACGCCGGAGTAATTCTCTTTTAGCCGCCTCAACATCGCTTCGGAAAGATCACAGGCATAGATGCAGCCAGGCTCGTACTGTCGAATTATGGGAATCAAAATCCCGGTTCCCGTTCCCACATCCAATACCGAATCGCCCGTCTTGATTGCGGCCGCCATCACGATTTTCTCGAGCCGCTCGGGGACGCCGGCCGGCAAAGGAGGGTCGAACAAATGGTAAAGCCTGTCGAAATGCTCTCGCTGGATGCGATTGATCCGGTCGATTTCCTTTTGAGTTGGGGCTTTGGAGGGGCCAACCATATTTACTCATGATCTGCAATGTGGTTATAAGCTTTAAGATAAAGGTTTTGGACTGCGTTATCGGTCGTCGGTGTATTACAATACAGCCTTCTCCCTCTGGCCTTGCCAAAAACTTTATCTTTAAACCTATAGCAAGCGGTATACCTGCCATGAACAAACGTCAATGCGCGGTTGGAATATTGTCCAATGCAGGTTTTCGGCAGCAGCCAAGAGGCACATTTTTAACCTACCCGCTCTTATCTGTAACCTTCTTCCTCAGTATCACAAGCATTTCGGTGGGTGTCTGCCGGCTCAAGATGTCGTTGAACTGTGTCCGGTAGTTGCTCACCAGGCTGATGCCTTCAATGACAAGGTCGTATACTTTCCAATCACCATCCCTTCGGATCAGCCGATAGGTTATCGGAATCTTTTTGTCATTGGAAACAATGTTGCTGTCGACTTCAGCTTTTTTTTCCGACAGCATTGTTTGCCTATCGAACACGACCTTTTCGTCGGTGTACTTCAACAACTGCCCCATGTAGTTTTTCTCAAGCAGTAGGCGGTAGAGTTCGATGAATTCGCTGCGCTGGCTGTCATCCGGAAGATCATCACGAAGGCGCGCAGAAAAAAAATGACAATGGCCCCCAGGTTGTTGTTCAGCCGGATGGCGATGCGTCCGAACGGATCGAAGATGGTCGGTTTGCTCGAGGGTCCCTCTTCCAAAGGCAAATCTTCGAAGGCAACCTCTTCAAAAATGTCTTTACTCATATTCATTTCCTGCCGGTTGCGAAGAATCCGCAAGAGAAGTCATAGCCATGAAACACCTGCCAACCGATTCAGCCGAAGCTTTGAATGGCTAAAAGATAACCTGCATACCCAAAATTACAATACTTAATAGTTTCGTTCCATCGGAATGAGGACCTGCATCTGAACGCATCGGCCGTTCGAAAAACCAGCCGGCACTGCAGGCGGCTGTTCCTCTTCGACCGACGGATGCTTGACAAGCCCAAGGCCGGAACTATGGTTTCAATACAATCGACACGCAGACGGCATCTTTCGGCCTTGCGCTTCGTCGGTTTATACAACCCCCGTCAAAAGGGCAAGACAATAATAAAGAGGAAAAAACGAGAGCTTGTTTTAACTTGTGTCAATCCACGAATTAAAGAAAAGAGAACCGAGAAATGAAATCATTGCGCATGGTCGTTGCAGGTCTATTGATAACCGTCGGGTCCGTCTGGGCTGCCGATATGACGGTAACTATCAATTCTCTCAACGAAGGTGGTGTAGGGCCGTCCATCGGGACAATCACGGTCTCTTCGAGTCCCTATGGAACGATTTTTACACCGGATCTCAATGGCCTGACACCCGGTCTGCATGGTTTTCACGTTCACGAAAACCCGAGCTGCGCGGCTGCCGAGAAGGATGGGAAATCGGTCCCCGGTCTGGCGGCCGGCGGACATTTCGATCCTGCCGGAACAGGCCGGCATGAAGGACCATACGGTGAGGGGCACTTGGGTGATCTTCCGCCGTTGTCTGCCGATCAGAATGGACACGCCACTCAACCGGTGCTGGCACCACGCATCAAAGTCTCCGATCTCAAAGGACGCTCACTCATGATCCACGCCGGCGGCGACAATTACTCGGATAGCCCTCAGAAACTCGGCGGCGGTGGGGCCAGGGTGGCCTGCGGCGTCATCAAATAAAACGATGACGTTATTTTTGAGTGAGTCCTTAGTGAGGTCGCAATCTTAAAGCACGTCGGCAATGACATCCAGGGCACGTCGAACCAGTTTTTTTTCCGCTTGGGACCCCATGTGGCCGAGCCGGAAAACCTTGCCGGCCAGTTGACCGTAGCTGCCACCTACCACAAGACCCCGTTTGCGCACTGCGGTGTCGAAGTCGGACCATGACTTCGCTGCCGGCAAGTAGACAGCTGTCACCGTGGGTGATGGAACAGCACCGGGTGCAGGAAAAAGTGTCAGCCCGATATCTTCGAGCCAGCGGCGGCAGTCCTCAGCCACCACGGCATGGCGCTCGAAGACCGCTGCCAGCCCTTCGGCGAGGATCATCTCTGCACCGGCGTGAAGAGCCGCCAGACCGTGCCAGTTCGGTGTATAGGGAAAATAGCGCGTCTTTTTAACATGACGAAAGGGTTTCAACGCATCGTATCCTGCATAGTTCACCTGTTCGACAATCTCCCAGGCATTCCCGCTAACCGATAAAAAGGCCATGTCCGGGGGCGCGCTCAAGCACTTCTGGGCGCCCCCCAGACACAAGTCGATATGCCAATCATCCGTCAAAACCGGCACGCCACCGATGCTGGAGACGGCATCGACATAGAGCAACGGCACCCCGTGCTCTATCTTCAAACGACCGAGATCCGCTATCGGGTTAAGGGTACCGGAAGGCGTCTCGCAGTGCACGGCTGTCATCATTTTGGGTTTGAAAGCCGCAATCGCCTGTTCGATTTCGCGTGTATCGGATATCGTTTGATCGTCGGGCAGGCTGACTTTACGAACCTCGGCCCCGACCGCAGTCGCCATATCGGCAATGCCGTGACCGAACAAACCGGTGGCAACAGACAGCACGCGGTCACCGGGTGCCAAGCAGCTCTTGAGAGCACTCCAGAGAACCACCATACCCTCGCCGGACTGGATCACCACCGTGTCGGCAGTCGCCATTATCCGCTGCAACCCGGCAGCCGTGCGATCATACAGGTCAAAAAACTCGGTTTCCAGATCGGCCGAGCCGTAATCAGCCGTCAGCGCTTCGATCACGGCCTTGGGCAAACTAACCGGTCCGGGAACCATGGGTATGGGATATGTTTCCATCGTAATCACCTCCGGTTGAAAAATCACTCATAAGTTTGTATACGCCTTTAGAGATCAGACTGCAAATACGCAATTTGTTTTAACATAGGTTGAGCGTTTTCCCGCCCAGGCGGGATTCAACGTTCTGGGTTGAAAAGCCCATAAACAGCTCATATCTAAATAACTATGGCTTCACGGTGTTTATAAAACCGTTTCACCCAATGGGGTATGTCGGGTATTCCGGATCTTGACCAATAGGGTGTGCCGTATCCATCGGTTGTAACCTTTGAAGCTTGAACCCTCGTATGAAACTACATCATTTATTACAAAAATGTAGTTTCTTTTCTGATCAAACTGGCCGTTTTATTGACTAACGGCAGTGCTTATATGAAACTACACCAAAGTGGCATGGCTTTTTTTAAAATTAGACCACCTGGTTTGATGGCCCGGATTAAGCGGCGCACCGATTGAACATCGAACATCGAACGTTCAACATCGAATGTTGAATGGAGAGGGAGCAATTGAAAAGATGAACGTCGAACAGCGAACATTGAATGGGAAAAGATGAAGAATTAATTAAGATTTTCGTTACGAGTATCAAAACGGCTGAGAAGAAAAAGAAATAGGTGTTGAATGTTCGCTATTGCGTGTTTTTTTTCATTCGACGTTG
>Ga0316189_10007276_pt1 | contig 10486 bp, 9 predicted proteins | sample LowCovwburrow_MG_FD_204930 | JGI IMG/M metagenome (GOLD analysis project Ga0316189, IMG submission 204930) | Coastal sediment microbial communities from Maine, United States - Lowes Cove worm burrow | ecosystem: Environmental > Aquatic > Marine > Coastal > Sediment | place: USA: Maine... | reverse complement strand
CGGCCGGACCCCGGCAGAGGCCCGGGCGGAACTGCAGGCCCAGGGGCTGGCGGGCGAGGATCTGGAGCTGCTCACCGCCGCCAGGACCTTCCCCGGCAACCGTCCCTCCAGTTGCTTCCTCTACCAGCAGCTGGACCCGGAAACCCTCGGTACCTTACTGGCCTTCTATGAGCACAAAATCTTCACCCAGGGGGTTATCTGGAATATAAACTCCTATGACCAGATGGGCGTGGAATTGGGCAAGGTCCTGGCGAAGTCCATCCTGCCGGAACTGGCAGGAGACGAAGCGATTTCCTCCCACGACAGCTCCACCAACGGCTTGATCAACCATTACAAGCAGCTGCGTTGATATGGCGCGGCCTTGATCGCATTTGCCTGCGCGCGGAGATTGGCAGGTGGATAGAGTCTGCAGAAACACCGGGTGACGAGTTGCCCTTGCCCTAGCTGCGATTCATCGCCGCCAGCGGTTCCAGCACGTGCTGCACAAAAGCCTTGCGCCGTTTTTCGGATACGCCATCAAACACCATTTTGGCGAGAAAGGCGGAGGATGCCAGAATCATGCGCGCCCGGTCCTGGAAGTCTTCTTCGGGGTCGTCGTTGGCCTCGCCAGCCATCATCATTTCCGCCAGCGCATCAATTTGTTGTTGTTCGAATTTTCGGTACTGCTCACGCACATCCGGTGCAAAGTGCATGCTCCATATCAGCCACACCTTTACATAGTCGGGGTGTTGAGCAGCGTATTGGGTGAACAGCGGCGCGGTGGCGGCCAGCCGCCGGGAAGGGACTGGCAGCGCCTGGGCGGGTTGAATAACGTGCTCGAAGAGTTGCTCGCCGACTTCGTTCAAGATTGAGGTCACCAGTGCCTCGCGGTTGGGGAAGTAAGAAAAGACCGCCGGAACCGACACCTTGCAGGCCCGGGCCAGGTCGGCGTGTTTGGTGGAGCCTATTCCCTTGGCTGCAATGCAGGCCACGCCGGCCGCCAGCAGCTGTTGGCGGCGCTCTTCAGGCGCCATCTGCCGGGCCCGCCCTCTCGGTTTTGCCTTGGGCATGTTTGCAAAACTCCTTCTCTTACTGTCAGTCCAGTCTAGCCTCTATCGACATCTGAAGGCCAGCCGAGGTGAGAGCGGCGCTGTCTATTTAATGATTGACAAATATATCAATGATAGTATTATCAATACACTTGCCCAGGTAATCCAATGCATGACGATCAAAGAGAGAGGTATTTATGATGATTGAGTTAATTTACTGGCTTGCACTTACCGCAGCCACCTATGCAGCTTTCGTCTATTTTCGCGATCTCGGTGATATCACCCAGGCGCTGTTGGATGTCTCCCGGCAGAATATGCTCAGTGCTATTCGCAACGAGAAAAAACTGGTGGCGACCGGCCTGTTCGGCACCGTGCTGGCCGTGGCCTTGCACTACATCTTCGGTGCAGGGATCGGCTGGGTGACAGTCACCCTGGCTATCGTCAATACCCTCATGGTCGGCTTTCCCTGGATCTGGCTGCATGTGGGCCTGCGAAACCAGCAGGACAAAGCCCGGTACTATTCCATAGAAGAGGCCCGGGATTACGTACGCGGTGACGAAAGCGTTATCGTCATTGAAAACAACGGCGAGGCGCGGGCCCACTCCGACTATTACATCAAGCGCCCGCACCTGGCGGGTACGCCTGAGGGTCTGGGCGGTGACAACGTGATCATGACCTATTGCTGCATGACCCACCTGGGCCACGGTTTCAAGCCCGAGATCAACGGTGAGAAGCTTGACCTGGAGGTTATCGCCCAGCATGGCAACAACCTGATTATGAAAGACCGCAAGACGGGCGAGCCGATACAGCAGATGTACGGCACCCGTGAATGCGATGGCCGCTATGGCGAGGGCATGCAGGAGTGGCCAACCTTCCGCATGCCTTTCAAGGCCTTCGCCAAAGCCTACCCGCAGGGCAAGGTTTTCCTGAACAGGATTCCCGGCTTTCGTGAAAACCCGGTCATGTGCCTGTTTGATCATTTTGTGGAGTTGGTATTCCTGTGGGGTACCGTGCCGCACGATCGCACGCAATCGCTGCTGTTCAAGACCATGGACCACGAGGACGACCGACTGCACAGCAAGGAGTACGTGTGGGGCTTTAACGTGGGTAAAGACTCGGTGGCCTACACCCAGGATGCGATTCGTGAGCGTGATGACCTGATAAATGTGCGGGTAGGAGGGCGTGATACCGTCGTTGCCTACGACCCCCAGTTCGAAAGTGTCGGTGTTTATTACAACGACTCTGGCGCTCCGGTACAGTCCGTGAATTTCTGGGGCGACTCCGACAGAGGCAAGCTGGCGCGGGTGGAAACTGTGAAGGCCGCCACCTACTGGTGCGTCTGGGCCAATTTCTTCCCTGAGACCGACCTCAACCGCCTTACCCCCGCGCTGGAGGCGGTAGCCTGAAGCCTGACCATGAATATCTCATCATGGACTATTGTTTTCTTGGCCGCTCGTCGCAGCCAGCTTAACGGCTGACGGGTACGGTCAACACCGGCGTGGCCGAATTTTGCGTGGCATCAGCCATGCTGCTGGTGAACAGGCTGCTCAGCAGCCTGAAAAAGCGCTTGGTCATCAGGTCTGATGAGTCGATGTAATACCAACCCTCATGAACCTCTACCGCGATATAGGCCTGTTCCGGCTTGGCATCGGCATAGCGCACGCGCAGCGCTCGTCCGACCCGCCCCGGGCGAGGGTACTGTTCAGCGACGCCATTTGCCAGGTCTGCTGGTGGCACATCGATCGCTCCGGCCAGTATCTCCATCAGGTCCAGCACAGAGCGCGTTGTAATACCCAGGCCGCCCGCTGGTATGCCGTGCCAGGCCAGCGCGACGGGAATGACGTCGGGGTTGGTGGCGCGGCCCTTCGCAGGTATGCCGGTAAGTTCACGCAGTTCCCTGACCCGTTCGGCGTATTGGGGTTCCGACTGGTCGATCACCAGGGCAAACGTTCCCGGTCGCTGCGGGTCTTGTGCCCAGTGCAGCCGATGGGCCCGGGTCAGCTCAGACATGATGGTGACGATGCGGTCGAAACGCGGATCATCTGACTCGCCGGCGAACAGGAAGTCGGGGTTGTAAATGCCGTTCACCGAAGAAACGAGGATCTGGTAGTACAGGTTCACGTTGTTCATGCTCCCGGCAATCTGCGCCAGGCTCGTAATCGGCAGGGGCGACATGACGCGTCGCATATAAGTTGCCCCCGCCACCGGCGTGTAGGATATGGTGGGATTTTCCTCGTAGATAAACCCGCCACTGAATGGCACCAGGTTGCCATCGTAATCGCTGCTGTCGCCAAATCCGGCCTGTATCCCCGCACTGGTGGCCACACTGACATTGGCGGTCACGCTGGCAACGCTGAGCAGGTTAGTGGTCTCCTGGTAGCGGCTCTGAATGACCATTTTTAGTATCTGCTGGTTGTTGGTCTCGGTGATCGCCTCGTTGTAGGCCAGCCGTCCGCTGCGAATTGCGTTGGGCCCAACCACGGTGCAACTAGCCAGCAGGCAGCTGACGAGCAAAGCCACTATCGAGGCTCGCCGGCCGGTTGGACGGTTGACGTGCATAGACGCTTTTACTCCCGGATCATTTTCACTCTAGTGAACAATGTGCAGTTTAGATGATCTTGTCCCAGCGTGCGCGCGGTGAGAGCCGGAGGGTGGGCATGGCAGGCGATATGCAGCATCGCAGGCAGTATTTGGCGACCCAATCCGCCTGGGAAAATGGGTCGACGCTGCCATCAGAGACCGTGTGTACTGAGAATAACCTGTCTGAGAGTAGGGTTATCGTTATGAAGATATTCACTGCTCTGGTTGTCATCCTGTTGCTACAGTCCTGCAAGTATCCGCTCGAAATCCGGGGCAAGGGTGATATCGTAGACCTAAATGGCTCGGGGCACGGTTGTACCCTCGAGCAGTTCCAGGCCGCGGATACGGCCTGTACCGAAAATGAGGTTACCGGCCATTACGCCGTTAAATACCAGGGCGTGCCCCGGGCAGGTTGGAAGTTTGTGCGTTGGGAAGGCCCCTGCACAGGGATTTCGGAGCCGCCCTACTGCGAGCTCGACATCCCGGCGTCGTCGGTGGAAGCCTGGGATGCCCAGCACCCCGGCGTCCCCTTTCAGGCCACAGTGGCTGTTTTCGAGCCCGACAGCGACAGTGAAACCGTTACCTACATGCGCACCGTGTCTACCAGCAATTTTTTGGGTTGGGGCAATGCGGGTTTCTACTTTCCCCAGTTTGGTGCCCGTAGAGTTGTTGGGCCCAAGCGAACTGACGATAACATGCAGTTCTATGTCGACGATTGGCTTGAATTCAATTTTGACCCATGGGACCTCAATACGACATTTTCAGCCGACAAACCCGATTGCTTTGATAACTGCAGCGGCCGCGGTGTGTTTACGCGCGGTGGCTACAGCGAAACCGCGAGGGCAAAAACCGCCTGCTCGTGTTCATTGCCCACGGGGTGGATGAGAACAGCCACTGGGTGCAGGGCGTGCGTTACGGCAACAATAAGATGTACTTCATGGAGGTGCGCTCCCAGGACAGGAATGAAAAGTCAACGGTGTCGGTTTGGTACCTGAAAGAGGCGGATATCTATTCTGCCGGAGGCACGGACTTCAAGGTGGACTGGTATCGCAAGCCCGGCCTGCGATCCTTCGAGAGTATATTTTTCACCGATGTGAGTCAGTCTTTAACTTTCGGTGCCATTGATGAAGCAGGCTGCAATGACTGCTATGAGGTTAGCTGTCCGATGCGGTGGATCGACCCGGGACACCTGTCTGTGTACGCCGCAACACACGAGCGGGACGGAGCCCGTTTCGATGCACTCAATGGCTACATCGAGGACGCTGATGTGCGCATGGGGGGCAACGGGACGGCGACCGTCGGTCACAAGCCCGGTTTGAGCTTGCGCGAAACAGCGGGCGCACGGTTTGGCCGCGAGGGCGCTTTTTCCCTGGTGTGCTTCGAGGTGCAGGATCAACCGCAGAACGACCTGCAGTAAGGGTGCTCACCGCCAATTCCTGGGGAAACGGGAGGCCCTTTTGAAGTGCCACTCATTCGGTGGCGGTGGGGACAGCGCCGGGCGTTGTGACGCCCCTGCCAGAGGGGTGATCGACCTGGTGATCGATGGCTCCCTGGAGTTAAAAGCACCCTACGGCTCGATTCGCTCTGATACGCAAGACACCTGTGGGGATACGGACAATGGCTGGGGAGCGACCTTTAATTTTAATCTTGTTGGTGCTGGAGAGCACACCATAACGGCATCTGCCGACGGCGAACAGTTTAAGAGCACCACCTTGCGTGTCGGGCGTCCCACTGACGAGGACTTTCTGTGAGGTGCTCCATCAACGTATTACATCGTACCCGATTATCCGGAGGATGGTACCGCGACGGCTATACGTTGGGAGCAGGTTCAGCAGAACTTCATGATCGTAGAAGACGGCAATAATGATGTTGGTGCCCGAGGGCGGTACCTGGATGAACAGTGAAGGTGACGAATTCGAAGTCTGTTGGCATGTGTCGGACGATGGCACGAAGCTTACCTCGCAGGGCAGTGCTTGTGAGGAGGGTGTGTCCCTGTTGCTCAAGGCCACGGGACGCACCAATGCCGGGCTCGACTGCGCCGTTGGTCTTGCCACCACGGTCGACATCGAATTTCAGTCGGGCCTGTTCGTTTACACAATTGTGGACCCTGTCGGGGTTGACACTGTCAGCTCTATAGTGGGCCGATTTATCGATGAAACCAGCGCCAGGTGTGCCGCGGACACGATCCCAGAGACGGTTAACTCCTGTACTGTGGATTAAACGAATATGCTGCAGTAAGTAAGGCGTGTTAACCCGGGCGGTCAGACTGCCCGGGGAATCGGTGACACGGCAGGGTGCGGCCGGGATCTGGCAGCGCCGCCTGTTGGCCGCACAAGTTTCACTGGCTTTCACTCACGAACCAATCCACCCCAGTAGTGCCGCTCTTTCTTCGGGTTGCAAAGCCTGCCAGAGATCCTGCTCAGCCAGCATGATTAGCGTTGCTTTCGCGAACAGCTCCCTGTAATCGGGATATTTTCCTTTATCCAGAACGCGGAAGATGCTTTGGGCGAAGCCGGCCGCCCTGGATTTGTCAATCTTGTAAATACTGAGATCTTTTGCCAATGGGATGGACTGCGAGAACAGGCTGCGCCCCTCCAGGTATTCGGCTTCAAGGCAGCGGTTGGCATGTAGCCACTGCTCACGGTATTTCCGGTAAAGACCGGGGTGTACATAGACACAGTCATTTGCCGATTGCTCAGGGCAAAGCTTGAAGATGATTGCGAGCACCTCATCATTACGACTCTTGTCATAACCCACTTTGTTCAGGCACTGCTTGATATACAGCTGGGTTGCGCCCAGGGCGTCTTCGTTTTGCCGGTATTTTGCGCCCAGTGGGTCTACGCCCACCAGGTTGCAGAAATCCCGCACAATATCACCGCCCATCCACTGCTGCGCCTCGAAAGGCCGAATGATGATTTGCTCCTTCCCCAGTGCATTCCCCCAGCTATTCAACAGCGTGTAGTAATCCTGCATGAAAATCTGGTGTGTCTCATAGAACTGGTAAGCGCTATCAGGCCACTGCCTGATCCCTTTCACATCCTGGTTGTAAAACGAACTGTATAGTTGGTCTTGTCGCCTGAGATAGGCAATGACCCGGATTTCATGGCCTTGCAGGTAGTCGGTGATGTCGGCAAGTATTGCAGCGAGGTTATTGCTTTGTGCAAAAAAGATTTCGGAGCTGATCACTACCGAGTGGATGTTATGTTTATGCCGCTCTATTTCCGCTAACAGGGATTGCCAGGCCTGACCGCGCGGACACGGGCCATACCAGATATCAGGCATGGGGCTCCCCTGGTATTTCTCCACCAGGTCACAGGCCAGCAAGTGATGCGCATCCCCATGGCGCAGGTCCCCGGGATACAACACGCTCTGCTTCAGCAGGCGTTCATGGTTGCTCGCCAGAACATGCTGCAGCGTCGATGTGGCGGTTTTAGGAGAACCAATATGCAGATAGACTATGGCCATCAATATTCCCAGTTGGCGGGGGTGAAAGTTATTGAGGCAACATCACTTGCCGACGATATCGTGCATCGGGCGATGTGAAAGTAATCTTTTTATTGAGCGTTGTACGCTAAACGGTATAAATGAAATCAGTTTGGCCACCATCGACCAGCGAGTAAAACTCCAGATACGATTCAGAATTTTTTCAGAGAACGACAGCTCTGCAGTCTCGGCATAGAGGTTCTGGCCAAGCTCGCCCAGCAACTCCTTATTGATATGACCACGTCTCATGGGAACCGCCTGCAGATACTGCGAAGCGTAGAAGTCGTTATGCTGATCCAGCAGGCGGCAGCTCTCCCCGGCCTCTTTCACCGGGCATGGTAAGGCAGCATTGCGCAGGACATCACGCCAGAACGTCTGCCACTCCCCGGTTGTGGTTGCCCAACTCGCTATCGCACTCATAGGTCTGGTGCGAACACGCTCGGCGAACGCGCCTATATCGGGAACCACCACAGGGAGTCCGTTATGCAAGGCGATACTCAAGGTATAGCTATACGTCTCAGGCCAGAGAGCGGGAAACCATACGACATCAGGGTCGATGTCTTTTACCAGGTCATGGACCTGGCTATTGTCATAGGGACCGTGTGAAATAACAGCGCTGCCGAGCGCGCGATAGGCATAGCCGAGCAGGTGGAATTCGATGTCTGTCAGCTGCGCAGCCACCGACTCAAGAATATCTGCCCCCTTTTCCCTGCTCAGGGCGCCCAGGACCAGGACGCGAAGCGGCCGGTCCCCTTTGAATTTCCATTGCGGCTGGGGGTAGCTGGTTGTCTGGGGATAATCTGTGTGCCAGGCCACAATGGGATTCTGGACACTGAAGAAATACTGAAACCTACGGTAGCAATCCGATGACGGGAAAATTACCCGTTCAGCGCTATGTACCAATAACTCCTGGTTTGAGCGCCATTGATCGCCACTGATGCCTTCTGGCAGGGGGTAGTGGCCGGCACATTTGAGGTCAAAGTCGGGGCTTTTTTCATCGACAAAATGAGCGCTTTTATCGGTCAGTGTCGGATTGCCATTGACGAGATAATAATCGTGTAAAGTGAGGTCATAGCCACAGTTCAGGTCGCCCGCCAGCGTCCAAAGCCGGGTCGGCAACCCTGAGGTATGGTGGAAGTGCAAGCGCCCAATGCCCACCGCGCGCAGTAAGTCAACCAGCTTGTCGTACTCCTTGAGTACATTGAAGAACAGTCCGTCTTTCAATCGATGTTTACCATCGAAGCAGCATATTCGAACGGTCTCTCCGTCTTTGTCAGGTACCAGGAGTAGAAACAGGGCCTGCTCGCCGAATCGTTCCGCCAGTTCCTCAACGTGTTGCTGGACACCCCCTCCCAACTTGTGTGAAATCATCAGGATCTTTGGCATTTTCTGAGCACCCAACAGCGTCAACCAGGCTTTTACACGGGCGTACCTGGCTGGATCCCTGGCGATGAATTCCTGAATATCGGCATGGTACCGGGGATACTTCTTGTCGAGAATATGCTGCGCCCGCTCCACCCTGGCCTTAGCCTTGGCCCCGAAACTGGTACCTCCCTTGTGATAGACAAAGCAATTGGCCAGGTGGAGGTTAAGCCATCCCGCGCGCAGGGCGCGTTGACACCAGTCATTCTCCTCACCATATCCGTGTCCAAACGCCTTCAGGTCAAAGTAACCGACCTCGTTCAAGCAGTCCCGTCGCATGTACATACAACAACCCACTCCCGTGGGCAGGACAAAGACATCATCGGCTGAGAATTGTCCAGCGAACTGAGAATCTATCTCCTCAACAGACCTGCCAAAAAGAAGGCGATTGTCTTCACAGAAGTTGGGAAAACTGCAGATGGTGGCGTTATTGGAAAACGGTGTCACTGATGCAGTCCGATCCTGACCGTATGCGGCCTCGCGCAGACGCGTGAGCCAGTCGCCCGACACGGTGACGTCGCTGTTTAACAGCACGACATCCTTGTCTACATCGTATGCCATTCCCCGATTGACTGTGGCAACGAAACCCAGGTTATTCTTGTTGGAAAGCAACACAATGTCCGGTCGTCTTTCCTGGAGCTGTTGCAGGAATTCGATGATCCGCTGATTGGGTGAGCAATCACTTATGATGACCAGGCGCGCCCAGCGTGTATCCAGCGTCTCGATAACCGACGCAATACAATCCACCGTCTCCCGGTAGCCGTCATAGACGGGGATGATTACGTCAACTTTTTTCATTCTTCAACATCAGCTTGAGCATCTTGCCAATAACTGGCGTCATCAGTAGGTGATTCAATCTTTCTGACAATTGCGACAGGCGTTGTTCGAACTCTGCGATTTGCCGGTCGCGCTCGTCGATGGTTGCCAGTGCCGTGGAGTGCATGGCGCCGATTTCGGACAGTCTCCGGTCAAATTCTTCTATTTGCTGGTCACGTACCTGTATGGTCGACAGTGCCTGTTCGTGTTCTTTGCCCAGCGTCGACAGCCGCTGGTCAAACTCCCTTATCTGTAGGTCGCGCTGATCGATCGTTGACAGCGCCAAATCGTGACTTTCACCGATTCGGCTGAGTTCCTGTCCCCGTATTACCAGCTGGCCGACCAGGTCCTGCATCGCATGTGCGCCCGGATAGTGTTGGTCTATCAATGTGTTCAACGCCTCAAGATCTATCTCACCATTGTCTGGCTGGTCCAGCAGGCCTGTTTTTGCCTCACTGGTGTGGTGCCTCAGGTGGCCGTTGATCACGGCGTTCAGCTTGCCTGGCACAACTTTAAGGGGAAGCGAGTTGGCCAGTCGCTGCATCGTCAGTTCCGGATTATCGAGCAGTTCATCATAGGTAACAAAAGCAGTGTCCTGGGGCGCATGCCTGCTCAAGCCCAGCCGGTAGATCTGAAATAATCGAAGCCCATAACCCAATGGAAAACTGTCTCTATTTCTAAGGGAGCGGGCCACTTCAAGTGGTGCGCGCCCGATCACACAGACAGAGCTTGGGACTCCTGTCTGGCGGCACAACATCAGCCAGAATGGCAAAGTGATGCACAGACGCGGGTCTTTAAGTGCTTCAAGAGGCCCACCACCAAACCCTCTCTTGAGGATATCCATGCCGCGACAACGGGCCTTATCAAACCGGGATGCGCCCCAATCGGTTTCCAGGTCAGACGAGTCCACTGTAAACCAGTTGCTCCCGAGTTGCTCCAGCAAATGTTCATTCAGGGCCACAACGTCCGTGTCTTCCCAGAAGCCTTCGTCATTCACACCTGCCACGGGCTCAAGTAAACGGGAGCCAAAGCTGGCTCCACAGGCTCGCAGGGCCGCGCAGAGAGCCGAAGTGCCGGAACGATGCATACCGGTTACAAACAGTATGCGCCTGGAGCTCGATGGTGCCATTCTATTGATTTGCCTACAAATAATCCCG
>Ga0316189_10007275_pt1 | contig 10486 bp, 12 predicted proteins | sample LowCovwburrow_MG_FD_204930 | JGI IMG/M metagenome (GOLD analysis project Ga0316189, IMG submission 204930) | Coastal sediment microbial communities from Maine, United States - Lowes Cove worm burrow | ecosystem: Environmental > Aquatic > Marine > Coastal > Sediment | place: USA: Maine... | reverse complement strand
CGGCACCACCGTGATTCTGCACCTTCGTGAGGACGCCAGTGAATTCGCCGACGGCCTCCGGCTGCGGCACCTCGTGACCAAGTATTCCGACCACATCGCCTTCCCCGTGCGCATGCCGCCGGAGTCTGAGGAGAGCGATGAGTCGTTCGAAACCGTCAACGCGGCAACGGCCCTGTGGACCCGGCCTCGGCAGGAGATTACAGACGAGGAGTACCAGGAGTTCTACAAGCATGTGGCGCATGATTTCGAGAATCCTCTCGCCTGGAGTCATCACCAGGTCGAGGGCAAGCGCGAGTATACGAGCCTGCTCTACGTGCCCGGCCGCGCGCCCTTCGACATGTGGAACCGGGAGAGTCCCCGCGGCCTGAAGCTGTATGTGCAGCGGGTCTTCATCATGGACGACGCTGAGCAGTTTCTGCCGCTCTACCTGCGCTTCGTCCGCGGCGTGATCGATTCGGCCGACCTGCCGCTGAATGTTTCGCGGGAACTGCTCCAGAACGACGAGGGCGTGACGGCTCTGAAGAGCGCGCTCACACGGCGGGCGCTGGACGCACTCGAGAAGCTGGCAAAGGACCGCCCCGAGGACTACCAGCGGTTCTGGTCCGAGTTCGGCCAGGTGCTCAAGGAAGGCCCGGCGGAGGATCCGGGGAACGCTGAAAAGGTTGCGGCCCTTTTGCGGTTTGCCAGCACGTCGGCCGAGGGCGACGCCCAGACCCGCTCACTCGGCGACTACGTGGCTTCGATGAAAGAAGGCCAGTCCGCGATCTACTACCTGCTGGGCGAGAACGCGACGGCCGTGCGCGGGAGCCCGCATCTCGAAATCATGCGCGAGAAGGGGCTCGAGGTTCTGCTCCTGTCGGACCGGATCGACGAATGGCTGGTCACACACCTCAGCGAGTTCGACGGCCATGCGCTCGCCGACGTCAGCCGCGGCGATCTCGATCTTGGCGGGCTCGAGAGCGAGTCCGACCGGGACAGCCGCAAGGAAGCCGGCGAGCAGTCCGCCGAGCTGATCGACAGGCTGAAAGCACTCTACGGCGAGCGGGTCTCCGAGGTGCGTGTGTCGCTGCGGCTGGTCAGCTCGCCCGCGTGTATCGTGCGCGGGGCGAATGACCCCGGAGCCCAGATGCGTCAGATCATGGCGGCCGCCGGCCAGCCGCTGCCCCTCGGGCCGCCGATTCTCGAAATCAATCCCGGGCATCCGCTGCTTGCGCGCATGGACGCCGAGCAAGAGGAGGCGCGGTTCGCCGACCTCGCCTGGGTCGTGCTCGACCAGGCCCGGCTGTCGGAAGGCGGCGAGCTGGAAGACCCGGCCGCGTTCGTGGATCGCGTCAACCGCTTGCTTGTCGGTGAGCCGCCGGTGGCGACTGACTGAGCCGGGCCTGATCGGGCCGCGTTTCACTTAACAGCCGGCGGGCGCGTGATTATGTAAAACGCAGCCGCTTTTTTCGGCTGCGCTGCCCCTGGACTGCGGTGGGGGAGAGCGATTTGTGACGCGGGCCTCGGACATCCGACGGGCGGCTCGGATAGTGTCGGTTGCGTGGACAAAGCACCGAAAAACGATCCCGGGTTCGACCCGGACGACGAGTGGCTCGAAGACACCGGCATGTTCAGACGCGGCGACGCCGATCCGTATCTCGCGGAGATCGCCCGAATGAGCTGGGCGGCTGCCCACCCCGACAGCGGCTGCGGTGCAGCGTCGGCGACGGTCGACTGGAACGGCCACGACCGCCGCAACAACGCCGTCGATTGTTACGACCCTTACGTCGTCGAACTGGCGCGCACCATCCGCTCCGAGTTCTGAACAGCCCGCGCGACCTGCCCATCCTCCCGCCCGGATAACGGGCCGACCCTGCACGCCGCCCACCGGCCGGACCGACCTTGCGCTAGAATTCCAGCGCTCGATGTCCGATCCAGAACAGTCCGTGAGGCGTGCCATGTCCGACGAGAATCCCGACCAGCCCGAACCCAGGCAGCTGAGCCCCGAGCAGCATCGCGTCACCCAGGAGGGCGGCACGGAACGGGCCTTCACCGGTCCGCTGTTGCACTGCAAGGACGACGGCGAGTACCGCTGCGTCTGCTGCGACAGCCCGCTGTTCAGCTCTGAACACAAGTACGACTCCGGGTCCGGCTGGCCCAGCTTCTGGCTGCCGCTGGCAGGTGACCGCGTGACTCTCGTGCGGGACAAGAGTCACGGGATGATCCGGGACGAAGTCCGCTGCGCCCGGTGTGAGGCGCATCTCGGCCACGTGTTTCCCGACGGGCCGCAGCCCACGGGGCTGCGCTACTGCATCAACTCCGCCGCGCTGGGTTTCTCGCCAGGCGAGACCGACGGCGACTGAGTTCGTCGGCGCGTCGCTTCGTCTGACCCACGGCTTTCGGTCCGCCGCGGCTTGCGGTTACCCTTGACGACCTGCCCCACGGGCTTGAGCACTCATATCGGAGACCCGAAACCATGCGAATTTCCGTCCCCCTGCTGGCCGCCTTCCTGCTGACGCTCGCCGCTTGCGCCAACGAAGAACAGCCGGCCCCCGCGCCGAGCGCGACCACCGTCGATTCGATGCAGATCATCGAGCTCGTGGAGGGCGACGGCGTCGAGGCGGTGAACGGGCGCGTCGCAGTCGTTCATTACACCGGCTGGCTATTCGAACCGACGGCGGCAGAGTCCAAGGGCTCGAAGTTCGACAGCTCGGTCGATAGGGGCCGTCCGTTCAAGTTTCCCGTCGGCGGTGGCCGCGTCATCAAGGGCTGGGACGTCGGCGTGGCCGGCATGAAGGCCGGTGGCAAGCGCCGCCTGATCATCCCCGCGGATATGGCCTACGGCCAGCGCGGCGCCGGCGGCTCGATCCCGCCGGGCGCGACGCTGGTGTTCGACGTCGAACTCCTCGATGTCGAATAGGACCTCGAACCGCGCCGCCCGCGCGTTCCTGGTCCTGGCGGCCGGGGCCAGCGCGCTCCTCGGCCTGACGACGCCGGCATCCGCCGCCACGCTCATCCATGCGGGTCGGCTGATCGACGGCGTCGGCGACAAACCTCGCCCCGGCGTGACGCTGGTCATCGTGGAAAACCGGATCGACGCCGTGCGCGCGGGCCTCGTAGAGCCGGGCCCCGAGGACGAGCTGATCGATCTCAGCGACTACACCGTGCTGCCCGGCCTCATGGACATGCACACGCATCTCTCCAGCCAGCAGGGTCCCGACAGCTATCTCAATCGCTTCCAGCAGGAAGAGGCGGACTACGCGTACAAGTCCGCGGGCTACGCGCGGGCCAACCTGATGGCCGGCTTCACGACCGTGCGGGATCTGGGCGACCGCTACAACGTGACGGTCGCTCTGAAGAAGGCGATTGCGCGTGGTGACGTCGTCGGCCCGCGGGTCTACACGGCGGCCAAGTCGATCGCCACGACTGGCGGCCACGCCGACCCGACCAACGGCTGGTCGGAGGCGCACGCCGGCGATCCCGGGCCGCGCGAGGGCGTCGTCAACGGCCCGGTGGATGCGGCGAAGGCCGTCCGCCAGCGCTACAAAGACGGTGCCGATCTGATCAAGATCACGGCGACGGCCGGCGTCCTCAGCCAGGCGAGCAGCGGGGACAACACCCAGTTCACCGACGAGGAACTCAAGGCGATCGTAGAGACTGCCGCGGATTACGGTTATCGCGTGGCGGCCCATGCCCATGGCGCCGAAGGCATGCGTCGGGCGGTGATGGCCGGGGTCTACTCGATCGAGCACGGGACCTACATGGACGACGAGATCATGGCGCTCATGAAGGAGCGGGGAACCTATCTCGTGCCGACGCTGCTGGCGGGAAACTGGATCACCGAACAGTCGGCGATCGACGGCGCGCTGCCCGAAGTCGTTCGCGCCAAGGCCGCCGTCATCGGGCCGCAGATGATCAAGACCTTTGCCCGGGCCTACCGTGCCGGCGTCCCTGTCGTTTTCGGGACGGACACGGGCGTCTCGGCGCACGGTGACAATGCCGGCGAGTTCGCGCTGCTCGTCGAAGCGGGCGTCCCGCCCATGGCGGCGATCCGGATGGCGACGTCCGGCGCCGCGAAATTCCTGGGGGAAGAACAGCGCCTGGGCCGAATCCGCGCAGGGTGGCTCGCCGACATAGTCGCGGTTCCCGGCGACCCGCTGGTGGACATCACCGCGATGGAGAGCGTCGCTTTCGTCATGAAGAACGGCGTCGTTTACCGGCGTCCGGGGGAGACCGGTGGCCTCTGATCCCGGCACATTTCAGACGCCCGCGCCCGAGTCGGCGCTTCGTTTCACCTTGTCGGTGGGTATCGCCGCCGTCATCGTGTTCGTGCTGCTCGTGGTTTCCCTGTGGGCATTCGGTGCCTACGAGCGCGTCGCGGAAGGTCCTCGCTCCCAGCGGATCGACCTGCTTTCGGAATCGGAACGGCTCGACCTGGCCGAGATGCTGGGCGAGGACACCGGCCCACAGCGGCCGAAGCTCCCCGAACTGAAGGACATCCCGCCGCTCGTGCTGCCGTCACGGCCGCAGACGGGCTTCGTCCAGGTCGAGGTCGTCGTCGACGCCCAGGGCCGGGTGGCCGAGGCCGAGATCGTCGGCTCGACCCATGAAGGCGTGTTCGAGGAGCAGGCGCTGGCGATCGTCCGGGCCAGGCAATATACGCCGCGACCCGATGGCGGCGCCGACCGCCGCACCGAGATCGTCGATTTCACGGTCGAGGACGAGCCCCCGGAAGCTCAGTGAGCCCCGCGGCTCAGCCGCCGAGGGATGGATTCAGCGTGTAGGTTCCCGTGACCCGGGTTTCCGCCAGCACGTGACCCGCCATCGCCGCTTCGACTTCCGGACCCGTGAAACGGCCCTCGACCGGGCAGCGTTCGAGGTCGGTCGCGTACAGGACGAAGTGATAGTGATGAACGATCGAGTCGTTCCACGGCGGGCACGGTCCGTCATAGCCCAGGTAGTCGCCGCCCATGTCGGGGTCCCCCTCGAACCAGGCCGTGTAGTCGTTCTTGCCCTGACGTGACCCCGCCGGTCCGGCCGGGGACTGCTTGCCGGCGGCGGTCACGCCGTCGCAGCACGCACCCTCGGCGATGGGGCCAGCGTCCGGCGCGAGGTCGACCATGACCCAGTGGTAGAAGTTTGCCCGCGGCAGTGTGGCGGGTACTTCGCGTCCTTCCTGATTGACGTCGTCGGGCCTGGTCGGGACATCGCTGTCCACGCAAATCAGGACCAGTGAACGGGTCCCCGGCGGCAGATCGGACCAGGTGACGGCAGGGTTGCGGTTGGCGCCCAGAGCGACATGGGCCTCTGCGTCGGGGACGCCGAACGCGAACCTGGCCGGTATCGCCTGGCCGTCGTCAATGCCTTCGATTCGTAACTGCATGGCCGTGTCTCCTTCTGCTGGTCTGTATTCCGATACGACGCGCCACTTACGACGCCTTGCGGACGTCCGTCATCTCCGCGAGCACTTCGCGGATCTGTTCAACGGACCACGCGAGCAGTTCCCGGTCAATCCCCAGCGGCGGGGCGAGGCGGACGACCGTCTCGTGGGTCTCCTTGCTCAGCAGCCCTCGCTCCATCAGTCGCTCGCATACCTCTCTGGCCCGGGCATGGGCGGGATCGATTTCGACGCCGATGAACAGGCCCCGGCCTCTGACCTCTTTGATAAACGGGCTGTCGATGCGCCGCAGCTCGTCCAGCAACCAGGCGCCGTTTTCGGCGCTGCGCTCGATCAGCTTCTCGTCGATGAGAAGCTCCAGCGCCTCGAGGCCGACGGCGGCCGCCAGCGGATTGCCGCCGAAGGTGCTGCCGTGGTCGCCGGGATGGAAGACTTCCATGACTTCCCGGCGCGCCAGGAACATCGAGACCGGCAGGATGCCGCCCCCGAGGGCCTTGCCGAGGATCAGCCCGTCGGGCGTGACGCCTTCGTGTTGGCAGGCCAGCAGCCGGCCGGTCCGGCCGAGGCCGCACTGCACTTCGTCCGCAATCAGCAGCACGTTGTGCTCCCGGCAAAGCTCGGCGCAGCGCGCCAGGTAGCCGTCCGGCGGGATGACGATGCCGCCTTCGCCCTGGATCGGCTCAACGAAGAACGCCGCCGTGGTCGGCGTGATTGCGGCCTCGAGGGCATCCGCATCGCCGTACGGTATGGTCTTGAGCCCCGCCGGGAAAGGCCCGAAGCCTTCCTGGTACTGCGCCTCCGAAGACATGCCGACGATGGCGATGGTCCGGCCGTGGAAATTGCCGTCACAGGCGATGATCCCGGCCTTGCCGTCCGGCACCTGTTTGACCGTATAGGCCCACTTGCGAGCGGCCTTCATTGCGGTCTCGACGGCCTCCGCGCCGGTGTTCATCGGCAGCGCCATATCCTGGCCCGTCAGTTCACAGGCCCGCGCCAGAAAGGCGGCCAGCCGATCGGTATGGAACGCGCGCGAGACGATATTCAGGGTTTGGGCCTGATCCACGAGGGTTTTGACCAGCCGTGGATGGGCGTGGCCGTGGCTGACGGCCGAATAGGCGCTCATCATGTCGACGTAGCGCCTGCCCTCGTCGTCCCAGACGAACGGTCCGTCACCTCGCACGAGCACGACCGGCAGCGGGTGATAGTTATGGGCGCAGTACTTCCCTTCGAGATCGATTGTGGCGTTGCTCATGCGGTGCCTCTGCCCTGTCCGGCCGGCGGGGGTCGCAGCGGCCGCCTTGATAAACATATTATGCCAAGGGCTGCGGGCCTTCACCTCGCCCTTGCGCGGGATGGAGCCGGTCGCTACCGTTACCGCCGTTTCCCCGCCACGTGCCCGAAGTTCATGAACGCAGCCCACAGATCGGCCGAGACAATGCGGCTTGCCGGCAATGGTCCGGCGGATCGGTGCCGCTGCCGTGGCGTGAGCCCATGACGCCGGCGAGCATTCGGGAAGACCTGGAAATCGACGGCCCCTCGGGACCCCTGGAGGCGGTCCTGGAGCGGCCGCCCGAGCCCCGTGAAGAGTTTGTCGCCGTCGTTTGTCATCCGCACCCGCTCTACCACGGCACGATGAACAACAAGGTCGTCCATACGCTGGTCCGCAGCTTCAACTTGCTGGGCTGCCCCGCCGTGCGGTTCAATTTCCGGGGAGTCGGCCAGAGCGCCGGGCGCTACGACGAAGGTCTCGGGGAGACCGACGATGCCCTGTGCGTCGCCGAATGGGCGGAGGATCGCTGGCCGGGGTGCCGGGTCTGGCTAACCGGGTTTTCGTTCGGCTCCTATGTCGCGCTCAGGGCGGCGGTGCGCTCGGAACCCCCGGGTCTGATCATGGTGGCGCCGCCGGTCCAGCGCTTTGCCGTGGCGGCCGAGGCCGTGCCCCGGTGCCCCTGGCTGATCGTACAGGGTGAGGAAGATGAACTCGTCGATGCCGGGGAGGTCAGTGACTGGGCGGGCGCCCTGCGACCGTCCCCGTCGCTGGAACTCATGTCGGATACGGACCATTTTTTTCACGGCCGACTGACCCGCCTGCGGGAAACTGTTCAGTCCTTCCTGATGCCACACATTGGAACCAACGCGGAATAATTCATGCTCGCTGATCTGAAGAACTTCCTGGACCGCGTCTTCGCCGGCGACGGTGACGGCGATGACAGCGCCGACCCGGCCGAGATTCGCGTCGCTATCGCGGCCCTGCTGGTTGAGATGTGCCGGGCCGACTACTCGGTGGACGAGGATGAGCGCGCCGCGGTCGAAAAACTGCTGCGCGGCCACTTTCTCATCGAGCAACACGAGGCCGAATCGCTGCTGTCGCTTGCCGACGAGCGCGCGGATCATGCGGTATCCCTGCACGAGTTCACGCGTGCGCTTCACGAGAATCTCAGCGATCCGCAAAAACACCGGTTCATCGAAATGCTGCTGGAGGTGGCACTGTCGGACGGGCACCTGGACAAGCACGAACGCCACTTGCTCTCCAAGGTGGCCGATCTGATCTATGTGCGGCGCAGCGACTACAACCGTCTCGTCGCCAGGGCGCTCGACCGGCACGACTAGGCCGGGCAGTCAGCAAGAGTTTCCATTTGCGCATAAAAAAACGCCCGGGCCGCAAGGTCCGGGCGTTTTCTGCGACTGCGCAGGGCCGTCAGAGCATGTCTTTCAGGCCCTTAAGGGCCGTGACCCTGACCGCACGCCGTGCGGGCTTGGCCTTGAAAACCATCTCTTCGCCGGTAAACGGATTGACGCCCTTGCGGGACTTCGTCGCCGGCTTGCGCGTGACCCGAATCTTCATCAGACCCGGCACGGTGAAATCGCCGGGACCGCGCCGACCGATGTTCTTCTTGATCAACGCGTTCAGTTCCTCGAATACTGCACCGACGTCCTTGCGGGTCAGACCGGTCTTGTCGGCGACGTGCGCCATGATCTGAGCCTTTGTCGGAGCCTTGGCCGGAGCCTTGCTCGCAGCTTTCTTTTTGGTCGTTGCCTTCTTTTTGGCAGCCATGTATGCCTCCCCCTGCGGGTCGTAAAACGCTAATTAATAAGGACGGTAGCCGACGATACCACAGCGATACACTTCCTATGAACTACTCACCATGTGTGTGAGCAAAACGCCGATTAACCAGGACTGAATACCCCCCCCTACCTGTGCCGACTGTCAACCTGTGCCAAACCCGTAATTGCCATCACGAAAGTTCGGGACTCGCATTCGAACCATCGGCGAGTATCGTGAATGCGTTCGTTTCGCGTCTCTTCGTGGGTCGCATGCGGTGTCCATTCCGGACTGTCTTCGTGCTGCTTAGCGGCGGCGTCAGATGACCCGAATTCCCCTGCACTCTCGCATCGACTGAGCTAACTATAGACTATTCCCGAAGAGTTGAATCGAGTTGGACGCGCAATGCGTCGGGGATGACTGTCGGTTGCTCGATCTCGATTGTTTTGTTTCTGCCGGTAGCGCCGGCAATCAGTCGGATCCGGTCGCGTGGCACCCCGAATTGTTTTGCGAGGAACGCGGTTAGTTCGGCATTGGCCTTGCCTTCGACGGGAGCGGATCTGACCTGGAGTTTGAGCCGGTCGCCATAGAGCGCGCCGAACCCGGTGCGGCTGGAGCGGGGCTGCAATCGCAGCCGGCAGCGAAGCACGCCGGGTCGTATCCAGCAGCAGGGAGATGCGGTCGGTTCAGGCAAGCCAGGCTTGCAGGGGCAACCCGATCATGAGCGCCTGTAGGCCGATGAGCACGAACAGCGGTGAGAGGTCGAGACCGCCGATGGCTGGAATGATGCGCCGCACCGGCCTGAGCAGGGGCTCGCAAATGCTCGCCAGCACGCTCGCTATCGGATTGTAGTTGCCGGGGCTCACGAAGCTTAGAATCGCGTAGATCAGGATCGCGAACACGTACATACGGATGACGGTGTAGAGCGCCCGCAGGGGGACGAGATAGAGCAGCGCCACGACCGGCAGCGTGATGCCTGCGGTCTTGGCCAAAATCCAGACCGCCAGTGTCTCAAAGGCCAGAAAGACGAGCAGCGTCGCCGTGTCCAGGCCGCGAATCGGCGGGACGATACGCCGCATTGGCGTGACGATCGGACTGGTTATCCGCACGATGAACTGGGACAGGGGGTTGTGGAAGTCGGCCCGGGTCAGCTGGAGCACGAGACGCAGCAGGAAGCAGAGCATGTAGAGCTCGAACAGCGTCTGAACGACAAAGAAAACGGCAGTACTCATCTAGACTTGCACCTGTCAGTCGGTTCCAAACTCGCGGGCCAGTTCGGCCGACCGCGCGCACGCGGCGCGGACGCCGGCCGCTATGCCGTCCGCAACGCCCTGCGACTCCATGACCGCCAGTGCGGCGGCGGTCGTGCCGCCGGGCGAGGTCACCCTCGCGCGCAGCGCATCTACGGTTTCCTCGCTCTCCATCGCCATCCTCGCGGCGCCGAGCGCCGTTTCCTGGGCCAGCAGGGCCGCCGCGTCCGGAGCGAGGCCGAGTTCGACGCCGGTACGCGTCATGATCTCGATCATGTAGAAGAAGTAGGCAGGTCCGCTGCCCGAGAGCGCCGTCACGGCGTCCATCTGCTGTTCGTCGGGCACCCACACGATAGCACCCGCGGCCCGCAGCAGAGTCTCGGCGAGTTCGCGCTGTTCGGCGCTGACCGACGGGTTGGCGTAAAGGGCCGTAACGCCGCAGCCCAGCAGCGCCGGCGTGTTCGGCATGGCCCGGACGATGGCGGCATCGACCCCGAGCCAGCGGTGAATATCCGCGACCCGAATCCCGGCTGCGACGGAAACGTACAGCGGCTTGGTGCCGGGCGTACCGAGCCCGGCAATGGCGCCTTTCAGAGCCTGCGGTTTTGTGGCGAATACGACCACATCGGCGTCCGCGGCGGCCGCCGCATTCTCGCCCGTGACCGCGATTGAGAAGCGCCGGCTCAGGTCGTCACGCTGCGTCGGGTCGGGATCGGCGGCGCAAATATCCGCGGCTTTCGTGCCGCTGCCGATCAGGCCCCCGATCAGGCTCCGGGCCATGTTGCCGCCGCCGATGAAGGCGAGCTTCGCGTCGTG
>Ga0316189_10007271_pt1 | contig 10487 bp, 7 predicted proteins | sample LowCovwburrow_MG_FD_204930 | JGI IMG/M metagenome (GOLD analysis project Ga0316189, IMG submission 204930) | Coastal sediment microbial communities from Maine, United States - Lowes Cove worm burrow | ecosystem: Environmental > Aquatic > Marine > Coastal > Sediment | place: USA: Maine... | reverse complement strand
TACAGCCCCTCAAGCGGCCCCCCTCCTGCTCCGTGCTCATCGCCGCCTTGGTCTGCGCCCTCGCCTGCAACGGCGGCAAAGCCCCCAGCGACGACGCGACCGCGGGCGCAACCGCTCCCACTGGTGCCGAGACGGCGACGGCCTCCACCGGCACCCCGAGCGGCGGCGACTCGCAAAGAGGATCGACGAGCGACGACTCGACGGGCGAAACCGCTGGTGAGAGCGGAGTGGCGAGAGAGGAGCACAGGAGCCTATCGCGGGGGCCCCATCGCAAGACCCCTCAGGGGTCCACAGAGAGGATCCTAGAGCTCGATGTGGAGGAGCTTCGCGAGGGCCTTCACGCCGTCGCGCAAGCGCCAGCAGGAGATCTCATCGATCTCCCCGCACGGCGCGTCGTCATCGTCCGTGACCGCGATGAGCGGGATCCCCTCGGCAGAGCCCGTCGCCCCGAGGCCCTGGAGGAGCCGCTCCTCGCCGCCGCCGGGCGCGTTGTGGTCGACGATGACAGCGTCGATCCGTCGCTCGCCGATGCTCCAGAGCACCGACGCGACCGACTCGAAGAAGACCGGCTGGATCCGCCACGACCTGAGGGTTCGGGCGAGCAGCGCCCGGTTCCCGCTCTGCCCCTTGCCCTCGACGATCGCGACCACGCGCCCAGACATCTCCTTCGCGGGCTCGAGCGGCAGCCAGATCTGGAAGGCGCTACCGACCCCCACCTCGCTCGTCACCTCCAGGGAGCCGCCCAGGCGCTCACACAGCGAGCGCGAGAGAACGAGCCCCAGGCCCGTGCTCTCTCCGTGGACGGTCGGCTCTTCCTGAACCTGGACGAAAGGACGGAAGAGACGACCGAGCTCCTCCTCGCTCATGCCGATGCCGCTGTCGCGGACCTCGATCATCACCCAGCCCTCCGCCGGTGCCCGCAGGGCGACGCTGATCTCACCGCCGATGGTGAACTTGCAGGCGTTGCTCAGGAGGTTGAAGAGGCTCTGACGGATCCTCGTCCCGTCGCTGGAGATCGTCCGGACCCCGGGCTCCACCTCGAGGCGAATCCGGTTGCGGTTTCGCAGCGACTGCGAGCGCATCGTCTCGATCACCGACCGCGTCAGTTCCTCGAGATCGACCGCGGTGGTCTCGATCGTGAGGTGCTCTGCCTCGAGGCGGGCGATGTCGAGGATGTCGTTGACCAGACGGAGCATGTAACCGCCAGCCTCGACGACCTTGCCGAGAACGACCTCAGCCTCACTGCCCACCGCGAGCGCCGCCTCGTCGGCGTCGTCCTCGAGGAGGAGCTCTGCGTAGCCGAGGATCGCGTTGAGCGGGGTCCGGAGATCGTGCGTCGCCTGGGCCAAGAAGGCGCTCTGCACCCGCTCTCCCCGGGTCGCCTCACGCCCGCGCCCAGCGAGCTTGAGCGCCTCGCGGGCGGTCCGAAGCTCGAGCACATTGCGGGCCAGACTAGAGACCGTTCGTCGCAGCTCGAGCTGGTCTATCACCTGACGTCCGAGCACGTAGAGCGCCCGGAGCTGGAGCGGCGTCAGCTCGCGCGGCACCCGATCGATGACGCAGAGCGTGCCGAGCCTATGACCGTCGTTGGTGACCAACGGCGAGCCGGCGTAGAACCGAACGCTCGGGTCCCCGAGAACGAGAGGATTGTCGGCGAAGCGGTCGTCCTGGTGCGCGTCCGGGACGACAAAGACCCCGTCCTCGAGGATCGCGTGGGCGCAGAACGCGAGGTCTCGGTGGGTCTCCAAAGCCGCCAGCCCGACCCTCGACTTGAACCACTGGCGGTCGGCGTCGACCAGGCTGACGAGGGCGATCGGCGTCCCGCAAAGCTCGCCTGCCAACGCCGTGAGATCGTCAAAGGCCTCCTCTGGCTCCGTGTCGAGGATTGCGTACCGACGCAGCGCTTCGAGGCGAGCAGCCTCGTCGTCGGGCAGCGGGGCGGACTTCATAGAGTGACCACGGTAGAGGACGCGTGCGGAGCTGGGAAGGACTCTCATTCGCGGGAGTTAGCGCGCAAATGACCCACCGCGAGCCTATGAGCCCGGATCTTTGGAGGCGGGTCATGCGGACTCCGCCGACGCCACGACGCCCGTCACAGGCTCGGCGACCGGCGCGGTGCAGCCTGTCGCCGACGCCGATCCAGGCGCGAATTCGCGAGCCCCCCTCTCCCGGGGCAATGCCCCCCCGCAGGTGAAGCCCGCGACAAACGACAGGGCTCTAGGGCCTGGGGAGCAAGTGCGCGGACCTCGCTTGACCGCCCCTAGAGGATCGAGTACGCCGGACGAAGTGCCTAGTTATCGAAGGTTTGGGTGGTTCGTCCCATTTGCCCAGGTCAGCGCCGGGCTCGCGGTGCTCGCCGTCGCACCGAGTTCCTCCGCCTTCGCCCCCTCACCGGTGGCGCACCCCCGAGCGACCTTTCAGGTGGCCGACGGGAGCTCGCCTCGAAGCGCTCGCACCTTCTCCGACAGGGTGACGACCCCTGCAGCCCGCGACGCCCTCCGCCGCCTCGAGGCGCGGATCGGCCCGACCTTCACGAGCTGGGACTCTGCCACCGGAGTCCCTGCCTATGTGATCCCTCGGGCGCACCAGCGAGAGGGGATCTCTGCGGACCCCTCCCGCGCTGCGGCCTTCGCCGACGAGCTCGTCACAGCCCACCTCGACCTCCTGGCACCCGGCTGCACGAGCGGCGACTGGACGATGGTCAGCAACCGCCTCGACGGCGAGCTTAGGACCGTCGGCTACAGCCAGAGCCACCGCGGCTACCCGGTCGTCGGCGGTCAGTTCTCCCTCCGCGTCCGTCGTGATCACGTCGCCGCGATCACGTCGCAGGCGATCCCCTGCGCCGCGCTCCCCGGCCACGACGCGACCCTCGGCGCCGATGAGGCCGCCGCCCGAGCCCAGGCTTGGGTCGCGGAGACGGACGACGCGAGCGAGAGCAAGACGCTCGAGATCGGCGCCCCTGTGATCCTGCCGCGCGTCGGCGACAAGGGCATCCTCCGCGCCGATCTGGTCATTCCAGTCGTCGTCGAGACCAGCTCTCCCCGGGGCAAGTGGCGGGTCTACGTCGACGCCCAGAGCGGCGAGCCTGTCGCCCGCGAGACGCTCCTCCACTACACCGCGAACGCGGTCTACAATGTCCCGCGCCGCGGACCTCTGGGCCCCCGCTACAACGCCCCCGCCGCGCTGATCAACTTCGAAGCCGGCGGCCAGACCCTCACCGCCGACCTCAGCGGCAACCTGGCGATCGACGCCCCGACCGGGCTCACGGCGACGGTCAAGAGCCCCATCGCCGCGGTCTACAACGCCTCTGGCGAGATCGCGAGCTCGGACTGGGTCGTCAGCCCGGGCGACACCCTGGTCTGGGATCAGCGCAACGACGAGCTTGTCGACGCCCAGCTCTCGGCCGCGATCCACACCATCATCGTCAAGGAGCGGGTCCGCAGCATTGACCCGACAAACCCCTTCCTCGACCAGCAGATCGCGGTCACCGTCAACATCGACGATATCTGCAACGCCTTCTCCGACGGCGACAGCATCAACTTCTTCCAGTCCTCGGACAACTGCGCCAACACGGCCCAGCTCGCCGACGTCGTCTATCACGAGTTCGGCCACTCGATTCACCACCAATCGCTGATCCCCGGCGTCGGCGCCTTCGAGGGGGCGCTCAGCGAGGGCATCTCCGACTACCTGAGCGCGACGATCACAGGCGACTCCGGCCTCGCCCGCGGCTTCTTCAACTTCAACCCCGACAATCCCCTGCGAGAGCTCGACCCGGATGGCTTCGAGTGGCACTGGCCCGAAGACCAGGGCGAGGTCCACGACGAGGGACGGATCATCGGCGGAGCGCTCTGGGACCTCCGCAAGATCCTCCGCGGCAAGCTCGGCGCAGACGCCGGAACCGCGCGCACCGACTACCTCTGGTACGAGTCGATCCGCCGCGCCATCGACATCCCGTCGATGTACATGGAGTCGCTGATCGCCGACGACGACGACGGCATCCTCAGCAACGGCACCCCGAACGGCTGCGAGATCGCGGCGGCCTACGGCGCCCACGGCCTGCGGACGATCTCGGCGACGGTCTCCGACGTGAGCCTCGATCCCCAAAGCCCCGAGGGATATCCAGTCGTCGTCAGCAGCGACGGCCTCCTCGCCGACTGCCCCGGCAGCGGCCTCCTCGGCGCGACCCTCACCTGGCGCGAGCGTGGACAGGCGGGCAGCGGCGGCACCCTGCCGATGCTCTCAAACGGCGTCGGCGGCTTTGTCGGCGTGATCCCGAGCCAGCCCGACGACGTCGTCATCCAGTACCAGGTCGAGCTCAAGACGGGGTCCGACAGCGCCCAGGCCGTGCCGAAGAACGCCGCTGATCCCTGGTACGAGTTCTACGTCGGCGATGTCGAGCCCCTCTACTGCACCGACTTCGAGAACAACCCCTTCGCCGAGGGCTGGGCCTTCGGCGGCGCCAGCTCGGACTTCGAGTGGGCCCCTGCGGCCGGGGTCAGCGGGCTCGATCCGGACGCCGCCTTCTCCGGCCTCTTCGTCGTCGGCAACGACGTCGCTGGCGATGGCGGCTACAACCCCTTCACCGACGCGATCCTCAGCTCGCCGCAGGTCGACACCGGCGACTTCTCCAGGGTCCGGCTCCAGTATCGCCGCTGGCTGAGCGTCGAGGACGGCTTCTACGACCAGGCCCGGATCTATGCCGGCGGCTCGACCGTCTGGGAGAACATCAGCTCCGCCTTCGAGGAGGAGGCGAGCCTCCACCACGTCGACGGCGAGTGGCGCTTCCACGACGTCGACCTGAGCAGCGCCATCATCGACGGCAAGGTCGACGTCGCCTTCGCCCTCCTCAGCGATGGCGGCCTCGAGCTGGGCGGCTGGACGATCGACGATGTCTGCATCGTCGGCGTCAACGCAGCCGCCGGGATCTGCGGCGACGGGATCGTCGACCCCGGCGAGAGCTGCGACGACGGCAACAACCTCGGCGGCGACGGCTGCTCAGCGTCCTGTGAAACCGAAGCGGGCCCGACCAGCGAGACTGACACCGACACCGACACCGACTCCGGCTCCGGCTCCGGCTCCGACACCGACACCGACTCCGACTCCGACTCCGACACCGACACCGACACCGACACCAGCGCGACCGGAGGTACGGGGATCGATCTCGTCAACCGCGGCTGTGTCTGTACGAGCGACGCCGACGCGCCGATGGGGCGAGGAGTCTGGCTCGCCCTCCTCGCCCTCGTCGGCCTCCGCCGGCGTCGGCGTTGAGCTGGTGACAGCGCAGAGGCGCCCCTCGCCGTACGAAAGCCGCGCGCACCGGCACAGCGCCGCAGGATGGCCAAGAAACTACGTTCCTTGGCCATTTTCGACAACCGCGATATCGAAGGGAACATCGGTCGGCCGCGCCCGTGCTACTCGCTGTGAACGCCGCTGTGAAGCTCGGCTCGACCTCGCGCCCATCTCCCCCGCCGGAGCTCGACGAACTCACCCTCGTCCGCGCTCAACGGGGAGACGCACGCGCTCGTCGGGCGCTCGTCGAGCGCTATCAACGACCCGTCTTCGCGATCCTCTCGCGGATGCTCCACGGAGAGCGTCGCGACCTCGTGGAGGACCTCGCCCAAGACACCTTCCTCCGGGTCTTCAAGGCGCTGCAGACCTTCGACCGCAACGGACCTGCGCGACTCTCGACCTGGATCCTGACGATCGCCAGCCGCCGTGCGATCGACGAGCTTCGTCGACGACGACCGCAACAGACCAGCCTTGAACATGCGAAGCCGATCGCCGAGCCGGGCAGCGCCGACACCCTCACCCGCCGAAGGATGCTCGCCGGACACCTCCGCGAGGCGATCGATGAGCTGAGCCCGGCCCACCGCGCGGCCTTCCTGCTCCGCGAATACCACGAGATGTCCTACGAAGAGATCGCGGAGAACCTCGCGATCGATCTCGGCACCGTCAAGTCCCGCCTCAGCCGCGCCCGAGCGGCCCTACGTAGCAAGCTCGCGGAGGTCTACCATGCGTCCTGAATCCACCGATACGACCGACAAGCTGGACAAGCTGACCGAAGAGGCACTTGCAGCGTGGGAGGCGATCGAGCCGCCGGCCAACTTCGCCGCCTCGGTGATGGCAGCGGCCAGCCGCGAAGAGGCTTCGATCCCGCCCCCTGGCCCAGCCCCCATCCACGGCTCGCCGAGTCGTCGATCGAGGTGGGGCGTGCGCGGCCTCCTCCTCGGCGTCGCCGTCGCTGCGGTCGCCGCGGCCACCAGCGCGGCCCTCTTCTTCGACGGCGATCCCGAGCCCACGGTGCAGCCCGACGACGCGATCAGCCAGCTCGACGGCGGGACCCCGAACATCGGCCCCGAGATCCCCAAGGGGGGCACAGGCGGCGAGTTCAAGCCGACGCCGCTCCCCCTCGACCTCAGCGAGCGGATCGACGGTTACGTTGCCTCTCACGGCCGGCTCTACGGCGAGGTGTTCCGCTTCCACGGGACGATCATCGTCGCCCGTGACGGCGGTGTCGTCTTTCGTCGCAGCTACGGCGATGCGATCCGCGAGAGCGAGGGCAAGGCGATCGCCCACCGCCCCGACACCCGCCACCGGATCGGCACCCTGACCCAGCAGATCACGGCGACCGCGATCATGCTCCTGGTCGAGCGCGGCGCCCTCAGCCTCGACGATCCGCTGCACAAGCACCTGCCCGACTACCCCGAGCAGGGCCGCGGGATCACGATCCGCCAGCTCCTCAACCACAGCTCCGGCATCCCGAGCTTCACCGATGACCATCGCCACTTCGACTGGCGCGCCGAGCCCCATACGACCGAGGCCCTCCTCGCCCGCTTCAGCGCCGAGCCCCTCGAGTTTGAGCCAGGGGCCGAGTTCGACCCGAGCAACTCGGGCTACGCGGTGCTCGGCGCGGTCATCGAGGCGGCGAGCGGCAAGAGCTACGGCGAGTTCCTCCGGCACGAGCTCTTCGGACCGCTGGCGATGGGCCACAGCACCGTCGGCGAGCCGCCGCCGCAGGCGAGCCAGGCAGGGGGATACCTCTTCAGCGAGGACGAGCAGCTCATCCGCTTCCAGCCGGCAAACCTCGAGCTCTCGTCGTTCGGCGCCGCCGGCAATATCGTCACCAGCGCCGACGATCTGAGCCGCTGGGCGATCGCTCTCTTCGAAGGTCGACTGCTCAACAACGAGACCCTCGACCTGATGCTCGCCTCGTCCAACGACGATGGCTACGCCCTCGGTTGGATCCCGGAGCGGGAGTTCGGCCAAGACGTGATCGGCCACCCCGGCGGCACGGAGGGGATCAACGCTGCTATCCGTTACTACCGCGGCGATCGGACCCTGCTCATCGCGATCGCCAACAACGATGTCATCGACGCCCGCTCCGTGGTCGAGGAGATCGGTCAGATCACCCACGGCCGGAGCCCGACGCCGCCGATCGAGCGTGACGAGGTGGACGTCGACACCGAGCGCTTTGACCTCTACAGCGGTCACTACATCCTCACTCCGGAGAGCCGCGCCGAGCTCGGGCGCTTCTTCGAGCCCGTGGAGGTCGAGCGGATCGCCGAGGCCCACGTCATCGCCGACCCCGAGACCGGACGGATGACCTTCTCGGTCCCCGGACACGGGAGCAAGTGGATGCACGGGCTGGACCGCGACACGTTCTTCTTCAAGGATGCTGCCGCGACCGTCGCGACCTTCCACTTCCGCCCGTCGGCGGCTGCAGGCGCGACCGGGACGAGCACTGGCACGGGCGGATCGAGCGAGCCCGGAGAGGCGCCCGCGAGCGCCCTCCACCTCCGGCAAGGACCCCTCGATATTCGCCTCGCGCGGAGCTCGGGCGGCGACCAGCACCCGCCGGTGCTACCCTCGCTGTGATGGGTACCCAGCGCCACGCCCCGAGCACCGTAAACCGCACGCCGAGAGCCCGCAACGCCGGCTCTGGGCGTGGATTAGCGCGCCACCTCGGCTCGTCGCTGGCCTGCGCGATCCTCTTCATGGCCCCGGCGACCGGCCTCGCCTGTGAGCCCGCCGAGCAGGCGCTGGCCGAGCGGCGCGCCCGTGAGATCAGCCGAGAGGTCGCCCGGCACGCGAGCGTCGAGGCGCGGAAGATCCTCCGCAAGGCGAGGCGCGAGCTCCAACACCTAGAGGGCGAGGCCCGCAAGCTCGGGAAGAAGGCCCGCAAGCTCGAGAAGAAAGCCCGCCTCGAGGTCAAGAAGGTCCGTGAGAAGGGCGAGGAGACCCGTGACCTCCTGGAGAAGCTTCAACCGCCACCGCAGAGCAGCGCCCCGGCCCACACCGACACGTCGGTCCTCTGTGAAGGTGACACCTGTACGATCGACCAGGAGACCGCCACGCTCTACGCCAAGGAGCCGATGCTCCTCCTGCATGAGGGGACCATCCTCCCGATCCCGGGGGCCGGCTCGAAGGGCGGTCTTAGGATCCTCAGCCTCCGCGAGGGCGGCCTCGGCGAGCGTCTCGGGCTCCGCCCGGGCGACGTCCTCCGCGACATCGACGGAGCCCCCCTAACATCGCTCTTCAGCGATCCTGAGACTCAGCGGAGGCTGGCCAGCTCGCGAAGCTGGACCCTCACGTTCACCCGCGACGGTCGTGCGCTCCAGCGGTCGATCGCCCTGCGCTGAGCTCCACACCGCGACGTACCTTGCGGGCCGCCGCCCGATAGCACTAGTCTGCCGCCGATGGCGACCATCTCGATCAACGGCTGCGACCTCTACTACGAGGACAGCGGCGGCCATGACAAGCCGGTGCTCATGCTCTCGCACGGGCTGCTGTGGAGCACCGCCCTCTTCCAACACCAGGTCGAGGCCCTGAGCTATCGCTATCGGGTGATCTGCTACGATCACCGCGGCCAGGGCCGCTCCGGCGTCCCCAAGGGTCGCAGCGTCACGATCGAGGCCTGCTATCGCGACGCCGTCGCCTTGATCGAGGCGCTTGGCGTCGGCCCCTGCCACTTCGGCGGCCTGTCGATGGGCGGCTTTGTGGCGATGCGACTAGCGGCGCGACGCCCCGATCTCCTCCGCTCCTGCATCCTGATGGAGACCTCCGCGGACCCTGAGCCGACGGAGAACGTCGGCCCCTACCGGCGCCTCAACTTCATCGCCCGCTGGGTTGGGCTCCGCCTGGTCGCCGCCAAGGTGATGCCGATCATGTTCGGCAAGACCTTCCTGACCGACCCCGAGCGGGCCCAAGAGCGGGCGCTCTGGCGCGAACGGATGATCTCCAACCGAGCCACGATCTACAAGGCGGTGAACGGCGTGATCGAGCGCGCAGGGGTCTTTCACGAGCTTCGCCGGATCAAGACGCCGACCCTGATCATCGTCGGCGATGAAGACGTGGCGACGACGCCGGAGAAGTCCGATCGCCTGCACGGGGCGATCGAAGGCTCCGAGCTGGTGACCGTCAAAGGCGCCGGCCACTCGAGCTCGACAGAGCAGCCAGCGGCCGTCAACGCGGCGCTCCGCGACTTCCTCGAGCGAGTCGACGCCGCGAGGCGCGAGAGCGCCGAGCTCACCGAGAGCGCCGATGATGGCGCGCACAGGGCCGAGTCGGCCTCCCCCTCGTCCGACCCGCAGGGCTAGCTGACTGCGACGAAATCCCCGTGGGTTCTAGCGCCACCATCGGCCCTACCTCCGTCGACAGGTCGCGGCTATGCCAGGCAGTCCTGGCTTCGACTGGCCCGACCCGTTCGGGGAGCCCGACCGGCTCGAGTCGCGCGAGCGAGCGCCCCCGCGACTCTTGCGACGAGGTGCGAGGTCCCTTGCGACGACCCAAGCTTTTGGTCACCGGCTTTTGCGACTGGCGTGAACTCGGCGATCCGCCCGCGATCTGGCGCTGCCGCGACAATCCGAGCGGTCGGCTCCTCACCGGCGCTGCGACCGAGGGTCCGGCACCGGTGCTTCAGGGCCCCCTCGCCGAGAGGCTCCGCAGGGCCGAAGACCTCGACGTCGACCTCGCCCTCCTCCCGGTGACCTGGGGCGCCTTCGCTCGACTTCCCCCGCTCGCGGAATATGACGCGGTCTTCCACATCGGCCTCGGCGGTGCTCAGGCTGGCGATCAGCTCCTCTTGGAGACCGGGGCGACCAACCTGCGAGAGCGACGTGATGCCCTCGGCCAGCTTCCTCCCACCGCCATGATCGAGCCGGACGGCCCGACCACCCGTCCGCTCGAGCCCAACATGGAGAGGGCCGTGCGCGCCCTCGCAGGCCGCCAACTCGGCGACTACCAGCTCCTCGCGGCCGAGCCCCGGCGGAACAACGTCTTCCTCTGCAACGAGACGCTCTACCTCGCCCTCGCGGCGGCCGCTGCCGAACCTCGGCCGATCAGGGCCACCTTTGTCCACGTCCCGGCGAGCGACGAGGCAGCCCTCGAACCGCTGAGCGCGGTCCTCCTCCAGCTCCTCCGCGCGCTCGCTCGCGGCTGAGACGGAGCTGCGGTCCACGCTACGTCCCCTCGGTCCCTGCCTGCCCTCG
>Ga0316189_10007268_pt1 | contig 10490 bp, 10 predicted proteins | sample LowCovwburrow_MG_FD_204930 | JGI IMG/M metagenome (GOLD analysis project Ga0316189, IMG submission 204930) | Coastal sediment microbial communities from Maine, United States - Lowes Cove worm burrow | ecosystem: Environmental > Aquatic > Marine > Coastal > Sediment | place: USA: Maine... | reverse complement strand
GGTTTCAGCCGCAGGCGCAGGCCAACATATTGAGGCACCCATTAATGCAAACGACAATCATCCGATTAACCAAAGCGGGTTTTGTTGTCAAGGTTAATTTTTTGCACCGGGGTTGTAATTTCAAGTCGGTTTGGGTCCTGCTGCGGATTTGCCTGCAGCTTGATCGTTTAAAATGTTAAGATTTGCAAACCTGTAAAAAAACTTTGCAATATATTTTTTAATATATTACTCGATACATCAATTGATATTTATAAGATAATAACCATCTCCTGACCACTAAAACAATGTAAATCATGAATTGGTAATGAAAGATTTATTCTAGCATGCGGAAACCCTATGAAATTGCGGTCATCTATGGAGACGGCATTGGACCAGAGATTGGTTCCGCAACTGTTGAGGTGTTAAAGGCAGCCTTAAAAGATGACAATATTTTAAATTTCATCGAATATCCAGCTGGTGCGCAGTGTTTTCTGGACACTGGCGAATTATAATTTGAATAATTTATTGGATACTTCACATTGCCGTACCGGCTATCCAATATGATCACATTGTGGCTTTGGGTCGTTTGAGAAAAACCATCACTTGTATAATATCGGAAAGGAGCGCGCACCAATGGCTGAAACCATAGGCATTGTAGGATTGGGTCGCATGGGACTTCCGGCTGGAAAACTGCTTATCCACAAAGGATTCACGGTAGTAGGATATGATCCCGATAAGGTGCCGCTGGACGAATTTAAGGCGTCTGGTGGAAAGGCGGCATCGGATGTGAAAACGGTTGCCGAAAGGGCCAAGACAATAATTGTATTCGTATTGAACGACGAACAAGTCAATGCGGTCGTGGCTGGTAAAAATGGTCTTCTTGCCGGGGTCAACGAGAACAGTTGTATCATTTGTATGTCGACCATTCGTCAGGCACAGGTTGAGTGGGTTGCTGAACAATGTGTGAAGAAAAATGTGGCATTTATGGATTGCCCCTGCACCGGGGGACCGCCAAGAGCTGCCAATGGGTCACTGACCCTGATCGCCGCAGCAAAGAATAGTATCCTGGATCGATGCCGCCCAATACTTGAAAACTTGGGCACCATCATCCATGTAGGCGAGGTTCCGGGGATGGGGCAGACAGTGAAACATTGCAATCAACTTTTGGTTTCCGCGACCCATGCAGCGGTGATGGAGGTGATTCTTATGGCCAGACGTGCCGGTCTCGATGAAAGGCAGGTATGCCAGATAATTGGCTCCGGGGTAGCGGGCAGTGATTATTTCAAACTGCTTTCATCAAGTGTTATCGATAAAACCGCCGCACCCTGCGGGATGGCTATGATGTGCAAGGACAGTAATATTGTTGTGGATTCCGGAAGGTCTATGAAGCTGCCGCTTTTGGTGGCGGGTGCAGCCAATCAGTATTTTTTGGCCGCCCAGTCATTGGGGCTTGAAAAGGAGGAGTCTTCTGAATTGATGAAGGTTGTTGAGCGATTCTCTCAGCCAACGGGTGTAAACGGATCTTAAAAACGGAGCCCTTCAAATACTAAGCAGTGATAATTGAATCCGGTCCTGCCGGACCATCTGCTCTGCTTTATTTATGTATAAAACTTTTTACATATTCGTAAGATGCTTTAAGGCTTCTGCGAATTTGATCAAGTTCGGGCGCTTTCGCCTTTCTTTGAACGATCAAGTCTTTAGTTGCGCTATAGATAAAGAGGTGTTCAATGCTCAACGGGAGTAATTTTTTTTCCTCTACCAATTCTTTCAATATAATGTCATAGTTAACAACCCCCTGACCGATCTGAGAAAAAACCCAGCCGTCATCTATTTTATTCATATCTTTCAGATGCAAATGACAAGCATAGGGTAAGGCTTCTTTATAATCGAAGGCCGGGTCAACCTCTCCTATTGAACAGGTAAATGCATTGCCAAAATCATAGTTCAATTTTATAAAATCACTGTCAATATTCTTGACTACTTCAGCACCGGTTTTGCCGGAGGTTATGATCTGGTCTGCGCCTTCGGACGGATTTTCCAATCCGATGATAATATTCATCGATTCGGCATAATCTGCAATGGGTTCAATATTTTTCTCAAATTGGCTGCGGCCGGATTTTGCGCCAACTTTGGTGTTGACTATCTTGACCCCCAGTCTTTTGCCAAAATCAATTCGTCTTTTAAGCTCATCGACGGCATTTTCAGTTGTCAGATCGATATGGGCCGACAACGCCATGCTGGATAAACCCAGATCAGATAGCAGACGGTTGATATCAACTGCCGATGCCTCGCTAAAATGTTCTTCTGTCAATCCTTCAGTCCAGCCCCGTGTATAACCTAACTCAACATGGCTGGCACCGATTTTCGCTATTTCCTGCAAAGCGGTCTTCAGATCATATCCTTCATAGGCCAGTGTGTTAATTGAAATTACTGGGTTCATTAATTCTTCCTTTTTCCTTGTGTGAGCGGTTATCCTTGATCGGTCGGCCACCATTATTTATGGGCATATACCCACCCGGATAGGATCGCACAAAGGCACAAAGACACAAACAATAACTGTTTATGATAATTTAACTTCGTGTTTTGGTGCCTTGGTGGCGAAAATATCTTATTGAATAAGTCCTTCGCAAATATGATACGATTTTAATAGATAGGTACTAACCCGCAAAGAGAATCCTTATGCCTTAACCTTTTCCACCAATGCGTCCATTGCCAGCGGCGGGCTTTTGAGTACCGGTACATCGGTAATATCCTCAATGGCATCTGCCAAATGGCCCATAGACGCCTGGGCCAAAACGATAACCCCAACCTTGCCTTTTAATTCCTCTGCCGCATCTTTCACAATTCTATCGTGGGATTGCATATCGCCTCGTAAAAAGCAGTCAAATGCTTCCGAGCTGAGTGTTTGATGGATTGTTATCTTTTTTTCAGCTTCAACCGCTTTTTCTTTAATGAGGTTCACACTGGGGGCCATGGTTGTTTTAGCGGTTGCCATCACCCCGATGCGATCGGATAAAGAAACCGCCTTTTCAGCCATGGGTTCATCCACCTTCATCACCGGAACGTTCACCATTTTCCGGGCGACATCGACACCGGGTGCGATACTAGAGCAGGTAACCATGATCATCTCGGCGCCGGCTTCTTCGGCCAATTCAACCTGGTTACACAAGCGTTTCAGGATTGAAGGTGTGAACTGTTCTTCCTGCAGCAAATCCTGGATCAGGCTGTCATCCACAATGTGAAATGTCGACACTCCGGGCAAGCGTTCGGCGATCATCGGTTTAAACATATCTGCGATCGCCACGCCGGTGTGCACGAAACCTATTTTCTTGACCATTAAAAGCCTCCTTAAAATTTTTATTATATTCGAATACCAATCTCCCTTATGTTCCGGTGGATTCTTTAATTGATATATCCCATAATCCTTGGAAGCCATAAGGTAAATTCCGGGAAAAGGGCTATGATTAATATCATGCTAAAAATTAAAGCCAGGAAAGGCCAGACGTCATGCATGACTTCCTCGATGGTTGTCTGAGCTAAATTGCAGGCAATGAACAACCCCAGCGCGACAGGCGGTGTCAGCAATGCGAGCTGTACGGTCATAACCACGAGGAGGCCGAAATGGTGCGGATCGATACCGTAGGCCGCGGCAGCCGGTGCAAAAACGGGGACCAACATGATCATGGTCGCTACCGCCTCCAGCACAAATCCGATAATCAGCAGGGAGGTTAATACCAGAAAAAGAAAAAGATACCGATTGGCAGTGAGGTCTTGCAGGAAGGCTGTGATTGTTTCCGGCGCCTGATAAATCGAGAGGGTATAGGTGATGATTTTGGCGCAGCCAAGGACTAAAAAAATCACGGCACTCATGATCGAGCACTCAAGCAGACATTCTTTAAGCAGTTTCCACGTCAGTCGCCTTTTGATCACCAAGCCTAAAAACAACCCATAGAAAGCGGCGATGGCGCCGGCCTCTGTCGGCGTGAAGACTCCCCCCATAATTCCTAATAAAATAATAACGGGGATCAGAAGCCCCCAGAAGGCCCTGATCCCCTGAACAAACACTTGCTTTAAATCGAACCCCGCCTTATTAACAGGGTAGTTGCGACGAATGGCATAGAAATGGGTGAGGACCATCATAGCCAACCCCAGGAGAATCCCCGGTATGGCGCCGCACATGAAGAGACCCCCGATTGAGACATCCCCGGGTGCCGCATAAGCATATATAATCATCCCGACACTGGGCGGAATAACCGGTCCGACAACGGAAGATGATGCCGTTATGACCGCGCTGAATTTACGGTCGTAACCGTTTTCTCTCATGGCCGGAATTATCATCGATCCGATGGCGGCAGTGTCCGCCAGGGCCGCCCCGGAGACACCGGCAAAAAACATACTGGCCACGATATTTGTATGGGCCAGGCCACCGGGAAATTGACCAACCATGGAGTCGGAAAAATTGACCAGATCCTGGACCACCCCACTCTTTTCAACCAGAAGGCCGGTTAAGATGAATGCTGTTATGGCCATCAGGGCAAAAGGACTGATACCACCAAAAACTAAGGTAGGAACGGCCAGCAATGACAAATCGTCTGATATGAGGAAAAAGGTGATCCCGGTAATACCCAGACTAAACGCAACCGGCATCCCGATGGCAACCGTGAAGGCAAAGCAGGAGAGCAGAATGAAAAAAACCGCGCTGTCTGCGCCTAAATAATAGGAAACGACGGAGGCGATCAAGACGGCGAATGATATAACGATGAATCCGATGCTCCAAATGGAATTCTTTTCACTTGATTTCGTATTGGATCTGCGCTCTTGAATCAATTCCTTTCGTGTATAAATGAGGTTTCTGATTAAAAAAACCCCCATTAAAATACAGCCAACTGGAATGCTGATATAAAACCAGAACATTGAGACCTTCCTCATGGTGGGGATGTAGGCCGTCCACTGATTGGGGAGCAGGATGGATCCATAAATCATGAGGAGGACTAAAAAGGCCAATATTAAAATCTGGAACAGCAACTCCAGGCGCAACTGATTGTATCGGCTGAGCTTGCCTACGAATAAATTTATGCTGATATGCCTTTGTGAATCCAGAGCCAGGCTGGCTGCAAAAAAGACCACCACAACCATGAGGTATCGGGTTAAATCCTCTCCAAACGGCAGCCCTGAGTTGAACACATAACGCAGGACGACATTTACAAAGACCGACAGGATCAGCACCCCACAGCAAGTGATGGCTACGAATCGTATGCCCTTGCGAAGATTTTCAAGTGCCATGTTTATCCGCATTCACCATTATAATCTGGCTTATTCCGCCAGTTTTGGGTCATAATCTACAAAAGTTGCAGAAAAACTAAGCGTAAATTTAAGATGCAACAACATCTATAAAAATATAGTATCGACGCCGGTGGATATTGCAACGAAACATCCACCGGCTTATAGCGACACCCTTTGTTTTGGTAATAGAATCGATAATAAGATAAGAAATAAAATTCAGAACGATTCGCCCGAAATCCAGAATTGTTGTCGCAACCACAGACATTTGGGTTGCATCAGATTTCACGACACATCAGTAGTTCTGAATTTTGTCGATATGCTATTGCTGTGCCCAAATGGTCATATCAATCAATTCTTTTGTGTTGGGACCTAAGTCCTTGTTTTTGATTACCGTCGGAAAAACCTTTTCATAGGTCAATTTTCGGAATCGATCGAGTTCCGATTCGGGGATCTCGTTGATCTGCATTCCTGCTTCCTTTAGTCTCTCGAGACATTCCGCATTCGCTTCGGTCATCTTGGCCCGCTGCCACATCTCAGCTTTTTTGGCAGCCACATCGACCATCAGGCGAAGGTCTTCCGGCAACTTATCATAATATTTTTTGCTCAATACCAGAATGCCGGGCTCATTCATGTGCTTGGTAAACGAATAATACTTGTTCATCTCATACACTTTACCGAGCCAGACAAAGAAGGGCGGGTTTTCCTGGCCTTCAACGACCCCCTTTTTCATCGCCTCGAACAATTCTGCCCAGTCGATGTGCATGGGATTGACACCAACCTCTTTAAAAAATGCGATAACACTGGGGCTTGGCAGTACGCGAAGTTTGAATCCGTTTAAATCTTCAAGCTTTTGGATGGGCCGCTTGTCGTTGGTTACGCTTCGGAATCCATTCTTGTACCAGCCCAGATTGTGAAAATTAGCCTCGGCCAGCTTGCCATCGATATAATCACCGACCGGACCGTCCAGGACCCCGAACATGCTTTCATCACTTTTAAAGATGTAAGCCAGCACGGTCACGCCGATCTCGGGCGTATAGGTCGAAAGCTGAGCCGACCCCGGAATAGCGGCTTCCAAGGTATTGTTTCTGACCATCTCACAGACTTCGCGGGTATTTCCCAGGGTTGCGCTGTGATGCACGGATACATCGATGCGACCACCGGTGAGAGCTTCCAGCTCCTTTTCGAAATACTGCGCTGCCTGTACCCACGGACTTACCGGTTTATGGCTGCAGGCAATCCGAAGCTTGAATTCAGCTGCAAAAATAGGTGTAGCGACAATAGATACGAGAAGTATCGTGGCCAATACGATTGATACCTTCACTGAAAAATGTCTTGATTTCTTCATAAGACCTCCTTTTTTCTTTTGGGATAGTATGTCTGATCGGTCCATCTACTTTAAGGTCAATAGCGGCATGTTCTCCTGATATTGATTTCTGGTACTCTTGCCACCATTGCACACCAAACCTATAAACACTATACTTTTGCTTCCCTTTGCTCCTCCTTTTCCAGTTCTTTAATGAATTTTTGTCTCCCCAGTCTCATGTGGCGGCGCATGAGTCTTTCCGCTTTATCTTCGTTTCGGTTACAAATAGCTTCAATCATTTCCAAATGTTCCTGGATCGTCTCCCGCGGGTGCCTGACGAATCCGCCGGGAAGATCGGCATGATAAGTAAAAATGACGATGGCATAGGCCTTGAACACACTTGAGAAGACCTCACCGCCCGCAATCTCCATAATAAATTCATGGAATCCCTGATCCTCCTTTGCATAGGCGGACAATGCTTTCGGATCACCTTCTATATCGATATCTTTGAAGAATTCTGTCAGTTCATTCATTTTGGATTTGGTGATATGACGGGCGGCCCTTCTGGCTCCCAATGCCTCCAAGGCCTCTCTTAACTCCAACACGTCGATTATTTCTTTTTTTGTGAAGGTACGAACATAATGACCCCGCCTGGGCTTTGTATCGATGAGCATCTCTTTTTCGAGCATCTTGAGCGCAATTACAATTGGGGTACGACTGACCCCCAGATCTGCTCTCAATTGATCGATGGAGATTTTATCGCCAGGCATAAATTTGCGGTCCAGTATCAATGATTTGATAATGTCATAGACTTCCAATTCTAAGTTGCGTCTAAGACCTAATTTTTCCATCTATCCATCTTTTCTGTCACGGGGTTCGTGAAATTCTCATTTTTCTCAGGCGATGCCTGACATGCTATCAGATCAATCGTGATTGGAGCAAAGGATGAATCATAAATGCCGATTAATAGTTGTTTACAGTTAAGTGTGTAGCATGTAAAATTTTACATTTATCAATTGGAATGGATAATCAATGATAATTTTTTTGTCAAGAAAAAATGTCTGAATCCTCTACTGGTAGAGAATTGGTTGATGACATAAAAATCGCAGACGAGGTGTGCTATAAAATTCGCAGATCTTTTGGATAGGGCGTCAAATATTCGAAACCATCTTCCGTCACCACAATGGAATCCCCGACCCGGGCCCCGAATTTTCCCGGAATCGTTATGCCGCCGTCTACGGCAAAGGTCATTCCTGCCTGAAGGGGTGTTTTATCTCCATCTTTGAACTCCGGTTTTTCGAGGTAAGAATATCCGACGCCTCTGCCGGTGCGATAGCAGATACCGAAGCCGGCACTTTGATATACCTCCAGTGAGGCAAAATGAACATCTTCGGCAGGTACACCGGGACGGATCATTGCCAAAGCTGCAGCCTGGGCTTTGAGGGCGATGTCATAAACTTTAGCGTGTTCGTCGGAGACCCGTCCGACGAAGAATTCCCGGTCGAATCCCAATTTAATCTGTTTGAAAAGCGTAAACGGGCAAAAGCACATGTAAATCGGATCTCCTTTTTCAATCCGTCGCAATGTGGGGCGGCCATGAACCATCGAGAGATTAGGGCCGGACTGGAGGACTTGAAGGTTGTGAATCATCGGCGAAAAATGAGATGGACCGTTTTTTGTCCCGATTAATTCGGCAGCCCTGCGGGTTCCGGCGTTAAGTGCGGCCAGTGAGATTTCATACTCGGGCACGCCTTCTGCTATTGTTTCGACCGCGGCTTCACACATGGTGACGGCCACCTGTCCGGCCCGGCGCATTGTGTCAATGTCTTCCGGGCTTTTTACCATGCGCATGTCCGATAGAATCCCGCTGATATCCTTTCTATTCGATTCGGAGAATTTGTGTTTCACCCAGTTAAAAACAGTCGGATGGATTTTAGAATTTTCAACGCCGGCAGTTTGATATTTTGAACTTTCAAGCAGATTCTCCAGAAGTGCCCGCCACTCGCCACCGATGCCGTCCGTCCATTCCCTGATATCTTTTATCCAGGTCATGCTGCCCGCCATTTCGGCTTCCATGCCGGGGGTTACCAGTGTCGGGGAGCCGGATTGGGGCACGATCAGAATTGTCGGGCGGCCGAATTCCATTCCAAGGTAACCCCAAAATCCGGCCAGGTAAAAAATGCTGTCGGGATCATGGATAAGCGCCATGTCGATTTTTTCGTCGACCAGGCGCCTTTGAAATTCGAGGACCCTTTTGCCTGAGTTGTCTTGCATGTTTTCTCTCCTTTGCTAAAAAAGTAACTGAAATGGGAATGTTCTGGATTGTGGATGTTCATAATGTTTTTATGCGCAGAATACAACAGGAGACACAACATCATTTTTGTTGTTCTTACACCGAAACACCCAACTTGAATTTTAGCTTGACACAAGGGCTTAACTTAATTAATCCTTGGTTATTCGTATTGTTACATAAACAACATGGTAAAGGATAACCTTATGGCAGTATCAGAGCCCGCTAATGGCAAACCGTCTGTTCGTTTTGATCAAATAGAAAAAAGCTTTGACGGCGAAACCCTGGTTATCAAGGATCTTAACCTTGAAATTTCCCAGGGCGAATTCTTAACCATGCTTGGGCCTTCCGGGTCCGGTAAAACAACTACATTGATGATGCTGGCCGGCTTTGAAACACCGACCCATGGGGAAATTTACCTGGATGAGCAGCCGATCGGCAGCATTCCACCCCACAAACGCAATATCGGCATGGTTTTTCAAAACTATGCTCTGTTTCCTCACATGACGGTTAGTGAAAATCTGGCCTATCCCCTTCAGGTCAGAAAGCAGTCAAAGCATGAGATTAAAGAAAGAGTAAATAGAGCGCTTGATATGGTGGAACTTGGCGGATTTGGCGGAAGATTTCCGGCCCAGCTCTCCGGAGGTCAGCAGCAACGGGTGGCATTGGCCAGGGCACTTGTTTTTGAACCGCAACTGGTGCTGATGGATGAACCTCTGGGCGCACTTGACAAGAACCTGCGCGAGCAAATGCAATATGAAATTAAACATATTCATGAGAATCTGAATGTGACCGTGGTCTATGTCACCCACGATCAGAGTGAAGCCATGACCATGTCCAACCGAGTCGCCGTGTTCAATGACGGCGTTATCCAGCAGCTCTCCACGCCGGATGTTTTGTATGAAGAACCGCAAAATGCCTTTGTGGCCCAATTTATTGGTGAAAACAACAAAATCTCCGGTGAGGTGACCGAAATCACCAACGATCGATGCATCGTTAAAGTTGACAGTGGCGAGATCGTTAAGGCGCTGAAAGTCAATGTTGACAAGACCGGAAATCGAACGACCCTCTCCCTGCGCCCTGAAAGAGTCACCCTCAATCCCGCTGAGGGACGTCTTGGAAATATTTTCGAAGGCACGGTAATAGAATTGATTTATCTGGGCGACCACCTGCGGACCCGTATCAGCGTGTGCGGCAACGATGACTTCATTGTCAAAGTACCCAATTCCGCCGGCCGCTTAAAGATAAGCAAAGGTGAAAAGGTCAACGTTGGATGGACCTTTGAGGATTGTCGCGCGCTGGATTTCCTACCATAGTAACTATCTGCTAATTCTCTCACGGGAAGGCTCATAAAGAGATACTTTTCTAATGTGGTGTCCTATCTGTAATTTGCAAAACTCGGATTGTTTTGCCGTTCTTTTTTTTCCTAATTGAAATCGTTTAAATCCCAAATTACAAAACTCAAATTACAAATAAATCTCAAAATACAATTAATGAAATTCGAAACATTTTTGGATCATTGGAGCTTGAAATTTGGTTATTGTTTGTGATTTATAAAATTGGTGCTTGGGATTTTCTCTATTCTATCACTTAACTGGACTTAGATATCCCAGCTACTTATTAAATATAATTGTT
>Ga0316189_10007266_pt1 | contig 10492 bp, 6 predicted proteins | sample LowCovwburrow_MG_FD_204930 | JGI IMG/M metagenome (GOLD analysis project Ga0316189, IMG submission 204930) | Coastal sediment microbial communities from Maine, United States - Lowes Cove worm burrow | ecosystem: Environmental > Aquatic > Marine > Coastal > Sediment | place: USA: Maine... | reverse complement strand
TACTCCATTTCACAGACGTCACAGCTCAGAGCGGCATTACGGCCACGGGTTATGGTTTTGGCGCGAGTACGGGCGACTACAACAACGACGGTTGGACCGACCTCTACATTACTCAATATGGGGCCAACCAGTTATGGAAAAATATGGGGGACGGCTCTTTTTCAGATGTTACGGAAACCGCTGGCGTGGGCGACGCTCGCTGGAGCACCTCAGCCACCTTTCTGGATTATGACAAAGATGGTAGAACCGATCTGTTTGTGACCAATTATCTTCAGTACGACGCATCCAACCACAAAACCTGCGTGACCTCTTCCGGCATCCAAGACTATTGCGGCCCCAAATCCTATCCAGACGCCCAGGACCGTCTCTACCGGAACCTGGGGAACGGGCGTTTTGAAGATGTTACGGTAAAAGCAGGTGTTCACAAGGCATTCGGCGCTGGGATGGGTGTGGTGGCTGCAGATTTTAACGGAGACGGCTGGCCGGACCTCTATGTGGCCAACGATGCAGACCCCAACCAGTTGTGGATCAACCAGAAGAACGGAACCTTTGTGGACGACGCTCTGCTGGCGGGCTGCGCCGTGAACTCTTTTGGTCAGAATGAGGCGGGCATGGGTGTGGCTGCCGCCGATTTTAACAGCGATGGTTCGGAAGATTTAATTGTCACCCATCTCACAGGCGAAACCCATACACTTTACCGCAACGACGGGACTGGCCTCTTTGAAGATCATACCCTGCAAACCGGTCTGGGCACTACCAGCCTGGAAGCAACCGGCTGGGGTGTTGCTTTTTTCGACTACGACAACGACAGCCGCCTGGACCTGCTGGTGGCAAACGGTGCGGTGGAAGCCATTGATCAACTGGTCCATGCAAAAGATCCCTACCCCTTTCATCAATTAAACCAGCTCTTCCGTAATGTGGACGGCTCTCGTTTTGAGGATGTTACCTCAAGTGCAGGCCCCGCATTTCAATTGTCAGAGGTAAGCCGGGGCGCGGCTTTTGGAGATTTGGACAACGACGGCGATACAGACGTGGTTATTATCAACAATAACGGACCCGCCCGAATCTTGATCAATCAGGTTGGCTCCAGTAAAAACTGGTTGGGCCTGAATGCAGTGGACGGTCCCCAAAACAGATCCGCCATTGGAACCCGAATTTGTCTCAACCTTAAAGGTGGTCGCAAGCTGTGGCGAAGAGTGGCCGTGGACGGCAGTTATTTATCCAGCAGCGACCCACGGGTTCTTTTTGGACTTGACGGGGAGAAAAAGATTGAAGGTGTTCGAGTCATCTGGCCCGATGGCCGGGAAGAACTCTGGCCCCATCTTTCCGTAAACCAATATCATACCCTTCGAAAAGGAGGTGGGAAAACGCCATGAAAAACCATGCAATCCTTTTTATTCTGGCAATAGCCATGCCTGTTGCCTCAGAAGAACCCATTGACTTACTGCCCCTTGTGAAACCCAACCTCGCCAAGATGAAGGGTCCCATTCGCCAAAATCTTCTGATCCTTCACGCCGATTTGGAGCGCATCATTCAGCGCAATGACCTCACCCCTCTCCAACTGGCTGCCGCATTTGGCAGGATGGGCGAATATTATCAAGCCCATAGCCTTCTTGAAGCAGCCGAACCCCTGTTCCGAAACGCAGCAATCCTGGCCCCTCAAGACCCCAAATGGCCCTACTACCTGGGCATCTTGGAACGAGACCGCAACCATTACCCGCAAGCTGCGGAACTATTCCGAACCGTGCTCAAGCTGAAGCCCAATAACCACTTCGCCATGGGCCGTTTGGGGGATATTCTCCTTCAGCTTAATCAACCGGAGAAAGCCGCTGAAATTTTTGAAAAGGCTCTGGAGATTGCCCCTCGCACCGCGTTTTTACAACAGGGAATGGGCATGGCCGCTTCAGCTCTTGATCAGCCGGAAAAGGCAGTGACCCACTTGGAAAAAGCCCTTGAACTTCAGCCAGGAGCAACATCGCTCAACTATCCACTGGGCCTGGCCTATCGCAAGGTGGGCAATATGGAGAAGGCGCGCCAATACATTCAACAACGGGGAGACGGCGAGGTTCAATTCAACGACCCCCATCTCGCGCCCCTCAGCGAAATTGTGACCATATCCACCCTGGATGTTGTCCTGGCCATGGCTGCTGATTTGGAGAACTTCAATCCCCGCGACTTCATGGGCTATATTATTACCAACCTGGGTGGACGAGACGGGCTCATTGAATATTTAACTTCCGCCCTGGAACATAAGAAAGAAACCCAACCCGAAACGCCGCCCCTTGAATTGGCCCGCATTCACTACGCGGTGGGGAACCTGTTGGGAAAGGAAGAGAGCGACGACGACGCCATTTACGAGTTTGACCAGGCCATTGAACTGGCACCAGGCTTCACCGAACCCTATCTTGAGAAGGGGTTTCTTCTTAGAAAAACCAACCGTTTAGACGAAGCGATCACCCTCTACAACCAACTCCTTGAGAAAGACGCCAAACAGGGTCAGGCCCTGCTGGGTAGAGCCCAGACCTTTGTATCGAAGGGCAACCTGCCACGGGCAATCGCAGATTTTGAGAATCTGGTTGTTCTGGATCCTTCCCAGGTCTCTGCACGTATTGAGTTGGGAAAACTACTGTTGGAAACCCGCCAGCCAAACAGGGCGCAAACCGTTTTCCAGGATGTTTTGTCGGTGGAAATGAATGACGAAGACAAGATTATTACCCATAACTATCTGGGCATGATCTTTCAACAGAAACGGGACCAGGAATCGGCCATCAAGAACTACGAGATGTCCCTACAGCTGAACCCCAACCAAAACGGTGCCCGCAGTAACATGGCAGCGTCCCTTGCCGTAACAGGCCGCTTCGACGAGGCCCTCAATCATTATTCCCAAACCATTAGGAGCGAACCTGCCAACGAACGCTACCGTTTGGGTTATCTGGCTGCAGCGGTTCTGGGCAAACATTACCGGGAAGCCGGAGCCCAGTTGGAAGACGCCCACAAGGTTATTCCCAATAGTCTCACCATCACCCATCTACTGGCCCGATTCCTGGCGGCATCGCCACAAGAAGACCTTCGTGATGGTGTCCGTGCCGTACAATTATCTCAAGTTCTGGTAGATAAATACCAGGCCCCGGCAATCTTGGAAACCCATGCCATGGCCCTGGCCCAGGCTGGCCGATACGAGGAAGCCGTTTCTCAACAAAATTCGCTCATGACCCGTTTGAAAGATATTCCCCAGAGGCTGGCAACCAATCTTGCACGGTACCAGGCCAGGCAATCCTGTGGGATTTTCGACGACCCCGAACTTCTCCTTCCCTGACCCCAACCCGGAGCACCCCGTTGTCACAAGAATTACTGCCAAAAAGAACACTCGGTAAAAGACTGGCCCTTGCCTCTTTTGGCATTGGCTTCGCTCTCTTCCTTGTTTTCCTTCTTGAAATGTTGCTGGCCCTGCTGAACCTGGGCGAGGCATCTCTGGAAAAAGACCCCTTCTTCGACTTTGAGGCGGGAACCGGTTTGTTTGAACCTTTTGAGGAAGAAGGCCGAACCTGGATGAGGACCAGGGAGCCCAAACTTCAGTTCTTCAACATGCAGACCTTTACCGCAGAAAAAGACGAGGACGTTTTCCGGGTCTTTGCCCTGGGCGGTTCCACCACATTTGGACGTCCCTACAACTGGCGCATTGCCTTCCCCAATTGGACCCAAACCCTGCTCAACGCAGCCGGTCCCAATAAAAGAGTAGAGGTGATCAACTGCGGCGGCGTGTCTTACGCCAGTTATCGGGTAGCGGTGCTCATGGAGGAATTGAACCGGTATGAGCCGGACCTTTTTCTGGTCTACTCCGGTCACAACGAATTTCTGGAAGAGCGCAGTTACGGTGCCATGCTCCGGCAGCCAGGCGCATTGAAATTCCTCAGGAAATTGAGAACCACCAGACTCATGGAGTCATTGGTGAAATCGGGCGAGGAGAAGGCCAAACAGGAGATGCCTGCGGAAGTGAAAGCGAAACTGGATGTTTGGAACGGTCTGGCTTCCTTCACCAGAGACGACGCCCAAAAGGAAGCCATTCTCAAACATTATGAACTGAACATCAACCGAATGATTGATCTGGCCCAACAGAAGAAAATACCCATTCTTTTCATTGAACCCGCCTCCAATATCAAAGACTTTTCGCCTTTTAAATGGGAACCTGGAAGGGGTTTATCTCCCCAACAGGCTGAAACCGTTGCAGCCCATTTGGATTCGGCCCGGAACCTCCTTCAAAACAACCAGAACTCCCAAGCCCTGGACCACCTGCAAAAAGGTCTTGAAATAGACCCTGAACATGCCGGGATTCATTATTTAATGGGCCGCGTCCAATTGCAATTGAAACACAAGGAACAAGCGGCCAGATCTTTCCTAATGGCTAGAGATTTGGACATTTGCCCTCTGAGAAGTCTTTCGGCAATGAATGAGATCCTCGCCCGTGTCACCCAATCCAGAAACATCCCTCTCATTCCCCTGGATAAGCAACTCAGACAATTATGTAGAGAAGAACAGGGACATGAAATACCAGGAGACCCCTATTTTCTGGACCACGTTCATCCACGCATTGAAATTCATCAGTTCATTGCGGAACGGGTGGTGGAGCAGATCACGGAAAACGGCTGGATAAGCCTGCAGAAGGAATTGAAGGACCAGGATCGCAAGGTCTTATATGAGAAGGTTATTGAAGAGTTGGATCAGGCCTACTATGCAAAGAGAGACCTGAACCTGGCTCGGGTTCTTGGCTGGGCTGGTAAATATGAGGAAGCGACCCGGGCGCTGCTCCGTTCAAGGGAGCAACTCATGGGCAATCCGGATATGCACTTTAATCTTGGCGTTCTCTACGAGAGACAGAACAAGATGGAAGAAGCCATTGCTGAATATCAATGGGCCCTAGCCGCCGAGCCGGATTTCTTTGAGGCCCAATTTAATATGGGCAAGGCTTATCAGGCATTGGAAAAACATCAAGAGGCTAGCAGGGCCTTCCGTACCGCGTTAACCCTAAAACCCCAGGAATGGGAAGTCAGGTTTAATCTTGCCCTGAGCTTGTTCAGGGACAACCAGATAGATGATGCGGAAAATGCCCTTGCAGAACTTGAGAAAATCAACCCAACCTACTCTGGTCTGGATCGCTTAAAGGGTAGAATCTATCTTCGCCAGGAAAAAACGGAACAGGCGCTGGTCCTATTAACAGCCCATGCAGCAGACAACCCAAGCTCAGCCGAGGCCCATTATTACCATGGCCTTGCTCTGGCCAGATCTGGAAAACTGGAAGAAGGACTTCAGGCCTTTGGCAAAACCCTTGAACAGAACCCCCAATTCTCTGAGGCCTGGCGAAACATTGCCAAAATTCATGAAATGCAGGACCGGGAGACGGAAGCCATTCAGGCCTATGAGAAGGCTGCGGAATTGGCACCCCGGGATGCGTTGGTGGTTTATGAGTTGGGTCTCTTGCATCATAAAAAGGGTAGATTGGAGATGGCGTTAAAACAGTATCAACAGGCCGCCGAACGAGACGGAAACTTTGCAGAAGCCTACAACAATCAGGGTGTTATTCTGGGTATTTTAAAAAACTACGACCAGGCAATTGAAGCCTTTCAGAAAACCGTGGCCCTCAACTACTCAGCAAAAGATGCTCATTACAATCTGGCCCAGTTGTATCTCATGCAGGGTAGAGAAAAAGAGGCCGTCCACCATTTGAAAAGAGCCATGAGCCTTGGTGTGAAACCATCAGACCAAATACTTAAAGCCCTTGAAAGCCAGCTATAAAGCGAAGAATAGAAGGAGCGAACTGGAACAGGATATAACGGTGAGACAAAAGGGAGACGCCTTTGCTAAGCAGGTCCTGTTTGCAATGAGTGATGCTCGTTTTACACTGAAGCCCCACGGGAAGAGGCGGGATGAACTTTAACTTCCTGGCCCTTAAAACTGGAGGGGCTACATCCCATACCCAACATAAGGCGTGGGAAAAACAAGGTAAATAGAGACATGGAAGAAAGGCTGGACATAGTACCCGATGTGCGAAATATTTGATCAAAGATAAAGGTAGTTAATAAAAAGAGAGCATATTAAAGGCAAATTGTAGAGGCCAACAGAGGCATAAACCAAACCCTTCATTCTCTTGAAGATGTAGGAACCCGGCCAGCAATGAGAGAGATTGAGGCAGGGGAGAACTCAACAGCAACGGATCCGGTCGTAGAATTTATGAACCATAAAAACCGTGATCTCTCTTACAAAAAACACCTTTTGGGTCTGAACCACTATAAAATAATTTGGCATTTCTTCATAATTATGCTAAATTGTTTGGGATAGCTTTCCGGAATGATACCTCGGAGCATGAACAAAGCCAAGCCGATTGCAAGGAGTTTCAGGCATGCGTTATCTGGTGTTTTTACTTATATTTCCAACAATGGTACTGGCGCAGCCGCCAACCATCCCCATGAATCAGACCAGGGTGGTGTTGTCATCGGCCCCCATAAGCGGCAACGTTGGGGACACGCTTTTTGCTACAGGAACCCCCACGGGATGGACCCTTAACAACGAAGACAACAGCGCGTCGCCAGGCGTTCCCGTAGGCGATTTCTTCTTTACTTTGGACAACGGTGGCCAGTTGAAGGTACTTCGTTCTTTGGAACCTCTCGTTGCTGGCAGTTCCACCGTAAGCATTGTGCTCACAGTGGAGGCGTTCAACGCGGATGGCAGCAGCGGTGAAGAAACCGTTGAAGTAGTGGTCATTGAAGACGCTTCAACCACCGCAGGTCCCGTCATTTTAGCGGGTCAAGAACGGGCCGTCATTACCAGCGCGATAGTTGGCGACCCGGTTGGGGCACCGCTTTTTGCAACTCTGGAGCCCGAAGCCTGGGCCATTATTGCAGAAAACAACGGTGCGGCCCCCGTTCCCGCAACCGAACGTTACTTTGAAATAGGCAACGACGGTCAGCTTACCGTGCTCCGCCCTCTTCAAGGTTTCCACCCTGGACGCGCTCAGCACAGCGTTACCCTCACACTGCTGGCCTTTAATGCCAATGGCTCCTCCATTGCTGAAGATGTTACCGTTTACGTTATAGAAGGTGATCATCCCACCATATTTGGAAACCAGAGCAGATCCATTCTCAGCACCCACGCCATTGGGGCACCAGTTGGCCAACCTCTCCAGGCTTCTGCCGATCCAACCTACTGGTCTATCCTGGCTGGTAATGACTCCGGCATTTTTACCCTGGACAACGAGGGTCAACTCTCTACCGCTGCATTTTTTAATCCAGACAACTTTGGAAGTTCCCCTGAAATATTCACGCTTACTGTAGAAGCTGGAAACGAAGACGGACCCAGCGCACCAGAAACCGTTACCATTTCTGTTGGCATTGGCGATTGCGGTTATATTCCGCCTACTCAAACCCGATTTGTTTCCTCCATTGCCCTGCCCGACGATCAGATCGGTTTCCCCGTAGACACCCACCTCCTGGACTCCGTATGGATAGAAGAGCTTTGGGTAGACACTGGCTTCCCACTCCCAGGCATTACACCCGAAGACGTAACCTCGTCCTTCTCTGTTGACGCAAGCGGTTCCACCATTGGTCAACTAAATGTTCTTCGGCCACTCAGTGCCATCTTCGACACAGAAGCCATTACCAAAATTACCCTGCGTATCAAGGGCCATACCTCGGAGTCGGGATGTCCCACCTTTGCGGAAGAACTGGTCTCCATATACATCCTTCCTTCAGATGCAGGCACCGGAACAGGTGGCGGAACTGGCGGAACTGGCGGCGGTACGGTTGATCCAGAAACAGATTTTTCCACCTTCATCTTGGACGAAAACCTGAGAGAATGTGTACGAAGTTCTTTGGGTCTGGCTTCTTCAGAACCCTTAACCGCCGATCTGGTATTGGGCACCACTCACCTGGACTGTCTCTGCCGTTCCAACAGCGCGGTTACAGACCTCTCCGGAATTCACCTCTTCACAAGTTTGGAGTTCCTGTCTCTGGCCAACAACCTCATCGCTGACATTGAACAGCTTGCTGGTTTAACCGCCCTCAAAGACTTGAGACTGTCCAACAACCTTCTTACAGACATTACCACCGGCAACCCGCTGGCTTCCATGACTGCCCTGGAAAGACTGGACCTTAGCAACAACCAGATTGTTGAATCCAATGCATTTTCCACCCTGTCCAATATCAGCTTCCTGTCTATTACAAACAACCAGATTTGTGATATTGCCAGTCTGGTAGCATTGGCCAACCTTCCTGGCGATGCTGGTATTAAAATAGGAGACACCATCCAACTGGACCAGAATCAGCTAACGTCCACTCAGGCTCTTTCAGACATTGGCTCTCTTCAAGCAACTGGCGCATTTGTTACCGCCGACGGACAAACCACCTGCACCACGCTTGCCGCCATTACTCTGGACTCATGGCCCATTAGCACCATTGTAGACTTTGCTGAAATTCTGAACGGCAGAGCCATTCCTCCCTGTCAATAGGTGCAGGATACAAACCCAAAATAGAACGGCTCCCGAATGGGAGCCGTTTCTTTTTTTATCAAACAATAATGGCCGTTGTCGCATCCAAGACCTGGTGGAAAGATCCGCCCAAACCCTCAGAGATGATTGACGCTTTCAAGGCTGTAAAAGAGACTTTTTCCAGCCATTGCCCGCCACTTCAAAGAGCTCGCGAAAATGCAGTCGATTTTCCTTAAAGGTTAAAAACTCTATGGCTACAGGCGCTACCTTATACCCGCCCCAATAATGCGGCTTGGGAACGGGCTTACCACGCCACTGTTCTCTGGCCTGTTCAAATCGGTCCAACAAATCAGCTTCATTGGTTAAGGGTTGGCTCTGCTCGAAACAGCTTGTGGTAATTTGAGCATCTACTGATCTGGTGTTCCAATATGCCACAGCCTGCTCCTCTGCCAGTTGAGAAGCCACGCCCGTAACCCTTACCTGATACCCCACATGCTCCCACCAAATGGTAAGAGCAACCTTGGGGTTCCTGCGAATATCCACACCTTTATTTGAATCCAGGAATGTGCAAAAAGTGAAACCGCTTTCATCGGCAGCCTTTAGATCCACGAACCGACCCGTGGGAAAACCACCCTCGTTGATAGTGGAGACACACACAGCGCTTTTCTGCTTTAACGGGCTTCCTTCAAGGGCCGTGTTCCACCACTGTGAAAACTGTTCAATGGGATGTTCCATCTCGTAAATCCTCCTATTGAAAAAAGGTTGGGAGCCAGTTCAGGTTATTGGCCAGCCATGCGCTCAAGGGCCAGAACCAGAGCGTGGGTGCCACGGTCGCCCTTACCCATGGCTTTTACCGAGCGGTAGAGTTGATTCACCAGAGCCAGACCCGGCAGACAGAGATCCATTCTTGCAGCTTCACTTAAGGCAATTTCCATATCTTTTATGAAGTGATCAATAAAAAAGCCAGGATCGAAATTACGGGCCAGAATGCGGGGCGCCAGGTTATCCAGGGTCCAACAACCCGCGGCACCGCTGCCAATTGAACGGAGCACCGTCTCCAAATCAAGACCCGCCTTACTGCCGTAAACCAACGCTTCGCATACCCCAATCATGGTGCCTGCAATGGTAATCTGGTTTACCATTTTGGTGTGTTGTCCCGCTCCAGCATCGCCCTGATGGATGATGTTCTTGCCCATTAATTGGAAAAAGGGGTGAACCTTCTCAACCGCTTCCTTGTCGCCGCCTACCATAATAGAAAGGGTTGCATTGCGGGCACCAACATCTCCCCCGGAAACAGGAGCATCAACAAATTGGGCGTTTCGTTCCCGAGCCGCCTGGTAGATTTCCTGCGCAAGGCTGGGTTTGGTGGTGGTCATATCAACCAGAATAGCGCCTTCGCGAACTCCGGACAACACGCCATCTTCGCCAAAATAGACCTGGAACACATCTTTAGGAAAACCCACCATGGTAAAAACCTGATCGGTATGACGTGCAACTTCAGCGGGGCAATTGCACCAAATGGCGCCAGCCTTTTCCAAATCAGCGGCTTTTTCCCGGCTGCGGGTATAAATATGAACCTCATGACCTGAATTCATGAGGTGACGCGCCATAGACTGACCCATGACGCCTGTGCCAATCCAACCTGTTTTTGGGGTTTCCATATCCGGCTCCTTTTTTCCAATGGGGTGTGGGTGATGGAGCGTGCGGTTTGTTTAAGGAATGGTAGACCCACCACACGTTCGCAGGGCTGTATCTTATCATTTCCCCATCATTTAGGGATACCATTTCCAATGGTTGGAACAGTGCAGATTCGGAAAGTAGAGAGAACCGTGGTACACTCTTTCTATTACAATTCAGCGCGGCGAGGATGACAATGATGATTGCAATTTTATGGTTCTGTTTGGCTCTGGACACACCTATCATTGAAAACGACGCTCAACCAGGAAAAAATGCCCGAAACCTTGTTTTTGAAGAGGATCTTCGCTTCGGCGGCGGTGATGAGGACGTCTATGTGTG
>Ga0316189_10007265_pt1 | contig 10492 bp, 20 predicted proteins | sample LowCovwburrow_MG_FD_204930 | JGI IMG/M metagenome (GOLD analysis project Ga0316189, IMG submission 204930) | Coastal sediment microbial communities from Maine, United States - Lowes Cove worm burrow | ecosystem: Environmental > Aquatic > Marine > Coastal > Sediment | place: USA: Maine... | reverse complement strand
TGCCCACCCGTAAATCAATAGTAAACAGTTAGTATGGGCGTATGCAGCCGTAATAAAACAAACTGATAAGAAGAACACTGCGACTCTCAAAAGCATCCGAAATCTTCACCCTCCTCATAACTAGTAACATGCTCGTTGTCACCATAATGCACAAACACCCTACTAATCAACTTGACTCTGGGCTTCCTACGACCATTGTGATCAACTAAGTCAGTACAAAACCTCCTCATAGCATCGTAATCGTTGAAGACGTGCAAGTCACACCACGGTGACGTTACGGACATACACTGTGGACAGGGTCCGTCAGGTCCGTCGTCTTCATAAAGTATAGTCCATGTTTCGTTCATGTCAATGATGGATCTCCTCAAGAGTTTGGACAATTGCATCCAGAGGTGGTACAGCAAAACACATACAGTCCAAGTAACCACCCCAGGCTTCTTTGGTCAGTTTGATTGCTTCTCTCGTCTCATTTGTATCGACCCTTACACATTTAACGTCATGACAGTCATTAGCGAATACAACGTAAATCATTTGTAGTGCCTTATGGTCACGTTCTCGGACAGTTGATAGAACATCACAGCCTCTTGCCCATAAAACTGGGCGGTCATGTCCGCGATCTTTTCCATCTCTGTGTAACTTGCTGCAATCCGCACAGGGATCATTCGTTCAGAAAAGAGTTTACCGGACGGAGAAACCCATTGCCCCTTGGCTGGGGACAGAACGGTTAACCCACCGGTAATCCTTCGGACCCGACGATCCCACTCACGGTGCTGCCGGGTTCGGATTGGTTTTCCTTCATTACTCTGGCACGGGACCAAAATCTCGAAAAGCTTACTCATTGCCTCTTGCCTCATCCCTTTCGCGTCGTGTTGCCTCCAAATCAAAGATTAGGTACTTCATGTCTAACCTCAATTGACTCATTGCCTCTTGGATAAGTTGCATTACTTTCTTACGGCGAGTCTCATTCTCCTTAACCTTTAAAGCTATATGAAGCATAGCATCTCTTTCGAGATTGTCAACTGCTTGGAGGTAATAAATCATTTCATCGGCGGGGGTCATTTTCCTGTACTCCCAAAACCTTTGGAACCTCGTTTCGTCTCTTCATCGACTTTACCCCTCTTAGGTGTGCCAATCCAACACCTCTGGAAAACGACCTGCGCGATACGGTCACCACGATTGATCTGGATACTGTTGGGTGTACTGTTGTGCAGTACAACACCCCACTCGCCACGGTAGTCACTATCAATGACCCCCGCAAAACGATGGATGCCTTTGAAGCCCATACCAGAGCGGTCCCAGAGCAACGCCACCCACCCCTTGTTAAACTTGGACACGATACCCGTCTTAATCAAGACGGTGCCTCCCGATGCGATATAGAAAGGTTCAGAGGCATACAGGTCTAAGCCTGCCGCTTCTTTGGAACCACGGGTCGGGTACTGGGATTTGTCACCACGTGTCTCGAAGACTACATCAGGGGTGAACCAACTTCGTAACCACTTAATCATCGCAATCCTCGATTCCGTACAGTGGCGACCACTTAGCAAGAGGACATCCCTCACAAGGGTGAGCCAGTTTATTAAAGGGGTGTCTGCCAGTACTGACTGTACAGCTACAGACATTGCAGGACTCTCTGAGCCAACCCTTGCGCCGTTCTGGACAGTGGTTACAGAGATTGTATCTCATGATGATGAAGTCCTTGGGAGCCAGTTTAAAGCCCCCTCGAACCCACACCCACATTGCTTGGAGGAAATGAATCACAGTGGAATACCTGCTTTCTGAAAGACATCATACCCATGCATGGAGACTTGGTACAAGATTGTATCCACTACAAAACACAATACCGTACCCTGTACCAGGACGAATTTGTAGTCTTCCGAATCATTCTGTTGAGGACCACCATGAAAGAAGACAGGTCCCATTGCATCGATATACCCGTTCTCATCCTCCGTTAGGATCAGTTCCTCAAGGTCAGTGTAATTATACCCCTTGGTCTGAAAGCACAAGTTGCTACAGCCCAATTTACGGAGTATATCTACAGCCTCACCTAATCGGATGAACTTTAGACACTCATACACATCATCCAGCAGTCCTGGGGCGATGTATTTATTCGGGTCTTTGTACGTCACTGTGTTCATTCATTCGTTCCTGTGCTCTTGCAAGTCCCTTAAGATCTTCGATCATTGTATAACGGAGGCTATGCATATCCGCTGTGATCGGTTGAAATTCACCGTCACGCCGGAACTCATCCACATTCATCCACTTATTGATAAAGGTCGCGAGATCCGTATCATGGACAGCAATATCATGATTCACATACGGCAGTCCAGAAAGAAATTCACATTCATCTACGAACTGTTGGACTCCTCCACTGTCTGACCACTCTTGAACTTTAGCACCTAAACCATCCTTTGTCAAGTTTCCAGCAAGAGTTTTGATAAATTTCTGAGCTAGTAGTCTGCGGGATGACTCAGGCATCTTACCCTTCATCTCTTTAATGATGGTAGTGATATCAGATAAATTCATGAAAGTTAACCCTATTTGTGTTAATGGCAGTGTGTCGTCGTAGAATATCGATCACTCGTCTGGTCGGTAATACTCGTTGCACATTTGCAACTGTCTCCCAACGTCGGTGATCACCGATGATAAATCTGGAATATCGGTTTCTGTTGAAGAAACTGGACAAGCTGGTTGTATAAACACGGTAGCGTCTATTTAAAGAATAAAACATCTCCTTAGTATAATACTTAGTAGGGGACATCCCTACCCGGTAAGGATTTATATTCTCTGCGGCTCTGTCTAACTCATCCATTCCATCGGTACACTCAGCCCGAAAATCTGGTAAAACCCCAACTCGTCGTTGAGTAATCCACCGTTTTTTGAATCGATGAATATCATCCCACATCGCCAACTCAACCATTTGTCGAGTGTAAGCGTTCGAAAACACCCAGCAGGGAGGTTGGTCAGAACCAGCTTTACCCAAGAAGAAATCCTTGTATACTAGGTGGTCTATTCTATCTCCAGCCAGCGCATCCACAAGATTAAACAAGTACTGCTCCGCCCCAAACCATTTAACCACCACCTTTGAATTCATGTTTGGACAGGTGTATTGAGACTTATAAGACGCCAAGGTCCAGAGTCCATCGTCGTACATCTCAGCTTTGTGGACATGATGTACGCAATCTGCATTTGCAGTTCCACCTATGGTTTTAAGAATTGTAAGTGGGATCATTATTTAACCTTGACTAAAGAACCATTTGGGTATCGACGCATTCGTTGATTTCTAATCATGAGGGCACCGGGTACATTATCAGCTATACTTGATGTTAGCTTAAAAATACCCTTCTCTTCATCCTCGCACACAAGGAACTCGTGGTAGCCAGCTTGCCCTGAAATGAAGATGCTGGCTTTCATCCACAACACTCCTTTATCCCGGTGGATTTGAAGTCCACGGTTACTTTGCCGTCGATTGAAGAATTGTGCCTTACTCATACTTAAACTATACCACACAGAAACAAGGAGTCAAGGAAAAATTAGCAATTCTGAATTAGGTTTATCCCCACCGTTCCCGTGTGTACCCGTCTGTACGATGTTGTAATCACCGTACATATCCCACACGTTTGGGTGGTTGTTGTAGCTCAGCAACCACGCTGGTTGTGTACTCAAGTAGGAACGAAGTGTCAAGTGATCCTCTATTTCAAAACTGTGCTGGTACAATCCCCGCCCCACCTCAAGGTAAGGAGGGTCCATATAAAGGTAGTCGAAATCTCCACACTCATCATACGAACCATGTACGAGTTCTACATCAACCGATCTGAGGATCTCGTTAAGTTGAAGTACAGCTTTTGATAGTGCGGCTGGATTCCAGCGACAATCAATCTTGTACTTACCCTTCTGCTCGTAACCACCCTGGGGTCCAGCCATCACCCCACGACCGCCGTGCGACAACCTATTCACTACAATGAAGTCAATTGCTGTGCCATGTCCGTTAAGAACCCTACTCTTAGCCTCAACGAATAACTCAACGGAAGGGACGACTTTCTCGATTGCATTGATTAAACAGTGTGGGCGGAACATTACCCTGCCCCACATTCTGTACAATGCAGGGTCTTTCTCACAAATAGTGACATTGTCGATGATACCATACTTAATGAGTGAGAGGGTTATACCTCCCCCTCCAAAGAATAGCTCACCGAACTTGCCACCATCGTAGGTCTCGCTGATGTGCGATACAATCTGTTTGTTGAGCGGTCCACGGCTCTTGCCACCAGGGTATCGCAGGAGACTAGGCATTTGCTAACTCCCACCACAGGGGTTCGACACGGATGTCTTCGATATCATCCAACAATTCGTGAATGAAGACTTCACCGCCCTGCCTCAAGACTCGATCTTCGTTGCAGATGACGTACTCGCTACAGGGGCGAATACCATCAAAGAAATCAAACCCCAGTTGAGAGACTCGGTATTTACCCCGCCCGTCCTTGATACAAAGCCCAAAGTGAGCAAGGTAGTTGTAGTTCGTTGTGAACCCTCGGGCTAATTGCGGCTGAACCTTAGGGAAATCGTTCGGGTAATTGAATACCTCTTTCCCAGTCTCACGACTTAGTTGAACAAGCGCGGTCAGCAACAGTGCCATAGCACCATCGATCTCCATGCGGTTCATACCACAGGGTCGGCGGGTTGCGAAGTCGAAGAACTTGTCTGGTGTACCTAGCACTACATCAGCGTGCCTCACGTACCCCTCTAGGTCATTGCCCACATAGTACCACACATGTTGTGCCCCATTTGACACAAGGCGAGTCTGCTCTGGGCGGAAACCTGCATCTACAAAATCTTGAACGGTCAAAGCTGGTTGATTACTTGGCATAATGTTTTCCTTTCATACCTAAAGTATACAACATATTTGAGTGAAGTCAAATTAAATTAGCCCTCGGTTCGAATAAAGTTCTTTCTGATAATCCTTATAGAACCTAATGTCGTCATGACCACTACGACGCCCAAGGTAGTCGTAAACCTCGTGCTCAGAAATGGGTCGGTACTCCCCAAAGAGCCGATAAATGTTGTCTACCCCTACATCCAGAGCCCGCCGTTGGGGTTCCAGGGTGTCAAGGTACTCTTCTCTCTGAGCATGTGTATGTCCGTACAGGTGCCCCCACCCGCGATGGGAACCATCCCAGTACATGGTAGGATAGTGTGAGACGAAGAGTTTAATGTGGTCCGATCTCTTTTCGTTGTACGCCGCTGTCCGTATAATCTCAGGGATTTCGCCAAATACGTTGGCACTTTTTTCTTTCCGGTCGTGGTTCCCCAGTACCAAACGGCACCGGCAGTCGATCATTTGCCGGTACTTGCCGGGTTTGTCGAAAGCAAAATCACCTACAATGATTAGCTCATCGTCGTGACCACACCTAGCATTAATTTGATCAATAAGGTGCAGATCGTGTTCCTCCTGGCAACTGAACAATTGTCCATCAGGGCGAACCCGTGCCATCATTTTAATAATCCCACCTTGTGCGGTAGAGCTTTTACTACCATGAGCGAAGTGTGTGTCAGCTATGAAAAATCTGGTCATCTATTTTCCTTCCGGTGCGTTTGAGGTGGACCCAGAACTCAGCAAACTCCTGCCAAAGTCTCTCGGGGCAGTGCCCGCTCATTCTACACCCCGTACAGGCTACCCTTGCCTCTTCTCCATCGATTGTACCCTGACCTCTACAACAGAGACAGGGGTATTTTCCTTGGTTAGTTTTCTCTGCGCACCACACGTTACCCGCAACGATGCGTCTAATAGAAGTATACGTTGGCTTTTTCATTTGTCAAGTAAATCCATGAAAAAACCCCCACCCTGAAATATGAGTGGGGGTTTTTCAGTTAAAAGTTTCTACCAAAATCCTGCATACCATCACCGGGGTCTACACGTCCTGCGCCTCCTTTACCTCGCCCACGACGAGGATGCATAGGCGAGTACGTGTCATGATAATGAGTAGTTGAGATAAGTTTCTTCAGTTTATTCTCCCCACAGGAGGGGCATTTGCGTTTGCTCTCTCCCATCTTCAGAATAAATTCACACACTTCTTTGCAATTTCCGCAACGGAACTCGTAAATAGCCATTAGATTACTCCCCCGCGAACGGGATAACCCCGTTTCGCCCGATGACTACTACACGTTCTAGAGACGTTACATTCACTGGGTATCCATCCTGCTTCACGCCACTGATCTTGGGTTGACCTGTAGGATCGTGACTGATCTTCTGGACCGTAAGACGGTTTAACCACATCTGTGAACCACGTCGAACTGGGTAAATACAGATATCCCCCAGTTTAATCTCACGGTCGAAAAAGTCCCTGGGTGTTCTCGCTTCGCAATCAGACATTAGCGCGCTCCTTAGTAGTGCTCCAAATTCTCATATCACTTCGGTAATTAGGGTCATTTAACCCATGTTCCTCAGCTACACGTTTACAGTAATTCAAGGAAATGTCGCACGTGTCACACGACCATCCATTCTTCAAACACACTCTCAACGTAGTACCGGTCCCCATGAAGGGGTCTATAATGGTACCTCCGTTTGGTGTACTCATCAATAAGCAGTCTTCCACTAACCCCTCATGCAACTGTGTCGGGTGGTAGTTACGACGTTGCTTCGAGTTACCAGTTACTCTGGCGTATTCTAGGAAGTCTGAGAACCACACATCACCCGGTACCTTGCCCTTGGGATTGGCTCTCTTATCGCCCATCTTCATTCTGTCACTCTCGACTCGTATCCGGTCAGGAAAGAGCGGAGCATCGAGATTTCGAATCCTCACGATGGGTCTGAAGTTGTTTGTGTGGTCAGTCTGCCGATTCTGACCGAAGGTGAAACCTTGGATCAACCATCGGATCTCCAACTGTGGACTAATGGTTTTGAATGCCTTGAGGAGGGCACCCACTTCAGTCATCCATTTGGCGTTGAAACTCACGTAGCTGGTGCGAGCATGAGCCACACCGAATGAGAACACCTCATTGATAAAGTCGATGTATTCCTCGACTTCCATATTATCGTCGTACTCGTCATAACCCAATCCAATGCAGTCAGGTGGATCAGCGAACATGGTATCATATCTAAGTTTCGGGCGTAAACTCCGGAAGTCGGTTTGCATCACTGTGTAGTGCAGCATCTTCTAAGTCCTTTATGTTTTCCCTCGCCGTCCTCATGGAATCTTTATGAAGCAGCAAGTACCCTTGCAAGGTTGCCATGCTCGGGTTGTATTTAATCGCGAGTCTCGCGAAGTCAGTTGCGTTCTTTGACTCCGGGAAGAATCTTAAGAACAACTTTTCAATTTGTTTGAAGGTCGCATTCGGTAAATCAACCCTAAGATCAACTCTCCCTGGTCTTGTGAGAGCACGGTCTAACTTCTCGGGGTGGTTAGTTGTCATGAAAACAACCCGACCCTCCGAAGCATTGACGCCGTCTAAAAGGTTCAACATCGTTGACAGTGAGACTGCTGTCTTCCCTTCTCGATCCTCGAATGCACAATCAATATCTTCAAGCAACAGGATACACTTCTCATCAAGACGACCCATCAGAGTGCTTAATGCACTTTCACTCAATTGCCTGAGATTAACAATGTAGATATCAAAATTCAACTCACTGGCTACTGCGGTAATAATAGATGACTTTCCGTTTCCTGGTGGACCGGTCAGTAAGTAACCTCGCCGCCACGGGATGTTCATCTTCTCATACCACGGTTTGGACTCAATGAAACTATTCAAGTCATTCATTAACACAGTCTTAAGTCCACAAGGTAAAATCACAGAATCAAGTGATCTTTTTCTGCGGCTACCAGTGACTTCCCAATAGCCTACATCTGCCTCATTGATATCGATGAATTCACTATTCTCTTCCTCATGGACTCTCTTACACTCATCAATAAAGTCGGTGAGGTATTTCCGCCCTCCAATCATTGTGATGTCCCACGACTCTCGAAAAGCACGATGAGCATTATCCCCAGTGCCTTCCTTACGTGCTCGATACAAAACTAAGGGTCGACCTTTCCACCAAAGGAAGTGGCGACCTGGGGCAGGGGTTACTTTTGCGACCCCTGACTTGGTCTCAACAGTCACACGCTTAGATCGAGCAGTGTAGGGGTGCTTAGACAACCAGTTGGAAATCCACTTGAAAGTCTCCGCCCGGTCAGGTATATCAATTTGTGTGACAAAGAGCAGTCGCGACCACTTCATCAACTGGAATGGGACAGAACGTAGTGAGTTAGCAATATAGGCTAGAACTGCCAACATAGCACCACCTGCGATCAGGTCGTTCTTCCCCAACTGCTCTAATACAAATTGATATACCTGCTGGAACATGTTAACTCTCCTCTTCACCTACGTCAATCATTTGTTGTAAGATAGGATTGTAAGGTTGCATTGAGATATGAATCGTTGGGATCAAATCTCCAGCATTGATTGGGTCACCCGGTTCCATGAAACCATACCCTCCAGAGATGTCTGAGCTACCTGATTGTTCCATGCTCTGTTCAAGAGCCAGGAAGATATCCAATAACGGTTGACCCAACGGACTGTTGGCGATGCGTAGTGCAGCGCCTTTGTTAATCTTACTATTCTCCAACATACTCTTCGCCTTTCCAAATGTCATAACCAACGGTAGTATTAACGCCTCTCTCTTCCTTGATGCGTGCCCTAGCCTCACTACGAGTCTGGGCAACAACCCCGCCCGCCTCACCCAAGTAGGAATAATGCCAAGTGAATGGTCCTGGCTTAGCTTCTGTAGCCTTCGTCATCCTCTTAACAATACGGTCGAAGTAAGCCAAGAGTTCCTTCCTAGATTTCTTCTTCTTCTCACCGATGTTTGACCGCCCCCACCGGTTAGTGTGAACGTGTCCGCGATAGTTTCTACTCATTATCGTCCCCTGTAAAATGAAGTATTCCTTGCACACTTAGCAAAGAAGTCACCTTGTTCAGTGCCATCCGAAATCATAGACAACGCCCTCGTGTCTAACTCAGCACACTTAGCTTCGTTATCCTCTTCGAAGATTTGTCCATTTTGAATTGCATTCCACATAGCCGTTAACCTGGACAGTAGACCATGTTGGTGAGCCGCTGATACACGGTTCCTGTGATTAGCTACTCGCAATAAAGGAAACTTATCGCCGGGTTTAGCCACGATCTGATCAATACAAACAACGACTTCTTCGCTACCAACTTCTTCACCCATCATCCAGCCGTACATAGCTAATTGATCAGCCCAGTCGATGCTAACCTGCTCCATGAAGAACTTATTAACAGTCAACCCCATGAATTCAACTGGCTCAAACAATTTATGAGATGTACCATTAGATCGGGAGGGCTTATCCCACCCTCTTCCATCACGGCAGAGGGCGAACCCCTTACTGGGTGAGGTGGCATTCTTACCACAGTACCCGTTGACCTTCCAGTCAAGGATAATGTGAGCACCACCCCGATGGATGAAACGGCAGTCAGGTTTACCAGCAATAGGTATCCCATTTACACTGGTGTCAGCGTCGAACTCAAACTGAGGTTCCTCAAGAGCCCCTTCCAGCATATCCAATAGGTCTTTGTAGGCACCCGATTGAACATAACTATCCATTACAACGGCACCAGCTTCATATGCAAAGTCCCGGTTATGCTCCTCCACTTGTGACTCAAATAAGATGGTGTCTTGATCTTTAATACCAAGGACATCACTCATTAGGGCACTTTTAACATAGGCATCAAATGATGAGCCAACACTCGCAGGACGGGATTGCGGCTCGCGCTTGGGGCGATTCTCAGCACAGTACGAGAGATAATAATTCTCACGATCCTTTTCGAATTTCGCCAAGGCGCTAGGGCTAAGCCTGCGTGATTTTCTCATGCTTCAATATCCTTCTTCTTTTCAGGTTTAGGTGTTGTCTTGTCCCAATAGATATCAGGTCTTCGTTGTCCTAGCATTTCCATGATCTCATCGATCAAACCAGGATTCGTGTTCTCCAACATACGAAGGAACGCATACATTTCATATGCTTGGGTTTCCGATCTACGCTCAATTTGAACACGCAATGCCCTTTCATCTTGATAGGCTTGTGTGATTGCGTTATTCGATCTAACCCACGACTCCTGGGAGGCCATCATACGGCTGACTAATTGTTGTCGAGCTTGTTCACGTTCAATCTTAGCATAAGCATTGTTATACTTATTGAAGTACCCATTCTCGATGGCGACAGCATTTGTCATTACTAAAATGCAAAGTCCCAGAATCATTCCACGTGTGAACAAAGAAATTGTTGTCAAAAATAACTTCACTTTACTCTCCTTCATATACCCGTTCTAAACGATCCAAATGCCTTTTAACAGTCTGGTCATGTACACCCAAGGTTCTCGCGATTTCTCGATTTGACATGTCGTCCATTTTCATTTGGATTAGATCTCTGTCAAAAGAGTCTAAGTCGCTAATGAAATCGTCAAACCAAAGTTGATTGAAAATATCTGACTGAGGTATGTC
>Ga0316189_10007264_pt1 | contig 10492 bp, 8 predicted proteins | sample LowCovwburrow_MG_FD_204930 | JGI IMG/M metagenome (GOLD analysis project Ga0316189, IMG submission 204930) | Coastal sediment microbial communities from Maine, United States - Lowes Cove worm burrow | ecosystem: Environmental > Aquatic > Marine > Coastal > Sediment | place: USA: Maine... | reverse complement strand
CAACACCGGTATCGGTTCCGTCATCATCACTCGAAAAACAAGCAACGGCGATATCCTTGCGAGCGTTTTTCTTATTGATGTCTATTGCCTTGGCGTCAAAGACTGTTTTGTCAGAATGTTTAACGAAGAGACCTACCCTTCTTTCCTGAAAGAGGTCAACAAACAGGGGAAGCTCAAAAAAATCCATCCCACCTGCGCCAGAAAACTTATCGAAAAAGCTGGAGAATATGCCGCTGACCTAGGGTTCTCACCGCATAAGGACTACCGGGAAGCCAAAAAGATCTTTGGCGACATCGATAGCGTAGCCTGTCCTCGTTCCTTTGAATTCGGCAAAAACGGCAAGCCGTTGTATATTGCCGGCCCCTATGATGAGCCGAAATTTGTAAAGAACGTGCTGGGTAAACTGGCAAAGAAATGTGAGCCAGACGGATATAATCATGTCGCTTACATGGACGACGATTTTTTTTAAAACCGGGGAAGCAGAGCTTCAAGGCAATGTTCCCAAGCTGGAGCTTGGGAACCAGAAAGCAAAACGGGATGCGCCATGCGGCACATCCCGTTTTTTTGAACTCTTCTGCCGGACCCCGTAGGGGCGAACCTGTGTGTTCGCCCTGAACATCCCATGCGGTATATAAACGGGCAGACACGCAGGTCTGCCCCTACATCCGAAAGGGGATCTGGTTTTGAACGAATCCTTACCGTTGCTTCAACGAAAGCAGCGGGCTGGCAATAAACACCGAAGAATAGGTACCCACAATCACACCGGCCAGCAGGGCAAACGAAAAATCATGGATTGCTGAACCGCCGAAGAAGAACAGGGCAGCCAGGACCAGCGAGGTGGTCAGTGAGGTGACCACGGAACGGCCCAACACATCGTTGATACTGATGTTGATGATCTCGTTAAAGTCTTTCTCATGAAAGCGTCCCATATTTTCCCGGATACGGTCAAAGACAACCACCGAATCGTTCAGGGAATAGCCTGCCAGGGTGAGCAGAGCTGTGACCAGGAGCAGGTTCACCTCCACATCAATTATCCAACAGATGCCCAGCACCACCAGCACATCGTGGAAGGTGGCTGCCGCCGCTGCCAGACCGAAGCTGAAGTCAAAGCGGACAGCCAGGTAGAGCAGCACACCGATCAGAGAAATGACAATGGCCTCAATGGCCTTATTCCGCAGGACATTGGAAACCGAGGAACCGATTTCCGACTGGCTCTCCAGGGTAAAGGTATTACCTTGCTGCTCGGCCAGCACCGCTGTAATTTCATCACCCAGATGACCGACCGTGTCTTCTGTCTTTTTCACCTTCACGATCAGGCGATTTTCACCGGTCACCTGCTGGAGATCCACAGAACCGAAATCACCCTTGTTCAGCGCAGCCCGAATGGGGTCCAGCTGAAAGGGTTGCTCTGCCTTGTACTGCAACAGTGAACCACCGGAGAAATCCACCCCCAGATTGGCCTTGCCGAGCAGGATTTCAACAAAGGCCACCGTTCCGAAAATCACCATCAGCGCAGACAGGATAAAGGCGATTTTTCGCATCCCCATGAAATTAAAATTGGGTTTCTTAACAAATTGCATAAATTTCAATTCATGCAATTTTCGATTGCTGAACATCCAGTCGTAGGCCAGACGGGTGCAGAACAGGACCGCAAAGAGATTGAAGATAATACCCAGAGACAGGGTGACAGCAAAACCCTTGATCGGGCCGGTACCGAAGAGAAACAGAGCCAGAGCCGTAATCAGGGTAGTAACCTGGGAGTCGACAATAGACGAGAAGGCCTTACCAAAACCGGTATCCACCCCGGATCGGGCTGATTTACCCAGGGCAAATTCTTCCCGCATGCGCTCAAAGATCAGGACATTGGCATCCACTGCCATACCGATAGAGAGAATGATACCGGCAATACCGGGCAGGGTCAGGGTGGCTCCGAGCATGGCCAGCCCAGCAAAGAGAAAGAGGATATTCAGGCCCAAGGCCAGGTTGGCAATGACCCCGGAGAGTCGATAATAGATAACCATGAAGATCAGGACCGACAGTGCCCCGAACAGACCGGACATAAGCCCTTTGTTGATGGAGTCCTGTCCTAAGCTGGCGCCGACCGTCATGTTTTGAATGATCTCAACCGGGGCAGGCAGAGCACCGACCCGGAGAACAATGGCCAGATCACTGGCCTCTGTATGGGTGAAGCTTCCTGAAATCTGGGCTGAACCGCCGAGGATTCGTTCGCGGATAACCGGGGCGGAGCGTATCACGCCGTCCAGGACAATGGCCAGCTGTCTATTGACGCTGGCCTCTGTAATATCGGCAAATGTATCACTGCCGTCACTGGTGAGGCTCAGGCTGACCAGGGGCTCGTTAAAGGTGCCGCCGTAGCCGACCCGTGCATCCTTGACCATATCACCGGTCATGAGCACCGGGCTTTCCAGCAGGACAGGTTTTTTGTTTTCCTTTTTCGGGTTTTGTTCATCCACGATAAGCTGGAAGGCAATCTCTGTTCCCTTGGGCAGGCTGGCCTGGAGGCCCAGGTTAAGCTGTTTGAGCTGTTCTGCATCGCCGCCTTCCCGCCATTGGCCGGCAGCTTTTGCCTGATCAACCAGCTCCTGCAGGTTCACACTCTGCTGGGAAACCAGCTTGAACTCCAGCTGGGCTGTGCTTTTAATGAGGTCTTTTGCCCTTTCATGGTCTTTAATACCGGGTAGCTGGACCACAATCTCATCTTCGCCCTGACGGACGATGACCGGGTCGCCGACACCGAATTGATCGACACGGTTTCTGATAATCTCCAAGGATTGGTCAACAGCGTTTTGACGAACAAAGTCGATCTTATCCTGGGTCAGTTTCAGCGTGATGCGGGGAAAGCTGCCTGCTTCCGATTGCACATCAATGTCCAGATCAGGAAAATCTTCTTTGATGATTTCATCAAGTTCCCCCAGAACGCCGGTATTGGGCAGGGTGAAAACAACCTGAGCAGGATCGGGTGAGTCCAGCTGCACTGCGGAGATGTTTTTCTTTGCCAAGCCCTTTTTCAGGTCCTGAGCAGAAAGACCAAGGGAGTTGGAAACCGCCTTGTCCAGATCGACCCGCAGAACCATGTGGACACCGCCCTGAAGGTCCAGACCGAGTTTCAGCCCTTGCGGTGCCAGGTATTTTTTCCACCATTCCGGCGAATCCTTGTAAAAGGACGGCACAATAGTCATGGCGGAAAAGAGGATGAGGGTAAAAAGCAGCCCGATCTTGAGTTTCAGGTTGGTATTCATGGATGTCTTCCCAGGTAAACGAATAATATTTAACGTGGATGAACGAATCGATTTAATCTGCAATTCAATCTGCTGAAAGGGCGAACCCCTGTGTTCACCCTTTCATACCGGGCAGGCACAGAGGCCTGTCCCTACATCGCGTCCCCCGATACGAGGTGACGAGAAAATATTCAGGAATATACGTCAGGAAGGGATATCTTGCAACGTCGGGAATACATTTTTTCTTTGTTTCTCCGTATTCGGTGAAAAAATTACTCTGCAGGAGACGAAAAATGCTCTTCGGACTCGGGCGAGAATCGTTTTCTGTTGATCGCGGCAGCCATACAGGCCGCCCCGAATCCGTTGTCGATATTGACCACAGCCATCCCGGAAGCGCAGCTGTTGAGCATGCCGAGCAGGGCTGAAAAACCGCCGGCCCCGGTCCCGTAGCCGATGGAACTGGGCACGGCGATCACCGGTGCCGGGGTCATACCCGCCACCACCGAGGGCAGAGCCCCTTCCATACCGGCAACAACGATCAGGACAGAGGCCTGTTGGAGCCGTTCTCCGTGGGCCAGAATTCGATGGATGCCGGCGACTCCGGCATCATACAGGGTATCGACCTCATGGCCGAAATATTTGAGGCAGAGTCGGGCTTCCTCGGCAACCGGCATGTCGGATGTCCCCGCTGTCACCACCATAACGGTTCCCCTGCTGACATTTTCAGGGATATACCTTTCGTTGCCGGTCAGTAAGCGGGAGGTCTCGTGATACCTCAGCCCCTTAATCCGGGCACAGACCTGTTCCGCCTTGCCCGGATCAATGCGGGTGCCCAGCACTGCGGTCGGGCGGTTCAGCATGGCCCGGAGGATTTCCACCAGCTGATCCACGGTTTTGTTTTCACCGAAAACAGCCTCGGGAAGTCCGGTGCGGAGAACACGGTGATGGTCCAGACGGGCTGCATCCAATACTTCCACCGGGGGCAGGCGTATTTTTTTCAGGGCCTGTTCAGGGTTTACCCTTCCGTTTTTCACCTGTTGCAGTAAAATGAAAAGTTCTTGTTCATTCATAGATTCATGCTCTGTCGCGGGACGGCATAATCGGAAACTCAGCTGCCGGAGACGACTGCAAGAGACAGCTGAAAAAGACAAAGGTATCGCAGTTCCTCTATCCGCTCATTAACAAAGATATGTTGTCTCTTTAGTTCCTCCTGCAAAAAAACGGAGCCGATTCCAGCAGCCATGCAGCGATTATCCTTGTATCCTTTATAGGTATGCGTGTAAATATATAGGTATAATCAATAATCATTCTTTGACCGCTTTACCATGAAAATATTCAGCGAAAAAAATATCGGTAAACTGATTATCCTCAATTCAAGCCTGGTTGCCCTGCTGATGTGGTTGGGAATTGTGGCGCATACCGTCTGGGATTCTGAAATTAATCTCAAAATGGAACTGCTCCAGATGGAGGAGGAGTACATAAAAAATAAAAAAATCAGTGTGCGCGAGTCAGTGCTTGATTTTATCCGCAGCATAGATATGCGGCATAAGACGACCGATGCCATGCTGCGGCGCACCCTGAAAGATCAGGTGGAGCAAATTTATTCTATTGCCCTGCATCTGTATCGGCAAAATGCAACAACAATGAACAAGGACAGGTTGGAGAGGCTTATTATTGAAGCGATTCGGCCGATTACCTTTAATAACGGGCGTAATTATTTTTTTATCCGCTCCATGTCCGGTATCACCAAACTCTGGCCTCCCGTCCCTGAGCAGGAGGGAAAGAGTATTTATAATAACAGCAATGAAAACAGATTGCAGGTTTTCAACAGCATGTTTGCCACTGTCCGTCATCACGGCAGCGGATTTAATGAATATCTCTGGCCCAAGCCGGGCGAGGATACGGACAAGCTCTATCAGAAAATAGCTTACATAAAGCATTTCGAGCCCTTTGACTGGTATATCGGGTCAGGCGACTATCTGGTCGAGGTTGAACGTGATGCCCAGCAGCATGTCACAAATATTATCAACCAGCACGCCAGTCGGACAGATGACGAGTACATGTTCATCCTGGATCTCCGCAGCATGAAGGGCGGTAAGAAATTCGCCACCATGTTGGTGAATCCCAACAAGCCTGATCCCTTGAATGATCTCCTCAGCGAAGAGTATCAGGACACCCAGGGAGAAAAATTTCGCGAAAAATTCCTCAACGGTCTCAAAGAACATGGCGAGGTCTTTGTCAAGTATCGGGATCAAAAACCAGGGACTGATGAAATTCGCCCCAAGATGTCCTATTTTAAACTCTACCCGAAATGGAGTTGGATCATTGCCAGGGGTTTTTATTTTGATGATCTGATAGCTCAAATAGACCGACTCAAGGAGCAGCATAAAAAGCTTTTTCGCGAAAAAATCCGGATTTCTCTTGCTATCTTTTGTTTTATTCTTTTGGGTGCGCTCTGTATCTCCCTGCTTTTTTCCCATAAAGTTCGAACGCTCTTTCTTTCCTATCGTCAGCGCCTGGAAAAATCGAACCGGGAACTGACCAAGGCTATGGACAAGGCCCATGCCGCCACCATTGCCAAGTCTGAATTCCTGGCCAATATGAGCCATGAAATCAGGACACCGATGAACGGCATTATCAATCTCTCTGAATTGTCCCTGGAAACGGAGCTGACCGATAAGCAGGCTGATTATATGAAGAAGATCCTTTTTTCCTCCAAGAATCTTTTAGAGATAATCAATGATATTCTAGATTTTTCAAAAATTGAAGCCGGAATGCTCACGATAGAAAAGGTCTATTTTGATCTTCCGGGCCTGTTTGATAAACTTATGTTGATGTTTACAGAGCAGAGCCGGCGCAAGAACCTGGAACTCATCCTTGATCTGCCTGCGGATCTGCCGGAAAACGTCATCGGCGACCCCATGCGCCTGTATCAAGTGTTGTCCAACCTTATCGGCAATGCCATTAAATTCACCGAGCAGGGCGAGATCCTTGTTACAGCCAAGGTGGTGCAGCGCAAATTGGAACGTGCGGTTGTCCGATTCACTGTGAGCGATACCGGTATCGGGATCGCCCAGGAAAAAATCGCCCTCCTTTTTGAATCCTTTACCCAGGCGGATAATTCCACGGCAAGGAAATACGGCGGAACCGGTCTGGGACTCACGATCTGTAAACGACTTGTCTCCCTGATGGGCGGTAAGCTGTCCGTGGAGAGCGAGGCGGGACGCGGGAGCAATTTTTATTTCTCCCTGAATTTCGCTCTCAACGGTATGGAAAAAGAAAACGATACTTCCGGCGGCACAGGCGAAATCGCTGCGGCAATGGCCGCCATTCGTTATGCCCGTATTTTGCTGGTTGAGGATAATGTCATCAACCAGCAGGTGGCCCAGGAGATTCTTGCCAAGGCAAACCTGCATGTTGAAACGGTCAATAACGGGAAAGAAGCTGTTGAGGCCGTGGCTGCCAGAGATTTCGATGCTGTGCTCATGGATATCCAGATGCCGATTATGGACGGTTATGAGGCGACAAAGGCGATTCGTCAGGATTTGGGAAAAACAGATCTGCCCATCCTTGCCATGACCGCTCATGCGGTGAGCGAAGAGCGGGATAAATGCTTCCGGATCGGTATGAATGATCATATTGCCAAGCCGATTAATCGAAATACGCTCTTTTTGGCATTAAGTAACTGGATCGGAGAAACAGCGGAGCGGCATAGCGAAAAACAGACCGGAGATGTCGGCCGGCTCGCTGCCGCTTCCCGAGAGGATCATAGGATTCATATACATAATCCGCTGACACAGCTCCTTGCCGAGGCGGAAAGAGGAGAGGCCCCGGCCGGTATCAATTTTGCCGGAGGCTTACAGCGTGTTGAAGGCAATGAAACGCTTTACCTGAAATTACTCAGGAGTTTTTGTCGGGAGCAGAAAGAATCTCTGGGCAACATACCTGAACTCCTTGAAAAGGATAACAGGCAGGAAGCCAGATATTTTGCCCATAGTCTCAAAGGGGTTGCCGGCAATATCGGTATGTCGGATTTACAGAAATTATCCAGCCGTGCCGAGCAGAAAGCCGGTTACGGAACACCTGAAGAGTTTCAGGAAGCTTTTCAGAAGCTTATTGAAGAACTGCGTCGAATCATTGAGTACCTTGCTCCCCGTGTTGAGGCGCCTGAGCAACAGGAAAAGCTGAGAAAACAGGGAAAACAAGTGGATGCTGCGGGACCGGCGGATGAACATGATCGTCGCAAGGCCCTGTTGTTCCTCCGGCGACTGGCGGTTCTCCTGGAGCAGTCGGATTTTTCTTCGTTGCAGTTTCTGGAAGGTAATCAGGATACAGCAAGGGCCCTGCTGGATGAATCGTCCTTATCAAAGCTGACAGGCTATATTGAGGGGTTTCATTTTAAAAATGCCCTCAATTTTATTAATGAAATTATTGCGGACCACTCCTGAAGCGAAAACTGAGCCGAAAAATAATATGGGTGAGGGAAGAGCGGGGCTTAAAACGTACGGTTACGCAATCTGATTCGGAGCATTGCCAGTTTTTCAGCGACCTGCTTGTACTCAAATCGGTTGACAGAGGCTGTCCAGGTATTCACCTCAGTTGCTACCGCAGTATCCGCGACAGCCTTTTGCAGGGTGATGTAGCTTTCCAAGGCGTTGAAGTCCCCGGCCCGGAGGCAGGCATCAAGTTCGTCCAGCAGAGGGAAGAGAATCTTCAGGTCCACATCCTTTCCCGCAGCAGGGGCGGGGCTGTCATGCTCCTGGTCGTGGAGAAGGGCAGCTATAGATCGGAGAACTGTTTTCAGGATAGCGGCGAAGTCCTGTAAGGCATTTTCTGTTTTACCCTGGGTAATGGCAACCTCCAGGGCGGCAGAGGCCAAATAGAGTTCTGTCGCCCCGATGCTTCCGGAAACACCTTTTGTGGAGTGTGCCAGAATGCGGGCTTTTTTTTCTTCGTTGTTCGCCAGCGTATCTGCTATTTTTTCTGCCAGATCGTAATTGCATTCGGCAAATTTTTTCAGCAGCTTGATGTACAGCTCTTTATTTCCTTCAAGCTGTTTGATCCCGGCCTGAATATCCAGACAGGGAAGGCTGCGGGGCAATTTTTCCGACATTCTTTTCCTCTTTATTAGACTTGTTCCTTTTTTAAAACCGGGTAAACTCCGTGAAAAAAATGGAGTAACCTGATGAGCATAACAATACGTGATGACCGGAATTTTCGTTCATTGACCGGCATCGGTACAATTCTGATCGACGTGACGGCGACCCTCGATAAAGCGATATTTTTTCTCGGCGGAACTTTTTCGAAAATGCGATCTGCGGCCTGAAAATGTAGAATATACTTGTTCAACGATTCCGCAACCACAGAAAAAACTTCGACGATGATGCGGCCGGTATCGCCGCCGCTCTTTGGAATTTCAATCTGCGTTATTAAGGAACAAGTCGAAGGTAAACTCAAGCTGAAAATCAACAAAGAAAAAAACGGTCGTCGGGTTTTGTCCGGCACCTTTGCTTTAACCTGCTGTTAATACTGTCCAATGGATTTCAAGATGCAGCAGGGCGGTGGATAAGATTAACAGAAAGGCAACGGGAGGTATCCTACGAGTTACATGAGGAGCCGTGTACGGACCCGTAGGCACGGTTCTGTGGGCTGACGGGAGCTTCGGCTCCCTCTGACCCGATTATAACCAGCCCAGGGTAACACACCTTGGGGCACGAGAACCGAATCAGCCCGATCCTCGGGACGTTACTCCGAGCTGATAAATACAGTCCTTTCGGGGCATGGCGGCGGTGCCGTCATTTGTCATTTCGAACCGGGGAATTCAGGGAGAACACAGACAATCCGGGAAATAAACTGTCCGCTTTCGCTTCACTCGAACGGACCTACCCAGCTTGATCATTGAGTACCACTGAACGATATCAAAATCGATCCGGAGCAATCCCGACCGCAATAACTGCGGCCGCCCTTCCCGCTTCGACACAGGCCTCTCGGAGCCGCCAGTTTGCTTTGTTCCGATCCTCCACCATATTGCTGATACAGCGAACCTCCAGACAGGGCAGGGAAAACTCTTCGCAAACTCGGGCAACTGCCGCCCCTTCCATATTTTCACAAAGCCCGTGAAACTGGCGCCCGAGCTGATCTCCCCTGCGTTGCGTGCCGCTGGCGCAGTTCACCGTGACAAAGGTTCCCTGCTTATAAGCAATATCCGCATCTCCCAGACTCCGGCCCGCTGTCAGCAGCAGTCCCGGATCAAGAACAAACCGGTCCCGAACCGACAAATCGCCCCTGAAGGGTTCCACCTTGTCGGCCAGCCGGATACCGAGATCACCAAGAACTTCCTGCTCCGCAAGGCAGAGATCAAGCATTCCGGCCTGAATCGAGGTATCGTTTTTCAGGTATGCCCCGGCAATACCGAAATTCAACACGCAATCTATCTCAGGCTGCTTATGCAGGATACCCGCAAGAGAGAGGGTCGTCTCCACCGGCCCTATCCCTGTGACAAGTCGGCAGGTATCCTGCTGATCACCGTCGGCATTGACAGCTTCAATAAATGCCCGCATCTCTATATCCGTTGCCGCTGTTATCAATACACTCACGGTATCCATCTCTTGTCTTCAATCAAAAAATATCGTTCAAAAGGCTGACTATACCCTCTTTGCTCATCCGTTTACAGTCCGAATAAAAGCCTTTTCCGTACTCTTCCCGGCATCCTGTCTCTTGCCGGTCTGCAACGGGCTGACATATATTTCTTTTTGACAGAAATCCTCTTATAGTTTACAACCATTATGCATATGTTTTTTCTGCTGCCCGCATTTCCTCATACTGCTCGGCGGGCAGAACAAACCAAGTGATGACAGTTTAACTGATGACAGTTCGTGCAATGCCGAACGTTATAGAATTGATAGAATTGATCCTCGGAGGCCGATCATGAATTCCCTGATAAACAACACCCAGCTGCAAAACAACATTCGTACAGCTCGGAGCTGTCTGCTCCTGCTCATTGTCTGTTGCTGTATGGTCATCAGCAATAATGCCTTTGCCCAATATCCGGACAGCAGCCCGTATTCTTCTGCGCAATATCAGGCTGATATTGAAGCGACCGACAGCGGCGGCGGCACCTGGGGGGAAATCCTGAATATGAATGCCCGTATCGTAGGATCCGGTGCAATATTCAGCATAACCTCAAAGAAAGGACCGTTTTACAACGCGAACAGCGTCAGTATCAGATCCGGGAGCCATACCGGCCCGATCGT
>Ga0316189_10007263_pt1 | contig 10493 bp, 8 predicted proteins | sample LowCovwburrow_MG_FD_204930 | JGI IMG/M metagenome (GOLD analysis project Ga0316189, IMG submission 204930) | Coastal sediment microbial communities from Maine, United States - Lowes Cove worm burrow | ecosystem: Environmental > Aquatic > Marine > Coastal > Sediment | place: USA: Maine... | reverse complement strand
CTTCTTTCCCGTCCTGTGGCAATCGGTTTATCCGCACGTGCCCCGGCAGTAAACCTTCCGGATGGCATTCGGATCGGGCATTGACCTATTTCACTTGAACTAAAAGTTGATCGGAACTAATTTTTGGAAAGCGGGTCCAGCATGAGAAGTTGATTGTGGGGGCCGTCCATGGGGGGCCACCACATGTAGCCCAATCGAAATTGACCTCAGATAACTTTTTATACGTAGCAAGCCGAAAATATGCTGTCAACCTCGAAAAGCAACCCAACTTGGACAATTTAATACCGATCAATAAACTTTCTATTTCTTTTTTCTTTCCTCGAAATCCTTTAAGGACGCCTGCCTTTCTTTCGTGGAAACGCAGGCCAGACAGGCCTCAATTTCATAGTCCATCAATGCCTCGAGACTCACTTCTCCACGGGCCATGTTGAGACCAGTTTTAATCATTTTTAGGGAAAAGGCGGAATTTTTAGCGATTTTTTCCGCCATTTCCTTGGCCTCATCCATCAGCCGGTCGAGGGGAACGGCCTTGTTGACCAGGCCGATTCTCTCGGCCTCTTTTCCGTCGATATTTTCCGCCGTAAAAAGGAGTTCCTTTGCCTTCCCCGGGCCGATAAGATCCTGCACCAGCCTCAATGCCCCTCCCGTAACCGAAGATGTCACCCTGGCCTCCGGAGAGCCGATTTGTGCCTCCTCTGCCGTTATCCGGATATCACAGGCAAGGGCCAGCTCATATCCTGATCCCAAGGCATAACCATTTATTGCGGCTATGGTGGGTTTTTCAAAACGGATGATTTTTCGGGAGGCCTCCTGAAGTTCTGCGAGGTAATCGCGATACACCTCTATAGGTCTGTCCTTCGATTCCTTCAAATCCGCTCCCGTAGAGAAAGCCCTTCCCTCTCCTGTCACTATCAGGACCTTTATTTCCGGATCCTGTTTGGCATCTTCCAGGGCCTCCTGAAAATCAATCCAGAGCTGTTTATTCATGGCATTCATGACCTTGGGACGGTTCAATTTGATCGTGGCAATCCCTTCCCCTTTTTCATAAATAATGCATTCAAATTCCATTTTTTCCTCCCTCATAAAATTAACGCCTCTCTCTGCTTTACGACCTTCGGGTCGAGTCCTGACTTTGTTTTCGGTCCCCCCAGCATAGGCCTTTTTTGACGACTAACGCCTCCGAATGATCCCACAGATGGCAATTACCTGATGATGACCCGGGAATCTACGATTGAGGCACCCTTTTCATGGACAATCACGGGATTTAAGTCGATTTCTTCAATCTCAGGGTTATCAATTGCGATTTGCGAAAGCTTGGACAAAATATCCTTAATCGCCCTGATATCCTTTGGTTTCTCTCCTCTTATCCCTGTTAAGATCTTGTAACCTTTTATGTCTTCGATCATCTCATTAATATCTTCCTCGCCAATTGGAGCAACCCTGAAGGACACATCTTTCAAGACCTCGACAAATATGCCACCCAGGCCAAACATGATCACCGGTCCAAACTGGCGATCCTTGATCATTCCGATGATACATTCTTGCCCCTTGGGAACCATGGGAGAAATAAGGGTTCCCAGAACCCGCTCCTTGGTGGTGACCTTCTTGGCATTCTTTACTATCTCGTCAAAACCCTTCTTTAAATCCTTTTCATCCTTTAATCCCAGTTGGATTCCGCCCGCATCGGACTTATGGATAATGTCAGGGCTGACCACCTTCATTGCCAGGGGATAGCCTATTTTTTTGCCGGCCTTTATCGCTTCTTGGATATTGCCCGCAAATATCGCCTCTGGCAAAGATATTCCATATTCTTGAAGGAGGTCTCTCGATTCCGTTTCCAGCAGATTCCCCCTGTTTTCATCCTTTGCCTTCTTAAAGATCGTCTTAACACTGTGCCGTTCTTTGGCCTCTGCCTTGGCAATATGCATCGCCTTTACTTTTTTCTGATTGATGGCAAAATTCATCAAGGCACTCAAGCAGCGGGTGCTTCGCTCTGAAGATTCCATGACCGGAATACCTTCGACCTTCAGTATGTCAAGGGACTTTATATCTCCGCTTGCAAAGCTTGTGTGGACAAACAGGGGTTTTTGGTGTTTTTTCACTAAATCAACGAGGTCTCGCGAGGTCTGTTCTTCTAACTCGGCCACATGAGGGGCAATAATATCCTTGAAGCCGCCAAAAAAGCCGGTTATGTATATGCCGTCTACCTCATCAGCCTGCATGCATACCTTAACGCACTCGGTGATCATATGAGGATTCTCCTCGGCCGTACCCCCGTAATCAATGGGGTTACTGGCTGGCATACCCTCGAGTAGAAAGGGCTTCATTTTTGCCTGAGTTTCTTTGGAAAGAACGGGGACTTCCATCCCAAATATTTCGGCATTATCCGCCGCAATTGAGTTATCTCCGCCACCTTCCGATAAGATGGCCACACGATTCCCCTTTGGGAGTGGGCACTTGACAAACGTCTCGGCCATATCAAACAACTCGTCAACGTTTGACACCCTCACAATACCGGCCTGTTTAAAGGCCGCATCCACAATGACGTCATCGCCTGCAAGTGACCCCGTGTGGGAAGCAGCGGCCCTGGCGCCGGCACCTGATCTTCCCACCTTGAGGGCAATAACCGGTTTTTTCTTTACCGTTTCTCGAACGACCTTGACCAGGTTATTTCCATCTTTGATGCCTTCCAGGTAGACCATGATGGCTTTGGTCTCAGGATCATCTTTCAAGTAATCGATATACTCATGAAAATTTACGCCTATGGCATTTCCCACACTGATTATCTTGCTAAAACCCCCTTTTCTCCTCCTGGCATAGTGGGTCAGTGAATCAATCACATTTCCACTCTGGGCAAGAACAGAAATGGACCCCTTATTGATGCGAGGAACGCCTAAAAAATTCATATCCACTGAAGCACTGAACATCCCGCTGCAATTAGGACCAATCACAAAGGCGCCGGTCTTTGCCGCCTCACTCAGAATTTCTGCTTCAATCTTTTTTCCTTCTTCTCCGGTCTCCCCCAGCCCGGCGGTGATAATAATTATGCCTTTGGCACCCATTTTCACACTGTCTGCCACAGATTGTACGAGAAACCTGGGGGCCACAACAATCATTACCACATCAACTTCGTTCTCAATCTCGGTAATATTCGGATAGGCTTTTCGGCCAAAGAGTTCAGACCTCTTGGGGTTGATCAGATACACTTCACCCTTGTATCCTCCCTCGAGGAGGCTCCTTGTTCTCCTCTCTGAAGCCTTTCCGGGCACCTCTGACGCACCGATCACCCCCACTGAACGGGGGTTAAATACGCTCTCTAAAGATCTTTCCATGGTAGTTGCCCTCCTTTACTAAAATCTGGATTCCCCGTTGCCTGCAGCGGGGATGCATCGTGTGTCTGGCATGACGCACTGGTTGTCATTACCACGGATAATGTGGAATAGGCAAATCACCGTTATCAGACGGAAGGGTAACGCTGATCCCGCTTGCAGCGGGACAAGGACAGTTTTCAGATATGGGGTGTCTGAAGGGCTTGCGGAGAACCACCGGGTTGAAGTCAATGGGAGCCATCCCACAGATGAACCGGTCGGCCAAAGTGAAATTCCAGCCGATACGGTGTCAGGAGTCGGATCGGGGAATCGTACTCAGAAACGAGGACAGAACAAAAGACCTCGGATCGCCGTCCAAATGTCTCGCTAAAATGCCGGCGGACCTTATTGACAGGGATTGACGGCAGGATGTGCTTCGATGAATTTGTAAGCACAACATATTGTATGCAACACGTGATTTTTTGACTTTTAACGAGACCTTCAAAAATAGCTGTTGACACTGATTATTGTCCTTATTAGGGTGTCGCTAGTAGTTCTGTATGCCAGACCATGACAATTCTAAATGCGGGAATGAATTTGAGACTTCCGATCTACGGACCTGAGTTCCAATATTCCCGCACCTGATGTGTTTAACCAGGGAAAGGAGGTGGTTGGTCAACAGCCCCGTGATGACATCCTACCTTTAAAACCCCCGTCAAGGAAAAAGGAGGCCCGTATGAAAAAAGTGTTCATTTTGACTATCGCCATTGCATTCGGCTGCACTTTGATGATCGGTCTGGCACCCAGCGACACTCAGGCCGAGTCCAAATTCGTCACCATCGGCACGGGCGGTGTGACCGGGGTCTATTACCCCACCGGTGGCGCCATCTGCCGGTTGGTCAACAAAACCCGCAAAGAGCACGGCATCCGCTGCTCGGTTGAAGCCACCGGCGGCTCCGTTTACAACCTGAACGCCATCGCTGCCGGCGAACTGGACATGGGGGTGGCCCAATCCGATTGGCAGTACCACGCCTACACCGGTACCAGCAAATTCAAAGAGAAAGGGCCCAACAAGGATCTGCGAGCGGTATTCTCGGTTCACCCCGAACCCTTCACCGTCGTCGCGCGGGCCGATTCCGGAATCAAAACGTTCAAAGACCTCAAGGGCAAACGGGTCAACATCGGCAATCCCGGTTCGGGCCAACGCGGCACCATGGAAGTCGTCATGCAGGTTCAAGGCTGGACCAAAGACGATTTCAAACTGGCTTCCGAGCTGAAATCGGCCGAGCAGTCTCAGGCCCTGTGCGACAACAAAGTCGATGCCATGGTCTTCACGGTTGGACATCCCAGCGGCTCTATCAAGGAAGCCACCACTTCCTGCGATTCGGTCATCGTGGAAGTCGCCGGCCCGGAGATCGACGCGCTGGTCAAGGAAAACGACTACTACCGCTTTGCGACCATTCCCGGCGGGATGTACCGCGGAACCGACACCGACACCAAAACCTTCGGTGTTGGCGCCACCTTCGTTACCTCGGCCAAGGTCTCGGATGATGTCATCTACTATGTGGTCAGGGCGGTATTCGAAAACTTTGACGAATTCAAGAAACTCCATCCGGCCTTCGCGAACCTGAAAAAAGAAGAAATGATCAAAGACGGTCTTTCGGCGCCGTTGCACCCGGGTGCCGTGAAATACTACAAAGAAGCCGGTTTGATGAAGTAAATCCAAACGTAAAGAAATGTGCGCCGTCCAAACGGCGCACATTCTTTGAAATGCGTCCGGACCGAGATCTTCGCAGCCCTCCGCGATCGACGTACAGATTAACTTCACCCTTTCACGGGAGGAATCGTTGCAATGACTGAACCTGAGATTCGCCAGGCATCTCAAGAAGAGCTCCAGGAGATGATTGCCGAAACGGATACGGGGGCCCGCAATCCCACCGGTGCGGTATCCAAAAACATCCTCTTTTACGTACCGCTCGCATGGACCCTATTTCAGCTTTGGTATGCATCGCCACTGCCATTTATCTTCAATATCGGTGTATTTAATTCCACCGAAGCGCGCGCGATCCATCTCGCTTTTGCCATTTTTTTGTCCTTTACGGCTTATCCCTCTTTCAAGTCATCGCCCCGGAACTACATTCCGGTGCAGGACTGGGTTGTTGCGCTGATCGGAGCGTTCTGTTCGCTCTACCTGTTTATTTTTTATAATGAGTTGTCGCAACGCCCGGGCGACCCGGCCCCACAGGATCTGATTGTAGCCGTCATCGGGCTGATCGTCCTACTGGAGGCCACCCGCCGCGCACTCGGTCCACCGCTGATGATCGTTGCCACGGTATTTATCATCTATACCTTTTTCGGTTCCTATATGCCGGACATCATCGCACACAAGGGCGCCAGCCTGGGCAAGGGCATGTCCCACTATTGGCTATCCACCGAAGGGGTGTTCGGGGTGGCCCTTGGGGTCTCCACCGGGATGGTGTTCATGTTCGTTCTATTCGGCGCGCTGCTGGAAGCGGCCGGTGCGGGCAACTACTTCATCCGTTCCGCGTTTGCTGGATTGGGGCACCTTCGCGGTGGACCAGCCAAAGCCGCGGTTGTCTCTTCCGGGTTAACCGGCCTGGTATCCGGGTCCTCGATTGCCAACGTGGTGACCACCGGTACTTTTACGATTCCCCTGATGAAAAAAACCGGATTTTCAGCCGAAAAAGCCGGCGCGGTGGAAGTCGCCTGCTCTACCAACGGCCAGCTGATGCCCCCGGTCATGGGCGCGGCAGCCTTCCTGATGGTCGAATATGTCGGTATCTCGTACATCGAAGTGATCAAGCACGCTTTCCTGCCGGCGATTATCTCCTATATCGCCCTTGTCTACATCGTCCACCTGGAAGCTTGCAAGATGGGCCTTGAGGGAATGAAAAAACCGGTTACAACAACAACATTCTCTAGAAAAGTGCTCTCATTTGTCATGACCTTTCTGTTTTTGATCATCCTGGCCGGCGCTGTATACTACGGCATGGGCTGGATAAAGGTTGTTGCCGGAAACGCCACAATATACGTCGTTGCGGTACTGCTCGTCGTCGCTTATCTGCTGCTGCTCGCTTTGGCATGTAAAGTGCCGGAACTGGACACCAGCCACGAAATCAAAGAACTTCCAGTCCTGGCCACGACCGCTCAGGCCGGTTACTATTTTTTGCTGCCTATTGTCGTGCTGATGTGGTGCCTCGTGGTGGAACGGCTGTCGCCGGCGCTTTCCGCTTTCTGGGCCACGGTGCTGCTGATGTTTATCGTGCTTACCCAGTGGCCATTAAAAAGCTATTTGCGCAAGACCAGCGGGGATGACTATTCCTTCAAACGCGGTTTCAATGAGTTGATCGAGGGTTTTGTCTCCGGCGCCCGCAACATGATTGGCATCGGTGTCGCCACCGCGGCGGCCGGCATCGTGGTCGGAACTGTAACCCTGACCGGCATTGGCCTTGTCATGACCGAGTTTGTCGAGTTCATTTCGGGCGGGAGCCTGATACTGATCCTGCTCTTTACCGCCATCATCAGCCTGATCCTGGGTATGGGGCTGCCGACAACGGCCAACTATATCGTCGTCTCGACCCTGATGGCGCCGGTCATCGTCAGCCTCGGCGCCAAGGCCGGCCTGATCGTGCCCCTTATTGCGGTGCACCTGTTTGTTTTCTATTTTGGCATCTTGGCGGATGACACGCCGCCGGTGGGGCTGGCGGCGTTTGCCGCAGCCGGCATTAGCGGTGGCGACCCGATACGAACCGGTATCCAGGGATTTGGCTATGACATCCGCACGGCCATATTGCCGTTTATATTCATTTTCAACACCGAACTTCTGATTATCGGGGTGGCCAACTGGTTCCATTTGGTGATTGTCATCGTATCGGCCGTTGTGGCCATGATGCTTTTCGGTGCCGCCACCCAGAATTATTGGTTAACCAAGAATCGCCTCTGGGAAACCGCCGCATTGCTGCTGGTGGCCTTCACCTTGCTGCGGCCCGGTTTCTGGTGGGACATGGTTTTTCCACCGCTGCAGGAGGAGCCGCCCGTCAAGCTCGAACAGATGATTGAAGGGATGGCGCCGGGTTCCCAGTTGATTGTCGAGGTGCAAGGAGAGGACTTAAAGGGGAAACTCTTTACCAAAACGGTCATGCTGAATGTCGGCGATGAGAGCTCGGGGGCCGAAAGACTGACCGGCATCGGACTTGAAACCCGAAATGAAGACGGCAAAATACTCGTCGACAATATCGTATTCGCCAGTTTGGCGGAAAAGGCCGGTATCGATTTCGACCAGGAGATTTTGAACATTAAAGTGCCGACTGAAAGGCCGCCGAAACAGCTGATGTTTATTCCGGCCCTGGTTCTGGCCGCGCTGGTCTGGTTTATGCAGCGGGGACGCAAAAAAAGACAGGAAGAACTCTCCGTTGCAACGGCGTAGTATGAGATTCGCCTCGACGCTTTAGCCAATTCACATATCCGCATCAGGAGCAGATTATGTTCAAGAAAATACTCGTACCGTTAGATATCGACTATGCAGATACGGCCGCAACCGTCTATCAAAAAGTATCTGCTATTGCTGAACTCAGCGGGGCCGAAATCAAATTGGTCAGCGTCATGCCGGGCTTCAGCATGCCCATCGTGGCCTCCTATTTCTCCGATGCCGCGCGTAAAGAAACCGCTGACAGATTCACTGCGGCGGTGGCGGAATTCGTTAAAACCCATTGCAATGAATCCGTATCCTACACCGTTAGCGTTGGAAAAAACTGGGAAGAAATCATCAAAGCCGCAGACGTATGGGGTGCAGACCTGATTGTGGTTTATCACAACCACCACCGCGAAATAAATGAAGTATTCAGCCTGAGCTGCTCTCAGAGGGTTTCGGATCACGCCAAATGCTCCGTTCTTCGACTACGAAACATTAGAGCGTAGACCAATTATTTCGGTTATCGCCTTGCGGAGGAGAATATGATGACCCGTAAAAACGTCAGACATCATTTCACCATCCGGTTAATTGTTCATGTTGCTACAATTTGCGCCTTCTTTTTCATTGCCCTGACGCCCATTTCCGCCAGCGCTCTCGACATTCTGATCGGTACCGGCCCGGAAGAAACATTCTCACATTTTACCGGGCGCACGATTTGCCGGATAATCAGCAGACACGCCGAAGACATCGACTGCAAAACCGTACCAGGACCAGACGCTATCCACAATCTCACCAACCTGCAGGGAGGCTCCCTGGACATCAGCCTGGTCGATTCACGCATGTTGGCCGATGCGGTCAACAAAACAGGCTATTTTGAATTTATGGATATCCGCTTTGACAGCTTGCACGAACTTTTACCGCTCTATGATCGGCCCGTGACACTGGTTACGCGCGGCGATGCCCAAATTACATCACTGGAGAACCTGAAGGGCAAGCGAATCAATGCTGGCGCACCGCGTTCAGAGGAGCATCTTGCAACCGATGCGATCTTGACCGCCAAGAACTGGACAAAAGATGACTTCAGCCTCTTCGGAGAACTGTCGGCATCCCTTTCTCAGGACACAATGGCCTTTTGTCATGGAGAGGTAGAGGCGATGTTTCACATCGGCGTGCACCCGGATTCATCATTGCAACAGTTGCATGAACGATGCAAGGCTGTGCTGGTGGACATGAACGACAGCGATATCGTGAAACTGGTAAACAGCCAGCCGGCACTATCGAAGATCGACATACCGGCGGGAATATACCCCTCGCTTCAAAAACCCATTTCAACTTTCGGAACGACGATGTCCTTGATCGCCTCAGATGGCCTGGATGAACAGACCGCCTATAAAATCATGGAGGCCCTCGATAAAAACCAGCAAAGCCTCAGGAGCACCCATACCGCACTGAGCGCTTTCACCGTCGGGCCGGATCGGAAACGAACCGTCGGAATAGAACTGCACCCGGGCGCTGCCAAATATTTCTCAGAGCAGTAATTGTCGTTATCACTGCCGAGCGCGTCAGGAAAAGAATCCTATTGTCTTAATCGACCTCGTTGTCGAATTTATACCCGATGCCGTAAACCGTATGGATGACTTCCCGGCCGGGAAGCTTTTCAGCGATCTTCTTGCGGATATTTTTAATATGGGTGTCGATGGTGCGGTCATAGCCCTCAAACTGGTAACCCTGCACTTTGTCCAGCAGTTCACTGCGTGAAAAAACACGGCTGGGGTGGGCTATCATTATTTTAAGCAGTCCGAACTCACTCGGCGTCAGGTTCAACGCCTCTTCGTTCACGCTGACCCGGCGGGTCGTCTCGTCAAGGGAAATGGGTCCGACGGCCAGTCGGCTCGTTTCCGGTTCGCTGTACGCTCTTCTCAAAACGGCCTTAACCCGTGCAACCACTTCTCTCGGGCTGAACGGCTTGCAGATATAATCGTCGGCCCCCAGTTCCAGACCGATGATGCGATCGACTTCTTCCACCCGAGCGGTGATCATCAGAATAGGGATCTTCGAAAATTTTCTGATTTCACGGCAAACCTCTGTTCCGTCCAGTCCCGGCAGCATGATATCGAGCAGAATCAGTGCGGGCGGATCCTGCTTGACGCGCGGCACCACCCGGTCGCCTCTGTCCAGCCAGGACACCGTGTAGCCGGCTTCGCTCAGGTAATCCCGCAGCAAATCGGCAAGCTTGCGTTCATCTTCAACGATCAGGATATGCTCGTGCGCCATCGGTGGCCACCCCTTCGGTTATCAAAAGCGGACTGGGTCGTTTGCCTATTGAGTGTCCATCCATAAACGGCATCTTTTTGCCCGGGCCGGCGTTCCCGCTCTTTGTTATCCTCTTTCACGCCAAGGCGTGACGGCAAAGCCTGCGGTTGCAAAGTCGCTGCGGCCTTGGCTAAGGCCGAAATCTACCATTTCTGGATTGACACTGATAATTCTTCCACCACAGAACGTCACAGGTCATCCCTCTGGCGGAGAGGAAGCGAGCGGCAGCTCAATTCGAATCAGCAAACCGCCTGACGATGCATTGGCGGCCTGAATCGTTCCACCGTGGGCCTCCACAATCTGTTTGCAGATCGCCAGACCCAAACCGCTGCCGCCCAGTACGCGGCTCCTGGATGTGTCGACGCGATAAAGCCGGTCAAACAACCGGCCGATCGCTTCGGGCGGAACTCCGGGACCCGTATCCTCGAAACTGATTGTCA
>Ga0316189_10007262_pt1 | contig 10493 bp, 10 predicted proteins | sample LowCovwburrow_MG_FD_204930 | JGI IMG/M metagenome (GOLD analysis project Ga0316189, IMG submission 204930) | Coastal sediment microbial communities from Maine, United States - Lowes Cove worm burrow | ecosystem: Environmental > Aquatic > Marine > Coastal > Sediment | place: USA: Maine... | reverse complement strand
ATGATTGCACCAGTGTTACGACCAAGAACTGTTTTGCTTTAATGATTAGACGCAGAAGTAGAGCAAGTGTTACAAAACTCGGCCAAAAACTTAGTTTTAAGTCAAAATGCCACTCACGGGCAGTTTGGATGCTTGCTCGACAAGGGTAGGTAATCAGCAGCAGGGGTCAGGACGATCGACGGGGAGTCTTGAGGCTAGCGCCGCTAGCCAGGCCAGCGGCGCGTCACGAATTACTACTTAGTTCTCGCGCACCTTGGTGAATATCATCATGTGCTGCCAAGGCAGGAAGTCTAGCGTGTCGGTCCATTCCAGGCCGAAAACGCCCATCTCTTTCACGACCTGTTCTTCGGTCATCTTATGTAGCGGCCGGATAGGAACCGAAGCGTCTTCACCACGGTATTCCAGCAGGAATATGCGCCCCCCGACCCTAAGCGCGTTGTTGATCCCGTCTATCATCTCGAAGGGGTGATCGAACTCATGATAGGCATCGACCATGATGGCCGCATCGATAGAATTAGGCGGCAGGTTCGGATCATCTACTTTACCCATTACCCCTTCGATATTAGTCACGCCATCGGCGGCCTTGCGCTGCTCAATGATATCCAACATCTCTTGCTGGATATCCACTGCCAACACCTTGCCCTCGGGCACCAGTTTCGCGATCCTAAAGGAGAAGTAGCCCGATCCAGCGCCGATATCGGCTACCACGTGATCCGGATCCAGCCCCATATTCGCGACCACCTCGTCAGGCATCTCTTCTTGAATACGCCCCGGGCGGTTCAACCAGCCTGCAGCCTGATGCCCCATCACGAAAGAAATCTCACGACCCATATAGAATTTGCCGATGCCCGTGGTTCTGCGCTCTGGAGCCACCTCATAGCCAGGAAACTCCGCCGCCTGCACGGGGGCTGTGTAGAGAAAGACCGAAGCGAGAAGAGGCAGTATGCCGAGTCGTAGCTGTCTGGCTGAAATCATGGGCTGACCTTTGTATTTTACTGTGATGAGCCACATGGACTCAGTAACAGGAGAATGTCCGCAGAGCGGGGAGTGATGGGATTGTAAATCAGCGCTGTGAGGCAAACAAGAAGCCCGGCGAACTTACTAAAGAAGCTCCCGGGCTTGTGGATGCAATCTGCTAGGTGAACTCTAGAGTAGCTTTAACAGCCTCTGTCCACTGCCTTTACATTTAGGACAAATGCTATTGTCAGTGATCTTCCCGGCGCCCTTGCAAACATTGCAGGCATCTTGATAGGGCTTCTTCAAAATTGAAGTAAGTTCGCTTAGAGCTTGCTTTGGTGCACTCTTGTTTTCAGCCAAAGTCATCACGTTAATTCTCCTGCAGTGTCATTTGTTAGGGCCATGTTACGAAAATCTGTAGGCCTTTTTACGGTCAATGTGATTGGCATCTCATTAATGGGGAGTATGCAGAACAAATCTGGCGAAATACGTTAACCACCTCACAGAATCGAGCATGGGGGTAAAATTTATCTACAGGTAGAAAACCTCTACATGCTGGAGAATCTCTGCAGGGTGCCAAGGCCAATCCTGCTCGCAGCCGCTCCGGCTAGCGGCACCTACCCCTGCAGGCTAGCCAGCCTGCAGGGAAAATACAGTATCACCAGCCTAATTAGCTACAAGCCTCTATCGGCGGGACTTGCCGAATGTCGCTCCTAGCAGGGGCGATGCCAATCTCAACACTAGAACCTAGCGGCGACGGCCCCCTCAGCCTTTATCAGGCCCCGTAGAATGGCCTTAGTCCGCTCAGAACCCTCTTACTTTGTGCTAGTATTTCGGCTCAATTTCAACCACAAACTCACAGAATGGAAGTAAAGTATGACTCAGGTTTTAAAAGGGATTCGAGTACTAGATTTTGGCCGTTACATCGCTGGGCCCTACTGCGGCACGCTGTTAGGGGATATGGGCGCCGAAGTCATTCGAATTGAGAAGATAGATGGCAGTGAGGATCGATTCCTGTCTCCTATCAGTGATAAGGGCGATGGCGGCCTATTCATGCAGTTGGCGCGCAATAAAAAGTGCCTGACGCTCAACCCAATGAAGCCCGAGGGACGTGAAATCGTCAAAAAGCTGGTCAAGACCGCCGATGTGGTCATAGCAAACCTTCCACCGGACACGCTGCAGGCGATGGGCCTTGATTACGAGAGCCTGAAAGCTAGCAAGCCAAATATTATCCTCACCACAGTCTCGGCGTTCGGCCGCGGCGGGCCCTATGCAAACCGCGTAGGCTTCGACGGCCTCGGCCAGGCTATGTCCGGTGCCATGTACATGTCAGGCACCCCAGATCAACCGGTTAAGGCCTACCCCCCGTATATTGACTTCGGCACTGCCAGCCTATCGGCATTCGGCACTATGGCCGCCCTGTTCGAGAGGCAGAAGACCGGCAAGGGACAGATGGTAGAAGGCTCTCTGTTCAACACGGCACTGACGATGATGAACGGTACCGCCATCGAGCAGAGCGTTATTCAGCGCAATCGCGTTGCCACACTCAACCGCTCTCAGACATCAGGCCCTGCCGACACGTTCAAGACGAAAGACGGCTGGGTGCTCGTGCAGTCCGTGGGTGGGCCGCTGTTCAAACGCTGGACTGACCTGATAGGCGAAGATCATTGGCTTACGGATCCGCGCTTTAAAGACGATATTGCCCGAGGCGACAATGGCGAATTGATTAGCGAGCGAACCGCCATTTGGTGCGCAGAAAGAACCTCAGCCCAGGTGCTCGAAGAAATGGAAGCGGCGAGACTGCCAGCGGGTCCTGTACTCTCTCCCCAAGAAGTATTAGATGATCCACATGTTGCAGCGAAGGGACTGTTTCAATACGTTGAGTATCCTGGCCTCGACACGCCAGCACCTTTGATGAAAACGCCTGTGGAACTGTCGGAAACCCCCGGTGAAATACGCACACGCCCACCCACTCTAGGCGAGCACACTGACGAAATTATGCAGGAACTAGGTTATAGCGAGACTGAAATCGCAGAACTGCGAGAACAGCGAGTGGTCTAGCCTGATAAAGTTAAACACGGAGAATCTAATGAGAACAATAATATCAGCAACAACTCTACTCTGCTTAGTTGCGGCTCAGCTAGGGTTCCCACAGAAGGAAGTCTTGAGCCTCGATCACTATGTAGCGAATGTCTCCAAGGCGCCCTCCATGCAGGGTCAGGTCGCACAAATATACGTGCGTGAGCGAACTCAAGCGAGCACAGCCTTGCGTAGCGATAATCTCAATGGGCGAGTGGTGTTGTTCATCCATGGTGCAGGCACCCCTGCCGAGGTCGCCTTCGATGTGCCCGTTGAGGGATTCAGCTGGATGGCCTACCTAGCTAAAGCAGGCTATGACACATTCTCGATGGATACGACGGGCTATGGCCGCTCTACTCGCCCCGCCGCGATGAATGACATCTGCAATCTATCGGAGTCGCAACAGGCATCATTCATTCCTACACTGCTAGATGAGACTTGCGAGCCAAGCTATCCGTTCGCTGCTACAACGATCGAGTCCGATTGGGACGACATCGACGCAGTTGTCGACTACCTCAGAGAAATACGCGGCGTGGATAAAGTTCATATGGTCGCCTGGTCATTAGGCGGGCCGCGAGCCGCCGGTTATGCCGCGCAATACCCAGAAAAAGTAGAGCGAATTGTCTTGCTTGCCCCTGCCTATGGCCGCGACCGCTCCGCAAACCCACCGGATAGCATTCCGGTGGCCGGCACTGCCTTTACTAAGCAGTCTAGGGCGGACTTCAGTAATAACTGGGACAGGCAAGTAGGCTGCGTGAATCAATATGACCCCGCCGTGAGTGATGCCGTATGGCAAGCGATGCTAGATTCCGATCCAATCGGCGCAACCTGGGGCAGCGGAGTTCGCAGAGCGCCTCGTACAACAGTTTGGGGCTGGAACAAGGATGTTGTCGCAAAGACGCAAACTCCAATGCTTATCGTCTCTCCTATTCACGACGCGCAAGTACCTCCATCGAATGTTAGGAATTTGTATGAGGACCTAGGAGCGCAAGAAAAAATACTATTGGACTTAGCGTGTTCCTCCCACAATGCGATGTGGGAGAGCAACCATGAGATTCTCTTCAACTCGACCCTGCAGTGGCTTGGCCAGGGCACAGTAGATGGCATGAAGAGCGGCGAACTGCGCAAGGGATACTGAGTACAAACGGGGCAGCTGTGCGCAGCCAGACCGCTTCTTTAGCTAAAGTTTTCGTGACTAGCTATTCTTCCGGCAAAGCATAGACAATAATGCTGCCGGTTCGCTGCACCTCTGTACCAGTCCTAAAGGTTAACAACGCATTACCAGAATTCGTGGCTATGTACTGTCTACCTTCTACTTCGTAAGTCACGATACCGCCACCAACCGGTGCGCCGGTATTGGCGCTATGCAAAATGTCTCCAGAGTTGGCATCCATTAGAAGAAGGTTGCCGGTAAGCTCGCCACTTATCACCAAGCCACCAGCCGTTGTCGTCACAGCCGACACCATAGGAGTAGGCGAATGATAACGCCACTTCACGTCTCCTGACTCTACGTCTATGGCAGTCAGCCACCCTGTCTGCGATGCTTCGTCTGGGCGCACTACTCCACCCATATACAGCTGACCAGGGATGTACTCCACGTCCTTGGCTGCGGTGAACTGAGCACAGTAATCGATCGATGGTGTAATCAATAATTGTTCAGCAGGGTGATAGGCGGGTCCGCTCCAGAGCACCCCTCCGTAAACCCCAGGACAGGCGAAGACTCCCTCTTGGGTGACAGGTACTTCGGCGTTCAATATGGTGGTGACTGGCGTTTCATACAAAATATCGTGCGTCTGCTTGTCCAAGCCCCGTAGTATGCCGTCCTTACCTACTGTCGCCACGAAGTCACGAGACACATTATTGATACCGGCTTTTAATACCGGGCTTACCTGAGTTAAGTCCCAGTCGTGGTCGTCGTTAGGCACCAGTGCCTTGTGCCAGTTGAGCTGCCCCGTGTGCACATCCAGTGCGATAATATTGTTGGTATAGAGGTTTTCCCCTGGACGAAGATAGGCAGGCAGATCCGGCGCCGGATTAGTAACCGCCGCATACAACTCACCTAGCTCCATATCCATGCTAAGAGGCGTCCAGACCGCACCGCCGCCTAGCGGGATATTCTCCGGGTTGCCCCAAGTCTCCCCGCCACCGGCAGCTGCCTCTGGCACGGTTAGAAATTTCCAAAGCTCCTCGCCATCGTAAATAGAAAAAGCACCGACCCAACCGGAAATCGCGTTCTCACTACCCGCCGGTCCGATCAATATCATGTCTTCATAGATCATGGGCGGCATGGTGAAAGTCTCGCCCAGCCAAGGGTCTGCGACCTGTCGCGCCCATAGCAAGTTACCATTCGCAGAATCGAGAGCGAGTAGATAGCCATCCGCCGTGCCCCGCACCACGTAGCCATCTCTGATAGCGACGCCGCGGTTGTTTCCCCATACCATACGATCCTTGGGCTGCCAATCGTGGGTCCAGATCTTCTGACAAGTGGCGGCATTGATGGCCGCGGTATGGGTGGCATTGGTTACATACATCGTGCCCTGATAGACGATCGGGCCGTTCTGCATGGTCGCATTGCTATTTAGCTGATAGGCGCAGACTTGCTGCAGCTTGTTTGCATTGGACGTGTCGATCTCTACCAATTCGGAATAGCGCGTGCCCTGATAATTCTGATTGTGATACAACCAGTCCTGTGAATTATCTGCAGCCGCCAGCAACTCATCAAACGAGGGTCCTGTGCCGGTCGGTTCGATCCCATACACGCCCTCGATAAAAGTCGCCGCACTGTCTAGCACCTCATCACCCCTTGAGAGAGGTATCGCATTGAGGTAGTCGTAGTCAGTCTTTAGCTCTTCGGTCCCCTGTAGCACATTATTGCTACCGAGGATAAAGGCGAGGACGTCTAAGGCCTCGGGGTCGCTCAGACTGCCGGGCTGATCTGGCGGCATGGATGCGGCGATGAAGTTAAATAGCTCGCCAACACTGGCACCCAACCGAGACCAACTCTTGCGAAAGGTCGCGCCTACCAACTCAGGCGCCGACGAACTATCCAGCTCTGCTCCATGACAGATCGAACAGCGCTGTTGGTACAGGGCCTCACCTCTATCGAACTGCGCCTCGGTGAAGGTGCTGGAAGCCGGCGCATCGGCCGCAAAGACAGGCGATGAGAATATTGGAGAGCACAGAGCAGAAAATAACAATCCAGCGGCGAGTCCGATTCTGGGACTACGAATACTTGTTTTCATCTCTATTCCTTTCATCTCTATTCCTTTAATTTCTATTCCTTTAATTTTTATTCCTTTAATCTTGAGTGGTCGCTATTTTTATTTGCAACTAACAAAAACCCTTAGGGGTTGTTCAGTAACTCCACCGCTGCTATGTACATCGCCTCCACGCCAGCCTTGACTGAGTTCGGATCGATTCGAAAGAAGGCTGAGTGGTGCTGCGGGGCATTCGTTTTTCCTGCCGCTATCTCGCGCATCAGATCGGGTGGAGTGCCACCGACAGAAAAGAATACACCGGGCACCTTGTGTTCGGTTTGGGTGAAATAGGCAAAGTCTTCGGCTCCCATTCCGGGTCGCTGCGAAGTCAACAACGGATCGTAGCCCAACTGCTCTTGCCAGGCCGGAAGCACCTTAGCCACCGCATCACTGTTATTGACATTCGTCGGCGTACTTTCGAAACCCATTCTAACCACGGGCAGTAAGTCATCCGGCAGACCATTTAGCCTGCCGATATTGGCTGCGGTATCGCGAATTCTCGCCAGCACTTCATTTCTGGTTTCCTCCGAATCCGCACGCACAGTCAATTGCAGGTCCACCTCATTGGAAATAATATTGTGCTTACTGCCACCCTGAAACGAGCCGACAGTAATCACAGCCGGAGCCAGCGGGTTGATCTGTCGGCTAATAATACCCTGCAAGGCGATCACCAGCTGAGATGACACATAGATCGGGTCGATAGTCTGATGGGGATAGGCGCCGTGGCCGCCGATGCCCCTCACCTTTATATCCACACTGTCTGAACTGGACTGCACGATGCCATCACGCACGGTAACCAGACCACTGGGTGCGCCGGAACTCACATGCAAACCGACCGCATAGTCAGGCACGCCGAAGCGTTGATAAAGGCCATCCTCCAGCATCGCCTTCGCACCATTGATAATTTCCTCTGCAGGCTGGCCGACCAGCATCACAGTTCCACTCCAGGCATCACGACTGTCCATCAGCATCTTTGCTGTACCTACGAGGCTGGTCATGTGCATGTCGTGGCCACAGGCGTGCATCACCGGCACTTCTTCGCCACCCAAATTTATCTGCCGGTTTCGCGAAGCATAGCTAAGCCCACTCTCTTCCAGAATAGGCAGACCATCCATGTCGGCGCGCAGTAATATCAGCGGACCCGGACCATTCTCGATCATGCCTACCAGGCCTGTGCCCCCTACTCCCTCAGTCACCTCTATACCTAAGGCGCGCAGTTCAGCAGCGAGCCGAGCCGCCGTCTCCTGCTCCAGAAAGCCAAGCTCAGGGTGCTGATGAAACCAGAGAAACAGATCTGACAGGTGTGAATCGTAATAGGCGCTGATGTCGCTCTTCAAGGCCTCGTCTGCAGACTGAGCAGAGTGACTAACGGCCAACCCTGGGAGCAGCACAGCCAATGACAGCGAAAAACGAGCAGCCATTCTTAGCAGCTTGAAGGCCAAAGCAGAAGGATTATAGAGATGATTCAACGGCATAAAATTTGATTCCATTGCGGCAGTCAATCGCCGCCAATACGCTATTCGTCGACAGAGACTAATAGACCCGCAGCTCGATTGAAAGCGCTTTTAAGCCCCAAGCGTTCCTGTCAGTACCAACGCCTCTACGGGCCCTCAATTGGCGCCCTGCAGAAAGCGCTCCTGCTGCAGTAAATTTGCACACACTGTCGCTAGCAAGCATGCACATGGGCTATGCTCCCTCTAACATTCCAGCAATCACACTGACAACCAAGGCCTACTACCATGAGTCGAAGAACATTGAGTCTCCTGCTACTGACCCTTATCGCGACGCCTATCGCGCCCCTAAACTCGCTTCTTGCTGCCGAGGCCGGCTTTACCCTGCCCGCCTCGCTCAACGCCGCCGATTTTCCCGACGACATTCATATGGACTCACTGGCCAGACTGCCACAGGTGCAGAGGGCAGAGCTGGATGCTGCAGGCAGAGAGGCCTTCGACACCTATGTCAGCCCAGGTACTGGCTACGGATCCGGACTGCGCGGGCCCATAGGCGTATGGATGAACAGCCCGGCGTTAGCGCAGGCAATGTTCGACGTGCGTCAACGCGTCCGCTACGAATCGGACCGCGATCAACGCCTGACCGAGCTGGCGATCATCTCGACTGCACGGGAGATTAACAATCAATATGAATATACGGCACATGAGCCACTGGCCATAGCGGCGGGGCTGGAGCAGGACATTATCGACATCGTGCGCTTCAGGAGAGCTGTCGAAGATAATCAGGACGTAGATGGCTTCGGAGAAACTGAGCAGCTGATCGTTAAGTTTGCCCGGGAGGTAATCAGCGAAGAGAGAGTAAGCTCGGAAACCTTTGCCCGCGCTATCGCCGTCTTCGGCGAGGAAGGCGTGATGGATCTGACTGGCCTGATCGGCTATTACAGCTTCGTCGCGATCACTCTCAAAGCCTTCGATGTGCAACGACCGCCTGGCAGCGAACTACTGTTGCCTGTACGCGATGACTAAGTACGAACTAACTAGGCGTGAAATGAGTAAGCGCGAGCTGCTTAGAGCCCGCTAAGAAATTCCATCATGGCCGCGTTGGTGTCAGCAGGAGCCTCCTGCTGCACCCAATGACCAATGCCAGGAATCAATACCACATCGCGCAGGTCTTCCGTTGCTCGAGATATCGTGGCCGTTAGTCTTTCTTTATCTGCGCCGGCAATCACGGAATCAAGCGAACCGGCAATAAACAATACCGGCATCTTAATAGTTGCGCCCTGTAGCTGTTCGGTAATTTCCCAGTTGCGATGAAAGTTACGATAGTAGTTCATGCCGCCGCGAAACCCGGCATTCTCGAACTGGGAAACGACGTAGTCCAAATCTTCCTGCCTAAGCCAATCCGGCAGCCCTTTTGACGCGCCTAACCTGCCTATCCAACCTCCCGCCGATCGATGTTTGTCGGTAATTGTGGCCGGCTCTCGAGGAGAATTCGGTGATAGATAGAGTCGACTTATCAAGCCACGGGGATCTGCATCGTATTCGGCCTCGGCAATTCCGCCTGGTTCATTGTGATACAGAATATAGAAGAAGTTTTCGCCGAAAGCCTGACGCCAACTTTCCATAGGCGACTGCTCCACACGACCTCCATAAGGTACGCTCATAGCGATCAACGCGGTGAAGCGAGACGGATGCAACAAGACCGTACTCCAGGCCACAATTGCGCCCCAGTCATGACCAACCAGAATCGCAGTCTCTTCCCCCAAGGCATCCAGAATACCGACTAGGTCACCTGCCACATGGTTGATGTCGTAGTCATCCACATCCGCAGGCTTGTCAGTCTCACCATAGCCGCGCATATCGGGCGCCACCACGTGATAACCAGCTTCCGCCAGCATACTTATCTGATGCCGCCACGAATACCAAGACTCGGGCCAGCCGTGTGCAAGCAAGACAAGAGGGCCCGCCCCAGCCTCCGCGATGCGCATGCTGATTCCATTGGATTCGATAAAACGAAATGTAACGCCTGCAACTGGTGACTCCGTACCCACGTCTCTCTCCTTATTGTGCCAATATTTGTCCCGACAGCGTGCTAGTCAGAATCAGTGAAACAGCGACGACTCTAGCAAAGACCCTTATTGCATTAGCTGTCATCTGAATCATGCTGGCTGCTCCGCATCCACCAAGAGTTTGCTAGGCAGAGATAGACTAACATGCTCGCAGTTGACTTCACTACGTCAAGGGCGCTTCAATAAGACAGCAAATTCTAAATAGAGTTGAGGTGTACACCGTGAATGAAAATGATGTGCCGTATATGGAGAGGACGCGCGATTTCTATCGCGCCCAGGGCTACAGTAAAGACTATCAATGGGCACACTACGATGAAGCGCCCTTTAGCCGTCTGCAAAAACCGCTTCGTGAATGCAGGGTTGCCGTAGTCACCACCGCAATGCCTGACTCTGAAATAGGACGCCGGCAGCGACAGGTACATTCCTGCCCAAGCCTGCCTGTTCCCGACTCCATGTACACCGATGAACTGTCATGGCACAAAACCATGACGCACACCGATGATGTTGCCTCCTTCCTACCACTGAAGCAGCTTAAGCGCTGTCAGGACGAAGGCCTAATAGGCGAGTTAAGCGAGCGCTTTCATTCGATCCCAACAGAATACAGTCAGCGCAACACAGTGGAGAACGATGCACCTGAAATTCTTGCTCGCTGTCAACAGGATGAGGTGGACGTGGCCATC
>Ga0316189_10007261_pt1 | contig 10494 bp, 5 predicted proteins | sample LowCovwburrow_MG_FD_204930 | JGI IMG/M metagenome (GOLD analysis project Ga0316189, IMG submission 204930) | Coastal sediment microbial communities from Maine, United States - Lowes Cove worm burrow | ecosystem: Environmental > Aquatic > Marine > Coastal > Sediment | place: USA: Maine... | reverse complement strand
ACCGGCAGCGCAGGCTGCGCTGAGCTCGGTACTGGCGGGTAATGGCTGGCCTGCAATGGATGCAATGCGTGCTATTGTCGCGCTCGGTGGTGTTAGTGAACCAACCGACGATACGCTTGCTACGCTGTGGGACCTGGCGCGAAGTAACCTGGATGAGACAGATCGCAGGGACCTGCCCGGCACTGCCGCGCTGGCCATCGGTAGCCTTGGAGACACCCTGCGTCAGTCCGATAAGCCCGACTACTTCGCGCTGCGTGCTGATTTGCTGGTGAGTGCGTCCGGTGCGATCGAGCCCGCAGAGCGGGCGGTGTTTCTGTACGCACTGGGGAATACCGCTGACCCTGACCCCGTGTTAAAACGCGACCTCGTCAGCTACCTCGACGACCCGTCGGCCGAAGTGCGTAGCGCGGCCGCCAAAACCCTGGGGCGGCTGGGCACAGGACAGGTGGAAGACGAGCTCTTGACGCGGGCCCAGCAGGAGTCCAGTGGACAGGCCCGGGCGTCCATGGTTGAAGCGCTGGCTTCCTGGGATGAACCGAGTGCGGACGCGATGCGTTGGGCGCAGTCCGCGGTACAACAGGAGGTCGACGAGCAGGCGCGCTACAATATGGCGGTACTACTGGGCAAAAATATGGATGCTTTTCCAGACAACCGACTTGTGCTTCAGGCGCTGCTTGAATCGGAACAGTCGAAACGCATACGCCAGAAAGTCGCCAACATGCTCTACTGATTGCCACAATCCATAAACACGATTTTGGGGTATCTCAGAACTCCGGACCCACGGTGATATAAACGTGGAACGAATCCTCTGCGTCGTCCAGCGGCACGCCAAAATCGATGCGAGCAAGGCCCACTGGTGAGCGCCAGCGGATGCCAAAGCCGGTGCCGTACTTGGCGTCGATGTTATCAAAATCGTTAAACGCATTGCCTCCGTCCAGGAAAATCGCGGCACTCCAATCGGGAATGATCTCGTGTTCATACTCGATACTGCCCACCAGCTTGTGCTTGCCGCCGGTGATGGCATCGGACGGATAGAGCTCTTCGAAACCATAGCCGCGTATGCTGCGGGCACCTCCGGCGCGAAATTCGTAGTATTCGGGTATCTGGTTGAAGTCCACGCCCAGGACATTGCGGGTTTTCGCGTCGGAGTAACCGAAGGCGGATCGAAGCAGCAGGCGGCCGTTGTCGCCTGCAGGCAGGATATTCCAGGTATTCATCCGCAATTGCCAGAAGCTGATATTGGAGCCCACGCTCTCGTTTGCCCCGAGTAACTCCATGCCCAGATAGTCACCCCGGCGTATGTAGAGCGGATCATTGGCGCGGCGTGCTGACAGGCGAGCACTGGCGACAACGGCTTCGAAGTCAGGGGCCAGCGTATCGTATGCCTGCCTGCCAATCCTTTCGATAATCGACTGCTGGGCCTCGCGGGACAGGTTTCCGAACAGCACTTCAAATACATCGTAGCTCTCCTCGACCAGGCTGAGTCCGGTCCTGCTTTGCAGGCCAAACTCTCCCAGTCGGCCGCGGGGTTGATGCCAGAACACGGAAGCCAGGTTGGTGGCAATACGGGTGTCCCCGCCCTCGTCCAGCTCCACATCCTCAAAGGTGAGATCCTTGCTCTCATGACGGCCAGCCAGCTCCAGGCGGTGACCGGAGAGCGGGTCCAGGGGGATGATATAGCTGAGATCTCCCGCCAGTCGGTTGCGATCTTCCACCGCCGCGCCGCCAAGGGTGAAATGATGACCGCGCTTGCCGACATAGCGCCTGGTCCAATCCATTTGCACACCAAAATCAGTATCGGTGCCCCAACCTATGCGGCCGCGATAGCGGTTCGGTTTGAACGGTGTCAGGCGTATTTGCAGCGGGATTGCAGGTTGCGGGTCGGAGCTGGGCTGGCCGAGACTGATAGCGACTTCCTGGAAAAAGCCACTTCTGCTCAGGGTCCTGCGCTGGCGGTCGACGGCAGCCTTGCTGAAAGCCTGCCCCGGCTGCAGGATCAGGTACTGTGCCAGGTACTGCGGGTCAAAGGTGTCCTGTTCGAAACTGATGGAACCAAAGACATAGCGCGAACCGGTAGCGATATCCATCGTGATGCCCGCCGTGTAGCGCGCAATGTCTACGGCAACGCGATGTGTCGTGTAGGCCGCGTCCAGGTATCCCAGGTCCTTTACGCCCTCCAGCAGGGCGCGTTTGTCGGTCTCGTAGGCGCGGTGATCCAGCGCTGTGCCTGGCGCCGGCATCAATGTTTCTGCCAGTGTGGCCAGTACATCGTCGTTCGCGCCGGGTCCGCTGAAACTCACGGCGATCTTGCCGATGGGAACTGGCGGACCCGGATCAATCGTGTAGATCGCCTCCCACGGGGTTCGCGCGTTAGCGGGTGGGACTAATTGGGTGGTTATTTCGGGGCGGTAGTAACCGAACGGTTCGAGCGCGCGCCGAATCTCCGCCTCTGCGCCGGTGTGAAGTTCCCGGATAGTATTTGTATCCAGATCCGGAGCCAGGCGCTGTTGTTCTATGCGCATTGAAGCCTGCACATTCGACAGCGGCTCGCCGGACAGTCCGTTTATGACGATGTTCAACGCCTCGCCCGCTGTCACAGACAGCGACAGCAACAAGGCGGCAGCGAAAGTAGCGGCAATGGCCACTCTTGCTGGTGATGAGAAAGCCGGTGTCACCTTAGCGCTCATAGGTGAATGTCAGGTTGATATTGTTGTCCGCTTCGCCGAGGCTGCTGCCCATCCCGTAGCGAGGCGTGATGCTGAAGAGCGAATTGAACTCGCTGGTCCCCTCCAGCAGGTTATATCCGTAGCCGACGTAGACGCGGGGCAGTATGTAGGTGCCGATGCTGAGTACGCTTTCCTTGTCGCGTGAGGACCTGCCCGTCAGCAGGTAGGATTGAATCTCGCTGGCTTCGAGCTGCGGTCTGGAGAACAGTTCCAGCACCGGTTCTGTCACCGGTCCCGTGGCGATGATGCCCGCCGCGGTAACTTGCGGGTCCGTGTCGATCCAGCGAACGGCGCGAACATTCAACTCCGGTTTGTTGGCCGGTACATTGGCGAAGATGAGCTGACCTGTTTCGATACTGAGATTCTGGCCGAAGGCCCGGAATGTGCCATCGACTACCGACAGGCGACCATTGGCCAGGGGCAGCATCTCGAGCCGGTCGGGCGAGTTGGTAAAGTTGACCTCCCCTGTAATCCTGCTGATAAAGCCCAGCGCATTAACCTTCACTTCGTTTCCCAGAACGACTTGCAGCTGGCTGTCGATACGAAAGGGGGCCAGCGGCTGCGCCGGCTCAACGGGCCTGTCCTGCGTGGTATTTATCACCACGACATCCGCCGACGGCGCGATGAGCTGGCCGGGCGTCGCTACGGCAGCGGGGTCTTCGGCCTGCGTGGCTGGGCTTAGGCCGAGTTTGGGGGTGATGTCTGCGCTGGGAATGGTCAATTTCCCGCGCAATTTCAGAATGTCGTCGCTCCAGCCGATTGCCAGGTCGGGAGATAGCACGGCGCGGGCGTCTGGCGTGTTGTAAACCTGCAGTTGCTCCCCGCGTAGCTCCAGTGCCAGGCTCCTGGTGGGCAGATCTGCCTGCCCCACTATCACCGCCTGGCCCTCGCCGGATACCAGGCTTCCTTTTATATCGAGCTGCCCGGGCTGTGCGCGGGAGCTGGTCGCGCTAAGTTCTATGTTGCTAAGCTGCAGGCCGGCCAGCGGGATATCTGCGGCGCCATTGTTCAGACGCAGTGCGCCGGTTATCTCAGGCTGGTCAAGTGTCCCTGCAGCTTGCAGATCGGCTTCCAGACTGCCTGCGGTAGCAGCCAGTTCGGGAACCCAGGCAGCGAGGCCAGCCAGGTCGGGCAGGGTGGCCTTAAGCATACCTGACAGGGGCTGATGCTCGGGCAGTGGCAATGAGGTGAATGCCGGTAACTGCAGTTGCGCAGTAATATCTCCCTGTTCGGGAGTTGCCAATCGCAGGTTGCCGTTAAGGCCGTTTTCGTCAATGCGGGCTTTCAGCTCGCCGCCGCCATACTCAAGCTGCGTTTTGTTGCCGTCCAGGAAAAGGTTCACTTGCCCCTGGCTCAGCTGTAGTGAGGCATTGGCTTGCATCCTGCCATCGACGGCCAGGCTGGCATCAAGTCTCCCGGCAAGTTCCCCGCTGATGTCTGACGCGACCAGGCCAAGTGGCAGTGCCTGTGCACTGGCGTACAGTTTACTACCACCTGATTGTGTCCAGTCGACGCCAGTACATAGCTCACCCGGCCCCTTCTCCATCCGCAGGCAACTGGTGTCCAGGGTGACTTCGCTGGCAGCCAGGGCCAGTGTGCCGGGCTGGTCTAGCTGCCAGGTCCCGAACTCCTCGCTCCTTACCTGCACCTGCACCAATTGGCCGCGCCACGCTGCCAGATCGGACGCCAGGCCTCCTTCAAGGCGGGTCAGCAGATTCTCCGTGTCGGTGTCCAGTATCAGTACCAGTGAGTGATCAGCGATGGTGCCCTTGGCCCGCAATTGCACGGCGTTCATGATCAGTTGGCCATTGTTGCTGACAGGACCGGTTTCCAGCTGCAGTTCCAGCCTGTCTTCGGGGGCTAACCCTGCCTGGAGCTCCGCCTGGATGGCTTGCACGGCGAGTGCCTCCAGCTGCAGTGACTTGCCTGACAGGCTGGCCTTTATGCCAGGCGATTGAAGGCTGCCCCCCAAAGTGCCCGTACCTGTCAATGCGCCCTCAGCGCCCGCGATGAAAGCGCCGGGCTGCGCCGCGTTTAACTGCCACTCGATCGCGACTGTGTCGGGAGATACCTCGCCAGTTGCCGCGAGTTGATTGCCCTCAATGTCGAGCTGCATAGCGAGAATTTGCAGGGTTTGGCCCTCGAACTGCACCCGGCCATCAAGCATCAGCGGATAATCCAGTAAGGTGCCGCTCAGTTGCACCAACTCCGCTTCCGCCAGCAAGCCCCTGTTCGGATGAAGCTGGCCCGAGGTTTGCAGGTCAATAGCGAGGCGCCCGGGTAAGTCTGGCGCGATTTGCTCCGGCTGCAGGTCACTGCCCTGTACCTGCAGGTTCCAGCGCGGAGCCGGACTCCATGCCAGGGGCCCGCTGACGTTAAGTGCACCGCCTAGCACAAGGCCCCGCAAGCGGCTCAGTACGAGCTGATTGGTATCACCGCTGGCCTGCCCTTGCCATTGGCTTGTGGGTATATCCCTGCCGCTCACCTCAGTGGACAATTCCAGTGTGTAGTCGCTGATGCTGCCCGCAAGTTGCAGCTTGCCCGCGGCACTGGCGAACTCCGGATTTGTACCGGTGATTGGCCACTGTAGCCGGGACCAACGCAAATCTGCCTCAATCGTCGGTTCACCGGCACTGGGTTGTCGCAAGCTTCCCGCCAGGGTCAGCTCCAGTGACGTGTCATCCAGAACCAGGCTGAACAGCTCGAGGTTGAGCTGGTCATCGCGTTGCTCACCGCGCAACTCACCGGCAGCAGAAATGCGTGCCGCTAGTTCCGGGCTCAATAACTCCAGGCCCGTCGCCTCTATACGGTAGTGCAGGGTGAAGGCGATACCGTGGCTCCAGTCGATATCGCCCTTCATGAACAGCTCTCCGCGCAGCGGCACCTCTGCGCCTGGCGACGCGCCGGCCCCGGTACTGATGCCTGCGGCAGCGGGTTTCAACTGCCACCTGAGCATTAGTTCCAGCGGTGTTTTGTCAGCGGTAACCGTGTGAGCGGTCAGACTCAGCTTGCCCTGTGGGGCCAGTACGTCCAGCTTTTGTATGAACAGTTCGCTATCAGCCAGCCGCACGTCCAGGTCGATCCGCTCTATCAGCCGGGCAGGCTGGTCATCCTGGATCAGCTGCAGGTGTGTAAGTTGTACACCCTGCAGATAAACGTCTATTGGAAGCCGCAGGGCGGCGGGGCTGAATGGCTCTGCGGCGGGCGGCGAATCTGTGCTGGAGAGCGCGACGCGTATGTTTTCGGCCCGCAGGCTATCGACCTGCAATACCCCCCGCAGCAGCAGCCAGGGGTCCCAGTCCAGGCTGACTTTGTCCAGGTCCAGCTGCAGCCCGGGCTGCCGGAGGCTCACTCCTTTTAGAACCAGCGGCCCGCTGAGCGACCCTTCCGCAGCCTCCCAGCTCATTGTGTCTCCCGTCCAGGTTTTTGCCTGGGCTGCCAGAAACTGTGTGCCTCTTTCGGAGAATGCGAAACCGATTAACCCAGCCCCGGTTGCCACTGTCACAAGGAGCAGGATAAGTAGCATCAGCAGGGTGAGCCGCACTGGCCTAGACTTGATCACTGAAAGCCATACAGTAAATTTTAAAATCCATCCGGTGGTTGCCAGCAGGTTTATTAGCAGCTAATTTAAAACGCTCGTCCATCATACAATTTAAAGGTAGAAAGCGATGAAAAAAGCCTACTTTCTGTCCGTGCTCACGCTGTGCGTTGGTTCGGCCGCTTACGCGGTAGAGTTTAACAAGGAAGCGCTAAAGTCCATGCAGGAAGAGGGACACAAAATTGTTGAGGAGTCCCAGGGAAACCGGGTCTTTAAAGCTGCCGGCGGACACTGCCTCGATATCGCCGGTGCCGGGCTGGTCATCAATAAATGCAACGCCAGTTCCAAGACCCAGCAATGGGGCCTGAACGGGCAGGGCCATCTGATTGCCCATGATGGCAGGTGCGTTACCGGCGCCCAACTGCAAAAGTGTGGTGCGGGCAAGGCACAGCAGTGGAAGCACGATGGGAACAAGCGGCTGGCGAACGCGGCGCAAAAGTGTCTGCAGGTCCAGGGAAATCCTCCGAAGCCGGGCGCGAAAGTGGTGGCCGCCAACTGCAGTAAGTCGCCCAACCAGGTCTGGAAGTGATATGCCGGTTGGGCGGCATGGCCGGCGAAAAGCACAAACATCGGCCGGAACGAACCGCCCCTGCAGGACTATCACATACGTTTCCTGAGGCATTGGGAATGGAACCGCCGGAGTATCCAGTATGAGCCGACTCGCTGCCATAGACCTTATTTTCCTGCTGCTGGAAAACCAGGTTCGCCCCATGCACATGTCATCCTGCCTGGTTCTGGATCCGCCCGCTGGCGAGGAAAAAACCTTCGCTTTGCGGCTGCTCAAGGCCTTTCGTGCTGTCGAGGCCGGTGCACCCTTCAACCAGAGGGTTAAATGGCTTGACAAGGGAGTGGCACGCTGGGAAACGACGCAGCCGGACCCTTCTTACCACGTGCGGCATGTTGCGATTCCCGGGCCCGGTACCCGTGCACAGCTTGACGACACCCTCGCTCTGCTTAATGCACCGGTGCTGGATCGGGCATATCCCCTGTGGCAGTGTTTTGTTATAGAGGGTCTGGAGCACGGCCAGGTCGGACTCTTCTTCAAGCTACACCACGCCCTGATTGATGGTGAAGGTGGCATCAAGCTGATGCGCGCCTCACTCAGTGATAACCCGCGCCGGAAAAAAATCCAGCCCATGTGGGCGCCGTTGGGTGAGCCTCCCAAGAAGCGGCCGGTGCCGGTAAGTCGCTCCCAGTTGCAGCGTATCATCTCGCAGGTGGGCACCTTACCGACCGGGATGAGAGATATTGCCTCCGGGTTGCTGGAATTGGGTGCGCAAGCCCTGAAATTGAAGCCGCAGCAGGCCTCATTGCCTTTCCAGGCGCCAGAGACGCCTTTCAATACCCACCTGACGTCTTCCGCCAGGTGCTATGCCAACTGTGAGCTCTCCCTGGACAGGGTCAAGGCGATGGCCAGGGCATCGGGCTGTACAGTCAACGATGTGGCTCTGGCCTTCATCGATGACGCATTGCACAAATACCTGGCAGAAAATGACGCGGGCGTGGCGGCGCCCCTGGTGGCCTCCATGCCACTGTCAACCCGGGTTAAAGGCGAGGAAGCAAGCGGCAACCAGGTCATCGCTGATCTGGTGCCGCTGGGGCAACCGCAAAGCGCCATCACCGATCGGCTGCAGCAGATTCACGAATCAACTGGCCGGGTAAAGGACAGGGCGAGAAAAATGTCGGTGCCCATGCGGCAAACCTATGTCATGTTGCTACTGGGTGTCACCACCGTGCCAGAGATGATGCCCAGGGTAAATGCGGCGCCTTCCACCAACGTGCTGGTATCCAATATGGCCGGTCCGGGTGAGCAGCTCTATCTTGGCGGCGCCGCAGTAACTGCAATGCTGGGCCTGCCTATACTGCCGCCCACTCCCTGCCTGAATATCACCTTCCTCAGTATGATGGGTAAGATTTTCCTGGGCGTGGCCAGCACCCCGGAAGCAATGAGTAATCCCGGTCGATATATAGAATTGTTACTCGAAAGCTTTGTAGAGCTGGAGCAGGCCCTTGTTCCCGCGCGGGCAAGGCGCAAGCCTGTGGTCCGAAAGAAAACTCCCGTCAGGAAAGCGGCGCGGAAAAAGACCGCACCCAAAGCAGCGCCAAAAAAGGCGGTCTCGCGTAAAAAGCCACCAAGGCCAGCCGCTCGCTGACACTAACGGTATCTGCATTCAAGCGGTGCTGCCCCGCGTGAGTGGGGCTTCTAGTTGGCGGCCCGTGTCCGTTCAAGCTGCTGAGGACCGCGCAGTACGCAACCGGGGTGAACACCCTGGTACTGGCCATCGCGGAATGTGACCTGTCCCGACTTGATGGTGTAGCTGTAGCCCTCGGCCTTCTGCAGCAGGCGCTTGCCGCCTGCAGGGAGGTCAAAAGCCAGCCAGGGTTTACCCAGCTTCAGCGCCTCCAGGTCGATAACATTGACGTCCGCCAGGTAGCCTGGGCTCAGCAAGCCGCGATCCTCCAGGCCGTAGAGCATTGCCGTATCGCGGCACTGGCGTTTCACGGCATTTTCCAGACTGATCCGTTTGCCATCGCGGTCCCGGACCCAGTGCTGGAGCATGAAGGTCGGTGACGCCGCATCGCATATGGTGCCGCAGTGCGCGCCACCATCGGACAGGGAGTTAACCGTGTCCTGGCAGGTCTGCAGGGCTTCCAGGAAATTCAGGTTGCCGTCGGCATAGTTCAGAACCGGAAAATAGATGAAGCCCTTGCCATCGTCCTGCATCAGCAGGTCATAGGCGTACTCAACGGCACTGACACCGGCCTCCTGCGCTCGTGCAAGAACGGTTTGTGACTGGTTCGGTTCGTAGTTGAAGTCCTTGCCCATCTCGTACTGCGCATGCCAGCCACCCGCAACGGTTTGGTATAACGCCAGCACATCGGATTCTTCCGGGAACAGGGATTCTTCCGTTATCATCCGCTTGCGAAAGGCCGGGTCTCGCAGGCGGCTCAGTTGCTCCTGCCATGGAAGTTCCGCGATTTCCCACCATGCGGCTTTAAACAGGAAAGGGTGAACGGTACCCTGCCAGGCCATCACTATACCGTTACCACGCAGTGCGATTTGCGCGACAATCCTGGCGCCCCTGGCGTTCTCATCGCGCATCGCACTGATCTGCTCATCGAGCGTGGTGTCGTGGTTGATCGACTGGAGTGCGGCAAAGGTAACGGGCATGCCGGTTTCACGGCTGAGTTCTCCCATCCAGTTGAACTCATTCCATTCGGGCTTGAGGTCGCTGGCCATTTCGAACACGCCGTGGCCGACACGGCCCATTGCCCGTCCGATGCCAAGCAATTCCGGCTCTGTCGCGGTGGTACCCGGGACCAATACGCCATCTATGGACTTGTGGAGTACGGTGCGTGAGGTAGAAAAGCCCAGCGCGCCACTGCGTAGTCCTTCTTCTACAATCTTTGACATCTGGGCGATATCGGTCTCGGTAGGTTCCTCGTTGTTGGCGCCGCGTTCACCCATGACATAGGCGCGCACCGCGCCGTGCGGCACGTGTGTGCCGACGTCGATAGTGCGGGGCAGGCGCTCCAGGGCGTCCATATACTGGGGGAAAGTTTCCCAGTCCCAGCTCATACCCTCGGCCAGCGCAGTGCCGGGGATGTCCTCGACACCCTCCATCAGTCCGATCAGCCAGTCGTGCTTGTCCGGTTTGGCGGGCGCAAAACCCACGCCACAATTGCCCATCACAACGGTGGTGACGCCGTGCCAGCTGGAGGGTCCCATTTCCTGGTCCCAGGTCGCCTGGCCATCATAGTGAGTGTGTATGTCGACAAAACCGGGGGTGACCACCTGGCCTGTTGCGTCGATCTCCTCGCGGCCCTTTGTGTTGACGACGCCCACTGCGCTGATCAACCCCCCGTCAATGGCGACATCCCCGGCATAGGGTTGCGTCCCGGTGCCATCTACTATTGTGCCGCCGCGTATGACCAGATCGTGCATGTCGTGAATCTCCCTGCTTGCTTGTGTTGTGGGTGTCCTGGACTGAAGCCCGCTGTATACGCCAGGATCCCGTGTGTCTTCAATATCAGACCACTATAGACCATATTGCAGGCCGCTATCGAGAATGGGCTCTAGTGGTTTTTTGAAATTTGGTGAGCCTCTACAGCTTGCTGAATTCGGATCAGCTCCAGCAAGTGTTCAAGGTTCAGCAGCCCGACAGTCTG